>Ga0193709_1000484_pt1 | contig 13897 bp, 10 predicted proteins | sample H3c2metaG_FD_160571 | JGI IMG/M metagenome (GOLD analysis project Ga0193709, IMG submission 160571) | Soil microbial communities from a riparian zone of the East river system, Colorado, United States - H3c2 | ecosystem: Environmental > Terrestrial > Soil > Riparian zone | place: USA: East River... | reverse complement strand
CATCGGCATCGATGTCAGCGAGTTCGAAAACGTGCTCGCGCGCCAGGACGCGCGCAATGCCTTCGAGACGCTGTGCCGAAGCGCCGAGGGCAAAAAGGTTGTGATCGGCGTCGACCGGCTCGATTATTCGAAAGGGCTGACCGAGCGGTTCCTGGGCTATCGCCGCTTCCTCGAGGAAAACCCGGGATGGCACGGCAAGACCTTCCTGCTGCAAATCGCGCCGCCGTCGCGTGGCGAGGTCCACACCTATGAGAACATCCGCGAGGACCTCGACGAGCTTTCTGGGCGCATCAATGGCGAGTTTGCGCACGTCGACTGGGTGCCGATCCGCTACGTCAACCAGGGCTATCCGCGCGACGGCCTGTCGGGCTTCTATCGGGCCTCGCACGTCGCCTTGATCACCCCCTTGCGCGACGGGATGAACCTCGTCGCCAAGGAGTATGTCGCGTCGCAGGATCCGGCGGATCCCGGCGTCCTCATATTGTCACGCTTCGCCGGCGCCGCGCACCAGATGCCGGAAGCGCTGCTGGTCAATCCGTACAGCAAGGACGACGTCAGCGACGCAATCCGCGAAGCGCTCGAAATGCCCAAGCCCGAACGGCTGCGCCGCTGGGAATCGCTCATTGATGGCGTGCGCACCGACGATGTCATGGCGTGGCGCCAGGCATTCGTCGGTGCGCTCCGAAGCGAGTCCCGTGCCGTCAGGACCGCTCAGGATATCATCTTAGCCTGACCCTTACTCGTAACGCAGCGCGTGGATCGGGCTGGATCGGGCGATCCGCACGGCGTGGCCGCCAACCGTGACGATCGCGATCAGCAAGGCCAGCAGGCCGGCGATCAGGAACGGTACCGGGGTCAGCGAAATCCGCGCGTCGAAGCCGTTGAGCCAGTCGCGCATCACCCACCATGCGACCGGCCAGGCGATGATGTTGGCGATCACCACCGGCCGGCTGAACTGCCAGACAAGCAATTGCACGATGTCGCGGGTCCGTGCGCCGAGCACCTTGCGAATACCGATCTCCTTGGTGCGGCGCTCGGCGGTGAAGGCGGCGAGGCCGAACAGGCCGAGGCAGCCGACGATCACCGCGAGCGATGCGAAGGCGGCAAAGATCTTGGCCCGCGCGTCCTCGGCCTTGTACAGCTTGGCGATCACATCCTCGCTGAAATCGGCGTTGAACGGAACGTCGGGAACCATCGATTTCCAGACCTTTGCGACCCGGTCGCGGACCACTGCCGGATCGCCTTGGAAGCGGACAATCATGTGGCTGTGCGGGCCGAAATTCGATTTCTGGAACATGATCGGGTCGAGCGGCTCCTTGACCGAACGGAAGCGCGAATCCTTGACCACGCCGACGATCGTCACGGGCACCAGGCCAAGCTCATTGTCGACCAGCGCCGCGCCAAAAGTCTTGCCAATCGCCTTCGCCGGATCGTTGATGCCCAACCGTTTTACCGCAAGCTCATTGATGACAATGTTGCCGCCGCGCTTGGCCAGCGCCGCTTCGGCGGATTTGTCGGGCGGATAAGGAAGGGTCATGTCGTCCATCGGGCGCGCTTCGTCGAACCACCGCCCGGCGATCAGCTTGAGCCCCATCGCATCGAGGAAGCCCGTATCGACGGTGTAGATGCCAATGGTCACCGGGTCGGTGCGGCCCGGAACCAGGAAGCCGGTGTTGTTCTGGTTGTTGGTGGCGACGCCGATCGTCGTGCGCCCCACGGCTTGCACGCCCTCGACGCGCTTTGTCATGTCGGTAACGGCCTGGGCCCGGTTGATCATCACATAGCGCGACAGTTCGTCGACCTGGAGGATATGGTCGCGCTTATATCCGGGATCGACGGTCCGGGCGTAGACGGTTTGCGCATAGATCACGGCGGTGCAGATGATCAGCCCGATCGAAACCGCGAACTGCGCGACGACCAGCGCATTGCGCAAGCGGCCCGTGCCCGGCGTTTCGGCCGCCGATTTATTGGCCTTGAGCACTTGCGCCGGCTGAAAGCGCGACAGGTAGAAGGCCGGATAGAGCCCGCCGAGGACCCCCACGATCACGACCAGCAGCACGACCGGCAGCGCGATTCCGCCCTTGCCGAAATAGCCTACCGTCATATCCGCATCGAGGAACGCCGCGAACGGCGGCATCATCAGTTCGACCAGCGCAAGGGCGATCAGCATCGCCAGCACCGCAACGATGATCGATTCGCCGATGAACTGGACAATGAGCTGCTTGCGGGTCGCGCCAAGCACCTTGCGCAACGAAACCTCGCGGGCGCGCTGGCTGGCACGGGCGGTCGCCAGGTTGATGAAATTGACCACCGCCATGCCGAGGATCAGCAGGGCGATCACCGCGAAAGTGATGATCGTCCGCTCATCGTTGCCGGGCCGCATCGCGCCGCTCTGCGCGGGGCCGATGTGCACGTCGCGGACATTGACCATATGCCAATCCTGGTCATCGCCGGCGTTGAACCGGGCGTTGCCCGCATTCTCGTCCGGAATATTGCGCTTTTCCCACGCCGGAAGGCCGGCTTCGATCGTCTTGGGGTCGGATCCCGGCTTGAGCTTCAGATAGGAATAGCCCCCCTGGCACCCCCAGCAGGTCAGCTGGTCCGGCGTGTCGTAGGTGAAGGCGGGATAATCGATGTGGGCGATGGTGGTCGCTTCGATGTGCGAGTTTTTGGGCAAGTCGGCGAGGATGCCGGTAATCTTGAGATCGCGGGTCTTGCCGCGGCTGACGACCGACAGTGTGTGCCCGACGACATCGTCGGTACCCAGCCGCTTGATCGCTTCGGACTTGGTCATGACCGCGGTTCCAACGTCGCTGAGCGCGTTGCGGCCGCCCTTGAGCAAGGGCAGTTTCAACACGTCGAGGAGGTTGCCGTCGGTGAAGACGAAATTCTTGAGCGTAACCGCTTCGCCGTTGCGGATCAGGACCGGCTCGGTGGTGAAGGCGTAGACCTCGCGCTCGACTTGCGGGAAGTCCTTCGCCAGACGCTTGCCCGCGATGTAGGGCGTCATCTGCAGCTTGTCTTCCTCGCCGGTCTCGCGCGATTTGTACCAGCTTTGCAGCTGGTAAGCGTTTTCCGCACCGGGCAGCCACTTGTCGTAACTGAACTCATAGCGGACGAAGAGCAGGATCATCAGGCACGCAGCCATGCCGATCGCGAGACCGAGGATATTGATCGCCGCATAGGCCCGGTTCTTGGCCAGCGATCGGATCCCGACGGTTAGATAATTGCGCCACATAATGATGTTCCTATTCGTAACGAAGGGCGTGAATCGGATTGGCGCGGGCTACGCGGATGGCATGGGCCGAGACCGTCGCAACGGCGATGATCAGTGCAACCGCGGCCGCTCCCAGGAATGGGATCGGGCCTAGCGTGATCGTGGCGTCGAACTTGTTCAGCCAATCGCGCATCAGCCACCATGCCACCGGCCAGGCAAGGACATTGGCGATCAGCACCGGGCGGCTGAACTGCCACACCAGCAACCGGACGATGTCCAGCGTCCGCGCGCCGAGGACCTTGCGGATGCCGATTTCCTTGGTGCGCCGCTCGGCGGTGAAGGCGGCCAGGCCGAACAGACCGAGGCAGCCGATGATCACCGCCAGGATCGCGAAGGCGGCGAAGATCTTCGCCCGCGCGTCTTCCGCCTTGTACACGTCGGCCATGATGTCTTCGCTGAACTTGGCGTTGAACGGCACTTCATTGGTGATCTGCTTCCACTGCCGTTCGACAGCCGCCCGCACCGTCGCCGGATCGCCCCGGTAACGGATCATCATCCATCCCGGACCGGCGGTGACTTTGCGGAACATGATTGTGTCGATCTCAGTGCGGACCGAACGGAAGCGCGAGTCGCCCACGACCCCAATGATGTTGATGTTCATCTGACCGGCCTCGTCCGACAGAAGCTCGCCCCTCACGACCTTTCCGATCGCATCCTGAGGCGATTTGAAGCCGAGCTTGCGGACCGCATATTCGTTGAGGACGACGTTGACCCCGCGCTGCGCAGTCGCCTTATCGACTTCCGGCTGCGGCGGGTAAGGCGACGTCATGTCGTCCATCGGCCGATTGGGATCGAACCAGCGTCCGGCTTTAAGGGTCAGTCCCATTGCGTCGAGGAATCCGTCGCTGACGCTATATTGGCCGATAAGGACCTGACGGTTGCCGCCCGGAGGAATGATGTACGTGTTGTTCTGGTTGTTGGTGTTGACGCCGATGTCGGTCAGGGCTGCGGCCTGAACGCCAGGAACACGTTTCATTTGATCGACGATCATCTGGGCTTTGGGAAAGAGCTGGGCGCGGCCCAGTTCATCGAGCTGCAGGATATGGTCACGCTTGTAGCCGGGATCGACCGAGCGCGCGAAGACCGTCTGGCCGTAGATTACGGCGGTGCAGATGATGAGGCCGATCGACACGGCGAATTGCAGCACGACCAGCGCCGTCCGGAGCCGGCCCGACCCCGGCGTTTCGGCGGCGGATCGATTGGCCTTGAGCACCTGCGCCGGCTGGAAGCGGGACAGGAAAAAGGCCGGGTAAAGCCCACTGATGACGCCGACGAACAAGGCAAGCGCGACCGCGGGGAGCAGCACGCCGTCCGCGCCGAAATAGCTCAGCGAAATGTCGGACTCGAGAAACGCGGCGAACGGCTTCACCAGCAGCTCGACCAATGCGAGTGCAAGAAGCATCGATACGGTCGAGATCAGCACCGATTCGCTGATGAATTGGACGATCAATTGTTTGCGATTAGCGCCCAGCACCTTGCGCAGCGCAACTTCGCGGGCGCGCTGGCTGGCGCGGGCGGTCGCAAGATTGGTGAAGTTCACCACCGCCATTCCGAGAATGAGGAGGGCAATGATCGCGAACGTCGCAATCGACCGCCGGTCATTGCCCGGAGTCATCGAGGAGTCTTGGGCCGTGCCGAGGTGGATGTCCTTCAAATTGACGAAATGCCAGTCCTGCTCATCGCCGGCATTGGAACGGAGGTTGCCGTTGATCTCGTCAGGGATGTTCCTTTTTTCCCAGGCCGGCATCTGCGCTTCCAGCTGGCTGACGTCCGACCCAGGCCGCAGCTTGGCGAAGACCCAGCCTGACTGGCAGCCCCAACAGGTCAGAAAATCCGGCGCCTCTGCGTAGAAGGCGTTGAAATCCAAGCGCAGGAGCGCATCGACCTTCAAGCTCGAATTTTTTGGGACGTTTTTCAGCACGCCGGTGATTCTGAAATCGCGCTTGATGCCCCTCGAAATGATGGTCAGCGTGCGACCGACGACCTGGTCTGTTCCATAGCGCTTGATCGCCTCGCCCTGCGTGATCACCGCGGTCTGGGGAGCGGTCAGGGTGGTGCCCGCGGCGAGCGGCAGGCTGACCGTCTTCAGGAAGTCGTCGTCCGTGAACAGCCAATTCTTGGTGGCCGTAGCCTGGCCGTCTTTGAGAAAAACGGGTTCGTTGTCTTGCACGTAAACGGCGCTCTGGACTTGCGCGAAATCCTTCTTGATGCGCTCCTTTGTGACGTATGCGGACATCTGCAAATAGGCTGGGTCGCCGTCCTTTGGGTGCGCATACCAGGCTTGCAGCTGATAGGTGCTCGCGACGTCGGGCAGCCACTTGTCGTAGCTCTGCTCATAGCGAATGAAGAGCAGGATCATGAGGCACGCCGCCATGCCAATGGCGAGGCCGGCGATGTTGATGATCGAATAGGTCCGGCTCTTGACCAGCGAGCGGATTCCGACCGTCAGATAATTGCGCCACATGATCCTTGCCCCTCAATCAGAGCCTAAGCGTCGGATGTCGTTCAAGCGGCCCGGCGGCGTTCCTGCAGGATCCGCCCGTCGAGCATGTTGACCACGCGGCTGGCGTAATCGGCATGCGACGGCGAGTGCGTCACCATGACGATCGTCGAGCCTTCCTCGTTGAGCTGGCGAAGCATGCGCATGACCTCTTCGCCATGGGCGGTGTCGAGGTTGCCGGTCGGTTCGTCGGCAAGGATCAGCTTTGGCTGTCCGACCAGCGCGCGAGCGACCGCTACACGCTGCTGCTGCCCGCCCGACAATTGCGCCGGGCGATGCGCGCCGCGGTGAGCGATACCGACCTTGTCGAGCACCGCGTCGACCCGTGCCTTGCGCTCGCTCGAAGGAATGTTGTGATAGAGCAGGGCCAGCTCGACATTCTCGCGCACCGACAATTCATCGACCAGGTTGAAGCTCTGGAAGATGAAGCCGATGTAATGCTTGCGCGTTTCGGCCAGCTGGGACTCGTTCAGGCCGGCGATTTCCTTGTCGGCGAACACATACGACCCGCCAGTCGGGCTATCGAGCATGCCCATGACGTTGAGCAGGGTCGACTTGCCGCAGCCGGAGGGACCCATGATCGCGACGAATTCGCCATCGGCGATGTGAAGGTCGACATTGTCGAGCGCGGTCGTCTCGATCGTATCGGTGCGATAGGCTTTCGACAGTCCATTCATGGTCAGCATGGGTTTGGGCCTTTCGATTCAGTTGGCGGGTTGCTGGAGGTCGAGTTCGGTCTTGTCAGTGAAACCAGTGTACGGTGAGGTGATCACGCGCTCGCCCGGCTTGAGGCCGGAAAGCACTTCGATGAAGTCGGGATTCTTGCGGCCGAGCTTCACTTCGCGGCGCTCCGCGCTCTTGCCGTCGACCGACACCACGAACACCCAAGTGCCGCCGGTATCATTGTAGAAGCTGCCGAAGGGGATCAGCTGGGCTTTCTGCGCGTCGCCCAGCGTCAGCCTGGCCTGCAACGTCTGCCCGCGCTGGATTCCGCTCGGCTCAGGACCGATGAAGATCAGGTCGACCTCGAATTGGCCGCCGCGGACCTGCGGATAGACCTTGCCGACCTTGAGGCGATAGGTCTTGCCTTCCTGGTCGAGCGTTGCGGTCTGGCCGGGGAAGACCCGCGACAAATAAAATTCGTCGATCCCCGCGACCAGCTTGTTGCGGCCGGGCGAGTCAATCTGGCCGAGCCGTTCGCCCTTCTGCATCGACTGGCCGAGCTGAATCGAGAAGGCCGACAATGTCCCCGCAACCGGTGCACGCAAGTTGAGAGAATCGAGGCTCGAGCGGGCAATGCCGAGGCTCGTCTGGAGCGACGATGCGGCCGCGCGGAGCTGCCCCAGCTGGCTCGACTGAAGCCGCTCGTCGGTCGCGTTGCCGCGGCGAATAACCTCGGTCCGGCGCCGCTGGTAAGCGAGATCGTCGACCGTATCGTTAAACACCTTGCCCGCGACATAGCCCTTCTGGGCCAGCGGCTTCTGCACGTCGTACATCCGCTGCGCCTTGCGCTCGCCGAGATTGGCTTCGATCAAGGCGCGCTCATTGGCTAGACGGGTCTGCGACAGCGCGAGTTCCTGGCTGCGCATGTTGTTGAGCTGCTGCTCAACCTCGGTCTGCCGCGCCAGGGTCGACAGCTGCAGATCGGCGTTGGACATCTTGGCGAGCAATTGGCCTTTGACCACGGTCGCGCCGTCCTCGACGAAGAGCTCGTCGACGCGCCCGCCTTCGACGGCATCCAGGTAAACGGTGATGAGCGGGGTCACTCGCGCGCGCAGCGGGAGAAAGTCCTCGAACACGCCAGTCGTGACGGTTGAGATCGTTACCCGATCCGCGGCGACGGTCTGGCTGTTCGAGTTCGGCGCGAGGCGCATGAACAGGAAGATCAGCAGCAAGGCCGCGGCTGCCCCGCCGGCAATCAGGATACGGCGGTCGATCCGTTTGCGTTCGACGGGCTTGTCCATCGCCCCGCCGGAAGTGGGCCCGGGGCGGGTGCCCTCGGGCTTTTCCATGACGACCACGGTCATACCGCTACTGTCCGTTTTCGCACACAGATTGTCCGGCTTCGGACGGTCATGCCGCCAGCCCCGCCATTCCGTGCGCCAGATCGACGCTTGTCGCGGCGGCGGTCATCAGCACGGTCAGCGCGGTCGAAACCAGCGCGATCAGTGTGGAGCGAAGGACTGCAGGTGACATGGTCGGGCCTTTTCACACGAAATTCTGTGGTCCCCCCAATTGAAGCAATAGACGTGCCAATTCGCGGCCAAGAGCGCCGAGGTCATAATTGGCGCGGAACTTGCTGTTCGCTTTCGTACAGTTGTACGGAGGGAGCAGATGGCGAACGCTCACGACTTCGACCTGGCCGTGGTGGTCGATGACGATCCCGACATTGCCCTGGCCGCGCGGCTGGTGCTCCGCGGACAATTTCGTGAAATCGTTGCGCTGGCGCATCCCAAGGAATTGCTTCCCTATCTCGATACCGCGCAGCCCGACGTCATCCTGCTCGACCTCAATTTCGAGCGCGGCGCGACCGATGGCGCGGAGGGGTTCCGCTGGCTTCCGCGCATCCTCGACAAGGATCCGGATGCAGCGATCGTCATTATCACCGCCCATGGCGGGCTGACCATCGCGGTCGACGCGATCAAGCGCGGCGCGGCGGATTTCGTGACCAAGCCATGGTCGAACGAACGGCTGGTCGCGACGGTGCGAAGCGCCGCTTCGCTGCGCGAATCCAGGCGCGCCACCCAAACCGAGCGCAGCCGTGCGGTCGAGATCGGCACGCCGGTCGCCGAAATCCCGTTGCTTGGGCAATCCAAGGCGATGCACCGGGTCAACAGCCTGATCGAGCGCGCGGCGCCGACCGACGCCAATGTCTTGATCCTGGGCGAGAATGGGACGGGCAAGGAACTGGTCGCGCGCGAGCTTCACCGCCGGTCTCGGCGGAGCGGCCAGGCAATGGTCTCGGTCGACCTCGGCGCGGTGACCGAGAGCCTCTTCGAATCCGAGCTGTTCGGTCATGTCAAAGGGGCTTTCACCGACGCTAAGGCGGACCGCATCGGCCGGCTCCAGGCGGGCAATGGCGGGACCGTGTTCCTCGACGAGATCGGCAATCTGCCGCTGCATCTCCAGCCGAAATTGCTGACCGCGCTGGAACGGCGCGAGGTCACGCCGGTCGGCGCCAACCGTGCCACTTCGATCGACATCAGGCTGATCACCGCGACCAATCTGGCGCCGGAGCGCCTGGCGCAGGAAGATGTGTTTCGCCAGGACTTGCTGTTTCGCCTCAACACGGTCGAGATCGAATTGCCGCCGTTGCGCCACCGGCGCGACGACATTCCGCTCCTGCTCGATCATTATCTTGCGCTGTACGAGCGCAAATATGGCACGCCGAAGCGTATTCTTGGCCCGGACCTGGTCTCCGCCTTGAGCGACTATGACTGGCCGGGGAATGTGCGCGCCTTGCGTCACGCGACCGAGCGCGCGGTGATCCTGGCCGAGGGCGACAATTACCGGCTCGATGACTTCCCGCTGCCCCGAAGGGCCGGCGGCGAGACGGCGCCGAGCATTGCCTTCGCTCCCTCAGGCGATGACCTCAATCTCGAGCGCGCGGAGCGGCAAATGGTTGAGCGCGCGCTGCGCAGGCATCATTATAATATTTCGCTTGCCGCGGCGGAGCTCGGCCTGACCCGCACTTCCCTCTATCGGCGCATGGAAAAACATGGCCTTTGATCGCCAGTTCGATGTCGGCCTGATCTGGCGCCTGGCACTTATCCTCGCGCTCGGCGCACTCACGTTGCTGGCATTTCTCGAAGGAAGCGGTGCCGCGACCCGCATCTTGCTGGTCGCCGCGTTGGTCGGTGCGGTGGCCGACCTCTGGGCGCACCTTCGACGCACCAATCTGGCGGTCGCACGTTTTGTTGAAGCCGTCCGGTTCGAGGATTTCTCCCAGCGATTCACTCTCGGCCGCGGCACCGGCTTCGAAGCGCTCGGCAAGGCTCTCGACAACGCCATCGTCGAGCTTGGAGCCAAGCGATCCGAGGCGGCCGAGGAAGCGCGGTTCCTCAGCGCGGTGGTTGACGACTCGCCGGTTGCTTTGCTGACTATCGACGAGGACGGCCGAGTAACCCTGCTCAACAAGGCCGCCCGGCGCCAATTCGTCGATCAGCATGGAATCCGCATCGCGGACTTCGCGCCTTACGGGGCTGAATTCGTCGCCGCTTTGGGGTTGCCGCCGTCGGGCCGGCGCCTGACGCAGTTCATCAAGGATGGCGTCGCCCAGCGGGTGATGATCGAGACCGCGCGGATCGAGCGGCTCGGCAGCAATTTGCGGATCGTCTCGATGCTCCCGGTCCAGAACGTTCTGGGCGCGGCGGAGATGGCGGCGCAGAGCGGCCTGGTGAGAGTGTTGACCCACGAGATCATGAATTCGCTGACTCCGGTGACGTCCCTGGTACGATCCGCCGCGGACATCCTCGCTTCGGCCGAAAAGGATCCCAAGGCCCTCGCCGAAGCGCGCCAGGCGGTCGAGATCGCCGCGACCCGCGCCGAAGGCATGCACCGCTTCGTCGAAACCTATCGCTCATTCGCGCGGCTTCCCGAGATTCGCCGTCGCCGCTTCGCCGCCGAACCATGGGCGGCGGAGATCGGACGCCTGTGTACCGCCGATCCCGTGACATCGGGCATCGCCCTCGACATGGAAATCCCGGCGGAATTCTCGCTCGATGCCGACCCGGATCTGATGGCCCAGGTCTGCCTCAACCTGATCCGCAACGCGGCCACGGCCGCGCGCAACCATGCGGCCGAACCAAAGGTTGGACTGACTGTGCAGCCCAGCGGAGACGGCGACGGCGCGCGGATCGAAATCTACGACAACGGCCCGGGCATCGATCCCAAACGGCGGGAGGACATTTTCCTGCCGTTTTACACGACGCGGCCCGATGGCACCGGCGTCGGCCTCAGCTTCGCCCGGCAAATTGTGGTGGCGCACGGGGGCACCATCTCGGCCGGCGTTTCACCGATCGGCGGGGCGTCGATCATTGCCGTGATCTAGGAAAATGGCGGAGCGGGTGTCCGCCATACAAACTACCCTAAGAAGTTGATTTCTTGATCGTTTATCAAACTGACTTGTCGGCTATCCCACATAATTCCCCACGCCGTCTGTCCGTCACTCGAATATTTTGCCTTATTTTATTCGGAATGTCCGCTGGTGCCGTTCACTCAATGCCCCACCGGGGGGCTAGCCAGAGGTGCTAGGCACAAATTAGGAAACCGGCGGGACTCCTTCATCGCCATAAATCGTAACATTGCGCGGCTGTCGCCAATGTCCGTTAACGACCCATAGCGGACATTGGGCAGTAGGAGACTAGCGGCCGCTAAGGTTCCTACGGAGCCATCTCGGCCCATTGAGCCAGCCCAGCAGGAAGTTCATCCCAAATAGCAAGGCGAACGCTAACCCTGCCAGCTTCGCGGCGTTGCCAGCGGCTGCGGGCATGCCTTCGTGGCCAACTGACGTAAGCAAAACAAAGAGTGCGACCCCGACAGACATCGCACTAACAATCCACAGTATGCGCCGAGTGCTCAAATCGTAATCCACGACAGCTTCTGACTCGCTACCTGAAACGGTCAGGCGAACCACATCAAACGGGACCATGGGATGCCAGTTCGACCCCGGTGCGGTAAACCAAGCCATAAAGCTCGGGCTGGAGACGACAGTTCGCTGCTCAACCTCCACGTCATCGGATCGCTTCCAAAGGAGTTCTGACGCTTCCTCGATAACGTGGGCGCGAACGTCGCCCGCGCGCCCTCCACGCGCAACGTAAAACCGCCCGGTGATGGACACTGGAAAGGCCATCTCGCTAGCTTAGCGCCCACTTGACCTGGGGGGAACCAATGTCCGCTTTCCACCCATTGCAGACGTAAGACATTAGGCTATCGCTATCGCATGGACGAAATCCGCGACAAAGTTACCGCCATCCGCGCCTTGCCGGAGTTCAGTAGTTCCGATTGGTGGCTCACGTTCTATCTGACGGCTCCACAGGAGCGGCTGGAACGTATTGCATCTCATCTCCGCTCGCTTGGTGCCGTGAACCTGGACGATGCGGAGGGCGGCTTTCTCTATCCGAAGCTGCCAGTCCGGAGCGATCCAAGCGACATTGCCAACCTAGTTTCGCAAGTCCGAGCCTTGGCGGTTACCGAGAAGGTCGAAACGCTATCAGTCGATGTGGATACTTCGCCGGACATCGCTCGGTCGAACTTCGTAGAGCTGATGAGCTTCTAGTTAGGCAGCAAGCCAATGTCCGCTTTCCACCCATTGCGGACAATCGCGCTGCATGGGACACAGGAGTTCGGGGGATGCAGTGGCCAAGATCGAGCAACGTCCAGATCAGACAGACGAAGAGTTTTGGGCCGAGCACGATCCCTACGACGATCGACTTTCCCAGGAACTCCCGCGCTGGAGTTGCTTCGTGATTATAGGGTTGGTGCTGGCGCTCGCGGTCGCCGCATATTGGGTTCTAAGTTAGGCTGCCCGAACGTCCGCTTTCCACCCATTCCTGCCATTAGGGGTGACGCTATCGGACCTAATGAAAGCTGATCCTGAGACCCGTCTCGGGGTGTTCAACTACCCAGCGGGTTACGCAACGAGCGGCGGGGGTTCTGACACGTGAGAGATTGTAATGAGGCCCTGCACTGATACTGGTGCCCTCTATTTTAGCACCGGGGAACCGCCAGAAAGCGGTATATCCACAAGCCTTCGCCGCTGCCTCAAACGCGGGGTAACTTGCCTCGTTTCCTTCAACGATTAACTCGAAGGAGGACTTTTGGTAGTCGACCGTCGCACACGAAGTCAGTGCCGCCATTATGACTGGCCAAAGCAGTCGCCAAGATTTTAGGTCGGTTTCCCCCATCACTGGATCGCCTTAGCAGGATGACGGGTCGTTTAGCGAGGCCGCTACGTCCGCTTTCCACCCATTGCGGACATTAGACTGCCAGTCGATAAAGCGACCGTGGGTCATTCGATTGCGATAACTTCATGCGTTGCAGGCGCTGCGGCACTCGCACTAGTTGCGTGCATGCACGAAAGCCCTTCGGATCTTCCCCAAAGGATTGCTGCCAAATGCCAAACTCCAGTCGAGTGGGTGGCGATTGGTGAGCATGGGGTGCCTTCGGTTAGGCCGCCGCCCGGCGCGGAGTATCAAAAGGTGGATTGCATCTTGAGGCAGCTAAAGCCCGGACTGTCGGAGATTAGCTTTGTCGGCAATAAGGCTTTTTCACCGCACCATCCTGTCGAACGAGCGCGTGTTTTCTGCAAGGCTACAAATGCTATCTACGACGCGAGTGGCCCAGCGCTGGTTATCCGGTTCGCTGGACCGACCAAAAATCCACAAGAGCTTTCGAGACAGTCAAATTGTATGCGCGATGAGCTGAAGGGGACAAGTTTCAAGGTAGAGAATGCCCCAGCCAACTGACGTCATCTGAAGAGTCCGCTTTCCACCCAAAGCTGCCATTACGATGGCGGACACACGTATCTCCGTGGCCCGCAAGGACGTTAAGGTGTGTGTTAGCGTTTTTGGTTCTTTCCCGTGCCGTCGCAATTGGGACATTTGACGAGCGGAGGTTCCACAAGCTTGCCGGGGCCGAGCCTTTGCAATTCGCGAACTGTGCCCGTTCCCTTGCATGTAGAGCAGTCGTTGCCTGCCATAATGGAATCTCCGTCCTATTTCGTGGGCTGCGGACGAGAGAGGCGATATTTCACAAGGTGAGTTATGGTTCCCTCGCGGGCTTGTTCGTGCACGTCTCTCTCGATTCTTTCCACTTGCCCCTCGGCCTTGACCGGGTCGTACCCGCGAAAAACCAATCTTATAGTCCGATCTAAAAGGTGCTCCCCGACCTCACAGCTTCCAAGAACGGCCGTGGCAATCATTGCGACTTCATCCTTTGAATCGCGTAACCGCAGCTCCGCCTCGTTTAGACAGCTGATCCACAAGTGATCGACATCTCCGGAGAGATTCTTGGCTTTGATCCTATCGGCGCTGCCCCAATGTCGCTGATTTTCCATCTGATCCAACACCGCGCTCGCCATTTGCACTGCGGTTGGGGAAGGCGCTTGTGGCTCTGCGGCG
>Ga0193709_1000483_pt1 | contig 13913 bp, 19 predicted proteins | sample H3c2metaG_FD_160571 | JGI IMG/M metagenome (GOLD analysis project Ga0193709, IMG submission 160571) | Soil microbial communities from a riparian zone of the East river system, Colorado, United States - H3c2 | ecosystem: Environmental > Terrestrial > Soil > Riparian zone | place: USA: East River... | reverse complement strand
CACTGCCATCAACTGTCAGAGATCCAGCATTATCATCTACGTGAAAGACACCAGTACCTGCATTAGCTGTGATAGTGCCATCAACTGTGAGTGAGCCACCATTGTCATTTACTGGAAATACAGTAGGAGAAGTGATAGTTACATTTTGATTAGCTGGCGAAACAAATGTTGCTTGAACAGGTATTCCATCACCACTAACCACATCGTCAGCAATCTGTTCCGCAGTAGTTAATAATTTTTTAAGAATCTTATTCTGCATATCGCGTGCATTAGGTGCTGACATATGTGGTCCTAATCAAATTGGTACGATTGTACTTTCAAAGAAACTCTATATGTAGTTAATAAAGCTGCTGCGACTGTTTTTAGTTGAACTGTTGGATAAGCATCAGGTGAAGACCAGTTCATAAGAAAAGTATAGACTGATTCAAATGTGGTGTTACCTATCGCAGGTAAAAGAACATTAGGCACTAGATCTACTCCTTCAGCAACAAGTTTGATGTTGTCAGGTGGTCCTAGTGTTCCTGTTTGGTAGATAGTTACTACAGCCTCTACTGCGGTATTAAGTAAATAGACTTCATCATCTAGTGTAACTGTGGCTAATGTAGCTCCAGCTTCAGGACTTGTTACAGAGTTTGTATCGTATTTAAAATAAGATGTAACGGTGGTAGTCATGCTCCTTCCTTTAGTGCATTATTAGACTATGTAGGTGTGTTGTCTACGTTAAATGCTTCTTTACCAGATGCAATAACATCTTGAGTAAGGAACTGTCCATTGACATATGTCCCTGCCACATATGCAGCAATTGTAGTATCAGATAAGAATGATAAGAGGAATAATCTGAGGAGATCCTCTGTACTCATTCTATCTTCATTCTGTCCAGCCATTATTTACTCCTTATAGTGGAAAACCCCTGAACCCTGATCAAGTCAAGGGAACAGGGGTTTAGCCTATTGAACGTATTTAATTACGAGATACCAATATCTACTACATTGAAAGTAACAGGATAGTTTACACCAGATACTCCTCTACAGTTATAAGCAACTGAGGAAGCAGTATTAGTAGTTCCTGTAGTTACACCTAAGAGTTCAAACTCAGTAGGTGCAGACCTAACTGTAATAGATGCTGTTAGCGAAGTAGCATTGACAGGAGCAGTAATAGCGAGAGTACCACCCAGTGTTCCACCAACAGCGTTAACTGTTACTGATCTTACAGCTTGTGCAGCAGTCATTATCCAAGACTCCCTAGGCTAACTACTGCCTGAGCAACATCATCGCGTGCGTCACCAAGTACAGTAAGGAATGAATCTTTATTATTATACGAGGTAGGCCAGACTAAAAGATACGCAGCATCAATAGCCGTAATTGCCGCCTCTAGTTGTTTGACAGCTACTTGCTTGATACCAAAAAGTGAGCTATCTAATGCCTTAGGCTGTTCTGTAAGTTGTTTTTCTGCCCATGCATCTGCTACTTCTTTGGCTGTAAGCTCCTGTCCTTTATTATGTGTACTTTCTGAATCAGTAGGGTCTGGTAAGAAACCTTGTTTAGTTTCAAGATCCCACGAATCAGGACCATCAGCTTTCTTTGCTTTAGCAGGCATTCTTAGCCCTCCGTGATATCTGAGATAAGACCATGTGCGTTACGTCTGTGAGTACCTAATTGGCAGTACTTGAACATCATACTGGAGTAAGCATCAAAGTAGTTTACAGAGCCGTTAGAAACTCCAACTACTCTCTGCCAGTTAGATCCATCTCTATTCATGAATGACCAATCACCAGCTTGATACAACTTCAGTTCTTTCTCAGAGATGAAGTAGAGCCTGTTGGACTGGCAATCCACATCTTCTATCATCGGGATCTCTCCACCCGCAGCAGCAAAGGCAAGACCCTCAAATCCACCAGTAAAGGTCTTGGTATTTACAAACTCTCTTTGCTGTGACAGAAGGTTGAAGTAGGCTCTACGCACACCTAATGAAGTGAAGATTACAGAGGGACGAGCACCGTTAATACGGATTCTGTCAACCATCTGAATCATACGACCTTCAGTAAGAGCACGGTTAGTACCAGAGTTAGAATCAACCTCTGATTTCCAGAGAGGCACAGAACCAGGAGCAATATTGAAAAGTGTTCCTGAGTTAAGAACGATCTGTTTCAATCCAACAATTTCTTTACCTGTTGTTGCATCAATGGATGATCCAGCTCTACGTGCTGAGTCACCAACTGCTACAGCAACAGAAGCAGCAGGAGTGAAGGTAATAGTAGCGTTACCACCAACTACACGAGTTACATCAGTAATAGTAAAGTTGATATTACCACCAGCATCAGCTAAGAATGCAACAGCAGACGCATCCCAGATGTTGATGAACATGTCATTCTCAAAGTAAAGAGCCTGCTCAGTAGGAAGAACAATAGTAGTAGTTGTTCCAGATGCTGCTGCACCAAGTTCACCTAATGAAGTTCCATAAACCTGACGGTTCATGTCTTTAGCAATACCCTCTTTAAGACCATCAACCTCTGACTGTAAAGCAGAAGCGAATGCTTGAGGGTTTCTCTCAGCTAATTCGAAGGTCTGTCCAGTTAAGTGGAGTGAACCATAGAGATAAGCGAGAGATACTTGAGCGGATGCATAACCTTGTGTACGAGCTAAAGGTAGAGCCTCATTCTCTCTACGAGCACCCATACCATGGTTTCTAGAGGTACGAATAGGGAATCTAACGTACTTACCACCTACGTCTTCCGATACGCCCTCTGAAGTCTTTTCAATTCTACGTAGTGTGAGAACATCCGATTGGAGTTGATCTCTTAGCCTATCTTCATAGACTTCTTTAAGGATGTTGTCAACCACGGTCATTGTTACAGGACCAGCGGCCATTAGTTAATCTCCAAATGTTTGAGTTATCTATTTTTATACACATCATGCAGCATTTGAGCTACAAAGTCTTGTGTCTCTCTGCCGGATGCTTTACGAGGATCGAAGTTACCATTTCCACTAGGGAAGTCACCTGTTCCACCACCTAAAGGTTTAAAGGGATTAGGTCTATTCCTAGTTTTAAGAGTGTTATCTACCCATGAGAAGTACGATTGGACAGCTTCTTCTGCGTCCATTCCGTTAGCCATTTTTACAAGAATCCAATCTTCATCATAATCGCCATACTTCTGCTTTAACATATGAAGTTCTTGATCTAAGGCTTCATCCTCACTAGCTTCAATTCGTTGCTGTTCTTGAGCTAAATTGTATTCAGCTAAAGTTCCGAACGAATCTTGCATTTGTTCAATTTGACGTCTTAGTTGAAGTGGCAGTTTCTCATAATCGATAGCCTCTTCATCTTCGACTTCCTCGTCTTCTTCCTGACCCAATAATCCTTGACTCTCTAAATACGATCCTAGTTGTCCGAAGACTTCCATTGCACCTTCATTGGAATTAAGGGATTGAATTAGATTGAGTCCATAGTCCAATACTTGTGGGTTAATTTCATCTCGTACATACCGCTCATAGGGCTTGTATGACTCGAATTTACGTTGTACTCCTTGGTCCCACTTCTGTAGTATCGGAGTGATTGCAGGCTGTACATTCTCCCTGTAATCTTCTGGAATTGCATCAAAGAATTCATTCCAAGCGGGATTGCCCTGACCTGATGGGTTGTTTTCTGACTCTGGCATTTGTGATCCTTTACTACTAATGAACTGTACCAATAAGGCCCTGGTTCTTTAATTAACATACATTAGTTATAGAAACATAAGTAAACTAATTCCCTTCAAATTATAGATTTTTACTTATGTTTCTTACTTTGTGCCATTTGTTGCTTTAATTGCACTCTTCTTTTAGCTATTTGTTGAGCCTGAGATTTAGTAAGTTTCTTAAACTTCTTATTACCTTTAGCTGGAATATCATCGGCAGGTCCACCACGAGGATCTCTACCATTCTTGTCATCTGGTTTACCAGTACGTGGATCTACTAGATTACCTGCCATTGGTTTACTCCCATACTCATTAGTCCACTTCTGAGCTATATCCGGATGTTTAGCCCAGAGAAATCTTCTTTGTTGTTCTGACTTAAAAGGCATTATGCAGTAGATCCATGACGAGGTCTACGATGTTTAGGCTTTTTCTTTAATCTCCTATTAGCAGCACCAGAAAGACGTACTTTGTGTTCTTTAGCTAAATCGTGTACTTCTTTCATAGCTGTAGCAAAGGAGTAGCCGTCTCTTTTAGATATACCATTAGCCAACTTATTAGCATCCCATGTTTTCATTAATAGGGCCTCGCTACTGATCCAGGACGAGATTTCTTAGAGACATTTCCTGTGTTCTGTTGAAGTCGTCTTTGTATAGCATTCATCCTGTTTACAGCAGGATTGGAGTCAGTTTTCACCTTAATCTGAGGTGCACTAGGTCTTGCTAATCTAGCTGTACTGTACGGATATGTAGTCATTTACCGTCTCCAAGGACCATAACCACCGATGAGTAAAATGACAGCAATGATAATTAACAGTACGTTAGTAAGTGTTTGTGTATCCATTTACAGCATCCCGTAGTTAGTAGCGTCATCAGTGATTTTGAGTTGGTAGATCTTGTCATTCATAGTAAGAGTGTCTAAATACGCTTGTGTGTACAATCCATTGAATGTACCTGCTGATAGTGCTAAAAGACGAGTGTCAATGTCTGATTGTGACTGGTAGTTAGCAGGAGTCGCAAGATCGTCTGAGCTTACAGCCCCAGAGCCATTAGTAGCTCCACCAGGCGCAGTGTGAGCTTTAGAAATACCTACTTTAACTGGACTTGATTTAAGATTGTGTGTAGCCATTATTGTGGTGCTCCCTGTTGTGTTGGATCAGGAGGATTAGATTGAACTGGAGCTGCATTAGGATCTTGCATTTGGTTAGGATCTCCAGCCATCATTGCTTGATTCTGACCCATTTGAACCATCTGTAGAGAAGCCAAGTGTTGTTTAACGTGTTGATCAAATAGATCTTTAACTACTTGCTCAGCATTATCAAATGATTGGCTCTTTCTGTAGTCATTATGAATCATAACGTGCACTGCGTGTTGGTCATAAGTATTAACAGGAATAATAAGATCAGGAGGAATAGGAACACCATTCTGGTCAACAGGGAATCCTTGTTGATCTTGTTGCGCTCCTTGTTGCATCATTTGGTCCATTTGTTGCTGCATGTGCATGTCGTTCAATTGTTGAGTTACTTGACCCATCTTCAAGTTTTCTCTTTGAGCTTGTTTCTTATCAATTTGAAGACGATCCATAATCTTATTAATTCCACCAAGATCAAGAACACCTAATCCATCCTCTGGACTAATGAATCCCATCTTCATGAAGTCCATAATCATTGCTTGTTTAGCAGCACGCGAAGTAGGAAGAGCGCTTCCCGCTTCAACCATAATGTCTGTGTTACCACGTAAGTCCGAACCTTTAAAAGCCATTGCATCAAAGGTTCCATCCGTTCCTGCTACTTTTACTATTCTGGAGGCATCCCAGAATTGACCGACATAACTAAGTGTCATTTGTGCGATTTTCTCAATGGCATCCTCAATGCTGGATACGGTATGACTGAGCTTAGTCTCATCCTGTTCCTGGAGATAGGAGATAGCTGTAGCTGCGGTAACCCCTGGTGGCGCTTGACCCTGACTTACCTCATGGATACCAGCAATATCGGACCAATCGAGAAGTATTCGATCTAATTCCTGTAGTACATAGGATGGCAGTGACTGTAAAGGAATGGGTTGTGGTGCATTAAATCCTGGAGTGTAGAGGATAACTTGTCCTGGTTCGGAGGTAATTTTAGAAGGATCAATAGAACCCTTTTCTGCTGCAAGTTGAGGTTTCGCCATACGGTTTTTAGCCTCAATGATCTGCCCTCTAGTTCTGTTGTATTCGCGCTGTAGAGGTATGAGATCAACGATGGAAGAATCCGCATAGAATTTCCCACCTGGGATATGTTCAATTTTTGCAAAGGGATACTTTTGGTGTTCATAAGGCCAACCCATTACTCCTTGGGCTACTTGATCTCCTACTATTGTGAATACAGCACCCTGAGGGAACATTGCTACAGACCGTGGCTTTATCCATACCTCCAAAATGAGTACTTTATTCTGATCATTCGTGGAGGATGCCCCAACCATATTGAGCCAGGAGTCCTCAAGAATCTCGTCCCCACTTTTACTAGACGCATTAAGTTTAATATCAGGAAAGTACATACGAGCCCAGTCAATAGACTTGAGTTGAGCATGGATGATATAAGGCTGCTTCTCAAGATCTTCTTCCCTTAAGTCAGGGACATAGACGTGGAATGGAGTTTCAGCTTCAAAGCAGAAGTCTCCCATCTGGTCAGCAGAAGGATCAATAGCCGTTGGATCCCAATAGGTTTTTATATACCCAGTTCCACAAGTAAGAGTCCAGAATAGAGCTTTACGTAGAGTCCTATTGAAGTGATGAGATCTATATACCGAATCCCATATTTGTTCTCCTGCTTGTGCAGCAAAGAGATCTCTGTCTTCAGAAGAAGCGGGGATGACGAAGGCATTGGGTTTCTGGCTCGTTAACTTTGCTAGCTCTGTTCTTACAGTAGGACGAATGCGATTAATAACAGGGCGAACACGATAATAAGGCGCAGGAGGGACGATGAGATTACCAGTAGCACTCGTGATAAGAGTCTGGTTATTCCTTGGAACGACATTCTGCTTCCCAAAGTAGAAGGCTAAGTTTAAATACCATTGCTTCTCAGTTCCAGACCTAGCTTGCTTACAGCGTTCAAACTGAGTTTTAGCCCAACTAACAATCTGCACTTGCATTTTGGTAGTAGCTAACTCCATTGAGGCATCTTGATTAGAAGTACTATCTATACCTTGAGTAAAGGTCGTATCAGATGGTGCGGTAGGTGTAGTCATTAAGCATCCTCGTTAAATCTAATACCTAGATCGGTCATGAGGTCATGTTCCTCTTGAGAGTAGATGACATCTCCTATACCTTCTAATCCACCAAATTGTTCCATCATGATTCGAGCTTCAGCTTCATCTGATCGTGGGTATTGAACGTCATCGTTCCTAACATCATTCTGTGTGTTGTATTGAAGTGTAGAGAAGGTGTGAATATCTCCTGCTGTAAGCCTGTTAAGGAGTTCCCTGTTCTGTACTCTTAGGCCTACCAGGAGATCGTCTAGGTGTTGGAACGACTTCTGGCTGTTTGAATTGCAAATCAACCAAGTCATTCCGGAGGCCAGGAATACTGATACTAACAAGATTACGGATTCTAGCATTCTCTTCCTTTAATGTTCTAAGTTGGTTTGATTTACTAGCATTTTCTAAAAGTAATTCTTCTGTGCTTACAGGATTGGAGTATCCAATAGAGATAGCGATCTCTCCAAAGCATTCAATGCATAGATAAAACCGACCGTACTTGGGTAAAGACATACCTAAATCTATATAGTCAGTGTATTTATTAGTATGGCATCCTACACAAGAATGAGGAAGTAATAAAGGCTGACCTTCCTGTACTTGAAATTTATCTCCTGCTTTACTTAAATTCACTACCATTCCCCACCAAACTGTTCATCGTATGATTCCCACTGTGTCTTAGGACGAGTAATAAGATTCTGATCTAATACAGGCATAGTTAAGTTAACCATACGTTTAGCACCTAACTGTCTCGCTATTGACTCATTAAGCATAGATTTGTCCTCTTTTACCTGTTCCCTACTTAATTCAGGTAGAAAAGAAAACATATAACGAGCTGCATCAATAGCATGATCATCTTTCTTACGAGGCTTCTCTTTCTTATTATTCTTATCTTTTAACTTTCTTGAAGCCCATTCCTCATTCTGGTATCTTCGCATTTCTCTAATAAGATTACGACAGGAACTATGGATATACCACATAGGTTTCTGATCCTCATCATGGTATAAGTAGCTCATCATCTTCAGAATTCCACTGTCTAAATCATTATTAGCTAGAGCAATGTATATACCTTCCTGGCTATAAGCAAGTCTATTGGAGAGCCCCGTTTGAGCAGACCTTTGTACAATAGATGGATCTCCCACACGAAGTTCAGGAACTCTTTTCAATTTAGATTCGTACTCTTTAATTCGCTTACTCCATTGAGGAATCGTCAAACCCGTATCGTATTCCTCATGAAAAGTAAATACCACACCATCGTCATTTATTACATGCCAGAGCCAAGCAGTGGGATTAGCTATCCCAAGATCCATAGAAGCAATAACTCTATGCCTTCCATTCTTAGGATTAATAATTATATTGTCTGTCACATGAATAGAGGCATCAAAGGCCTTAAAGATTAATCCACCTTGAACAATGAAGTCACCAGCTTGACGAGTTAATTGATCCTCTTCAGATAGGTAACTCATAGCTCTTTTAATAGCGACAGTATTGAGATGAGGATTGTCATTAGTATTCACTTTTACTACACAAGTGTCAGTGAGCCCAAGAGCGGCAGGCTCGTATATCTCTTCAGCCACCCATGTATACCCTTCTACAGGAGTCATAGTCAGCCACCAATGACCATCAGTGTCCATCAATCTCATCATATTCTCTTCAAAGATAGAGTGGGGTGGCTCCTCGTCAAACCATACGAAGTGACGACTAGTCCCTGCATGTTTATCTAAATCCTGGTCGTATGACTTAAATTCAAGAAATGATCCATTAGAAAGAGTAAGAGTTCTTGTATGCATATTGTAAGAATCATCCCAGCTCCCGTTAATGAGCATGGAAGGAGCTATCCATCTTCTAATCTCAGGCTTTACAATCGCCTCAACTCCGTTGGTAAAGTCTACGGAGATACATCTTCCTCTGATTGGTGGTTTAGGAGTGTGTTGGTAGGGATGTGTACCAGTGAGCCACCAAATAGCTTCTGTAGCTCCCCCAACCGTTTTACCTCCTCTGTTACCACCAATGTATAAACGAGCCTTAGATTCGCTCCTGTGAAAGATCTCTTGTTTCTCGTGAGGCTTATAAGCATTAATATTAGGGAGTTCAGCAGATTGGCGTATACCTTCCTGTAACTCCCTAAGCATCTCTTCTATAGATTTATCTGTCACGACATACCATAGTCAATCTCTGCAACAACAGCTAGGAATAGTTTTCTTCCTGAAGTAGACGAAGCTGAGAATTTAACAACACCCACAGGACCACTAAAAGTAGTAGTAATAACTCTATTGTCTGTGGATAAAGGACTTCCTGTATCGATCTTGGTATAACCGAGTTTGGGTGCAGGTAATCCATTTACATCCTCTGTAAGCACAAGACCCCAATATTCGAGGACTAATCCTCCAACAGTGCCATTCGTATCATGTCTGAAATCTAATTTAAATGCCTGTAAAGGAACAGGCAGATTAATTTGTTGCAAAGAAGGAGTAGCAGACAAAGTTTCATTATAAATTGTATAGAACATATTAGATCCTACTGTCTGTGATAGTAAATCCCATCAAAGCGAACCATGTAACTAATTGATCTACTAGTGCATCTACTTCAGCTACTGTTGCTGGAGTTAACTTTCCTGTGAGAGTAACATTAGTATTTTCAAGAAAAGGTGCTGTTAATCGTCTACATCCTTTTCCATCGTGGATATGGTCACCTGGACTTGATTGACCTCTCTTAGCTCCTAATGTGTGGTGTTCTGCTGCAATACCTGAATCTCTATCTGATCTATCATGGAATGCTTTAACTTCTGCTGGAGTTGGATTTATATTACCCTTCTCAGCTTTAATTGGACCATAGGGATCACCTGGAATAACTGGCATTAAACTCCACCTACATCTCTTACTGATATCCAGTTCATTTGGTCAGATACATTTGCTCTGATATTGAGTGTGTGAGCTGCAATGGTAGTAATAGCGAATAAACCTACTGTAGCTGTTCCTGTAAAACCAGCAGGCCAATCATGATAAGAGTAAGCACTCTCAGCACTTGTAGCACCATTAGCATGAACTACATTGACGGATACTTCATTTCCTAGCAAAGTATCTGTGTTAGTTACTGTCCCAGCAAAAGCTGCTCGAACTCTTAATCTCATATTTCCTGGGAATGCACCAGCAGATTGCATGACATATGTTTGGTATTCAATAGCATATCTTCTATCTGCAAAAGCAGAAAAGGTTACAGACATGTAAAGAGTTTCAGCAGAAGCAGAAGTAAGAGAAGCTCCGTCAGCAGTAGCTGTAGTAATACCTATAAAACCAATAGACGATTTGTCTGTGCCTTCTAATTCCCATACTGATCCAGTCCAAACACGCACAAACCCTGTATCAGTTTCAAGTACATACATTCCAATAAATGGATTAGCAGGCAAGTTACCTGATGTTACTAATCTCATTCCAATATTTGTATCTACAATATCCATGTTGGTATTAACATCTGCTGCTACATCTACAAAATCATCAATAGCTCCACCATCACCTTTAGTGGGCTTGAATAGAGCGAGTCTACTTGTATAAGTTCCCATTAGACTCCCCAATCTCTAATAGACCAATATGTAGAAACATCCACAGTATCAGTATTAGTAGAGATGTTTGTAGTCTGTGCATCACTGTCTTGAGCAAATAAACCAATAGTTATTTGTTGTGAAGCAGCAGAATAAGGAAAATCAAAGTAACTTCTTTGTCCTTTACCTGTAGTTCCAATACCTTGAGTTCTCGTTATATGACTAGCTATCAGTGTATCTGTATTAGCTACTGATGCTCCTGCTGCCCATCTAGCTTTTATATTATATCTACCTTGAACCTCTGTTGATTTCTCTCCAAAGAGAGCCCAATCAATTCGATATCTTCTACCCTGTACCGCATTAAATGTCTTACTTCTATGCAGAATTTCAGTTGATGTAGCAGCAGAAGAAGTGGTATCGGTATTAGATTGAATAATATCTCGTGCAGAATTAGTGTTCCCTAAGTAAGCCCATTTAGTTCCATTATAGAATCTTAAATGACTAGTATCCGATTCAAATATTACTCTTCCTGTGTAAGGAGTTCCAGGACGAGTACCAGAAGTAAAGGTTGGTGCTCCTGCATTGTCGTCAATTAACTTATAGTTAGTAGAGAGAACTAAATCTCCTATATTCATTTGATCTGATGTCGCAGGTTTCTCTAATTGAAGTCTTGTAGTAAATGTAGCCATTAGACACTCCCTACATCTTCAATAGCTAAATATTGATAACCAAAGAATCTAATAGTCTTTGCATCTCCTGTGTTAGCTCTACCTAAAAATATACCAACAGTTGTTTGTCCTGTTCCTCCACCAAGCGCAGGTGTGTAATTAAAGATTACATCTCTATTACTTGTTCCTCCAGATGAGTCATCATTAACATCTGCACCAAAAGTATTAATAATAGTACTTGATGTATTAACAGTTCCTCCTAATGCCCATCTTCCTCGGTAATAGCATGAAGCATCATTACCTGCTTGTAAGTCAATAGATCCGCCGTAAATAACTTGGTATTCTCTACCGTTTATTGCATTGAAAGTAAGAGAAAGACCAGCAGTTTCTTGGTTAGATCCAATAGTTGTTCCAACAGAAGTACTAAAAATAAAACCCATTAATCCTCTAGGTTGATTCTTATTACTTACATATGTCCATACAGATCCTGAATACCTCATAATGTTTCCAGTGTCAGTTTCATATATTAACTGACCTGTATAAGGTGTACCTGGTCTAGTACCAGATGTACATGAAGTAACAAAAGCTTTATCGTCTATAGCTTGGGATTGATCCGAGATAGCAGTAAGAACATTAGAGATCTCAGGTATGTAAGCAATATCAGTAGTAGCTGTACTTACTCCTGCGGCAGGAGTAAAAGTTATTGTTGTAGTTCCAGCAGCAGAAGATGCACTCACTACTGTAAAAGCTGTAGTTTCTTTCTTGTTACTTCCTGAATCAAAGAGACGAAAGATAGTTCCATTAGTAAAAGGACCAGCATTAGCATCTAATGTTTTAAATGTTGTTGTTGTTCCATTAGCAGAACTAGGCGCACTTACTGTTCCTATTGGCCTATAAAGACCTAAGCGAGTAGTCGTAACCATACTTTCATCCTATTGATTAATCTGTGCTTGGGTTTGATCTGGAGAGAGAATAACCTCGAACTCTCTGGCAATTGATTCAAGGGTATCTTTATCATGGACATGTCTTTGTATCACCTCTAATACCTTTATTAATACAAATCGGACATTAAGAGATTCGACGGATTTCTTATCATCCCATCTTCCTGCTATTGCAAGCATTAACTTTTGAGCTTGATGATCTCCTTCTATAGCTTTCTTAATCAATGCTTGGTGTACTTCAGGTAAAGATTCTCCATAGAGCTTCTCAGATAGATCTCTGTAAGCTTCCATGAAGTGTGGTTGTTTCTTCCAACCATGGTAAGTAGAAACATTAATCCCTAAAGACTCTAACTTCTGCTTAATAGTTCTTGTGTCAGTTACATTCAATACCATCTGTAAGCAGGCTATTTGCTGTGGAGTTAATCTATCTTCATCAAGAAACTGCCATGGTATACCTCTTGCAGTTAAAGACTGTTGAACAAGAGGACTAGATAAACACTTTACTACTGTAACTTGATCTATTTTAGTTTCTTTACTAATAGTAGAAACCATAGGAAATTTACTTCTCTTCATATACCTCTCTTCAATGAAGTTAAGAACTTCCCATTCCTCTTTACTCATTAATTTACTCATATACATTCCTTAAATAGAAGCTTACAGCCTAGTATCCTAGCAACCAATCAAACACTATCAGTTACATTAATGGTTGCCTGCCGCAGGCAAGGGATTTTATATTCTCAGTAAAGGATACCTTGGGAATAATATAGGGACTCCTACTTTTATTATGAGGATTAAAAGATACCTACCATGATCATCTTCATTTGTCAAGATCCAACATCAAAAGTTATAATGCTGTGATGTGTAATGTTAATAGCTATTAACAATGGTGATGATCTTCAGCCCTTTACTTTAGTAATACACATTTACCTTACTATACCCTGTTCACTTTCCACACATCACACAGAGTAATTACCATTGCCTGCGGCAGGCAACACAATGGTGTAATTAGCAAGGCTAACGAGATGTTGATCTACCATTCCCGCAGATCACAATGTCATTATGGTTTGTTACTAACGAGTAAGTCGCCGCCGTTGGTGATTTTCTTACATCTACGCAGAGTGACCCTTAATGATCAGTTGCAGTACGGTAACGGACCTCCTGTTGATCTTCATTCCGGGGTATGCTTGGGGCATGATCAAAGAGGGAATGGAGGCGAGGCCCGCTACGCGTATGCGCTAATGATCATTTACCCCGGCACTCTTGTGATACTGCTATGGCTGAAACTAGCCCGCTAGTAAGTCTTAGAGTAACTGGACTACGGTCCTGCCCCCAAAGATCTTGGTCTTTGGTACGTGAGTAGGGATGCTACGGCAGCGGTTAACTACCGTTAATGATCATGTAATTAAATAGTGGATAGCATCTAGATCATTAGTAGTGTGCCGGTGATCATTCCTTCCCTAAGGAGTAGTCATGATCGGTAAATACGTGATCAGCGGTTACAAACTACCTCACGAGGTAGTGGAGATCATGAGTGACCAAACCCATAATGAATGGGGATTCCGTTACGGTACGATGCATGTCATCGGTAGTAACGGGTGTGCCCGTTGGGTACAATTCGGACTCTACAATTACCAGCATGTAAGCAAGCTGGCAGATCTGGCCTAAGTCGCACAATCACCGGCATAGCACTAGTGATCTAGATGCATAGGAAGATCCAATGTTCATATGTGGGTATGAATGATCATGTTCCCAAGAAAGGGAAACGATCATGGCCATGAGTTTCGAAACACCCAAGATCAACACCGAGCAATTTCCCACTGTCGCGGTGTTGGTTGAAACGGCTATCAAGCCGCGCATCACCGAACT
>Ga0193709_1000482_pt1 | contig 13941 bp, 10 predicted proteins | sample H3c2metaG_FD_160571 | JGI IMG/M metagenome (GOLD analysis project Ga0193709, IMG submission 160571) | Soil microbial communities from a riparian zone of the East river system, Colorado, United States - H3c2 | ecosystem: Environmental > Terrestrial > Soil > Riparian zone | place: USA: East River... | reverse complement strand
CGCTAATAAAGCCGGCGGCTTCTCTGATGTTGCGTCTTGCCAAGGGAGCTTCTTAACAGAGCGCGCTTTTCTCAGGCGCACCCATTCTCAGCTTCGTTTCGGCATTAGCTAAGTTCGACTAGGTAAGCTTGTATACCATTCAGAGGGCAACGCCGCTATGCCTTCGTGCCGCTCGACTCCGTTGATTAATGCGGGTTCGGCACGCTCGATGACGAAGATCTAGTCGACTGGATCACTGTGGTTGAGGGGGCAATGGGCTTTCTTCAATACTCACTCGTTCAATGCCGGCCCGTGGAAAACTCTCCCTGCGATTGTGCATTTCAACGAAGCACGTCATGACTCTTCCATGTTTTAGTGTTCTGGCTAGACTCAAGGATTACCAGCTACCCAACTGTAGGCCTAGGTCACTAGTTGGCTGGATGAGTTAAGTCGAAATCGAACGGCGCACACATTTGTTTCGTGACAAAGATGAAAAAACTCGAGGGCAACCGACACATTTCAACCGGTAACATTTGTGCTTTCGTACTCTGTGGCGGCCAGGGTACTCGACTCCGCTCGGTCGTTGCTGACCGGCCAAAGTCGATGGCTCTAATCTCGGGAACGCCTTTTCTTCAACTGTTGCTCGAAAGGCTCGGGTCTCAGGGAGTCGATGACGTGGTTTTGGGAACGGGCTACATGGCAGAGAAAATTGAGCGCTACTTCGGGGATGGAAAACAGTTCGCCTTGCGTATCCGCTACTCCAGAGAGCATGAGCCGCGCGGCACCGGCGGAGCGCTCAAGCTTGCTGAACCACTCATCAGTGACCCGGTTCTTGTCCTTAACGGCGATAGCTATGTCGAGTGGGACCTTGTTCCAGTGCTGGAACTGTTTAAAACCAAAGATGCCGATGTGGTCATCGTGCTGCAAGGAGTTGCCGACGTCACTCGCTATGGAAGCGTGGCGCTCGATCAGGACGGCCGCGTTACTCAGTTCGTTGAAAAAGGCGTTGCGGCGGGTCCCGGTCTAATCAACGCAGGCGTTTATTTGCTTCGAAAACAGATCGTGCGCGGTCTGCCAGCCGGCACAGCGATCTCGCTGGAGACAGAGGTATTTCCCCGCCTTCTCGACCGCCGGGTGTATGGGTTGGTTTGCACCGGGATTTTCATCGACATCGGAATACCGGATGACCTGCGCCAAGCACAAGGCTTGCTAACTCCGCACACGCCCGTCAATAAGCCGTCTCGGACTTAGCGGTTTTTGAGCCGCTACGGGCCTGAAGGACCTCGCAATTGTCCTCAAAGATTTTCGTCAACGGCCAAACCATTCACTAAACATTATCATTCGGCCGAAATGGCACCTATTCTAACTGTTAAGATCGTTCTTCGTTTGCACGGCTCAGGATGTCAAACGTGGGCGCGCGCGTCATCTCGTTGCTGCTACCGCTTTGTCATCAAAGAGATTCAGCAAGGGTACCGTCATCACAGTCGTGATGATCGCCATCAGCACCAGCATCGTGAAAATAGGCAGGGAAAGGATACCCAGATCATAGCCGATATTTAGCACGATTAGTTCCATAAGGCCGCGCGTGTTCATCAATGCACCTAGCTTCAGTGACTCCCGCCATGACATCTTCATCATCCGACTAGCAAGCGATGTTCCTCCCAGCTTGCCGACAGTAGCTACGGCGATAATTACAAGGCAAATTAGCCAATCCCACGGGCTATTCAGTAGACCGATCTGCGTGCGCAGACCAATAAAAGCGAAGAAGAGTGGCAGCAATAGAACGGAACTGAAATGTTCGACTCGTAATACTAGCTTTTTGCGAAAACCGCCACCGGAGGGCATTACGATGCCGGCTAGGAAAGCACCGAAAAGTGCGTGGATGCCGATGATTTCGGTACTCAGCGCCGAAAGGAGGACAGTTCCGAAGACCAACGCAAGGACTCCTTTCGTTGGCTCCGACTCGTGCAAGAGTGATTGTCCGAGCAACCGGCGCAAGAGCGGCTTGACGATGAAAATCATGGCGGCGACATAGACCCCCACCAGTAAGAGGCTAAAGGTGGCCGCCTTTACGTTCGCTGCGCCGGCGATTGCTACGACAAAAGCCAGAATGCACCACGCTGTCACGTCCGCGATTGCGGCGCAAAGCGTCGCAATTTGGCCTAACTTCGAACGGAAAAGTTTTCGATCCTGCAAAATGCGAACGAGTACCGGAAATGCGGTGACGCTCATCGAAATCCCGACAACGAGTGCGAACGGCGTAAAAGAGGCGCCCGACGGTGCGTAATTACTGTACAGAAACAACGCCAGCACGACTCCGAAAAGATAAGGGATGAGAATGCTCGAGTGGCCAATCACTAAGAAGCGGTGCGCGCTATCACGGAGCTGCGATAGGTCCAGTTCCATGCCGACTGCAAACATGAAAATGCACACCCCGATTTGGCTAAAGAGCCTGAGCGCATCGAGAGACGCTGGCGCAAACACAAAAAGGAAAGCTTGCGGGGCTACCAGGCCGAAGAGAGATGGACCTAAAAGAATACCAGCCGTCATTTCCCCTAGTACCGCAGGCTGTCCGAGACGCATAAAAGCCCAGCCCATTGCGGAGGAGACGCTGAGGATAATCGCGAGTTGGAGGATGAGGCGGCTGAGTCCAGTGCTGGCGTTATGCGCGAGGGCGGCGAGAATCGTGGGGGAGGGAGAACGGATCGCATCTGCGCGGTGGACACCTTCCTGCGCGACCGCGATGTGACGCGAAGCAGTTGTAGGTGGCGCAAGATGCGCCCCCGCGTAGAGGGAAAAGAGAATTCCAGCTCCAACTATGGTAACAACGGCCACATAAAGCCACGCTGTTTCCCTAAACGCCGAGAAACCAACGTCAGGCTGGTTGCTCATGATCGTTTCGCCTTCGTTCGTTTACGACTCGGCTAACCTTCCGCGCTTTCCCGAAGAGCGTAACAAGTGGGCCAGTCATCACGGTAGTAACGAGAGCCATAATGACGAGCATGGTGAAGATGCGCTGTGAGAGGATGCCCATGTCGTAACCGATGTTAAGCGCGATGAGTTCCATCAGTCCCCGCGTGTTCATTAGCGCGCCCAGTTGAAGCGACTCGCGCCAGTTCATCCCTGTAAGCCGGGCCGCCACGGCACTTCCACCCAGTTTTCCCGCAGTGGCTACTGCGATGATGATCAAGCAGATCAGCCAATCCTGAGGGTCAGTGAGCAGACCAACTTGCGTGCGAAGACCGGTGAAAGCGAAAAACACGGGTAGCAGCAGAACGGCGCTCAAGTTTTCAACGCGTATAACTAACTTGTCGCGAAAACCAGCTGCTGTTGGCATGACGATTCCTGCCAGAAAAGCCCCGAACAGCGCATGAATGCCGATGAGTTCCGTCGTCAGCGCCGAAAAGATTACGACCATGAAAATAACAGCCAACACCGATTTGCTCGGATTAGGGCGTTCCAAAGCTTGGTATCCAAGCCAAATGGGCAGCTTTGGTTTGACCACGAACAGCATGAGGGCGATAAACACCAGTACCAAACCGAGGTTGAAGGCTGCTCCACTTACACTGGTTGCTCGCGCGATAGCCACCACGAATGCGAGCACGCACCATGCAGTCACGTCGTCCACGGCAGCGCAGGCCGTGGCAGTGCTTCCAAGCGACGTTTTAAAAATACCACGGTCTTGCAGGATGCGAACCAGCACAGGGAAAGCGGTGATGCTCATCGATATGCCCATGAATAGTGCAAAGGCAAGAAATGAGGCCCCTGGTTGGGCGAGCTGACTGTACAAGAACAATGCCAGAGCTACCCCCAAAAAGTAGGGAATGACGATACTGGAATGACTGACGACCACGGCAGTCTGCGCCTTGTGCCGCACCTCGGACACGTCCAGTTCCATACCCACGGTAAACAGAAACAGACATACGCCTATCTGACTCAACAGCCTCAGTGCCTCCAGAGATGAGGGAGCGAATATGAATTGAAATGCGTTGGGTGCCAGCAGGCCAAAGAGCGACGGACCTAGAAGGATGCCCGCCACCATCTCTCCTATGACCGCGGTTTGTCCACAACGAGTAAAAAGCCAGGCAACTGCACCAGAAGCACCAATAATGATGAAGAGCTGGAGGAAAAGCCGGCTCAGTGGATTGGTGGCATTCTGTCGCAAGCCAGACTGCACCGCAGCGAAAAACGAAGAGCCGCTAACAGCGGTTGAGTTCGGAGCAGCGACCGCGACAGATCCATTTGGCAGCCGAGAAACGGGCGAGGGAAGGTGAGTGCCTGCATGGAGGAGGAAGAAGATGCCAAGGCCAACGATACTGACGATTATCAAATACAACTGGGCAGAGCGTTTCATGGTATAGAAGGAGCGTCGTTTGAGAGCCGTCTGTCGAAGAGTTTCAACCAATCGCTCGGATCTGCTTGAACGGCTTGTTCCAGCCAAAGTAAATCACGGCGCCAACAATCAGAATTTCAACTGACAGCTCCATAACCACTGAGAATTACAGAAATTGCAGGCCCAGATCAATTACAATCGGTCAAATTGAACCGTCGAAAAGTTGAACGGCTAAGTACTGAAGAGTCTCGGTTATGAGTTAGCCAAAACGCGACTGGTTTTCTGCCTGATCCTCGCCGGGGTCTACGATGCTAGCCTGCCATTCCGCCAGACACGGCCTCTTTTACGGGACGACGAAGCTAATACGATTAGCATTTATGCTTTGCAATTGTTACCCGTCGGCTGGTACACCCGTAGTCGGAACCTATAAGAACGCATTAAGAAACGCAATCGCCTGACCGCTGACATTAGGCCATAAGTCGAAGGAATGCCCGGTGCATCCATTTCGCCCCGGCGTTTGTACTATCAAAGAGTCTTCACAATTTGGCACACCGAGCGCCGCCACCAGGTTCACTAAGATCGTGAACTGATTGGGCGGCATGGGATCGAGATTGCTCGCAACAATAAACACCGGCGACGACAACCTGGTAAACCTCCTATAAGGCGAAGCCAAATCGAGCGACCCTCCGTTACCGTCACATGCAAGGCCGGGTGAGCAACCCACATAATTGCGAACGTCTGCACCAAATGGTAAACACCTGGTATCGATGAGCGAAGCCGGATCGTGGAAATCATATGCGCCGCTTAAGAGCACGGCAGCGTCGAACTGGTCGCCTCCGAGGGTTGGAGCCGCGGCACAGTAGGCAGCATGTGAGGCACCGGCACTCCCACCAACTGCGCCTACCTTGCCGTTAACTCTGCCAAACGCGACCGATCCTGGCGCTGGACTCCTTGCGGCCCGAATCGCCGTAGCCACGTCATCGGTCTGCTCCGGATAACGGCCAGGATCGCTGCCTTGTCCCCGAAGTTTTCCCGGAGGCGAAAGACGATATTCGATGTCGAAAACGCAAAAACCAGCGCAAAGCAAATCTTGATCTGTTTGTATATCGGTAAAATCACCATCCTTGAAGCCGCCACCGTGAATAACAATTACCGCTGGATGTTGTAGCCTGTCGTTCGGGACAAAAGCTCTCCATCTTAACGGAGTACTTCCGCCGATTCCATATTGTTCGATCACTCCCGGCGTTGCGCAACCGCCCCTGGTCGGCGCAGCCCTTAAAGTCGGGGACAAAATTAATGTTGTTACCACCGCGATGATCGCCAAAGCGATACGATTAAGGCATATCAATTTATTCTTCATGGATTTGATTTTCTTATTTTTACTTCTCCTGATCCGCGGTTCTGGTGGATGAAATTGATTTTCTGAGGTGAATGTGATTCGTAAAATTTTTCTGCCTGATCGTTTGTTTGATAGTTAAGAATGCTTCTCACACGGTGGTTGAATGTGGATACAGGTTTAGATGTTTCGAATTCGTTTTGGCCACGTCGCAAATTGCGCAATTCCCTGCCAGTAACGATGGATGTCCCCGCCTGAAGAGCGTTCTTATTCCCCCCTTAAAATTCGCACACGGTCCGACTCATCGGCGTTTACGTCAACCGTCAAGATGTTTACGAGCCGCGCGATCTTTCCGTTGGCTCGCGCACGCATAAGTTTTTCCCGAGAATGCGCATCTTTTTTCTGCCGAGCGCGTCATAGGGAAGGAAGTTGACTCCCCATATGCAGAATAAAGAAGATGCCCAGGCCAACAATACTAACTATGACCAATACAATTGGGCTGTGCGTTTCATCGTCGAGAACGCGGGTTCGGTTGAAAGCGATCGATCCTACAATAGTGCGCCCACATAACAACTGGGACTTCTCTTTACATCACGTCGTTTGTCGCAGCCACCTTGCGTCACATCTTGGCCACAAACAGCAAGCGGACATCCCGTTTTCTGATAAGCCCTGGCGGGACCGCAACAGACACCTATTTTCACACCCTCTTCGAAGAGTTTCAAGCAATGGCTCGGCTCACGCTCCAGCCATCTCTGGTGTTTTCCCAAAATGAGTCACTAGTGGTCCCGTCATTATGGTAGTGACGAAAGCCATGATCACGAGCATGGTGAAGATGTGCTGTGAGAGAATGTCCATGTCATAGCCGATATTGAGAGCAGTCCACGGTGTTCATTAATGCGCCGAGGTGAAGGGACTCGCTCCATTTCATCCCGGTAAGACCGGCCGCCGGGGCGCTTCCATCAGTGGCTCCCGCGGTAACGACCAAGCAGATCAACCAATCCTGAGCGCTGTCGAGGAGGCCGATTTGGGTGCGCAGACCGGTGAAAGCGAAGAATACCGGCAAGACCCACAGCGGGAGAAATCTTCTTACCATAAAACGTCTCTGTTCCAAAAGAGGAATCGGACGTTTCGACCTCAGTCGGCCTTTTTTCAATTCGGAGCCCGACAAGGTGCAACGCGTTATCCCTCAGCGCGCCGCGGCAGAGGCTACGGCACGGCAGCGACGACCGGGGGCAACGGCCCAGCCTTACCGGCGCGGCACTGGCGGCAGCCAGAAAAGCAATGACACGTCTTCCGGTTGGTTCCCTACGGCCCGAACCTCACTGTCACTTGGTTGGAGCAGGTCTGGGTTCCAGCTTCACACACCTTATACGCGAAGCTAGCCTGGCCTGTGGTGCCGGTGGAATCAACATAGGTCCCCGTGTTCGGTACCGCCGCGATCACAATTCCATTGCGGTTGACGTCAACATTGTTTGAGATCGCGCCGCTCCAATTGAGACGCGATGTATTTATTGCCCCCACCTTTTTCCCCCTGGCGCTGAGCGTGATCGGTCCAGGTGTAGGCGTAGGTGTAGAAGTAGGTGTAGGTGTAGGAGTAGGAGTAGCTGTAGCTGTAGGTGTAGCTGTAGGAGTAGCTGTAGGGGTTGCCGTCGGCGTTGGTATGCCGCTGGTTACAGCGGACAGGATATCGACCCGACCCCATCCTAAAACGTTGTTTGGCGATCCCGCAGAGCCACACTTGGTGGAGGCGATATGAACAGCGGCGTTATTCAAGGCCGCCCGGCTCGGGTCGATCTGGTTCTGCAAGCTCGGAATAGCCGACCAGAGGAGTGCCATGGCGCCGGCAATATGCGGAGTAGCCATGGAAGTGCCGCTGGCAATCGTATATGCATTATCGGAACTGTTACTGGCCGACCGCGTGTTTGTACCCGGAGCGCTGATATCCGGTTTCATCCGGCCGCTTCCATCGACAGTAACGGGGCCGCGGCTGCTAAAGAAAGCAACGCTGTCGGTGCCGGTGTTTAACGCCCCAACCGTGTAAGACGCTGCATAGAACGATGGCGGATCTGTCAAATTGGAGCAACTCGACCCAGAGTTACCCGCTGCGACTACCATCATAATGCCAGCAGCGGCCTGAGCTTCAACGGCACCTTGCAATGTGTTAACCGAACAGCCTTCTGGCGTCGGACAAGCCCAAGAGTTGATCGTAATGTCAGGCGCCAGTGTCGTGTCGCCCTGGCTGGGGTTGCCGCCTACCGGGTAAGGGGCCAGGAAAAATTCCATGCATTCGATGTATCTAGCAGGGGTGCCGGCACCCTTGTCCATGTTGCGGCAAGCGATCCACTTTGCCCCGGGCGCCATTCCAATCTGATTTGCGCCGCCGTCGTCGCCAATAGCGATGCCAGTAGTGGCGCTACCATGGTTGTCGTCATCGCAAGGCTGTGGAGAATCGGGACCGCAAACGATGCCGCCGGAATGAACGGAATCATGCCAGTTGTAATTATGATCGGCCGTTACCCCATTCCAGCCACGGTAGTGAGGTTTAAGCGCGTTATGCGTCCAGCGAACACCAGTATCGGCGCTCCCCACCACAATATTCTGGCCGTTAAATCCGAGCGCCCAGACGTTAGGCGCATGCGTGTAAGCGATTCCCGGCTCGATCGTCGCCGGAGCCCCAGGTTGCGAAGACCCTTCAGTCGCAGGGACTGGTTGAGGAAGCGAATTTTGAATGTGCGGATTGCCCTCGACGCGTGCGACGTCAGACCGAGCTGCCAACATCTCGGCAATCTCACGGCTGCCCTTCACTAAAATTGCGTTAACGATATAGAAAGATTGATGCTCGATCCCGCGTTCACCTAGCCATTGCAGAAGCGGACCTTGGGTGGTCTGACTCTTATTCCACAGTACATCTCGCACATAACGACCCTTTTCGTTCTTTGTCGGCAAAGCTGCAGCTCCACCAAGGTCGCCCTGGTCAGCGAGCACGACGAAAAATTCTGCCTGCTGACCGTTCGCCGTATGTTCCGTCACCCAAGGCGCAATCTTGGTCGCGGTCGTAGTCCGTTCAGGCGAGCTGCCCAGACCGCTAGGGTCCGAGGAGCCGAACGCTCCCAGCGCTGCTACGGCAGCTGCCACGATGAACAACGAGCAAAAGAGACGCCGCAAGCGCCGCGATGTGAATGCGCGATTTGAAGTCATGAATTATTCTTGTTATTGGCCCCACGTGGGGCCTTCCTGATGACTTCTTCTTCGGTTTTTCCTAGGTGAAGTTTCGGAAAAGATCTGAAAATCTTACCTAATCGTTTCCGAGCGGCGCTGGCAGCCTTGCGGAATACGTTGGTTAATCGACAGCGATGGCCCACGTAGCCAGCATCTTGTCGTTTAAGCCCTCGCTCTGCGCCTATTGTCCCCGAAACAGGAAAGCACCTGTCATGACACTCTCTCCATCAAATGGAGGCGCGTCTCTGGATCTAGGGACCAGCCACAAGACAGGCGGCGATCGGCGGTTGCCGGTCGCCGCGTTGATAGAAATTGCCTGGTTGTTCCGTTAGGGTCCGAAATTCACAGTCACACTGTTAGAGCAGGTCTGGGTTCCAGCTTCGCAAACCTTATACAGGAAGCTCTGCTGGCCGGTGGTACCGGTGGAGTCGTCATACAAACCGTCGTTCGGCGTTGTCACGATCACATTCCCATTGCGGTAGACGTCGACGTTAGCCGAGGTCGCTCCCCTCCACTTGAGGCGTGAGGTATTTATTCCCCCCAATTTTTTTCCCTGCCCTCTGAGCAGAATCGATCCAGGCGTCGCCGTTGGAGTAGCCGTCGGTGTTGCGGTAGGAGTAGGAGTTGGCGTGCCACCGCTTACAGCCGCAAGGATGTCAACGCGGCCCCATCCAAAAACGTTGTTTGGTGGTCCTGCAGCGCCACACTGGGTGGAAGTGACATGAACAGCCGCGTTATTCAAGGCTGTCTTGCTCGCGTCGATCTGGTTCTGCAAACTCGGAATAGCCGACCAAAGCAAAGCCATTGCTCCAGCGATATGCGGAGTAGCCATGGAGGTGCCGCTGGCAAACGTATAGGCATTGTCGGATGTGTTAGAGGCCGAACGCGTGTTAGTGCCAGGAGCGCTGATATCCGGTTTTATGCGGCCGCTACCATCGATAGTAGCGGGACCGCGGCTGCTAAAGGAAGCAATGGTATCGCTGCCGGTGTTTAGTGCCCCCACCGTGTAGGATGCCGCATAGAACGACGGTGGATCTGTCACAGTGGAACAAAGCGATCCGGAATTACCCGCTGCGACTACCATCATAATGCCAGCAGCGGCTTGAGCTTCAACGGCAGATTGCAAAGTGTTAACAGCACAGCCTTCCGATGTTGGGCAACCCCACGAGTTAATGGTAATATCGGGTGCCTTGGTCGGGTCGCCTTGGCTTGGATTGCCGCCTACCGGGTAAGGCGCCAGGAAGAACTCCATGCATTCGATATACCTCGCCGGCGTGCCGACGCCCTGGTCCATGTTGCGACAGCCAATCCACTTTGCACCGGGTGCCATTCCAATCTGGTTCGCGCCACCATCGGCGCCGATTGCGGTGCCAGTCGTGTGACTGCCATGGAAGAAATCATCGCAAGGTTGTGGAGAGTCGGGTCCGCACACGCCCCCTCCGGAATGAATTGAATCATGCCAATTATAATCGTGATCGGCCGTTACCCCGTCCCAGCCGCGGTAGTGAGGCTTAAGCGCATTATGCGTCCAGCGGACGCCGGTGTCGGCGCTCGCCACAACGATATTCTGCCCAGTAAAACCGAGCGCCCACACGCTAGGTGCATGCGTGTAATTGATTCCCGGCTCGATCGCCTCCGGAGCCACAGGTTGCGAAGGCGCATCAGCCGCAGGGGCCTGTTGGGGAAGCAAATTATGTATCTGTGGATTGCCCTCGACTCGCGCGACGTCCTGACGGCCAGCCAGTGTTTCGGCGATCTCACGGCTGCCCTTCACCAAAATTGCGTTAACGATGTAGAAAGGTTGATAGTTAAGTCCACGTTCGCGTAGTAATTGCACGATCGGGCCTTGAGTAGCCTGACTCTTGTTCCACAGTGCATTTCGCACAAAGTTGCCCTTTTCGTTCTTTGTCGGCAAAGCTGCCGCTCCGGCAAAGTCGGCCTGGTCCGCGAGAACGACCAAAAATTCCGCCTGCTGACCGTTCGCTGTGTGTTCTATGACCCAAGGCGCAATCTTGTTCGCACTTGCCGTCTGCGCAGGCGGGCTACCCTGACTGCTAGCACGCGAAAAACTGAATGCGCCCAGTAGTGTTAAAGCAGCTGCTGCGATAAACAATGAACAAAAGAGACGCCGCACGCGCGGCGATGTGAATGCGCTGTTTGATGTCATAGAACTTTCTTGTTGTTGGCTCTAACATGCGGCGTCCGGCAAACTGCCGGACGCCGCGTCGATAGAGGATTGGTTTGTTTCCCTATTCCTGGAACCTAACTCGATCCTACAATCTGAGTTTCGAGCATGAAGATCAGGAATGCACTGCATTAACATTCTGCATTAGTTACAATTCGTGATAACCGGCGCGAAACAACCGGCTGGATCAGTAAGTTCAACCGTGTGTTGCCCGAGCGGCTCGTTGGCTATCTGAAGTTGGGCCTTGTTGCCACTGATTGTCACGACATTGGGATTGCCATCGACCGTGATGGTGACCTGCTGGCCCGAGTGGCTCGTATTGGTGAGGGTAACCTTGGCCTGCAATCTGTCGCCGCCTACTTGATGCTTGCAGCGCACCTGGAAAGAAACCAAGTCTGTGCATGGGATGCCTCCAGCGGCTCCGGTTGGTTCCTTATCGAAGAAGACATCCTGCTGGGATTGGCCACTGATGGTCACGCGTCCGTCATCCCATGAGCTGAGGTGATTGGTACCGACCGCGGTGCCATAGTCGTAGTCGCCCTGATAGTTCGGCTGGACCGTTCCGTCGGGCTGACCGGGAAGGGGGCTGATTACATCGCTAAAGGCCATGTCGGCTAGCCAGGTAACACCGTCATCGGTGGATTTGCGCGCGAACATTTGATAACACGGCACGGCTGGGTTGCCCACCGAGCAGGTGGTGGTCCCGCGCTCGTCGTACCAGACAGAAAACAGAGTGCCAGTGTCGCTGACCGAAAGATTCGGCTGCCACTGAGCACGGGTAGTAGTATCCGTATTCAATTTAATGGGCGCGCTAAAGGTCACCCCCTTGTCGATGGAGCGGATATATTCGATGTCACCCGCATCCGAGCCGGCGCCGTGCTGCGCATAGACATAGCTAACTACACCGTTGTAGGCGGCAGGCTCACCCCAGCCCATGTGACGCCAGGTATCGGGGCTATACATGCAGACAAAATACGAATTGGCGGTGCAATTAGCGCGGCCGGGAGCCGAGAAGTTGGCGCCGGTGAAGGTGTTGGTCCAAGTATTGCCACCGTCGGTTGATCTGTAGATTTTGTTGCTGCGAGGACCGGCCAAACCACCGCCCCCTTCGTTCATGCCGGCGACGTACACGTCACCCGTGACCTTGTCGACGGTGATCTGGGTATCGCGGATGAACGGGCTGGCAGGGGCCAGTTGTCGCTCGTTCGGCCAGGTGCTGCCGTTATCAGTTGAGTAGCGGACCTTGAGGTTACCTCCGGCAGCGAAGTCGTTCCATGAGACGTACATCCGTCCGAAGAACGGACTGCTTGGGTTGTTGTCGGCGACACCCGACTCGCGGTCGTCAGACGAGCCGCTGTGAATGCAAGCGCCAACGGTCCAGGTGACCCCGCCGTCAGTGGATTTCCAGGCGCCGATGCCCTGTCCGCCACAGCCTGTAGCCAGAAAAACTGCAAAGAAACTACTGGTAGGCTTGTTGTAAAGAGTAACCGGATCGCCAAAGTTTGTCCCGTGTCCACTTGCGAAGGGACTTGGGTTGAGGCGAGTCCAAGTGACGCCGCCGTCGCTGGAGTACGATGCCCCGGAGTAGTTGGCAGAGGCGGTTCGGGAGTCGTTGTAGGTGACGACCATCTGGTTGGGGTTATCCGGGTTGGCGTTGGTGTACGTTTCCGACTGCGTCGGGTGCGTAATGCTGTCCGTGCCGGTAATGATATCGATATCCGTACCGCCATACGCAGCCGGGGCCGTCACAGTATTCAGAACCTGAGCACCGAAAGAGGTAGCTGAACCTCCCGGTGACTCGCCGCAGGCAATCAGGATGGATCCCGCGCGCAAGTTCTCTTGCTTGTCGATTCCGAGCTCATGTATCGTGGCACAGTCAAATCCCGGAGGAAGGCCTGCGACGTTGATAAATTTGTGCGTTTGCTGCGCTTTTGCGGAGCTGGCAGTAAGCCCTGAGAACGTCCCCAGGCCTATCAGCGCCAGAAAGACGCCGGCCAGGACTGTAAACAGTCCGATTAAGACGCGCAGGTTAAAGAAGGCGGATTGTGAAGTGGATTTTTGTTTCATTGTGGAGTTTTAGTGGAGTTTGAGCTGAGTTTTAGTGTTCGAGTCGTTTAATGGTGACTGCGAAAGCTGTCAAATTCGCTTTTTTGATTTTCTCGCGAAATGGCAACTAAAGATAGTAACAGTTTCGTTACTTTTGATCATCCAACTCACGGCAGCTTCCGAGGATGAACGGCAATTTGTTCGTCACGGAGGCCAAGAATGGACGACGCTCAAACGGCTGGCTGCTTATCATCACAACCGGCTCGAAGAGGAAGCACCACGTCTTCTGGGAATCGGCACTGAACCGGAATTTGCGATAGGCCAGCGCGCTCTATTCCTGCAATCGGACGGAGGAAATCTGCTCTGGGTTGCCTCACGCTTCTCGACGGCCAGACCGCTGCCGAGCTTCACGCGCGCGGCGGTATCTGCGCCATCGCGATCTCGCATCCGCATTATTACACGACGATGGTGGAATGGGCGGAGCGATTCGATGCGCAAATGTTTTTGCACACTGCCGATCGCGAGTGTGTGATGCGCAAGAGTCCGCGCATCCGATTTTGGGAAGAAACAACGCTTTCGTTGTGGGATGGTCTGACACTGATCAATTGCGGCGGACACTTCGAGGGCGGCTCGGGCCGGCCGCGATCCAACGTATTCTCGAAAGGATCGAACCATTCTCATTCGAACAAATTTACGGCGCGTGGTGGAAAGCGAACGTTCTCTCAGATGCAAAAGCGGCGGCGCGCCGTTCAACCGAACGGTACCTCCACGCCATCAGCTTTTAAATGTGCAGTGAAACTACCAAAGGCGACGCGAGGACGCGCAACGCACTCCGAAAGTGCC
>Ga0193709_1000481_pt1 | contig 13965 bp, 18 predicted proteins | sample H3c2metaG_FD_160571 | JGI IMG/M metagenome (GOLD analysis project Ga0193709, IMG submission 160571) | Soil microbial communities from a riparian zone of the East river system, Colorado, United States - H3c2 | ecosystem: Environmental > Terrestrial > Soil > Riparian zone | place: USA: East River... | reverse complement strand
CGACATTCTCAGTCCCAGGGGACCGATGTGATCATCGATCTCAAGACCGGCACGATGACCAACGTCAATGAGAAGAAAAAGAATTACTTCGTCATGACCAAGCAAGACATGGAAGCGGTACAGGAAAAAATGGCGGAGCGCATGAGCGATCCGAAAATGAAGCAGGCCATGGCCATGATGCAGGGCCTCGGTTCCTCCATAGCGTCCTCGACCGAAGTCAAGAAAACGGGTGTAACGCGCAAGGTGGCCGGATACGCCTGCGAGGAGTGGCTGATCAGCATGGGCGGCATGATGAGCACGACCGAATGCGTCACGAACGACCTCAAATATCCCGTTCAGAGCTGGGCCGCGATGGCCGACTTCAACGAATCGATGCGCAAGACGATGAGCGGCTTCAGCCCGTCGGCAAAGGCCGGCGCCGATTACGCCGAGAAGATGAAAAGCATCAAGGGATTTCCGGTGGCCAGCTCTTCTACCGTCGACGCCGGCGTCATGAAAATCACGACCTCCAGCGAGGTTACAGAAGTGCGCCGAGACCCGATACCCGCCTCTACTTGGGAAGTGCCACAGGGTTTTACCCAGGTGGAAAATCCGATGTTGAGGTCCCTGCGAGAGAGCGGACACTAGCGCGTGCGCCATCAAGGCTCTCTTGCAACAATCGCGCTTGTCATCGTAACCACCGGGACGGTGAGCGGATGCAAGCGCGTACCCCCGAGCGTCTCCTCCGACGCCCAGACGGCGCGCCCGGCGGAATCCACGCGCACGGCCCCTACGGTATCGTCGCGGGAAACATTGAGTGAGGCGGAGAAGCTTTATGGTGTGTCGCCACGGCTGAGCAACGATATCAAGTACCAGCCCGACGTCATCGTCATGGAGCATGGATCCGGTGCGATTCGATCGCAAAGCACCGATGGGTTTACCTGGACGCTGGACGCCAATGCACCCGGCGCCTCGCAAATTAAAACCGATAAAGTGCTGTTCGCCACCGGCCGGGTAGTCGGTCGCGTGGTGAAAGTCGAGCGTAAGGGTGATGACTTGGACGTGACGCTCGGGCCCGTGGAACTCACGGATATCTTCGAGGAGGTGCACATCGCCAAAAGCGGCGCGATAGAGCCGCAGGACATGCTGGTCTACGTAGCACCCCCGGACTATCCAGGTGCGTACCAGGACCGTGACGAAGCCGAAGGCAGCCCGCCCGCAGCGAGCGCACCGCACCGGAAGTCGAAAACCCAGGTCTACACGGTCTCGCGCGGCGGCGATTTGATTCCGTTAGTGGCGCAAGTACAGCATGCGACGGGTGCGGCCTGCGCATCCGAGGCCTACCCGTGGGGCTCGGCTCGGGCCTTGCAGACAGCCTACCCCGTACCTTTCCCCTTCGCTCCTGACGACGGACGCTGCGGCATGTTGATGAACACCGCGCTTACCCCAGGCGACATTGCCGCCGTCATACTGGGTGGGTTGAGTTTCAGTCCTAGCATGAATGGGGGCGGCATCCAGTTCGAAATCACTTCCAAAACGGACGGATTGACGTTCAATGCTCATGCACAGATCAAGATGAACCATCCTAAATTCACTTTTCGGCTCGATATTTTGCACGGCCTGAAGACCGCGGCAATCGAATTGACCGGCGTCGGCGGGATCGCCGTGAGTTTGGAGGCCGGCACTAATGGATCGCTGAAAAATATCAACAAAGAATTTTCTCCCATGGTCGATATATCCTACCCCATTCCCGGTATTCCTTTTGCCGCGACGTTCCATCAAAGCGTACTGGTGCAAACTTTGTTTGCGGCGAAACAGGCCACACTCACCACCCGCGGAGACTACTCGCTAGGGGGCACGATAACTGCGGGCTTGATCAATGGATCACCTTCAGCGTCGGCGCCCTTGTTCGTCACCAGCAATACGAATCTCGGTTCTTCACTGAAAGGAGTTTCGCTCGGCGCCAATGGCATCGTTTTGGGCTACGGGGGTAAACTGATCATCGGATTGGGATCTTTCGGCTTCATTGTCGGACCTTACGCCAGTATCAACACCAGCCTCGGCATTACTCGCGGGTCGGATCTCGCCACTGGCTTGGTGGCCTATACCTGCCGTGCCGCCACCCTTGAACTCGAATTGAGATACGGAGTGGGTTTTGCCATTCCCGAGTGGTCGGCCGATATGATCAACGCGTTCACGGGGCTCTTTGGCGCCAAGCCGGTCAGCCCCTCGTATAGCAAATCGCTCGGCACCATCCCCATCAAATCCCTGCCCGAGTGGATACCGCCGAGCTGCGGGAAGCCTGCTACATAGGGAGGAGTCGAAAAGACCGAAGGCTTGATCGACAAGACCGACTACCATCCGTCCGGATGACGCCCCAAGGCCGCGTCCGCATGATGCACGGTTTTCACTTATTGAGCCGACCTTCGGCGGCTGGAGAAAGGATTATTTGCTGGCTTGTCCGGATTGAACTTAACAAGAGGAAGATTAAACATGAATATCAGGCATTTCATCGGGATGTCAGGAACGGTAGCCACTTGCGCGGCTATTGTTTTGGCTGGCTCTTTGGCGGGCATTTTACGGGCGCATGCGGACGACGATGACCGCAATGCCGAAGAGTCTAAGATCCGGCGTGGCTTTGAAATCGCCCCCGTTCCGCTGAACCTCAAGAACAAAAACCGGGAACTCGTGGGACTTGGCAGCTACATCGTGAATGCGGTCGGCGATTGCAATGGCTGCCACACGACCTCCAATGCCACACAATACGCGCCCGGGGGCAATCCTTACTTTAAGGGTAACCAGCCAAAGGTCGTCAATCAGAACACGTACCTCGCGGGCGGGAACCTTTTTGTGCTCATTCCGGGAATTACACCGGACATCTTCTCGCGCAATCTGACACCTGATAGGACAGGGCGAGCTGCGGGCGGTCGAACATTCGAGGAGTTTCGGCTGATCCTAAGAACCGGCGTCGACATGGATCACGTCCATCCGAATTGTTCGGCCTCCGTCACGACCAACTGCTTCCCGGCCATGCAGCCGTTCGATGGCAACTTGCTGCAGGTGATGCCGTGGCCAACATTTCAGAACATGACCGACCATGACCTGCGGGCCATTTATGAGTATCTCAGCTCAATTCCCTGCATTACTGGCCCATCCAGCGGCGTTTTGCACAACGACTGCGTTTGAGACAGCCGGGGCCGAGATTCCCATGCCAGAGTTGCACAAGCGCGGCCCGAACGGGCCGCTGCTTGTGCCGTTCAAATTGACCCGTTCTAGGTCCCGCGAAACGGCCGATAAAGCCTGGAGTACTTACCTGCTGACACCGGGAGGACGGTGCAGCGCGTCGTAGGCAGCAATATCCGCAGCTGAAAAATTCTCGGCCTTCCAAACCATCGCCCGATGAATGCGATTCCAGCCGCTCGGGTGGTCGAAGAAGATCACTTCCTCGACCGCTCCCGGCTGCATCTTACGGTACTCAGCTAGATGCAGCGCCGCTTGCGCGGCGCCGTCCGGTTGTCGCGCCGCGTTGAGACCGAACGCGTCCGCTTCTGCCTCCATCGATCGCGTGATCGAATTCAACAGGGGTGTCAGCGCGAACCCATATACCGAGAACAGCGCGACCAGTAAAGGCAATCCGGCGACGTCGCCGACGTCGCGAAATCTCCATCGCTCGCCGAACTTGAGTGTGACCCGCCGGAATGCCCATGACATGAAGGCGAAACCGATAACGACGAGGACGCCCAGTGCCAGCACGCCCTTGTACATGTGGTTCAGCACGTAGTGCCCCATCTCATGTCCAAGCACGGCTTCGACCTCCTCCGGAGAAGCTCGATTCATCAGATTGTCGTTCAGACTGATCTGCGCCGAACCCGCCATGCCGCTGACGTGCGCGCTCATCTTGGTTGTCTGCTTGGAAGCATCGAATTCATAGACCTGATCGACCGGAATTCCGTTGGCCCGCGCCAACGACAAAATGCGCTGCTTGAGCGGGCTCTCGGCCAGCGGGTAAAACTTGTTGAATACAGGCTCCAAGTAGGTCGGGCTAAGGGCGATTTGAAAAATCAGGAATCCGATCGCGACCGCGGAGCCCCACAGCCACCAAGTTTTCGGCAGCTTGCGAATGACCGCGTAGATCGCAACTGCCGCGAGCGTACCGAAAATCAGGGTGATGACGAGTTCCTTGGCCTGGTCCCCCAGCCAATCCGCTAGACCCTGGGTGGACATACCGTACTGGCGCTCGCGAACATAGCCTTCATAGGCCGCCCAAGGCAAAGTCACTACCGTCGTGAGAACGAAATACTGAATGGCATAGAGCGCCGTCTGCGCCCAAGATAAGCGTGTCAGGCGTGCGGCGAAGTCCCGCATCCGCGCCGAGAATCGCCAGCCGAGCAGCGCCCATGCGAGCAGAAGTCCGATAACGAAGTCCCATAGCGTTAACCAATACCCGCCTTCGAAGTAAGCATCCGACCGAGCCCGCGCAACCGGCGTCATTGTCGCGAGATACGCGGCGGTTGCGGCATCCGCGTCGAAGTGTGCTGAAGCCGCCGTGCTCGACGGAGTGTCCGCAGCGCATGCAGACTGCAAGGAGCCAGCGGATGTGAGCGCGATGAGCGCAAGGGCGACGATCGCCAGGATGACTCTGCGGATCATGCAAAATTACTCCCACAGCTGACTCGTATTCAATACTACTCGATCAGCGCTATATGACGCCCTCCCGCTTCGCTCGAACCTGATAGGCAAGAGTCGGAAATGCCGCGCATGCGGACGATGGACAAATTGGTGTCTCGTGGTCACCCGACGGGAAATGGATCGTGTTCGAATTTGGGAACCGGCGCGGCATTTGCATTAGCTGCCGAACCTAACGAATGTGGATCGGTCAGTTCGCGTTGCGGCGTGGGAACAATGGTCATCCGATCGCTGCTCGCGTGGCTTCCATCGGTGACATTCGCGCCGCACGACGGGCCGGCGTCAATGCAGCACACTGCCCCAGCGTTAACAAGAGCGCGCTGCCGAGAGCAATATAGGCAGTTGGCAATCTGGTCATCTCGAGGTAATGCATTAGAGCGAGATTGACTGTGAATGCGAGCAGAGATCCAACGCAAACACCCATAAAGATGATGAAGAAATTCTCCGCAAGGATATGAGCCAAAATGTCTGACCGCTTTGCCCCAAGCGCACGCCGCAAGCCTATTTGCCGACGCCGCTCGTCGACCCAAAACACCGTGATGCCAATGATGCCGCCGGCCGTCGCTAGCAAGAGAATGATTGACGCTGTAGTCAGTAGTATCACCAGACCACGGTCGCGAGAATAAGCCTTGTTTCGCAGTGCCTGGAAGCTCTGGACACCATCAGCCGAGTCAATCACTCGCAGGCGGCTCACCTTATATAGGGCAGTCGCGAGAGTCTTTCTTAAGTGTTCCGCTTGCCCTGGGATGGCACGCACAATGTATTGATCCCCGCCTGCGTCGGCCAACCGCACCGGGCTTAGCACTGAACGATAGGCGAAGGATCGTGTACCCACGGCGGGGACCTCCATATCGGAGATAACTCCAATGATGGTACGGGAAACCCCGCCGACATACACGACCTTGCCAAGCCCTGTGTCTGCAGGAAATAGCTTTTTGGCAAGATCCTGCGTAATGATGATTGGACCGACTATCGCCTGTTCCAGTTGCGATCCTGGCATAACCTCGTCCGCGCGAAAATTACGACCCGCCAACAGTCTGACACCATAGGTCGCCAGCGCATGCTCGTCGGTAAAGTAGGGTTCAGAGAAGGAGGTGGGAGACTTCTGATTCGCATCAAGACTAATTCCCCAAACGCTGGCCCACGGGCCGGCCGCGGGGAAAGAATAGTCAGCGTATGCATCTAAAACGCCTGGCAGCTGGCGCAACATGGCAAGATCAGCAGAGGTGTTTGCCCGGGCTTGTTCTGGCATCAGGGCTCCCGCCCAACGGTTGTCCACAATCACAATGTTGGATTCATCGATACCGCTGGGTCGCGAGATATAGATGACGCGCTGGCCAATGACGAAAATTGCATTGGCTACGATGGCAAGCGTCAAAGCAACCTGCAGAGCGATGAGAAACACACCGGCCTTGTGACGGGTGAGAGCAGACAGAATCGGTCTGACGGGAATGCTCATCCGATCATCCAGCTTTCAGTTGCCAGGCAAGCTGGATTCTGGATGCGCGCCAAACCGGATATGCTGCGGCGATCACCGCCACCAAGATGGCAAGCACGATGGCCAGAACCATGGTGCTCGCATCGGAATGCACGATCCGCGCGATCTTTGCTTCAAAAACCAGATCGAGACCTTTAATGAACCAGGCGGTCAACAGAACCCCTAGCAGCCCCCCGACCAGTCCGATGACTCCCGCCTCCACAAGATATTGCGCATAGATGGCGCCGCGAGAAGCCCCGAGCGCTCGGCGCACCGCAATATCAGGTCCACGTCGCATGAATCGCGCGAGCAATAGACCTATGGTGTTCACCGTGCACACCAAAAGTAACCCGAGCGCGACGATAAATGAAATGCGCGCTTCCGAAGGCACGACCTTCATGTATTTCAGCCACTGATCAAGGTCTCGGAGACGCGTGTACCCGGGCCAATTAAAGCGCCCACTTGCGCGTTGCTCGTCAGCGTAAGCCGAAAGAAAGGCGCGATATCGCATTTCCGCTTTTGCGTCAGGCAATTCGACCCAGAATGATATCCAGCTACATTCTGACCGCACGAGATCATCCCAACCTTTCCCCTGGTAATTGAGAGCGCAAAAGGTGCTGCCTGCCGTAGGTATTTTTGAATCAAGCGCCCGCTGAAATGGAATAAATATTTGTGGACTGCGGTCGTAGGACTGAACATCAGCTGCCGCATAGAAGCGCGGGGTCGGATTCCATGGTGACAGCACACCGGCGATTCGATAAACGTGCCCCTCGAGAGGCAGTTCCCGGCCGACACTGTTTGCGCCGCGGAATAGTGTTTGGTTCAGATCGGTTCCAATGACGACGGCATTACTTCCCTCGTCGTCCTCCGTCTTACTCCATACACCACCATATTGAAAAGGCACCGCGAACATGCGGAAAAAGTCTGCCGTAACCGCGTATCCCTTCGCGGCAACGGGTTCGATGGTAGTGTCCGTTGGTACTGCCGCGAGATATACAGGGTAGATGGCGGTCTGACCTATAGCCTCATGATTGGCACGAAGCGCAATGGCATCGCGGAGCGTAAGTTCAGGGTCCGGCTCCCCGTCATTGGTAACTCTACTATCCGGTCCGCGGTTGTCTATTTGGGGTATGAAAAGCCGGCCCGACTTTGATGGCAAGGGATTCGCTGACACCGCGCTAAGCAGCGCATACGTGGTAATCGATCCAGCGACACCGACAGCAATCAGCAGAATCATCAGTCCGGTGATGACCATATTGCGCGACAGTGAGCGCATGCCTAGATCGAAATAGTAAGTGAACATCCCTGCCCTTTTGACAGCCGCTGCACTCCTTGTACACCGAATGTGTTGTCAGCTCCACCAGGCGGTGATCCAAGTCTCGATTATTCTTCGTCTGGCCGGGCTGTTCGGGCATCGCGCCCTCGCGCGGCATCGACGAGTTACCGGCCGATACTTCCGTGTATCGGCGTTCGATCGGTTCACGCCTTAGCCAAATAGTCCGCAAGCTGTTCAAATGTGCCGTCGTAGCCTTGTTCAAGCGACCGCGACGAACACAGCTCGTCGAAGAACTTGCGTTCCTCCGCAACTTCGCCGAAGGGCTCCGCGCGCAACGATACTGTCGTTGATCCATTGTGCTCCTTTAACGTCACTGAATTTTCAATTTCGAAAGGGCAGAGGTCGCTGAAGGGTGCTCGCGCGATGCCGCATTTCTCGTTTGAGAATGAATTGAGCCAAACAATGCGCTCGGGCGCGACTATCTCACGATAGTTAAACCGACCCCACATTGTGGATGCACCCGCGAACTTCATCGCATAGTGGAAGAAACCGCCGAGCCTGAACTCGAAGTGCGGAATCTCAATGGAGCAGCCTTTCGGCCCCCACCAATACTTAAGTTGGTCTGCTTCGCTCCACGCTTTCCAGACACGATTGCGCGGCGCTTTGAAAACGCGTGTGATCGCGAACGCCGAGTTCCCGGATCGCCTGTCATCACTTGCGGCCATATTTCCTTCCTTTCGTTGGGGCTCGCTTGGTCGATTGCAAAAACGCATCGAGACGGTCGAAGCTTTGTTCCCAAAGATTGCGATATACCTCAACCCAGGCCGCGACTTCTTTCAGTGGAGCCGTCTCCAAACGACACGGTCTCGTCTGCGCAGCGCGACTGCGAGAAATCAGACCTGCACGCTCAAGCACCTTCAGATGCTTGGAGATTGACGGTTGTGTCATGTCGAACGGTTCCGCGAGTTCGTTGACCGTTGCCTCGCCGGTGGCAAGTCGAGCGAGGATTGCGCGGCGGGTAGGGTCAGCGAGCGCTGCGAAGGCTGTGTTTAGACTGTCTCGAGTCATTATAGGGCCTGTCGGTTATATAACTGACCAGGAATATAGAATGCCCATGGATGGATGTCAACAGCCGTGCGGACTACGGCTCGCGGAAAAGACCGCTCGCAAGGTAGCGCGCATGCACGGCACGCCCGTATATTTTTGGAAGAACGGCAAGGTTGTCGCCGAGAAGCCGTAGGGACATTGCAAGGTTCCGCAAGTTTACCTAGGGTCGCTTCGCTGGAGAATGCGGAGGCGAGTCGGTCCCGCGCGACTGACTCGCCGGCGTCTGAAACGACCGCGAGGCTACGAGCGGTGACGAGATTCTCATCCGCTTCCATAGGGGCGCGTGATGACCTCGAGCACGTGGCCATCGGGATCTTCGAAATATACGCCGCAACCGCCGTCGTTATGGTTGATCTCGTTAGGCCGAGATTTCCCCGGATCAGCCCAGTAACTTAACCCGTCATCACGAATTCGGGAGAAGGTCGCGTCAAATTCGCTCTCCTCGATAAGAAATGCGTAGTGCTGAACCGAGATAGGTCCGCCCTTTTCCATGAAATCGAGCGAAACGTTGTTGGCCAGTTGGACCACCATGAAATGGTAAAACGGTACTGCGGGGGAGCAGCCGAGAATTCGGACCAGAAACGCAGAGGATCGCTTCTTGTCGCGACACCAGACGATCGTATGATTCAGCTGAACTGGCATGTTGTCACTCCTCTGATTGCATGTGGCAATTTGCGCGCGAATCGTGCTGCACCGATAACACCCACCCTGGTGGCCCTCTTCGTCTTGGTGCGGCAGCACCGAGCCGCGCTTCGCGGCGTCGCTTCCTCCTCTGGCCTAATCCGCCATACAGTGCCGGTCTTCGCCAAGTACTGTACGAGTTATACAGAAACGATTCACAGGGAAGCAGTCACCATAACCTTCATAGGTCCACATCAGAGAGGCGGAAATCTGCATTACCTGTTTGAAAGGGAACCCCGCTAAGAATAGCGTCACCGCTTTATGACTCGCGTCACTGACCAGAACGCATTATGTCCGGCTGATGCCCAATCGCGATGTCGTCGAAATCAATTGAGTGCTGGTACTTCGGCTGCAAGGGGATACAGTAGTCTTCGGCGCCGCGGAGCGCGAGGCTGTTTCCCATTTCGAGAGGTAGCCCCCTAGGTTCTCGAGCGACTGTTTCGCCTCCGTGGATGCCACCTTCTTCGTTGGTCGAGCCGTTCGGGCTTCCTGCCCTCGCTCGACACTGGCGAGTTAGAGGCGTGACTCTAACTCGCCTTCCGGATTCTTCGGCTTTAGCTCTTCGACGACGACGCGAAGCGTCAACGAACGCCCTTTAAGGACGGCCCCGCAATGGTGAGGCGCATCGCCGAATAATCCGTTGCCACTTCCTTGTGGCAAATCGCGCTCGAATGTTGCCACGTTAAACACATCAACCCTGGAGGCCCTCTTCTCTTGCTGCGCTAGCAGCGAGCCGGCTTCCGGCGTCGCTCTCCAAGCTCTATCTAAGCCGCGCCCTGAAAAACGTTAGCTCTTTCTTTTCGGATTCTTTGACAATCCCATCTTGAAACAACTGCGCGACTAATCCGTCGCGATCTGCTGCCGAAAGATCCTGAAGCCAAGACTTGACCTTGCCTTCTAATCCCTTTCTTTTGCGTGGCAAAACCTTCTCTTTCTTGAGCAACCAGATCAGTCGCTCAAACGGGGTCTTCCGCGTTGTTCCCGAAATCTCCTCAAATGCGTCCTGTTGCTCACTCACCCGACGAACCTTAAATCCACGCTCAACCGTCAGATGCTTCACCAACGGATCGAAACCTCTCTTGTCCTTCGAGAGGATGACGCACTCAGCTTGCGGGTTTGCGTGCAGTAATTCGCCTAAATAATAGGCAATACAGAAATCACAGGCGTTACGCTCGACGCTCAAGATGCGCACGTAGTCGAATCGACTTCCCATCGACTGCGCCTGAACGACAAGGGTGGTTGGTAGCGTTCCTCGCTTGCCCCCCAAAACAAAACCCACCTTAACGTCATCCGGGAGCGCTTTGAGATCCACGGCCTGAATATTCTCGTAATCGACCAACAAGATGCGCTCGGCCATCACGACGCTCCACATCAAGTGAGGAACTGCATTGTGCCATTTCTGGGCGCCCAAGCCCCGACACGCCTCCGTCTCGAGCGAAATCCCCAATCTCTACCGCCTCAACGCCCCCTTGATGTCATATCCCCTGGCGCCCTGACCGGGAAGCGGAAGCGTAAAGGCCTGCAGCAACACCTCACCAGAGCTGTCAGGAACGCCCAATAGAAATGTGCCGGTGAATCGCCGATTGAGGCCTGTGTATCTGCAGCCTGTAAGCGACATATCAATGGAAACGATCCGCCCGCCTTGCGACCAAACGCCTAGCCACTTGCAGCCGTTTTCCTGACTGCCCCCAGATACCTTGGCGGCCCGGAGGGCGAGGCCAACGGCCGAGTAATAACACCTCTTCTCTTGCTGCGCCAGCACCGGAGCCGCCGCGGCGTCTGGCTTTATTTGTTCGTCTTCTTTCTGCTCTGAACGCGGCGCACGACAATTGTAACGATGAGAATATCGAGGACTATCGCACCAATGCAAAATGCGATACGCCCAGTCATTTCGGAAGTGCGCGGCGAAACTGCAAAGAATCCTAAGATTAAGCCCCCGGAGAATTGACGGCAATCTTTCGTGTTCGAAACATGATCGACACTATGTTCGATAACGAACAGACATCCCTAATGTTATTTGATAAAAGATTTCGCCCTAGAAACCTCCTCCCGCTTGGAAAAGGAGCGCTCATGGCAACGCAAATGGAATCGACACCTCGACCGAATAAGTCGAGGGCGAACTCACATAGTCAGAACGCGGAAGCACAATCTGAGATTGATTCAAGTGTCGTAATCAAAGTGCCCCGGCAAGATGTCGAGCCACTCACGGACGAGCAGCGCCGCGAGCTCATCACAACGATTTGGCGGGAAATATATGGCCCCTCGCCTTCCACAACTTCTCTGACGGATCGCTCTACCGAGCGCATTTGCTGCAGGAAGTAGAAGTCGCCAGTGCCATTCTCCGTCTGGTCTCGCCGTTAGCACATCCCTGTGCTCGCTCGACGACGGCGGCCCAGAGACGCGACTCCGGTCCGCTACGCTCCGGCATTCTGCCTCGCTGCGGCCAGCCTGGACATCCATGTGCAGTCGTTCGGCCGGTTTGACGCGACATCTAGTCGCGTCAAAAAGGCATCCGTCCTCACCCTTTGTAATGTCAGATCATCGTGGGTAGATTCAGCCAAACGACCGTGTCTTTAGGGCAATGCTGTTGTGCTTTGGCTTCGTCCGGAAACGTCTCGAGTCCGAACGCGGGTAGCGCCAGCGATAGGCAACCGCCGGAAGACAGCCGACGACTGCGCACTTTATGAGTCGCATTGGGCGTCCTTCGCGCCTTCAGATCAGGTGGCCTTCCCAGCGCTCGAAGCCGGCGGCGATTGCCGCCCGGGCCTCTGGGTCGCTCTCCGCGAGTTGGCCGGCGAGCGAGCCGAGCGGGCAGCCGCCGCATGCTTGCCGGTCGGTCTGATGCTGGACGAGTGCGTCGAACCAGCGGTCGATACCAGCCCAGGTGTCCAGGTGGTCGAGGAGTTCGCCCTGCGTGTCGAGGAAATCTTAATTGTTAAGTCCGCCGGCGTTTCGGCAAACGCAGAGGACTATAGTTTTAGCCAGCGCGCGGCCGCATCGGCAGTGTCTTCCGGTCGCGTATTAAATGCGATCGAAGCGGTGGGATCGGACTTATGCACGGCGTTCACGACCTGCTCAAACAGAAGCAAGCTCTTGGGCGGTATACGAAGGCCTCCGCCGATCACAACACAGTCATACGTCACAAGGGAGAGCTGCCGTTCAATCGCTGAAGTTGCGGTGCCGTCTGGGCGCACCAGGCACAGATCGGGTTGCCAACCTCTCTCCGACATTTGCCGCATACCGACATCAATGCTCGCATGGATCTTCTTCGCGTCAAATCCCGGCGGCAACGCCGGATCAGAAAAGTCGACGGTCTCAGGCTCTTGACCAATAAATAATATTTTCTTCATCTCGCGTGGTCCTTAATCCGTATGGGCTTGCCGTCGCCATCCCGCGCTCTAATGAAAGCTAGCGGCAATCACTTTATGACACCGGCACGCCGATGTATGTACGTTGGCGAACTATCGCTTCCATTCACTCAGCGAAGCGCTGAGAAGGCCTCATGGATGTCGCTCGCCAATGCCCGGGGCTGCTCTAGTGCCGCGAAGTGACCGCCGACGGGCATCTCGGTCCATCGAGCGACGTTGAATACTCGCTCTACCCACTCGCGCGGCGGGTTGATAATTTCCTTAGGGAACCGCGCGTAGCAAAGCGGAGGCCTGATCCGCTCGCCAGAGCCGAACCGAAGCGGCTGACGGGCGTTCTCTTCGTATATGCGAAGCGTCGCTGCCACATTACCTGAGAACCAGTAGACCGATACGTTTGTCAACAGTTCATCAAGGTCAAACCTCTGGGTGAGTTCATCGCTGCCGTCGCTCCAGACGAAGAATTTTTCGAGCAACCACGCGGCAAGTCCAGCCGGAGAATCGGTCAACGAGTAGGCCAACGTCTGTGCTTTGGTGGCCTGGATATGGCTATAACCGCCTTCTCGTTCGGCCCATTGAGCGCGTGCGGCAAGCCATTCCGACTCCGCCGCAGAGAGCGGACGATCTGCCTCGGTCAGCGGGGGCTGGTAGCTGCCCGAGATGAAATTCAAGTGGAGTGCGCGCACAGCATCCGGGTACAGACGCGCCAGCCAAGTGCTAACACCGGAGCCAATATCGCCACCTTGGGCAAAATAACTCGAGTGGCCAAGCTCTGCCATTAACGTGTGCCACAGTGTGGCGACAGCTCGGCTGCTCGTACCCGGGCTGACCGGCGCTGGCGAAAAACCGAAACCGGGCAACGAGGGAACAATGACATCAAAGGAGCGGAAACCGGCGATTCCGTTGTTTGCCGGATCGGTGAGCATCGGGATGATCTTGTACATTTCGACAAACGAGCCTGGCCACCCGTGCGTAAGTACGAGCGGAGCTGACTTCGGGTCCACCCCTTTGACATGCACGTAGTGAACGGTGTGCCCATCGATGTCGATTGTAAACTGCGGCAAGTTGTTGAGCCTGCGCTCTGCCGCCCGCCAGTCGAAGCGGTCGCGCCAGTATTCGACGACGTCCCGCAGAACCTTGCGCGGCATGCCGTATTCCCATGTGCCCTCGCCGACCTCATCCGGCCATCGGGTCAGGTCAAGACGAAGATTGAGATCCGCAACGGCCGCATCTGCAATGCTAATGGTAAAGGGAGTGATTTTCATGAGTGCTTCGGAGTGTAATTCTGTTCGCTCCGAGCGCTCCAGCGGTACAGATTTTCATCCTGACAATGAGGGCACTTGATCGCAGTCAATTGATCATCGAAATCCGTCGCTGCTTTGCTGCCTGGTGCG
>Ga0193709_1000476_pt1 | contig 14005 bp, 17 predicted proteins | sample H3c2metaG_FD_160571 | JGI IMG/M metagenome (GOLD analysis project Ga0193709, IMG submission 160571) | Soil microbial communities from a riparian zone of the East river system, Colorado, United States - H3c2 | ecosystem: Environmental > Terrestrial > Soil > Riparian zone | place: USA: East River... | reverse complement strand
AAGGCTATGGCAACCAAGGCTATGGCAACCAGGGTTATCCAAATCAGGGCTACGGCAACCAGGGCTATGGTTACGGCGGCCAGGGTGCCGACCTGAGGTTTGACTGCCGGGTCGACTATCGCGGTTATGTCAGGGACATCGAAATCCACCGCAACGATCAGGGGTATCGCGGCTACTAAGCCCACCAGTCCCCGAACTCATGTGCGCGCGGCCCCAATCGGGCCGCGCGCATTTCGTATGCGCTGCGGCGTTAACCTATCTGTCTGCCAGCCGAACGACGCATTCAGAGCCGATGCATCGTTTCGGGTCCACAAGCGTTCTTCTTGCCGGACAAATGCCGGGGTAGATTCGGCATATTTTTGAGGAGAGTAACGATGTTGGCAATTTCGAAAATCCTGACCGGTGCGGCCGGCCTTGCGGCATTGGCGGGCACAGCTTCGCCGGCTTATGCGCAATACGGCTCTGGTTACGGCAACAATCCGGTTGGCCAGATCGTCAACAGCATCCTGGGCTATGGCCGTTACCCGTATGGCAATTACGGTTATAACCAGTACGGCAACCAGAGCTCGGCGGTCGACCAATGCGCCCGCGCGGTCGAGGCCCGCCTGAGCGGCTATCGTGGCGGTTATTACGGTTATGGCAACCAGCGCTACGGCTATGGCAACCAGGGCTATGGCAACCAAGGCTATGGTGGCGGCCGTGTTCAGGGCATCACGCGGGTTGAGCGTAAGAACTACGGTCTGAAGGTCTGGGGCGTCGCCAGCTCGGGTTATCGCGGCTACAGCGGCTATAATCGTAATGGCTACGGCACTTACGGCTATAGTGCCGGTGCCGACCTTAGCTGGGATTGCGAGGTCCGTGCTGACGGCCGCGTTCGCGATATCGATATCAACCGCCGTACCGCAACCTGGCGCGGCTACTAAATCCCCGTCCAACGCTGGACAGGATGCGCGCGGCCCTAACCGGCCGCGCGCATTTTTTTGCGATTTCCCCTGAGTATCGACCTCTTGGCCCGTTTATCGGCTGGGATGGCGGTGGCCCAGGATGCAGCCCTTTGCCGGCATAAACGTTGATCCTTCGAGCGATGCCGACTTCACTCGGCACATAATTCGAGGAGAATTGCCATGTTGGCCTATTCGAAATTCCTGACCGGGATGACCGGTCTCGCGTTGGCGGCGGCGACATCACCGGCCATGGCGCAACCCTATCCACCTTATGGCTATCCCACCGGACCGGTCGCGCCGATCAATCCGGTCGATGGCCCATTTGGCGTTTACGGCGCCGGCCCGGATCGATTCGCGGTCGATCAATGCTCCCGCGCGGCCGAAGCGCGGACGAGTCGCACCAGTCGCAAATACGCCCATAACCTCGGCTACGCATATGGCGAGCGCGGCGCAGGCATTCCCCGCGTCGTTGCGATCACCCGGGTGGAGCGGCGCTCGAACGGCGGCCTCAAGGTATTCGGACTGATGGATTCGGGCATGGGGTCGAACCGCGCGTACGGCGGCCCGAGTCGTAGCCAGATCGCCGACCTCGTGTTCGACTGCAGGGTCGATTATCGCGGCAATATCACCAGGGTCGACATCGCCCGCAACACCACCCGCGATTACCGCGGCTATTAGCCCGCACTGTCGGAATATATGATGCGCCGGGGTCTCAGCATCCGGAGGCAGCCACGCCCCCGGCGTGACTGACCTGGATGCTCCCGGCGCATTTTTGTCTCAGGCGTCGGCCGTGGCCAATTCCCGCGCCACCTCGCCGAGTTGGTCGGCACACGTGCCCCAGCCGTCCTGGAAGCCCATTGCCGCGTGCGCGTCGCGGTCGGCGGCATTCCGGTGGAGGACCGTGGCGGTGTAGCGGGTCTTGCCACCGCCCGCGTCCTCGAACGTGTGGATTGCGGTAAAGGGGAAGCCGCCACAGCCGTCGGGCTGGAATTCATTGGGGCGGTAGCCTTGGCCGAGCGCGCTGGTCCAGACGATCCGCTCTCCGGGCACGACCTCGAGGACGCAGGCGTTGCCCTTGAAGTCGAAACCGTCGGGTCCGGTCATGCGCGTGTAGAAAATGCCGCCGGGCTTCAGGTCGATCTCGACCTCCGGCGTCTCATACGGCCTGGGCGCCCACCAGCGCTTGATATGCTCGGCGTCGGTCCAGGCTTTCCAGACGAGGTCGCGGGGCGCGTCGAGCGTTCTTTCGATCTTCAGGTCAGTGTCGGGGTTCACGCTTTTTCCTCCTTCGGTTTGATGCTGGCGAGATGGTCTTCGAAACGGTCGATCCGGGCTTCCCAGGTCGCGCGCTGATCGGCGATCCAGGTTTCGGCGGCGGACAATGCGGCCGGCTCCATGCGGCAGGTGCGCACACGGCCGATTTTCTGCGAGGCGATGAGGCCGCTCGCCTCGAGCGCCTGCAAGTGCTGGAGCACGGCGGGCAAGCTGATCTCGAACGGGCCGGCGAGCTCCGACACCGACGCCGGCCCGCGACTGAGCCGCGCGAGCATGCCGCGACGGACCGGATCGGCGAGCGCCTGGAAGGCGCGATCGAGGGTCGGAGTATAGTTAAGCATATGCTTAAGTATCCGGTCTGCGAAAGGGAAGCAAGTCCTGCGCCCGGTGCACCTTCACGAAAAAGGACTTGCCGAATATCGATATGTGATTTATTGTTTATCGATAAGTCATCTGGAGATTTCGAATGAGGCGTTCGTCCGCACTGCCCATCGCCTGGATTAGTTTGCGCATCCTGATCCTGCTCAACTGGCTAGGCGGCTTGGCCATCCTTGCCTTGCTGACCGCGACGATTGTTGCCGAAAAATGGACGTTCACCGCGCTCGGCATCACGCCCGAGTCGGCAATCCCCTCGATGATCATGGGGTTGCGCGCGATTGCCGCGCTTGGGCTGGTCGGCGTCCCGCTCAACTATGCCGTCCTCAAGCGGCTGCTGGCGATGGTGGAGACGGTGCGCAGCGGGGATCCGTTCGTCGCCGCCAATGCCTACCGCCTCCTGGCCATCGCCTGGTCGTTGCTCGCGCTCCAGCTTCTCAGCCTGGTCATCGCCGCCGTCGGCAAGGCGATTTCGACACCTGCCAATCCGCTCCATCTCGATGCCGGCTTCTCGATCAACGGCTGGCTCGCCGTACTCCTGACCTTCGTCCTCGCGCGCGTTTTCGCATTGGGCACGCTGATGCGCGAAGACCTGGACGGGACCGTCTGATGGCGATCGCCGTCAAGCTCGACGATCTGCTTCACGACCGGCGGATGACGCTGACCGAGCTCGCCGAGCGCATCGACATCACGCTCGCCAACCTGTCGATCCTCAAGACCGGCAAGGCCCGCGCGATCCGTTTCTCGACGCTCGAGGCGATCTGCGGGGTGCTGAAGTGCCAGCCCGGAGACCTGCTCGAGTTCCAGCCGGAGCCCGGCGCGGCCGAACATTCGCACGCTGCTTGAAAGGAGATTTGCCATGGCTTCGAACACTGCATCCGTTTCATCGCCTCACGAGAACGTGGCAGAAGAAGACGTCTCGCTCTTCCGGCTCTACGTCCTGCGCGCCATGTATCTGGTGCTGGTGGTCGGGCTTGGCGCGATGATCGTGCCCGAAATCCTCAGTCATGAACTGACCAGTCGCGGGGTCATCGCGAGTCTGCTCGGCGCCGTCTGGGTGCTCGCCTTCCTTGGCCTGCGCTACCCGCTGGAGATGCTTCCGCTGCTGATGTTCGAGTTCACCTGGAAGCTGATCTGGATGAGTGCCTACGGCCTGCCGCAATGGTCGTCCGGCCAATACCCGTCGACCTTCGCCGAAGATTTCTTCAACATCGCCTTCGGCGCGGTCCTGCTGTTCGTCATCCCGTGGGGCTATGCCTGGCGCCGCTTCGTGAAGCGGCCGGGTGCACGCTGGCGCTAGCCAGGCCGCGCCTGGAACTTTACTCGCGGCGCAGACTCGTTATCGGCCTGCCATGACCATCCAGCCTTCCGACACCATCCTCATCGTCGACTTCGGCAGCCAGGTGACCCAGCTGATCGCGCGGCGGGTGCGCGAGGCGGGAGTCTATAGCGAGATCGCGCCATTCAACGCCGCCGCCGAGGCGTTCGAGCGGTTGAAGCCGAAGGGCATCATACTGTCGGGCGGGCCATCTTCGGTGACGTGGGAGGACAGCCCGCGCGCACCGCAGCATTTCTTCGATACCGGCCTGCCGATCCTGGCGATCTGCTACGGCCAGCAGACCATGGCGCAGCAATTGGGCGGGCTGGTCGCGACGTCCGACAATAAGGAATTCGGCCGCGCATTCATCGAGGTGGTGGCGGATTCGGCTTTGTTCGATGGCCTGTGGAAGATCGGCGAGAAGCACCAGGTGTGGATGAGCCACGGCGACCGTGTCGAAACGTTGCCTGCCGGTTTTTCAATCGTCGCCAAGTCCGAGGGCGCGCCTTACGCCATCGCCACGGACGAGGACCGGCGCTTTTATTCAATGATGTTCCACCCCGAGGTGGTGCACACGCCCGACGGCGGCAAGTTGCTTGCCAATTTCGTGCGGCACGTGTGCGGCTGTTCGGGCGACTGGACGATGGGGGCGTTCCGCGCGGCGAAGATCGCAGAGATCCGCGCCCAGGTCGGCCGCGGCAAGGTCATTTGCGGGCTTTCGGGCGGGGTCGATTCCGCGGTCGCCGCGGTGCTGATCCACGAAGCGATCGGCGAGCAGCTAACTTGCGTGTTCGTCGATCATGGCTTGATGCGGCAAGGCGAGGCCGAGCAGGTCGTCAGCCTGTTCCGCAACAGCTACAACATCCCGCTGGTGCATGTCGACGCGAGCCGCGACTTCGTCGGCGGGCTGGCCGGAGTCACCGATCCCGAAGCCAAGCGCAAGTTCATCGGCGCCGAGTTCATCAACGTGTTCGAGGCCGAGGCGACGAAGATCGGTGGGGCGGATTTCCTCGCCCAGGGCACGCTGTATCCCGACGTGATTGAGTCGGTGTCGTTCACCGGCGGGCCGTCAGTGACGATCAAAAGCCACCACAATGTCGGCGGGCTGCCCGAGCGGATGAACATGCAGCTGGTCGAGCCGTTGCGCGAATTGTTCAAGGACGAAGTGCGGGTGCTGGGCGTCGAACTCGGCTTGCCGCCGGCGTTCGTCGGGCGGCATCCGTTTCCCGGTCCCGGCCTCGCCATCCGCATTCCCGGCGAAGTGACCGAGGAGCGCTGCGATATCCTGCGCAAGGCCGATGCGATCTACCTCGAAGAGATCCGCCTCGCCGGTCTGTACGACGCGATCTGGCAGGCATTCGCGGTGCTTCTGCCGGTCCGCACGGTCGGCGTGATGGGCGACGCGCGGACCTACGACTATGTCTGCGGGCTGCGCGCGGTGACCAGCGTCGATGGAATGACCGCCGACGTTTATCCGTTCGAACCGGCATTCCTTAGCCGCGTCGCCACCCGTATCGTCAACGAAGTCGCCGGCATCAACCGCGTGGTTTACGATTATACCTCGAAGCCACCGGGCACGATCGAGTGGGAGTGATCAAATCGGGATGCCCGGGGTGTCCATCTGATCACCGAAGGCTCGATCACCAACCATAATAGTGACGGTACCGGTGGTGGCGATGATGGCGCCGAACGTAATAGGTCCGGTAGTAGGCCCGCCGCGGATAATAATAGGACCGCGGATAATAATAGGACCCAGAGTAAGGCGAGCCGTAGTAGTAAGACGACGAGCGATAGCCGTAGGTCGGATAGGCGTATCCGCGATAGCCGTAGGAATAATAACGATATTGTGCCGCTGCCGGTGAGGCCGCGAACCCTGCGGTCGCCGCGGCGGCGATCCAAAGCAATTTGATACGCATGTCACTTCTCCATCAAAGCAAACGAGCGAGGCTGGAGACGATGCCCTCGGCCGGGCAGATTTGCCGTGAACCCGTACTGAACCTTCGCGGTGGGCAGTCCGATCCTCGGTTTGCCGCGAGAAGGATACCATCGAACGGCTAGTGACGACCGACGGATGAGGCTCGGTCAGCTCCGCGGAAGGTCAAATTGGGCGACAAGACCGGGCGCGTTGTCGGCAAAGCTGAGTTGGCCCTGATGCAAGCGCGCGATCGCCGCGACAAGGTTGAGGCCAAGTCCGTGGCCGGCGCGCGAACGGCTGCTTTCGAGTCGGATGAAACGCCGCGTTATCAGGCTCCAGTCGGAGTCTGCCACGCCCGGGCCCGTATCCGCCACCGCGATCCTTACGTTCTTTGCCGAACTCGCGAGGTCGATGTGGATCTCGGTGCCCACCGGGGTGTGCCGCAGGGCATTTTCAAGAAGGTTCGTCACTGCCTGTGCGATCAGCTCGCGGTCTCCGGTCATGGTCAGGCCGGGCTCGATCGACCATGTCAGGGACCGGCCGCCCTCGCGGACTGCCGGCGCATAGCTTTCGGCCAGGTCGGTGATCAGGGCGCTAAGCTCGACCGGTTTGAACAGCCGGCGAATCTCGCCGCTCTCGATCTCGGAAATGCGCAGGATCGCCGCGAACAGCGACAGGATTTCATCGACGCGGCGGATGGCGTCGGCGATGACCTGCTCGCGGCTTTCGGCACTGCCGGCCGTGCTTTCCTCGAGCGCGTTGCGGAGGTGAGACAAGGGACTCCGCAGATCGTGGGCAACGTCGCTGGAAACCTGGCGCAGATTTTCGAGCAGGCGTTCGATCTCTTCGAGCATGGCGTTGAGGACGCCGGCCAGCTGATCGAATTCGTCGCCACGTCCGCTCGCCGGCATCCGACGTCGGATGTCGCCGCCAATGATTGCTTCTGCAGCGCTGCCGATCGCTCTCAAGCGCTTCCGCAAATAGCCGCCCAGGAGCAGCGCGCCCACTATTCCAAGGCCGATCACCGCGAGAAATCCGGCGGTAAAAGTGACAAGGACGGTGCGGTCGATCTGCTCGACCCATTCCCGATCGGCGGCGACCAGAAGCCGGCGATGGTCGGGAAGCTCGACCGCCAGCCCTCGCGCTTGGTCGGCCCCTTCCGTCGGGTCGACGAACGCGATGTCATGCATGCCAAGCGCGGGCATTGCGGTGTTGAGCGAGCCAAAGACGCGCCGGCCGTTCGGCTCGAATTCCGCATAGTATAGCGTGGCGCCTTGCTGGGTGAGACGCTCGCGCTGGGCGATGGCGTCGCGCAGCTCGGCTTCCCCGCCGCTGCGATACTCGATGATCAGTGTCTGGACCTCGTCCTCAATCATCGCGTCCAATTGGCGGGTGAAGGCGATGTGCATCGCCCAGAAGATGATCGTGCCGAGCAATGCGATGCCGATCGCAATCGCTGCCGAATAAGCGAAAGCGATCCGGTAGGCGGCGCTTTTCCTACGCCTCGTCACAGGGTCGCATTCTGTATCCGACCCCGCGGAGAGTTTCGATCAGGTCCGGCTTTCCGCCTTCGTTCAATTTGGCGCGCGTGCGGCTGATGTGCGTTTCGACGATGTTGGTCTGAGGGTCGAAATGAAAGCCCCATACCCTTTCCAGCAACATAGTCCTGGTTACCGCGCGCTCGGCATTGTGCATTAATTCCTCGAGCAGCCGGAACTCGCGCGGCTGGAGGATAATCAATTCTCCGTTGCGGCGCACCTCGCGCCGCAGCAAGTCCATCGACAGGGGACCGCATTCAAGCTTGGTCGGCGGAGAGTTGATCGGCCCCCGGCGCGCAAGGGCGTTGATCCGCGCGGCAAGCTCCGAGAAAGCGAATGGCTTGACCAGGTAATCATCGGCGCCCGCTTCGAGGCCTTCGACGCGATCGTCTATGCGGCCGAGCGCGGTGAGCAGAAGGACGGGGGTTTCGATCTTGGCGGCGCGCAGGCGGCGAAGCACCGTGAGGCCGTCCATTTGCGGCAGCATCCGATCGAGCAAGGCAAGGTCGAGTGGCTCGGTCGTGGCGAGATGCAGCGCGTCGACGCCATTGGATGCGCGTACGACGTTATGACCGAGTTCGTCGAGCCCGCGCGCGACAAACTCGGCCATTTCAATGTCGTCCTCTGCAAGGAGGATTCTCATTCGGCGCCATTTGGCGGTTTAGTCGCGATCGACCTTTCCTTCGGATTTGTTCTCGACGATCTTGCCGGTCTTACCATCAACGCCGATTTCCTGGACATTGCCCTTTTGCTGGATGTCGAACGAGTAGCGCCATCCGCCGCCCTCATTCTCATATTCGGCGGAAATCACCTTGCCGGGTGCGGTCTTGAGGGCGATCGTCCGCGCGTGGGCCATGCTGATTTTCGCGGCCGGTGCGGCGGCTTGGGCGACGCCCGCCGCGCAAAGGCCGGTGAAAAGCAGCGCCGAAGCGATAAGGTTCCTGGACATTACATTCTCCTTTGGGTTGGAACTAACCGTCCGATGAATTAGCCCAGCGCACATTCGCTCGCGATTGCGGGGTCCTTACAATTTCCCAACATTCGCCCCTGCCGCGGAGGGGCGTGGCCAATTCTAACCAAACCGTAATTTGACCCTTGCCCAATGCGTTCGCAGTTCCCGGCTGCGATTTTTCGGCGAAGGGCCCCATGAGCGATTTAACCTGGACGCGACAATTGGAAAGCGCCGCCGGCATGCGCGTTGCGCTGTTCTCGGGCAATTATAACTACACCCGAGACGGCGCGAACAATGCGCTCAACAAGCTCGTCGCGCATTTGCTGACTCAGGGAGCGGAGGTTCGGGTTTTCTCGCCGACCAGCCGCAACCCTGCGTTCGAGCCCACTGGCGAGCTTGTCTCCGTCCCGTCGATCGCCATTCCCGGCCGATCGGAGTTCCGGGTCGCGCTCGGGCTTCCCGCATCGATCAGGCAACAGCTTCGCGAATTCCAGCCCAACATTGTTCATCTTTCGGCGCCGGACTTCCTCGGCACCGCGGCGCAGCGCTTCGCCCGGGAGCTGAATGTGCCGGTCGTGGCGAGCCTCCACACGCGGTTCGAGACCTATTTCGAATATTATGGGCTGCGGCTGCTGCACGACTGGGCGTGGCAGCGGCAGAGCCGCTTTTATCGGGCCAGCGACTTCGTCCTGGCGCCCAATGAGCCATCCCGGACGCACCTTTGGCAAATGGGTGTCCCGCACGCCCGGATCGGCATTTGGGGCCGAGGAGTCGAGGCAAACATTTTCAACCCCAAGCGGCGCGATTTCGCCTGGCGGCGTGAGCTAGGCTATCGCGACGAGGAGCCCGTCATCCTGTTTTTCGGCCGCCTGGTCAGGGAGAAAGGGATCGAAAGCTTCATCCGGACAATCGGCGAGATGTGGGCACGCGGCTATCGCGTCCGGCCCATGGTGGTCGGATCCGGCCCGGCCGAGCTGGAAATGAAGGCGAGGCTCGGAGATGCCGCATTTCTCGGTCACCTCGAAGGGGAAGCCCTGGGACGGGCAGTCGCGAGCGCTGACATCTTGCTCAACCCGAGCCTGACCGAGGCCTTCGGCAACGTGGTCCTCGAGGCTATGTCCGCCGGTCTGGCCGTGGTCAGCGCCGATGTTGGCAGCGCCCAAGCCCTGATCGACAATGGCCGATCGGGAATGTTGTGTCCGCCCGAGCCCGATCATTACGCCGATGCGATCGAGCATCTGATCGAGCATCCGTCTCTCCGATCGGCCCTCGGTAAGGCCGCGGTGGCGGTTGCCGCGACGTATCGATGGCCTCTGGTCCTCGATGAGGTTGTGTCGGCATATTTGGCTTTGCTGCCCTCGATCGCCGCGACCGCTCGCTTCATCCCGGTCCGGACGGCGGCATGAACATTCGCCGCTTCCTATGGAGCCTTGCGACGCTGCCGCCGGTGCGCTTGGTCACGATCTTGACCAACAAACACCGCCTCAAGAAGTGGCGCAGCGAGCACCCAGGCGCGCCGTTCGCGAATTTCTATGCCGACCGCATCACGGCCAAGCTGCAGGGCGGCCATCGCCACACGACTCTGGGAGCGCGCGGCTGGTTCGCTGGCGATGATCGTCCGGCCGAGTGGGACCGCGAGCTGTTCGCCCAGCGCGGACTACGACGGTGGGGAGAAATCGTCGGATTCGGTCTTGAACCCGATATGCGCTGCGTCGACTACGGCTGCGGCAGCTTGAGGCTTGGCCAGCATGCGATGCGCTTCCTCGATGCCGGCAATTATTGGGGCATCGACGTCACCGACACGTTCATCAAGACCGGACTTGACCTTGTCAGTCCGGAGCTGCTCACCCGCAAGACGCCGCGACTGTCGACGATCAATGGCGAAGTGCTGCGCGATATCCGGACATGGGAGCCGGATTTCATCTTCTCCAACGCCGTGTTGCAGCATGTTCCGCCGGAGGAGTTGAGCCTATTTTTCGAGCGGCTGGAATCGATGATGGCGCCGCATACCAAGGCCTTCATCTTGTACATCACAGAGGACCGCGTTCGGCGTTTCGATGCAATGAGCTGGAGCTATCCGGCCGAATTCATCCGTGCCGCGGCACGATCGGCGGCGCCGTCCCTAAAGATTGCCGAAAAGAGCGCCCACCACAGCCGGCGCGGCGATGGACGCCGCCGCGAAGTGCTGATTCTGGAAGCGCCAGGTGAGCGGATCAACGAGCATGCGACCTTAGGGGCGAAAATTCAGCGTTCGGCCTGAGCGGGCTTAGGCACCGCCTGATGTTTTCCGGACGACAGCGGCCAATTTGGCGCCGAGCGTGTCGGCGCCATAGGGCTTGCGGATGACTGCGAACTCGGTCGCGGCGTCGTCGCTGACTTCCTCGCTGTAGCCGGTGGCGAGCAGGATCGGTAGATCAGGATCTTGCGCGCGGGCGATCCGTGCCAGTTCGACCCCGCTCATCTCCGGCATGACGACGTCCGAGAACAACACGTCGATATCACCCATATTGAGGGCGGCGAGAGCCTCGCTGGCATCGGCGACGCTGACCACGCGGCAGCGCAATTCCGTCAGCAGGTGATCGGCGAATTCGCGGACCTGGTCATTATCCTCGACCAGCAGCACGTTGAGGCCTTCGGGAATTTTCGGCGCGAGACCGGCTGAGCCCGTGAAGATGATGGCTTTTTCGGTGCGGGGAAGGACAAGCTTGATCGTCGTGCCTTTGCCCGGGGCCGATTCAACCTCCGCCCGGCCGCCGGTCTGGGCGGCGAAGCCGTGAATTTGCGACAGGCCGAGCCCGGTGCCCTTGCCGACCGGCTTGGTGGTGAAGAACGGCTCGAACGCGCGGTCGATGACGTCCTGCGGCATGCCCTCGCCGGTGTCGATCACCGAGACGCAAACCATATCGCCGGTTTCATCGGGGCAATTAGCCGTCGAGATGGTGATGCGGCCGCCATCGGGCATGGCGTCGCGGGCATTGATCGCGGCGTTGAGGATCGCGGTCTCGAGGTGCGTCGGGTCAACTTCGACCAACCACAAGTCGGGCGCCAGTTTTAGGACGACATCGACAGTGCTGCCCAGCGTTCGCGATAGCACCTCGGCGAGGGCGTCGAGGCAGATATTGAGGTCGATGACTTCGGGGTGGAGCGACTGTCGGCGGCCGAAGGCGAGCAAATGGCTGGTCAGGATCGCGGCCCGGTCGACCGTATCGACGATGGCATCGAGGTAGCGGCGGCGCTTTTCCTCGGGCAACTCGGCGCGCTGGAGGAGCTCGGCCGATCCGCGGATCACGGTCAGATGATTGTTGAAGTCGTGCGCAACCCCTCCGGTCAGCGCGCCCAACGCCTGCAACTTCTGTGACTGGAACAAGGCAGCGCGGGCTTCCTCCAGCTCCAGTTGGGCCTGGTGGCGGAGGGTGACGTCGCGAGTGATCTTGGCGAAGCCGACATGGTTGCCCGACTCATCGTAAATCGGATCGATGACCACGCTCGCCCAGAAGCGCGTACCATCCTTGCGCAGGCGCTGCGCCTCATTCTCATATTTGCCTTCGCTGAGTGCCACCGCCAGCGCACGCTGCGGCTCTCCGGCGGCGCGGTCTTCCTCAGTATAGAAACGCGAAAAATGTTGGCCGACGATTTCATCGGCGGTGTAACCTTTGATCGATTCCGCGCCGGTGTTCCAGTTGGTCACGCGCCCATCGGTGTCGAGCATGTAGATTGCATAATCGCGAACGCCCTGGACGAGCAGCCGAAAGCGCTGCTCGCTTTCGAACAGCTCCCGGTCCTTGTCGCGCTTATCGATTACTGGGCGTTCAGCCATATCTACCTGCAATACACACGCGAATGGTTTCGCTGACGGAACTAGCAAATTCCCGCCAGTTAACAAGCCCTTGCTGGAAACCTGCTGTCTATCCACGGTGGCCTTGCGTTGAACCCTATGGCGGCGCAGTTTCCCCGAAACGTTACGGGGGGAGAAGGACATGAACGAGCAAACGCAATCGGCGGTTCCGGTCTGGTTTTGGATCGCGGCCGCGCTGGCGCTGCTGTTCGAATGCCTAGGCTGTTATTTCTATTTGGCCGAAGTGATGATGACCGATGCGCAAATCGCCGCGCTGCCGATCGACCAGGGCGCGATGCTCGCGGCGCGGCCGGCGATCTATTACGCGGCGTTCGCGGTCGCGGTGTGGCTCGGCTTGCTCGGCACATTGCTGCTGCTGATGCGGCGCAAGCTCGCCGAGACCGTGCTGCTGGTGTCTCTGATCGCGGTGGTCGCGCAATTCGGCACCGCCGTGCTGACCCCGGCGATGAGCGAGGTAACGCCGGATAGCGCTTACGCGCTGCCGATCGCCATCGCGGTGATTTGCTACGGCATTTACATGCTGGCGCGGACGGCGCGGCAGCGCGGCTGGCTGCGCTGACATGAAGCGGGCGGGATTTTTACCCCCGCCCGCCATGACTTGTGACTTAGTGCGCCTTCTTCGCTGCCGCCTTCTTTTTGGCCTTGTCGACCTTGCCGTTGGTCACCGTGCTGTCGGTTGGTGACAGCGGATCGGACGCGGTTGCCGTAGCGTCGGTTTTCTTCGCCGGGTCCGCGGGCGTCGCCGGAACCGCAGCGGCGTCGGCCGTCGCAGGCTGTGCGGCAGCAGCCGGCTCGGCCGGGGTCGCCGCGCTGGAGTTGGTCGTTTGGGCGAGAGCGGGCGCGGCAAGGAAAGCGATAGACCCTGCGACGGCGAGCAACTGGCGTTCGAGCATTTGTGAATCCCTTGCAATGGTTTCCATGGAAAACCGCGCCCCATGACGGGGGCACGATGGGAGCTTTACTGCCGGTCCTCAGGAAGGTTGCGGCGTTGTCGGCAAGCCGTGCGTGGTGCGGGACTGGCTGCGTTGTGCGGAGGTCGCTAGAAGGCGGCCATGTCCACCTTCACCATCGACAGCGCGACCAGCCGCGCGACGCCGACCCCGGTCCCTGGCAAAAGGATGACCGTGCCCACGCTGAGGGCGCGCAAGTCCGGCGGCAAGACCGCCGAGCCGATCGTGATGCTGACCGCTTACACGATGCGGATGGCGCAATTGCTCGACCCGCATTGCGACCTCCTGCTGGTCGGCGACAGTTTGGGCCAGGTGATCTACGGCCTGCCGTCGACGGTGCCGGTGACGCTGGAGATGATGTGCGCCCATGGCGCGGCGGTGGTGCGGGGAAGCTGGCATGCCTTGGTCGCGGTCGACATGCCGTTCGGATGCTATGAGGCCTCCCCGGAGCAGGCTTTCATCAGCGCATCGCGGGTGATGAAGGAATCCGGCTGCGCAGCGGTCAAATTGGAAGGCGGCGAGGCGATGGCGCCGACGATCGCTTTCCTGTCGGCACGAGGCATTCCGGTGATCGGTCATGTCGGGCTAACCCCGCAGGCGGTCAATACGCTCGGCGGCTATGGCGCGCGCGGCAAGAGCGACGCCGAAGCGAAGAAGATCCTCGCCGACGCGGTCGCGGTGGCCAAAGCCGGCGCCTTCTGCATCGTCGTAGAAGGCGTGATGGAGCAGATCGCGACCAAGGTGACTGGCGCCGTCGACTGCCCGGTGATCGGCATCGGCGCGTCGGATCAGTGCGACGGCCAGGTTCTGGTGACCGAAGACATGCTCGGCCTGTTCGAGCGCACACCGCGTTTCGTGAAGCGCTACGCCGACCTAGCCAGC
>Ga0193709_1000475_pt1 | contig 14024 bp, 11 predicted proteins | sample H3c2metaG_FD_160571 | JGI IMG/M metagenome (GOLD analysis project Ga0193709, IMG submission 160571) | Soil microbial communities from a riparian zone of the East river system, Colorado, United States - H3c2 | ecosystem: Environmental > Terrestrial > Soil > Riparian zone | place: USA: East River... | reverse complement strand
CCAACGCACTGATATTCTACGGTGCAACTGCTCTTCCACTCTTTGGAAGATTGCCTGTAGATTAACCATCTATTTTTCTTTAGCTTACAGCATCCCTCGAGGAAACTGGCTGCGGAATCCCATTTTCTGGAAGACGTTCTACAACTTTCGAGACCATCTTTAGAACTGTAAACTTAGCCCACCCCGAAAGGTTCGGAACGCCGGCACCAGCGCGACCTGGCCTTCCCTGGTGTTCACGGTCACATAACCTTGCGCGAGTAGGTTGTCGCAATCTGCAATCGCTTCCCACCGGCCGGGCCCAAATTTCGGTAGTCGCTGCCGGACCGACACATGCAGATAGGGATCCATTTGGTAGAGTGATTCGCCATAGCTGTCCACGCGGGAGACCGCCGGACCGCTGATCCATTTATATCCGCCGGTAATACGTCCCTTGGTGCGAGGAAGCTTCGCCGACACATTTACGCCGATACTCTGGCGCGGAGCCATCCGCAAAGAATCTCTGAGCACTGCGCTATCGTGAGATGCGTCGGGCGCCAGGGCTCCGGCCATCGCATAGAGCGCCGTTACTTCGACGTCATCACCGAGCTTTTCGCGATAGGCTAAGCGGCCGCCCCAACTGCTTGCGGAACCTCCGTCGTAGGCAAACGCGTTAGAAAAGACATCTTCAAAATACTGTTGCGGTGGCAGATCGCTGCCGCGGCCAAACACCGCCAGGTGATGGCTATCATCATGAAATCCCGCAACTTGGAGCTTGCCGGTCTCCCCGACTCGCCGCTCCACCGAAATCTCCTCGTGCCAGCCCCCTTGGATGACCGGGCGGCCATCTCTCCACATCAATGTCGGGAAAGCGTCGAGTTCATCGAGCGCGCTTGCCAGCGTGGATTGCAGATCTTGTCCGTTTGTTTCGAGACCGTTCGGAGCGCTCGGTTGCGCTGCAACCACCAAATCGCCTCGCCAGGCTGTTCCCAATTTCGTTTCCAGGCTCAAACGCGGTCGCACGGAGGAAACCGACCTGCCTAATCCGACCAGAAGGTATTCGCCGCCGTAACGCAATAAAACGCGATCGCCCAGAGTAACCGAGCCACCCTGGTCAATTCTCATGCCGCGAAAAGTAATCCCGGTATCGCCCAAGCGCGCTTCGCGCAGAACGATTGTAGTATGCGGTCCCGAACCGATGACGCCGGTTGGCAACCACATCGTTGCGACTCCGCCTGCGGCGGAATCCTGATAACTCATCTGCCCGGCAACCAGCAAACTGCCCGCTCCGGGCAGCTTCTGATCATAGGCAAACGCCGTGCCGGGAGCCGATGCTACGTTCGATACCGAGCCTAGACGTCTCGCGCCGTCTGTGAATTCCAGCAAAACTTTCGGTGACGGACCACCGGTGTTTTCATTCGCCGTCAAGGACGCATTTTCATCCCATTGCAATACTGGTCGAGTCCCCGCTGCTGAACGCAACACCCATTTCCAATCATCAAGCTCCGGCTTGGAGGAATTCGGTTGCTGCCGCAATTGTTCGAGCGATGCAAACATCGATTCCATCTCGATGCGCACCATGGTTGTCAAGTTTGGATTTATGCGCACATGCTGCTGCAGGGTGGGAAGGAAACCGGCGAGGGTAACGCGGATGGTGTACAGCCCGGGCGAAAGTTTTTCGCCGCGAAAAATGCCCAGCGTGTTGGTCAGATAGTCGAGCGAAGAAGTAACGCCCGGCGCTTCGGCAAAAACTTCAACGCTAGCGCCCATTTGCGGAGTGCCGGAAAGGTCGCGCACAACGCCGGCGAGTTTGCCCGAGACGAGCTTGCCCTGCGCCATCGCCGCGCTCGTCCCCATCGACGCACTCGCCGCGATAATTACCAGTACCTCCAGGAGTCGGAGTCGTCCCCGTTGCACGACGGTTACCTCCCCGGCGCTGCGTTTGCTGCCGTCTTGGTTGGTATAACGATCGGCGGCTTGATCGTAAATTCCGCACTGCGGGAAATAGTCTGGTTTGCAAGTGCGTCGGTCGCGCTCACTTCCAGTGTGTACTTTCCCGGTGCCAGCGTCGCCAGTGGAAGCAAGCGCTCGATGGTCACCTGATCGCCAGTCTGCTTCATGTCTCCGCCGGTCTCTTTGAACTGCATGACCTGCTGATCGCCTTTTTTCACCGTGTATTTGAAAGAGGAATCTGAGCGGTGCGTCTTGTCATCCGGCTTAAGGTTGTACACCTGCATGTAAATTCCAAGCCTGTCCGCGGTGGTGAAATCACCTTCCATCCTTGGCCGCACTTTTGACGAGCCCAACACAAACTGCCCAGCTCCAATCTGTTTGGCGGGAACGTGTTCAATCTGATCGGCGAGAATCAGCGAACTGGCTTGCAATTTTTCGTCTTCATAACGGGGCACCTGCAGCCGCGAATTGACCACTCCCACGTTACCGCTATGCACATCTTTGATCACCAGATCGAGCCGGTAGAGTCCGGGACGCAGCGGAATCGCCTTCTGATAAATCGACTGCAATTTTACCGACTGCTGGAACAAAGAGTCCGGGAAGTCTCGGCTGATCGGTTCTTCGAACGTCTGCACGACGCGGCCGGTCAAAGTGCTCACGCGCCCAAAAACGTTCATCGTCGCGGAGTGCACACCATCCTTAGATTGAAATGACAACTGGCTGTTCGGCACCTGAATGGTTACCGGGACCAATACCGTGTCATTTGTCACCTTGAGAAAATCCGTGCGCCAAGCGAAGTGCAACTGGTCGCGCACAATTCGCGAAGTTACCAGCGCTTCCAGATCCTTGAATTTTACTGCCGGGGCTTGCTGGACTTTTGCGAACTGCTCCAGGCGATTGAATTCATTCATGCTGGCCGGCTGTCCGCCCATCGTTGTCGGCAGGTTTGTACCATCTGATCTTGTAAACCGATCCGCCTTGGAGGCCATCCCCATCGATTCCATCAAGCTCAAGCCGGCACCCGGCACGTGTGTCAGCGCGTCTTTTTCCGAGGGATCCATGGTCATGTGGTATTCGCCGGAGCCTGACGGGTCCACGAATTCAATGATGATATTTTCTCCGATGCCTTCCAGATAACGGTAGCGCCATGTCTCCCACGGATAAGTGGTGGTCGAACCGCCGCCCTCGTCCATCGGACGATCATAGGTTCCACCCGTCGGGTGCGAATCCACTTCGTCTGCTGGCCCCCAAATAATGTAGGTACGGCCGCGGTCTGTCCTCCATCCGGGAATACCCGAAGCATAATGCTCATTGGCATAAGCGATGCGGCGATAGTGTTCTTCCTTGAAATCGTTTTCCGGGAGGTCAGGATTGCTGCTGCGGCGCAGCCAGAATTGCTCAATGAATTGCTCGCGCTCTTCGCTGGTGCTCAATTGCAAGAATGCGGTGCGTTCCGCTGGCGAAATGATGTAGATAACATCCTCGCCGAGCCACTGCTTGTACTGGGCGTCCAGTTCTTTTAAGGCCCTGCCCATCTTTTTTTTCTGTTCTTTGGTTAACTTCTGAGGTGTGGTTGCAGCGGCGGGATCCGGATTTTGCGGTTGCTGCGCCATCACGGGCGACACGGCTATCAAAATGGAAAACCCGGAAGCGAACAGGCTTCGAACTACCCTGACCATGTGGACACCTCAATCGCTGGAACGTACGGATTCTAACGCCCGGACAAGGGCTGCGTCAAATAGCGAATGTCCTGCATTTTGAGACACTTGCCCCCCGATTCGGTTTAGATTAGGCCGCTCTGGAATAGGTTGCCTCGACCGCCAAGACCTGTCCTGGCGTACAGGTTTTCCCGGAATCGTGTTTTACGCAGTGCGGCGAAGGCAGGCGAGCTGCAAAATGGTGCGCTTCCGGACTGGCACGCTTGGGGTTCGGGGTAATTGAGTCCGCGACGATGAGTATCCAAATACCTTGGTTTTTTGCGTTTTGCAGTTGTGAGTCGAATTTACAGAAGTGTTCATCCCGAGGTCGTGGCGCTCTACTGCGGCCGCTGGAGGGTCCGCTCTGAGTCCACCAAGGTATCAAAAATCGCAAGCACATGGCGGCGGTAGGCCACCACGCGGGATAAAATATCGCGCAGTTCCGGCTCGCGTTCGGCTTCGCGATGCCATTTTGCCAACACTGTCGGCGGCACTTCAATATCCTGTCGCAGCTTATCCGCCGAGTGCCCGCGTAAAAATAGGCCGTAAAAAAAAGCAGCCTCGCGCTGCGGAAATTCGAATTCCGTCAGCGTCTCTATGGGCACGAATTGGACTGAGGCCGCCATGGCGAAAACGCAGTTTACCGAAAACTCTCTCCACGTCAAGTAGTACGCTGGTATTTCCGTCGCGATTCCGTTAACGCTTCCTCGCGGGGCACGTCTATCAGCAACAAACTGCAGCTACTTCCGCGCGCACCGTTTTCTTTTCCAATGTAAAGCAACAACCAGGGTTGCCACGCGGGTCTAACCGGCATAGGATGCTGACAGCCATGCCCTCGGTACACAATTCGGAAAATGGCTCGCCTCTCAAGCGGCTTTTACGCTTTGGCCTGTTCCGCGGCCTGCGCTCCGTCGAGATCGATCCGCAAGACTTTCGTAACTACCTCGCGCGCAAACATCGCCTGCACGTTTCCGATTTTCGCAACATGTATCAGGTGCCTATCGAACGTCTCGACGCCATTGCCAAAACGATGATCCGCGACGCACAGCGCCTGGCGCTCGCCGAAGGCGCAGGCTTCGGCCTCGGCGGCATGATTACCCTGGTCCCCGATGCGGGACTTCTCACCATCATCACGCTGCGCCTGATCCAGCGGCTCTGTCTTCTCTATGGATTCGAAGCCACTGGACCGGATGAAAAACGCGAACTGTGGCTGGCCGCAGCCACGGCGACCGGCATAGACTTCGGCAAGGATCTCGCCGAAAAGCAAATGATTGAAAAACTCGCTCCTCGTATCGCTGAGCGCCTGGCCTTAAAGTTTGGCCAGGAAGCCGCAGAAAAATGGGTTGGGCGCCTGATCCCTCTCGCCAGTTCGGTCGTCGGCGGCGTGCTTAACTTCTCTTTCGTTCGCACCTGGGGCCGCCGTGTACAACGCAATCTTCGCGCACGCCACCTGGCAGAGCGCTCCGTCAACATTTATGCCGGCTCCCCGAAAATAGTGGTCAGCTTTCCCGCCATCGCACAATGAAGGTCGCGAACGCTTGCAGCGCGAACCCAAGAATCATTGCCCACCTTACGATTGGCTTGCCTCCCACGACGAGATGTCGAACGCGTTAACAATTGCACACCAATCCGGGCCCCGGCAGGTTCGCGCTGCGGTATTCTTTGCACGTACACAATTAGATTCGTGGCCTGGCTTTTTGCGGTAATCACGTGGCGCTGGCAGCAACGCGGTCGCGCAAAGTGTCCATCTACCGGCCGGTCTCTCACGCAGTCATCGAGAGCCGCCTCGCGCAATACAAGGGAAATGACCGGCAGCGCGCTACTACCCTTAAACAGTTCTGCGCCTTGACGACTACTATCAAACCTATCGCGTAATCGGCGCTTACGTTTCTGGATCAGATCGCCGGGGCGCCCTCGACTCCGGACCCGCATTAGCTAATCATTAATCAGAACTTTCATCGATCATGGAATTCGCGCGACCTCGGCGATCTGGTCTTTAGATGACCATTGAACTAACAATCCGAATTGCTGCTCGAGAGGAAAAAAAAATGCTCGAACATCTCCAGTGGCGAGCTTCGCTGGTTTGGCAACAGTATCGTAAAGCGCTGCTTGCTCACCCGGACGCGATTGACTTGCCCCTTGAACATCTCGATGCCGGGCATACTTACGTAGCAGAGCGCAGCGGACAAATTCTTGGTTTCAGCGTAGTTCTTCCCCGCCCCGATGGCGATGCTGATCTCGATGGACTATTCGTCGAACCGGCAATTTGGAAACACGGCGCCGGCAGACGCCTGGTGCAGCAAGCTGAGCGCTTGGCTGCGTCGCGCGGATCAGAATGGCTGTACGTAATCGCTAATCCAAGAGCCCGCGGCTTCTACCAGGCCTGCGGCTTTGCGCAACTCGGCGAAGAACAGACACGTTTTGGATGGGGCCTAACCATGCGCAAGCGCGTCTCTGCTAGGTCAGCCAAGATGCCGTCGACCCGCAGCTAGTTAGTTTGTGCTTGCGTCGCTGCCTTGTGCTTAGGCAGAGTTAGCTGCGATGAATATTGCGTCAACAAATCCACGCATCCGCGTCCTCATCGTTGTTTTGTCGTGCGCTCTGGCCATTTTTTTAAGCTACTTCGGTGTCCGCAACGCCGTTGCCACTTACTATCTGAATCTCGATACCCGCGACGGATACGAACGCGCCGCGGCTCTGGAACCTGACAATGCGCGTAACTGGTTTCTTCTCGGACGTTCCTTTCTATACGATTTCGAACAGCCGGATCCGCAAGGCGCCGTGCAGTCGCTCAGAAAGGCCGTCGCTCTCGATCCCTATTCCGCGGAAGCGCTGCTGGATTTGGCGACCGCCTACGACGGGCAAGGCGATACCGCGGATGCCCGCCAGGCATTTCTGGCCGCTCAGCGTGTGTACCCGCTGTCCGCGGACGTGGCCTGGAGCTATGGCAACTTTTTGCTGCGTCAGGACGAACAGGGCGCGGCGTTCCGCGAAATCCGCAAAGCGGTGGAACTGGAGCCGAAGCGAGCCGCTGAAGCGTTCTCGCGCGCGCTGCGCGCCCAGCCCGACGCTAACGTTGTGCTCGATAAAGCTATGCCGCAATCCGCCGCGGTGTACCTGCCCATTCTGCATTTATTATCCGATGTCGGCGATCTGGATAACGCACAAATAGTATGGAGCCGCCTGATCGCATCGCGGCACACGGAGCCGATATCTGAGATGTTTTTTTATATTAACGCCCTCATTCACCAAAGACGCGTTGCCGACGCTACCCACGCGTGGAACGAAGCAGTATCGATCATGCAGAATCCGCCGCCGCCCGATCCGGGCGGCTCGTTGCTTTGGGATGGCAGCTTCGAATCCGGCTACGCCGGCGGAGGTTTCTCGTGGCATTTTTTTCCAGCCACCAACGACGTTCAGATTTCCTTCGATCAATCGGAGAAACATTCCGGCGAGCGTTCACTGCGCATTCTGTTCAACGGACACCGAAATATAAGTTTCGAAGATGGCTGCCACGACATCGCGCCGGAACCCGGCAAAAAGTATCTGCTTTCCGCCTGGGTGAAGACGCAATCGCTGACCAGCAGCGAAGGAGTGCGCCTGCAGATTTTTGTTTTCACTGCCACCGGCACAGACAGGGTGACCACCGAGGAGGTGCATGGGACGCAACCCTGGAAGCAGATTCAGCTGGTTTGGGTGGCACCGCCCGGTGCCGGTTTCGGTACCGTCTGCGTGAAACGCAATATGAGCGACATGCCGGAAAGTGCCATCCAAGGCGCAGCGTGGTTGGATGATATTTCGATGGTTCCGGTGAACGAGGACTCGCCGAAACCATGAAGCCCGTGCGGATAGGCATTTTCGCGATCATCGCTTTCGCGGTGCTGAGCCATGGAGCGGTTGAGGCCTGGGCGCGGGGAATACTGGAAACTGCTGCAGGAATTCTGCTGCTGGTTTGGGCGGTTGCCTTTCTTCTTTCAAAAAAAGAATGCCCCATCGTCTTGCCGCCGCTGCTGTTTCCGCTGCTGGCGCTGGCGTTGCTGGGGGCCGCACAACTGGCATTTCGGCTCACCACGTCTCCATTTACAACGCGTATCGAACTGCAACTGATGTTAAGCATGTTAGTTCTTTTTTTCCTGGCCGCGCAGGCCTTCCGCACGCTCGCAGACTGGCGCAGCTTCGCGTGGTTCGTGATGATTTTTGCATTTCTTGTGGCGGGCCTGGGAATTTTGCAGCACTTGACGTTCAACGGGAAACTTTACTGGTTCCGCGAATTGAAATACGGCGGCATCCCGTTTGGGCCTTACGCCAACCGCAATCACTTTGCGGGATTTGCCGAACTGGTTTTGCCGATGTCACTGGTACCTTTGCTTTTGGGCCGCGTGCGCCGCGAGCGATTGGCGATAGTGGGCATGCTGGCGATTATCCCGCTGAGCGCGCTCTTGCTTTCTGCTTCGCGCGGCGGGATTGTCAGCTTGGCGGCGGAACTGGCGTTTCTGGCGCTAGTGCTGATCTTGCGCCGGACCGCGGGGCGCCATTTGGTGGCTGGCGGAGTGGTTCTCTTGCTGGCCTTCCTCACGGTGTCGTGGCTCGGAGTTAACCAGATACTTTCGCGCTTCCAGAGTCTGCAGACTCTGGAAGTAACGCAAGACAAGCGCGCTTCGATGCGCTACGGCACGTGGCGAATCTTTCTGGATCATCCGGTGTTGGGAACGGGCTTGGGAACTTTGCAGCAGGTGTATCCGCCGTATGAAACCTTGTATGACGGAAAAATCGTAAATCATACGCACAATGATTACCTGGAAGCTCTGGCAGGAACAGGCTTGGTCGGCGGACTTTGCTGCGCTTGGTTCGTCGGAACTGTGTTCATCAGTGCGCTGGGCTTTCTAAAATCCGGCGCCAATTCCTTCGCCAATGCACTTCGTCTCTGCGGATGGACCAGCTGCTGGGGTTTGCTAGTGCACAGCCTGGTCGACTTTAATTTGCACATTCCGGCCAACCTCTTGCTTTTCTTACTGATGGCCATGCTCGCCACGGCGGAGATCCAGGAAATGGCGCCTTCAAAAGTCCGCCTTAGAACTCGCCGAAGTGCTGAAAAACCATGATTGACTTGAGCATTGCGGTTGTATAATTCGAACCTGGAGAAACTGGGTGTGCAAATTCATTCGGCCAAACTAGCTCCTAAGTATTGGTGTCGCCTCGCGGCAATCATTTTCGGATTAGCGCAAGCAGCATTGGTTTGCGGCCAGTCCCCGCTGGAAACCCAACAGCAAACCAACGACCGGATCCGCTCCTTGTCTGCCGCAACGACAACACCGGTACATGACTACGTAATCGGCCGAGGCGATCTGGTATACCTGGAAGTGTTTGATATTCCGGAACTTTCCCGAGAAGTGCGGGTGAGCCAATCGGGCACGATTGGCATTCCGCTGGTGCCAGTACGGCTTTACGTGGTCGGACTAAATGAAATGCAGGTGCAACAAAAAGTAGCCGAAGTGTTGGAAGCGAACGGGCTCGTTTCGCATCCCCAAGTAATGGTCTCGGTAAAGGAAAAGAGGAGCAAGCCCATCACCGTGGTCGGCGCGGTGGTTCGCCCCATGGTGTATCAGGCGGACCATACCGTGAGCTTAATTCAAGTGCTGGCAGAAGCGGGAGGGATCTCAGCCGATGCCGGAGACACGGTAATGATCACTCGGGTAGAGGCCGCAGACGAAGCAAACTCCAATGAGCCCCCTGAAATTGGCCCGGAAGATAAGGTGTCAGCAACAAATCCTGCTGCGCCAGGTGTGCCACCTGCTGCAGTCCCGACGTCCGATGCTGCGGCCATAGCCAAGAGTTCCTCTGTAGACAGGCAACCGGCAGTTCCAGGACCGGAGAACGCGGCAAGTGCAACGGCTGCGCAGAATGCAGCTTCGGCGGCAATACCGCCTGCGATCGGAAATGGCGATGCGCCGCCTCCGGCCAACATCATCACCGTAAATCTGGCGGAATTGCTGGAACGAGGTAACACGCAAAACAACATTCTGCTGCAAGCAGGAGACGTGGTCACTATCCCGCACGCCGGCATTGTGTATGCTCTGGGGGCGGTGCAGCGACCGGGCGGGTTTGTGTCCACCGGTGACCGCGCTCAGCTCTCGACTCTTAAGGTGCTGGCGCTGGCAGGCGGGATGACACGGATTGCAAAGAAGGACCGCGCGCTGATTATCCGTAAAGACGCGATGGGAAAACAAATGGCCATCCCCATAGACCTGGCAAAAATCATCGGGCAAAAGTCCGAAGATATACGCATGATGCCAAGCGATATACTTTATATCCCAGATAACAATACAAAAGCGGCTTTAATCCGCGCCAGCGAAATTGCGCTTGCGATCGGTACTTCGTTAGCGATATACCGGCTCGGAATAGGACACTAGAAGCTAAATGACGGACGATAATAAGCTGATCCCCAAAGACAGCGGGACAGGAGCGGCAGAAGTGGTATCCATGCCGCACCGGATTCCCAGCTTCGATTTATCACCGCGGGAACCCCATCTTTACGACTACCTGCTGATCCTGCGTAAGCACCAATGGCTGATTCTGTCGTTTCTGCTGGCTGTGGTAACCATCGTCTCCATCGCGACGTTTCGCATGCAGCCAGTTTATACGACCACTGCGCGCATCGAAATTGACCGGGAAAATACCAGCGTGCTGCCTTTCCAGGGCGTGGATTCTTACGACTTGATGATGGATATGGACAATTATATTGAAACCCAATCGCGTATCTTAACCAGCGAGACGCTGGCTCTGCATACCATTCGCAACAGCGGACTGATTCCGCATGCGGAGATGCAGGGCGCGCCCGCAGGATCCGAAGCGATTACTTCTGGAAGCCTGGCGAACCATAAACGGCCGCCGGAACTGGGAGCATTTCTTGCCAGCCTCAGCGTGAAAAGAGTACCGCAGAGCCGGCTGCTTGACGTTAGCTTCGAAGCCACCGACCCGCAGCTGGCGGCGCAAATCTTGAATGCGCACATCGCAAACTTCATGGAAGAAAATTTTCGCAGCCGGTACGACACGACCGCCAAAGCAACGCTGTGGCTGACCGATCAATTGAGCGAGCTGAAAGTGAAAGTGCAAAATTCCGAGGACGCTCGGCTTACCTACGAACGACAACACCAGATTTGGGAACTGGACGACAAACAGAACATTACTACGCAACGACTAACCGACCTTAACAAGGAAGTCACCGATGCTCAGAGCGAACGTATGCGCAAGGAAGCGTTATACGAATTCGCAAAGGCTGGAAACATCGATGTAGTTCCGCAGCTAAGGGAAAACAGCAGTCTGCAGGAATTGGCGAGGAAGCATTCCGACGTTTACACGCACTATCTGGATGCGCTGAACCAGTATGGTCCGAACTTTCCAAAGGTGCAGCGCGAGCAAGCCCAGTTGAAAGAAATTGAAAACTTGATGGACAACGAGAAACGCAACATTCTGGAAGCGCTGGGAAACGATTACAACGCGGCGCGCCAGAGAGAAGGGTTGTTGAACGAGGCGCTGAACGAGCAGAAGACTGAAGTAAATCTGATGGCCCAGAGCATGGTGGAATTTAACATTTTAAAGCGCGAAGCCGAAGCGAATAAAACCATGTACGACGGCCTGCTGACCAAGTTGAAGGAAGCGAATATCTCGGCCGGGCTGAAGTCGTCCAACATTCGCGTGGTTGATCCCGCGATGGTGCCGTCTAATCCCTCGCGGCCGGCGAAGGCGAGAAACATTGGACTTTCGTTCCTGGTCGGCCTGGTCGGCGGTATTGGGCTGGCTCTTCTGCGCGAGTACCTGGACAACACCGTAAAGACACCGGACGACGTGGAAAACCTGGTGCGTTTGCCCGCATTGGCGGTGGTTCCTGCGTTCACCGGTGAAAATGGTACCGGACGTCGTGGCCGCTTCACCACCGGTTCTTCGCTGAACGGCCCCGAAAAACGGATCGAACTCGTCGCTCAGCATCTGCCGAAATCTCAGATGTCGGAAGCCTTCCGCGCCCTACGCACTTCCATATTGCTTTCCCAGGCGGACCACCCGCCGCAGGTGATTCTGGTGACCAGTGCACTGCCGCGAGAAGGAAAAACGACTGCGGCGGCAAACCTTGCGGTCACCTTGGCTCAACTCGGTGACCGGACACTTTTGATTGATGCAGACCTGCGCAAACCGGGAGTCGGACGCTTGCTGAATATGACCGATGGCAAGTACGCGGGATTGAGCTCCTATCTCGCGGGCGTGTCCAGCCTCGAATTAGTGGCGGTACCGCACCCGGTGATTCCGAATTTGGTGGCCATCCCCACCGGACCGTTGCCGCCGAACCCCGCGGATTTGCTTTCTTCGCACAAGTTGACGGATGCGCTGCGCGAACTCAGGGGCCAGTACAAATTCATCGTGATTGACTCGCCTCCGATCATGGCCGCCACCGATGCGGTGATTCTTTCCGTACAGGCTGATGGTGTGCTACTGGTCGTGCGCAGCGGCGAAACACCGAAAGAGGCGTTCACGCGAACGTGCGATTTGCTGACCAGTGTGAAATGTCACTTATTGGGCGTGGTGCTGAACGCTGTCGATTCCAGCGCACCCGATTATTACTATTCGTATCGATACTATCCTTACTCCTACGGCTACGGGCCGCAGGAAGCCGCGGAAATATATGGCAAGACGGCAGCCCATACTTCTGAGACCAGCCAAGCGCATTACTCGGATGATGATTCACAATCGCTGTAATTCCCAGGAGGCTTCGTGCGTTATCTGATCACTGGTGGTGCCGGCTTCATTGGGTCCCATCTGGCTGAGCGCCTGCTTGAACGGGGCGATCATGTGGTTCTTCTGGATAATCTTTCCACCGGCAGCATGGAAAACATCCGGCATCTGAAATCGAGAGAACGGATGGAATACCATCTCGATGCCATTGAGAACAAGCGTTTGGTAGCGGAGTTGGTGGACGATGCGGACATCGTAGTGCACCTGGCCGCGGCAGTGGGAGTCCGGCTGATCGTCGAGAGTCCGGTTCGAACCATTGAGACCAACGTAAACGGCACGCAGATCATTCTCGAGGCCGCGGAGAAGAAACGAAAACTGGTGCTGACGGCGTCGACCTCGGAAGTCTACGGTAAAAGCACGCAGGTCCCGTTCCACGAAGAAGCGGACCTGGTGTTGGGACCGACCACCAAGGGACGCTGGAGTTACGCTGCCTCGAAAGCGCTGGATGAGTTTCTGGCGCTGTCGTACTGGAGGGAACGAAAGGTTCCAGTGATCGTAGTGAGGCTGTTCAATACCGTGGGGCCGAGGCAGACCGGACGCTATGGAATGGTGCTGCCGAATTTCGTCAGGCAGGCGCTGGATAATAAGCCGATTACCGTCTATGGATCGGGAACGCAGTCGCGTTGTTTTTGCGATGTGCGGGATACTGTGGAATCGTTGCTGCGTTTAATGGACACGGATCGCTCGATCGGCGAAGTCGTGAACATCGGGAACACCGAAGAAATCTCGATTGCCGATCTCGCCCAGACTGTGAAGACGCGCACCGCGAGCACTTCAGAGATTTCCTACGTGCCGTATGATCAGGCATACGAACCGGGATTTGAGGATATGATGCGGCGAGTGCCGAACGTGGAAAAACTGCAACGACTGACCGGCTTTCGTCCGCAGATAAAGCTTGCCGATATTATTGACCGCGTCTCTTCGCACCTGCGGGAGAAAGAGACTGCGGAGCGGGCGGGCGCGGTTTACAGCGCTCCGGTGTGAAACCGACTGCATAGCGAATCCCTCTCCATTTCAAATCCTTGCGCCGGTTTGATCTGGATAACAGTGGCTTTTGGGTTAGTGGTACTCCACTGGACGGGCAGGCCACCGCCAGAATCAGGGCTGGCCGTTGAAAGTATTCCGCTGTGGCGAACGGTGGCCGAGTGGTGGATGGTCAGATCGACAAGAACGAGTCTGGTGCTCCGCAAGTGAGATTTCCCCCGCGGATTCTGCTGATACTTCTGCTGGTTTCCCTGCCGCTATTGAATCCATGGGTACGCGGCGACGGCGTGGGTTATTACGCGTTCGCGCGCGCGCCGCTGATGCAGCACAATCTGGATTTCGCCCCAGACTATGCGCATGCCAACCAGGGATTTCGCGAAGCCAGGCTAGATGCGTCGGGCGCTCCCAAAGCCGAATTTCGCACCGCCAACGGACATCTGGACAACCATTTTACAGTGGGGCCTGCGATGCTGTGGACGCCATTCCTCCTGATCGCGCACGCGGGAGTTCTAATGGCACGAGTCTTTGGCGCACACGTCTTCGCCGATGGATTCTCTCTGCCGTATTTGATTGCGATGGCGTTCGGAACGTTGGTATATGGATTTGCTGCGCTGCTGCTGTCGTATCGAG
>Ga0193709_1000474_pt1 | contig 14032 bp, 10 predicted proteins | sample H3c2metaG_FD_160571 | JGI IMG/M metagenome (GOLD analysis project Ga0193709, IMG submission 160571) | Soil microbial communities from a riparian zone of the East river system, Colorado, United States - H3c2 | ecosystem: Environmental > Terrestrial > Soil > Riparian zone | place: USA: East River... | reverse complement strand
GACCCTGCTATTCGCGGGTTTTGCGGGCGTGGCGCTGGTGCTGGCGGCGATCGGAATTTACGGGGTGATGTCTTTCACGGTTGCTCAGCGCACACAGGAAATCGGATTACGCATGGCAGTGGGCGCAGGCTCCAGGCAGGTGCTTCTTTTGGTGCTGAAAGAAGGCATGCTGCTTGCGCTTGCCGGATTGGTTTTGGGCCTGGGTGGAACGTACTTTGTCGGGCGCGCCATGAGGTCTGTTTTGTATCAGGTCAGCGCGATTGATTTTGCATCGGTCGGAGCCGTGGCTGTCGTGCTCTTGGTGGCGGCGATTCTCGCCTGCTATCTCCCAGCGCGGCGAGCCACGCGCATCGATCCGATGGCCGCACTGCGCTGCGAATGAGTTTCAGTTTTTAAATACGGCCGAGGAAAAAAGCCAGGAGAGAAAATGACGTCAACGAATAACAATGTTCTGATCAAAATGCAAGGCGTGAAGAAAGTCTTCCTGACGGACGAGGTCGAGACGCATGCTCTGGAGGAAATTCACCTGGAGATCCACAAAGGACAATACGTCTCTATTTCTGGGCCGTCCGGCTGTGGCAAATCGACTCTATTGTCGATTCTTGGGCTGCTCGATTCACCCAGCGAAGGAGATTACCTGCTGAACGGACAGCCCGTAGCCAATCTGACTTCCAGTGAACGCACTCGCATTCGCAACCGCGAAATCGGTTTCATTTTTCAGGCTTTCAATTTGATTGGCGATCTGACCGTTTACGAAAATGTTGAACTGCCGCTTACTTATCGCGGCACCAGTTCAGCGGAACGTAAACAAAAAGTTGAGCATGCGCTGCAGCGTGTGGGCATGGCTCATCGCGTACGCCACTACCCGTCGCAACTTTCCGGCGGGCAACAGCAGCGCGTTGCCGTGGCGCGCGCCTTGGTCGGCGATCCTTTGATTTTGATGGCCGACGAGCCCACTGGAAACCTGGACTCAAAAAATGGCGAAGCTGTGATGGACCTGTTGCGCGATCTGCACCGCAACGGCGCCACAATCTGCATGGTCACGCACGATGAGCGCTACTCACATTTTGCCGAACGCACGATTCGCCTGTTTGACGGCCGTATCGTTGAAGAAACCAAAGAAGCTGGCGCCGCAGTCTGAGGGCAGGAGGAATACGCAGATGCGCTCCATTTTCCAAGACGTTCGCTTTGCTCTGCGGATGTTTGGCCAAGAACCCAGCAATAGCTCTTGTGGCGATTTCTACCCTGGGACGCGGCATTGGTATGCATCCGGAGGCGATTCTTCTTGCCGTTGTGGTGGTGCTCGGTTGTTACATGCACGGCGCGCTACGCGGGTTGATCCCATGCGTGCCCTACGCTATCAGTGATCGTGAGGAGCACAGTATATGGAACCGCTAATTAGGCTGCGAAATCTCGAAAAATCCTACGACCTGGCTGGCGGAAAATATTTCGTGCTTCGCCGCATCTCTCTTGATATTGAGCCGGGCGAGTTCGTTACCGTCATGGGTCCATCGGGTGCCGGCAAATCCACGCTGCTGAGCATTCTCGGAATGCTCGACGGGGCATGGTCCGGCGAATATTTTTTCCTCGAGCAGCCGGTGCACAAACTCAGCGTCAAACAGCGCAATGAGCTGCACAAGGCCAATATCGGATTCGTGTTTCAAAGCTATCACCTGATCGACAATCTTACCGTGTACGAAAACCTCGAGATTCCGCTGTCATACAGGAACATCCCGCACAAAGAGCGCGTCAGCCTGGTCTGCGACGCTCTGGATCGCTTCAACATTGTCGGCAAAAAAGATCTGTTCCCAAACCAACTCTCCGGCGGACAGCAACAACTGGTCGGAGTGGCCCGCGCGGTGATCCAAAGACCGAAACTGATTCTTGCTGACGAACCGACAGGGAATCTTCACTCCGCACAAGGCGAAGAGATCATGCAGCTTTTCAAGAAACTGAACGAACAGGGAACAACCATCATTCAAGTCACGCATTCTGAGAAAAATGCGACATACGGGAACCGCATCATCCAGTTGGGCGACGGCTGGGTCGTCAGTCAAGAGACAACGGCAGCTGCCGGCGGTGTGTAGTGATTGCGGGCCGCCGAGCGTCCAGCCATCGATCCCATGGATGCACTTCGATATCAATAGGAGCTGATGATGCAAACGTTGTGGCAAGACCTTCGTTACGCTCTTCGCATGCTCGAGAAATCTCCCGGGTTCACCGCAGTTGCCATCCTCACCCTGGCCCTGGGTATCGGAGCAAACACTGCCATTTTTCAATTGCTGGACGCGGTGCGGCTGCGCACGCTACCGGTCAAGAATCCAGAACAAATCGCGAAGATCAACATCGATCACCGCAATGGAGCGAGCGGCAGCTTTACGTCGCGGTACGCCGACCTGACCTACGGCCAGTGGGAACAAATCCGCGAACGGCAGCAGGCATTCTCGAGCGTTTTTGCCTGGGGGCCGGAGCTGTTCAATATTTCACCCAGCGGTGAGGTTCACAATGTCCAGGGCCTTTGGGTAAGTGGCGAGTTTTTTCCAACACTGGGCGTCGAACCTGTTCTAGGCCGTGTGCTGACTACTGCGGACGATGGCCCGAATTGCCCCTCTCCTGGCGCTGTTATCAGCTATTCGTTCTGGAAGCACATCTTTGCAGGCGAGAACTCGGTGATCGGCAAGAAGCTGCTGATCAACCGGCATCCCTTCGAGATTGTCGGCGTCACACCTGCGGATTTTTATGGTGTGGAGGTGGGGCGGTACTTTGATGTAGCTGTGCCGCTTTGCGCGGAGCCAATCATCGGCGGCGAAGACAGCCAACTGCGCCGGGCCGACGGCTGGTGGCTTTCGGTAATGGGCCGGTTGAAGCCCGGGTGGACCATCAAGCAGGCCGCGCTTCAGTTGCGATCCATCTCGCCGGGAATTTTCGAAGCGACGATACCCGCGACTTTCAATACCGACCAGGCCAAGCATTACAGTGGATACGTACTCGGGGCATTTCCGGGTGATTCGGGCGCTTCGACTTTGCGGCGTGATTTCGAAAACCCCTTGTGGTTTCTCCTTGGTCTTGCGGCGCTGGTGCTGCTGATTGCTTCTGGCAATCTCGCAAACCTCATGCTTGCTCGAGCGAGCACGCGCGAAAAAGAAATGGGCATGAGGATGGCGGTCGGAGCGAGCCGAGCTAGATTAATTCGCCAATTATTCACCGAAAATCTTTTCCTTGCAGGGATGGGTGCAGCGCTGGGCGGTTTGTTGGCGCACAGCCTCAGCCAGATTCTTGTGGCCTTTTTGAGCACCCAGAACGATCCCTTGTTTGTGGATCTCGGGACCGACTGGCGTGTTCTGGGCTTCTCAGCCGCTCTCGCCTGTTCCACCTGCGTTTTGTTCGGGCTCGCGCCCGCGCTACGCGCGACCAGTGTGGCGCCTGGCGTCGTGCTAAAGGAGAGGGGCCGAGGAACGACAGAGGGGCGATCGCCTTTTAGCTTGCGGCGCATTCTGGTGGTGTCTCAGATTGCTTTATCGCTGACACTGTTGGTGAGCGCGCTGCTGTTTACCGGCAGCCTGAACAATCTTGCGAAAGTGGATGCCGGTTTCCGGCGGGACGGCATTCTGGTGGCAGACATCGATTTTACGGCTCTGAATCTTGCAAACGAACGCCGCCTTTCGTTCGCCGGCGAGCTCTTGAATCAAGTAAAGGCCATTCCCGGAGTGGACGCCGCGGCGATCGCGGAGATCGTTCCTTTAAGCGGCAATGGCGAGAATCACGATCTCTTGATGGGCAGTACTGGCGAGCCAAAAGGCGAGCGACCCGTGGCCGCCTTCAATCGCGTTAGTCCAGATTTTTTTCAAACACTGCAAACCCCGATGCTCGCGGGACGCGATTTTGACCAGCACGATGTTGCCGGTGCACCGTATCGAGCAATCGTGACCGAAGAGTTTGCCCGCAAATTCGCCGGTGGCCGAAATCCAGTCGGAATGACCTTCCGCATTGGACGAATGCGAACCATAACCCCGCCTTACGAGATTATTGGGCTGGTGAAAAATTCAAAATACTTTGCCCTGCGTGACGAACCTGAGCCAATCATCTATACCTGCACAGCGCAATACGACCATCCGGCCACAGACGCCCAGATCTTGATTCGCTCGAACGGGCCCATGGCAGGATTATTGGCGGGCGTGAAAAACGCGGCAAATCAGGTCCATCCTGACCTCGACATCAATTTCTACGCCTTCGACAAGATGATCCAGAATGGATTGTTGCGTGACCGCTTGATGGCTGCTCTTTCCGGCTTTTTTGGAGTGCTCGCGGCGGTGCTCGCGGCGATAGGACTGTACGGCGTGATTTCGTATATCGTGGCCACGCGACGAAACGAGATTGGCATCCGCATGGCCCTGGGCGCCAGCCGTAGAGATGTCATCAGCACAATCTTGCAGCAAACCTTGCGGTTGCTGGTGTGCGGTGTCGCGATTGGGGTGGTTCTCGCTCTGGCCGTCGGTCGCAGCGCTGGTTCGCTGCTCTTCGGTCTAAAGCCCCATGATCCGTTCACCTTCGTTGGAGCCAGCGCTCTGTTGCTCCTGGTAGGGCTCATTGCCAGTTTGCTGCCAGTCTACCGCGCGTCTCGCCTCGACCCCATGGTTGCCTTACGGCACGAATGACTCTGTCGCGTCGGGCCAAAAGCGTGGCTGCCGTTTACGAATGCAAACCGCTGCGTCGCTTTCGTAATTCGCAGTAAAATGACGCGACTCTCCTATTCTCATGAAAACTGACAATACGCATCGCTATCGGGTTCTGCTGGCGGATGACCAGCCAGACATTCGCGATGCATTACGCCTTCTGCTAAAGAACGAAGGCTATGAAACGCAGCCCGCTTCTTCGCCCGCCGAAGCTCTTAGCGCAATCGAGAACCGCGAATTCGATGCTGTGTTGATGGACCTGAACTACACGCGAGATACCACCTCTGGGCAGGAAGGCCTGGATCTCCTCAGCCGAATCCAGATCGTTGACAGTAGTCTTCCCGTCGTCGTGATGACTGCCTGGAGCAGCATAGAAGTCGCTGTTGAAGCAATGCGTCGTGGCGCGCGCGACTTTCTGCAGAAGCCCTGGGAAAACACACGGCTCCTAAGCATTCTGCGCACTCAAATCGATCTTCGGCAGGCTCTGCGTCATGCTTCTCGTCTCGAAGCCGAGAATCGCCTGCTTCGCGCCGAATCTCGTCCCACTCTGATCGCCCAATCCGCAACCATGCGGCCGGTACTTGAGCTGATTGCACGCATCGGGCCTTCCGACGCCAATGTTCTCATCACTGGAGAGCACGGCACTGGTAAAGAAATCGTCGCGCAAACCCTGCATGCGTTATCGTCCCGCGCCGGCAAAGCCATGGTCACGGTCAACGCAGGAGGACTTTCCGAAGGCATCTTCGAAAGCGAGCTCTTTGGCCATGTAAAAGGCGCCTTCACTGACGCCCGCTCTGACCGCATCGGCCGCTTCGAGCTTGCTGATGGCAGCACGCTTTTTCTCGATGAGATCGCGAATGTTCCCCTCAACCTGCAAGCCAAGCTGCTGCGCGTCCTGGAAACGGGCGAATTAGAACGCGTTGGATCCTCGCACACCCGCCGCGTGAGCGCGCGGGTGATCGCTGCCACAAATGCCGACGTAAACGCCGAAGCGGAGGCAGGACGCTTTCGTCAGGATTTACTTTTTCGCCTCAACACAATTGAGATTCATCTTCCTCCTCTGCGTGAACGTCGCGACGACGTGCAGCCGCTTGCCGTTCACTTTCTCCGCGGCTACGCCCAGCGTTATCGTAAGAATCTCGCTGGATTCGAGCCCGCCGCGCTGGAGGCGCTGCAAGAACATCCGTGGCCTGGCAACGTGCGCGAACTGGACCATGCCGTCGAGCGCGGCGTTCTGCTTTCCACCGGCCAGTTCGTTCGTAGTTCTGATCTCGGCCTGCGATCAAATCCATCCAGTGGCACTGCGCGGCTCGAAGACATGAGTCTTGAAGAGGTCGAACGCCATCTGATCCAGCGCACGTTGCGTCGCCATGGAGGCAACGTCAGCCATGCGGCGAAGGCTCTCGGTTTGAGCAGAAGCGCCATGTACCGACGCCTGCAAAAGCACGGACTCGAATGAGGTCTCTTACCTACGAGCATCGCATCCAGCTATTGGCGCTGGCGGCGGGCTTGCCAGGGTCCCTGATCGCCATCCTGTTGCTTTGGTTCGGCGATTATTCTTCGCAAACTGCCTGGACGCTCACGGTCCTCATCATTATTTTTTGGCTGGGGTTTGCAATTTCGCTCCGGCATCGCGTCGTTTTTTCCCTGCAAACTCTTTCCAATCTGCTTGCCGCCATGCGTGAAGAAGATTTTTCCATCCGCGCTCGCGGTGCCCGCAGCGACGACGCCCTCGGCGAAGTCATGATCGAAGTGAACGCACTGAGCCAAACCCTACGCGAACAGCGCTTGGGCGCTCTGGAAGCTGCGGCGCTTCTGCGCACCGTCATCGAAGAAATTGACGTTGCCATCTTTACCTTTGACAACTCTCACACGCTGAAACTCGTTAATCGCGCCGGAGAACGCCTCTTGGTTCGTCCTTCTGAAAGGCTTCTCGGTTTCACCGCAGCCGAACTCGGCCTCGCTGGCTGCATCGAAGGAGAATCGGCCCGCACCGTGGAACTGAGTTTTCCGGGCGGTGTTGGCCGTTGGGGATTGCGCCGCGGGTCTTTTCGTCAGGACGGCCTTCCTCACGACCTGATCGTGCTGAGTGATCTGAGCCGCACTTTGCGGGAAGAAGAACGCCAAGCCTGGCAGCGGCTGATCCGCGTCCTCGGCCATGAACTCAATAATTCACTCGCGCCCATTCAGTCCGTCGCGCAAAGCATGGAGAGCAATCTGCAGCGCGCGCAAATCGATACGCCGCCTTCGTCGAAAATAGACATTGTCCTGGACGATCTTCGTCAGGGACTGGCGATCATTCGATCGCGCACCGAAGCTCTCGGCCGTTTCATGGCTGCTTATGCGCGGCTGGCAAGGTTGCCGCAGCCAACGTTGGCGCCAGTCGGCTTGCGCGAACTGGTTCGCCGCGTCGCTGAACTTGAGACCCGCGTGCGAGTGCAAGTGGTCGAAGGCCCGCCAGTGACGATCTCGGCTGACCGGGATCAACTCGAACAACTATTGATCAATTTAATCCGCAATGCCGCCGAAGCGGTGCTCGAAATCGGCGGAGAAGTTCTGCTCAAGTGGTCGCTCGAGCGCTCGCGAGTTCAGCTTTCGATCATTGACGACGGCCCAGGACTTTCGAACACCACCAATCTGTTCGTGCCATTTTTCACCACCAAGCCAGGAGGCTCGGGAATCGGTCTGGTGCTGTGTCGACAGATCGCGGAAGCCCACGGCGGTTCACTGACGCTCGAAAACCGGCACGGGTGCCGGGGCTGCGAGGCCCGGTTCATAATGAATGTTTCGTGATTCTGCGGAGTGGCATTCAGTTCAGCAATTTGAGAAAACGCGTCAGAAAAGGCGTGCTCCGCGTTGTAGCAGCAATGCTCTACCGGTAAGCAACCTGAGCTGCAGACATTCTGATTCAGTGCGCATTCCCCGGTAGGTTTCGCGTGCGGAAGCGATGGCCTACAGCATCTTCCCGTTCCTCGCCAGGTGGTACAGGCCTGGGAATCCCGTTACCCTGTAACGAGTTCACGTATTCTGTAAGCCAGCGCACTTGATTACCCCAGCCCGGAGGCCAGTCCATGAGCGTAATTCGAAAGTCTTTCAAAATTCTTGCGCCGGGAAATTCACTGCAGCGGAGAACGGCCTACAGTCTCGCTCTGGTCAGGCTCATCCTGGCCCCGGTCATTTTTCTGGCTGTGTATTACTTGTTCCGCATGGGATGGATTGTGGATCGCATTGTGAATGTGGACGCACCCGCTTCGGCTCTCGCACAGCAAGCGTCCATCGAAATGCTGGAAGCGCGCCGCGCGGAACGGAATTATTTGTTGCTCCAGGACGCGACCGATCTGGCAACCAACCACGATGCGGTGGCAAAGACCGAGCAAACTCTGCAGGACATCCAGCTTCTTGAAAGCAACGAGATCGAGACAGTGCAAAAAGCGTCCCAGGCACTCGCACTTTACCGCCAGCAATTCGCGCAAGCGGTCGCTCTTGCGGAGCGGCCAGGACAAACATCGACCGATCGCGTCCGATCGGTTGTCAGGGACTACGAGCGCGATCTGGATAATCTGTTGAAGCACTCAGGGCGGTTCAGCCGCGAACATTTACTGGAGGAACTTCGCCAGCGCGTCAATTCATTCGATACCCGGATATCCAAAACAACTGAGGAAACAAACCCGGATATGCAGCGGGTGACCCAGGATCTGCAAATTTCCAGCGACCAGGTCCTTCGCAAGACTTCCGAGTTGGAGTCGGTGAATTGGACTCGCGTCAAAGACGACCATGCTGACGCAAGAAAGCTGCTGCATGAGGCGGAATGGGCGCTGTCGATCGTTTCCGCGATAACGCTCTTAGTCAGTATCTGGGTCAGCTATACCTTGCCGCGTCAGGTGATCAGGCCGCTGCTTAGTCTGAAAGAAGCGGTCGATCACGCGGCACAGGGAAACTTCGAAATCGACTTTGACGTGCATGGCAAAGGTGAAATTGTGGACTTGGTCGAAAGTTTTCAGCGAATGCTCACGTCCATTCGATCCAAAGTCTCGACCGCAAGAAACATCAGGGTTTCCTGATTGTTTCGAAGGGAAACTAACCGAGGGTGCCTTGCAGGACTTCGCGCAGTACTTCCTGCTTTTGCGCTTCCAATTTTTTGCCGCGCGAAGTTAAATAAAAAACGTCGATGGCTTTCTGGCCTTCGGTATCAATCAGCGCGACCTCAATGTTGCAGTCCAGCCGCGCCAGCGCCGATCCCATGTCGTAAAGTAATCCAGCGCGATCCTGCGTGACGACTTCCAGCAACGTGCTGTGCGCTGATGCTGCATCGTCGAAGCTGACTCCAGTCGTCACCGCAACCTTTGGCGGTCGAGCTCGGCTGGCCGACTCGCGGCTCTGCAGCAAAGGTTCCAGCGCGGCGGCACCGCTCAGCACATCCGTAAGGCTGGCCTGAAATCGTTCCACTTCGCTGGGATTCAATTCCAATGTGCGGTGCAAATCGGCAAAGTGAAAAGTATCCAGCACCATTTGAGCCGCGTTGGCGAAAGCATCCGCTTTGATGATGTTCATGCCCCAACCTGCAAGCACGCCTGCAATGGTGGAAAAAAGCCGTGGACGGTCCGCAGTCAGCAGCGTCAGCGAAAATCCGTGACGTTCGGCCTTCAATTCTGTCTGTAATGGCGCGCTGCCCAGCTTTCGGTATAGCGCGAAGTGCTGCGCAATCTCTGTGGCAGAATGTACGGCCAGGTAGCGCCGCGGGAAGCCCTCGAGAAAACGCTCGATTTCCGTTTTTGGCGCGCCACCGGTTGCGGATTGAATCTGCTCCAGCAGCGAATTTTCGTCCGAGGCATGCAAGCGGTCACGATCCAAGCTGCGGCTAAGATGATTTGCAGTCGCCACAAACAGCTGCCACAACATTTCCGCTTTCCACGGCGTCAACGCTTCCGGATTTACCGCATGAATGTCCGCGTAAGTCAGCAGGCACAACCGCTGCAAACGCTCCAGCGTTCCCACCGTTGCGGCAAACGCCGAAACCGTAGCTGGATCAAAAATATCCCGCCGCTGCACCGTGGCGGACATGTCCAGATGGTGCTCGATCAAAAATCGTACTTCGGCTTCCTCTTCCGGAGAAAGTTCCAGCCGCGACGCAGCGCCCGCCAATGCCGTCAAACTCCCCTGCACATGGTTTTCCACCGGCATCCCTTTGCCGGTGTCATGCAGCAGCAACGCCAACACCAGCAAGTCGCGGCGCTCCTGCATTTTCCAGACGGGCGCGAACGAGGTTCCTCTCGCGTCTGGCGGCTCGGCCAGCGCCTGCAAATGCTCGATGGTACGCAACGAATGCTCGTCTACCGTGTAGCGATGATAAAAATCGCGCACCACCAGCGAGTCGATTGCGCGCATCTCCGGCAAGATTTCCATCAAAATTCCCAGCCGGTGCATCGGACGAAGCGCCACGCCAGGATAGTCGGCGACAAGAATCTCTTTGAGCGTGTCCCAGCTCATCATCTGATTGCGCACATGCAGTTCCGAATGCGACACCACGTAGTTGATGATGCGTTCGGCGTCGCGGCTGAGCATGGTGCCGGTGCGCGCTGCCTCCGTGAAAAGGGAATAGATGATCGAACGGTCGGCCAGCGCCGGCTGGTCCAGAATTTCAAATTGTCCACTGCGAATCGCGAAGTGCGCTCCACTGGGCGGTTGCTCTGGCCGCGTGACGCTTCTTGCGGCGCTGAAGAAACGTTCGCGCAGCGAGACTGGCTGAGCCATCTTCTGATCCAGATAACGCAGCAATTGCCGGTTCAGAGTACGCGCGTGGCGAAAATACAGCCGCATCCACTCCGCGGCGTTTCGTTCGAGTCCGTCCCGCACGGAGAGTGAGCGCTTCGCCGCTTCTTCCTGCATCTCGTAAGTCAGCGTGTTGTCGTTGCGTGCGTTGCTGTAGTGCAGCAGGCAGCGAATCGAACTCTGAAACTCAACTGCGTCCGCCGCCAACTCTTCATCCGCGGCCGTGGATCCCCGCAAATCGGGACGATCGCCCAAAATTTGCCGCAGCCAGAATGCCGCCTGATAATCCCGCAAGCCTCCCGGTGCTTCCTTCACGTTTGGCTCGAGATGGAAAATCGTATTTCCGTAACGTGCCAGCCGCTCTTTCGTCAAACGATGCAGTTGCAAAAAGAGAAACGATCGCGATTGTTTTTCGCTGGGCGGAAGAACGCGTTTGTCCAGCTTGTCGAAGAGTTCCCGATCTCCAGAAAGAAATCTGCGATCCAAGAGCGCCAGGTGGAATTCCGCGTTGTCTTCCTCGATTCGTTTGCATTCGTCGAGCGTCCGGCCCGCGCTGCTCACGCGAAATCCCAAGTCCCACATGGTGCGGGAAAATTCCGAAATGAATGGACGGAACTCCCCTTCGCTTTTTTCGTTCTCGAACAGGAACAGAATGTCTAGATCGGAGAATGGGAAGAGCATCCTGCGGCCATAGCCGCCTAGCGCCAAAAGTGCCAGTCCCTCGTTCGGCGTATCGTGCACTTTCATTACGTCGCCAAAAATTTGCTGGATGATCTTGTCCGCGAGTTCACACAGCGCATGCAGGGTGTCTTTTGCGCTGGCTCCTGCATCGAATTTCGCGCGAATCCGCTGGCGTTCCGCTTCGACTTGCGGTGCGACGATATTCAATGGTTTTGCAGGCCCTGGCATTTTCCTTGCTTGAGGCTGTTCCGGCGGGAAGCCGGGTCGGGTGGCGGTTGACACGAATTCAGAGCGCGCTTTCGCCGCGCTCTTCATTGCGGATGCGGATCGCCTCTTCCACCCGCGATATGAATATTTTACCGTCGCCAATCTTTCCTGTCTTGGCCGTCTTCAAGATGGTGTCCACCACGGTATTCACCAGCTTGTCAGGCAGCACCATTTCCAGCTTGATCTTCGGCAGCAGGTCCACCGTGTACTCGCGTCCACGATACACCTCGGTGTGGCCCTTCTGCCGTCCGTGCCCGCGTACTTCCGTGACCGTCATTCCTTCAATGCCCACTTCGCGCAGCGCGTCTTTCACCGATTCGAACCGTGATGGCTGAATGATGGCTTCCAGTTTCATCATGGATTTTCTGTCTCGCCCTCCGTCTGCGTTACGGCCATTCCGTTTTCTAGGACTCTAAATAGTAGGCTTCTTCGCCGTGCTGCGATATATCCAGTCCTTGCGTCTCTTGTTCTTCGTTTGCGCGGAAGCCAGTGACCAGATCCGTGATCTTCAGGATCACGATTGTACCAACCAGCGCCAAGCCCCACGCGACCAGCACACCGACAAGTTGGTTCCCCACCTGGCCCCAGTGGCCGTCCCGCCCACCCACCGGACGGCCCGGGCCGAATATCGGATTTACGATTTGTTGCGCGAATACGCCCGTCAGCAGCGCGCCAATCGTTCCGCCCGCGCCGTGCACGCCAAAAGCGTCCAGTGCGTCATCATACCCGAAGAGCGCCTTCACCCGCGTCACCATAAAGTAGCAAAGTATTCCCGCCGCCAACCCGATCACCATTGCTGGCATCGGCCGCACAAATCCCGCCGCAGGAGTAATTGCCACCAGCCCCGCCACGGCTCCCGAAATCGCACCTAATGCGCTGGCCTTTCCATTCCTGAACCACTCCGCCACGCTCCAGCCAATCGCTGCCGCGGCTGCGCCCAGGTGCGTCGCCACAAACGCGCTCGCAGCCAGCCCGTTTGCCGCCAGCGCGCTGCCGGCGTTAAATCCAAACCATCCTACCCACAATAAACACGCGCCAATGAAACTCAGCACCAGACTGTGGGGCGGCATCGGCTGTTTCGGAAATCCGATTCGCTTGCCCATATACAAAGCGCACACCAGCGCGGAAACGCCCGACGAAATGTGCACCACCGTCCCGCCCGCGAAATCCAGGCACGGAAATCTTCCCCCCGCCGCGTTCAGGAATCCGCCTTTGCCCCACACCATGTGCGCCAAAGGAGCGTACACAATAAAAAACCACAACGTCATGAATAACACCGTTCCGCTGAACTTCATCCGCTCCGCGGTGGCGCCAGTGATCAGCGCCGGCGTAATCACCGCGAACATCATCTGGTAAATCATGAACGTCAGGTGCGGAATCGTTCCGGCGTAGTCCACATTCGGGTCCATGCCTACGCCACGCAGGAACGCATGCGAAAAATCGCCGATGAATTTCCCGTCACCTCCGAACGCCAGGCTGTATCCCACCAACGCCCACAGCACACTGATCAGCCCCATCATCGCGAAGCTTTGCATCATGATCGCAAGAGTATTCTTGCGTCGAACCAGCCCGCCGTAAAACAATGCCAGCCCGGGCCCGGTCATCATCAACACCAGCGCCGCGCTGGTCAGCATCCACGCGTTGTCGCCAGCAGCTTGCGCCGCCGTAACGCGTTGCTCCAGCTGAGCCAGCTTGTCGCTAATTTCTTTCGAATTTTGAGGAGAGGGTGCGCTCGCGGAGGCGGGGGAACTTGCCGCGGGAGCCTGTTGCGCGGGAAGGGGAAGCGCCAGCATGAAAACACCAATCGCAAACCAACAACACAACACCGCACGTTTCATCACTCGTTGCACTCCGCTGCGTTGGAATGGCACTACTGGGGGCCGCCCATCTGGCATGCGGCATTATACGCACCCGCCGACATCGCCTGACTCCGAAATTTTAATTTCCTCAATTCATTTTTCAGATAGTTCTTCTCACCTTCCTTTGCCCCGTTCTCTTTGCCGGTTCGCCGAGGCGTATGCCCCACCTAGTCCGACCCTCGCCGCCTTTAATTCACTTACATAGTGATCCGCATCCCGCGTCGGCCTCGGAATGCGTGGCCCGTCACAAACGGAAAGCGTCAGCCGTAGGGCCGTCTCTAGCGAAATGCGGTGCCCGGGCGAAATGTACATGGGTCTCACGCCGGCGCGGGTCCGCAAAGCGGCGCCAATTCTTTCCCGGCCATCCATCATTGGCGCCCATTCGCCTTTTTCATTTCCCACCGGCTCATGTTTGCCGATCAAAATACTCTTCGCACAGCCAATCGTCGGCCGGTCCAGCACGATTCCAAGATGTGTCGCGAGACCCATCCGCCGTGGATGTGCGTAACCCTGGCCATCGCACAATATCAGGTCCGGCATCTGCCGCAGCTTGCCAAGCGCAGCCAGCAGCGCCGGAATCTCTCGAAAACTTAAAAACCCCGGCACGTAGGGAAACCGCAGACGTACTTCCGCGTGCGTCCGCTGCAATTCCCGCATATCCGGATATCTCTAACAATGTCGGCCCTGTCAAATCCTTTTTGAACACACTTCTTTCTTTTCACCTAAAAGAGCTTTTCTCTTTCGTTGTCTTCCGCTTTCTTTTTTTTCCTGCATCGACGACCA
>Ga0193709_1000471_pt1 | contig 14058 bp, 12 predicted proteins | sample H3c2metaG_FD_160571 | JGI IMG/M metagenome (GOLD analysis project Ga0193709, IMG submission 160571) | Soil microbial communities from a riparian zone of the East river system, Colorado, United States - H3c2 | ecosystem: Environmental > Terrestrial > Soil > Riparian zone | place: USA: East River... | reverse complement strand
CTCGCGGGCTGGCGGCATTCCCTGGACAAATGGCTGCTCCCACTGATCGGCGAAACACGATTGGCCGAGGTGGGGAACGCCACACTCAAAACTGTAATAGAGAAAATGACCGCGTCGGGGTTGGCCGCTAAGTCCATCCAGTCGCACAGCCGACTTGTGAAGGTGGTCGTAGCGTCCGCGGTGAATACCGAGGGCGAAGAACTCTATCCTCGCAAGTGGAATCACGAATTCTGTGAGATGCCAATCATTGACCCGACGACACAACACCGTCCCACCGTAACGCGAGCCGATGTCGAATCAATAATCGGGGCTATAATCCCGCGCTACAAAGTTCTTGTGGCGCTCCTTGCCGGGACAGGACTTCGCATTGGTGAAGCCCTCGGCGTAAAGACTACCGACCTGGGACCAGAGTGCCGCGTGCTTCATGTACGCCGGAGCATTTGGGACTGTCAAGAACAGTTGCCGAAAACATCCAACGCCGTGCGCGTCGTAGACGTTCCAGAACAGCTAGCAAAGGTCCTACGTGAATACGCCGTTGGTAGGATCGGACTGCTGTTCGCGACGCGGGACGGTAAACCACTCTCACAACGAAACGTGCTCCGCTCTCTTCACGCCGCAGGCGCAATGTGCGGGTTCCACGCCTTCCGGCGATTTAGGGCTGAGACGCTACAACGTGAACGGGTACCCGAAGACTTGGTGCGGTTTTGGCTTGGTCACGCGAGTGCCAGCGTAACCGACGACTATGCAAACGGTCTGCGGGAAGACTTGGCTTGGCGGCAAGACTGGGCGCAACGAATTGGCCTGGGCTTTGCCACAAGTGGGTTACATGGGGTTACAAAGGTCATGAAGATAAAGGAGGCTAGAGCTGCGTAAGTGCAACAAACTATTTGATTAAAGTGGTGCGCCCGGGGGGACTCGAACTCCCGACCTTCTGGTTCGTAGCCAGACGCTCTATCCAACTGAGCTACGGGCGCACTGTACACTGTTTACTATCAACAGCTTACCGCAATTTCCGATTCGGTTTCAACCTCGATTGTCTGTGTATTTTGGGGATCCGAAGGATGCACTTCGTAAAGTCATCTTATTAATTTGAGAGTACTTAACAAAAGAGCCTTTCGCTTTTGACCGTCTAGCGCTGCGGCCAGACGCTATGTCTAGCGGAGAAGAAGCATAGTGGTATAACTCGGGAGGTTGCAAAACCTTCATGCTTCAAATTAAGAATCGAGATTTTCGGTACATTCGGTACCACGGAGGGCGTGGAACAGGATATGAATTCACGTGCCTTGTGTACCATTAACTTTGTATATTCTAGATTAACTGAGGATGCGGCTGGAACCATGCCTCAGAAATTTGTGCCAATCCACGCCTGCTTGCGGCGCTCGACGCTTCAATTCGCGTGGAGCAGATAATTTTCGGAACCTCCTTTTAGGTCGGCGCTGCGCACCTGCTTGCAAAGAATCGGAGTCCTCTCTAACGGCTCCGTCCACTATTCTGGTTTCCAATGTTTTCAACAATTTGGGGAATCTGCTTTTCGCTCGAAGCTAACCCAATGCAATGAAAACATTCGATTCGTGCACAGTTCGTGCATAGTCGCCAATTTGCATCGGCGATCGAGGTGCAGTTCCGTTGACTAGAACGTCTGTTTTCTAAGGAAGCAGGGCGAACTTATTTTTCGGGAACTGTCAGCCATAAGCTAGAGTTGACTAGCCATCTGACTAGCCATACAATAGCATTCCAGGTGTGATTTATGACCAAATGGCAATTACAAGAAGCGAAGGCGCGTTTCAGTGAACTGATCGATGACACGCTCGAGAAGGGACCGCAAGTCGTGACCCGTCGGGGAATCGATACCGCGGTTGTCGTTTCCATCGACGAATGGCACAAGCTAAAAGACGAAAACCGTTTGACATGGAAGGATGTACTTCTGGGTGAAGGTCCGCGATTCGAAATTCCGCTTCCCAAACGTGGCACAGTCAAATCGCGCAAGCCTCCGGTGTTCGATTGATCCGCTACCTGATCGACACGAACGTGGTGTCCGAATTGCGCAAGCCCAAGCCGCACGGTGGGGCCGTCGCTTGGCTGCAAAGTCTCGAATTGGGCCAAGGCTTCTTCTCGGCGGTAACGTTCGGAGAAATTCAAAGGGGTGTGGAACTCACGCGCCGACAGGATCCTGTAAAGGCGAACGAAATCGAGGCTTGGGCGGCACGGTTGGAACGTAGTTCACAAGTCTTGTCCATGGATACAGCGTGTTTTCGCCAATATGCCCGCCTAATACACCTCCGTTCCGATACCCTAGGTGAGGACGCCATGATCGCCGCCACGGCTCGCGTTCATGGCCTCACCGTGGCCACTCGGAACGAACGCGATTTCGCGCACTTCGACGTGGCCGTCTTGAATCCCTTCAAGTAGCGAACACGGTAGTGCTCGCGCCACTAAAACAGAGTCCGCAGTGGATCTACGAGAAGACTTACTGTCAGCGGGGTGACGTGGAGAACAGAATTAAAGAATTGCACGACGGCATGCGATTGGCTTTTTTGCCCGTCCCATCGTTGTCTCCCTGAACAGATGTAGCGCCCGGCCCGCCATTGCATCACGAGAGCTTGAAGTTGGCAACAATTGTTCTGGGGTAAGTTATTTGTTTTCAGTTAGTCTGGAGCGGGTGATGGGAATCGAACCCACGCCCAAAGCTTGGAAGTCATCAGATAGATACGACGATGGTAAGTGGTTTTGGTGCAACTTCGGTGCGAGTTAAATAGGGGAAAGTACCGAGCATATTCCCGTAAGCGACACCAGGGAAACGGTTTAGAGTTTTTGCCCAGTTGGCTCGTAGCCAGACACTCTATCCAACTGAGCTACGATCGCATCCTGTGATGTAATTGATTCTATGCTGCTTGCGACGGCTTTTGCAAATCGTTAATTTGAACGACTTGGAACAATAGGGCCAATCCAGATACCTTCCCGGCTCGTTCCGACAGCGCATCGGACCCAAGGTGCGTGTGGTGGTCGGTCACTTTAGATTCGAGTGGCCCGCCCACTTCATCACGATGTCGTCCGGAACCCCTGCTTCCCGGAGCAGCGAGACCCGGCCGTGCCGTCGAGCATGGAAGGCGGAGCCTTTCGGCTGCGCGATGCCTAGCCGTTCGATAAGAGGATTAAACCAACGATTACGGAAATTGGAATCACGGTTTGTTGAAGGTCCGAGTGAGGTCCCGCTAGAAAGACAACTGGAATGATCCCATAGTATACCGGGCGGTGTAGGAGTTCCTCGCACCGCCTTCTCTTTAACATTCCGCCGTCGACAGAATAAAGGTCCAGCAGGAGTTCAATTTCAGAGTCGCCGACGAGTCGAAAAGCGACCAGGCCGATTCCCGCTCTTGACTTATCTTAGACTCACAAATTAGTGTGCGCGGATTACAATTCGAGCCGGGTAGCACGTTTCCGGCTGGAGGTTGGAGATTACCATGGATATTCGGGGAATGACGCTGCTGCTCCAAGTCTTCGACATGGCGAGGTCACTCAAGTTCTACCGCGACGTTCTCGGGTTTGAGATCGTGCAAACGGACACGAATACCACAGCGCCGAACCACAACTGGGTCTGGCTTAGATTGAATGATATAGATCTCATGCTGAATACCGCCTACGAATACGACAAACGACCGTCAACAGTCGACCCGCGCCGCATCGCCACGCACGGCGATACAGGGCTCTTCTTCGGAGCTCCCGACGTTGATGCTGTGTACGCCCACCTGCGCGCCAAGGGAATCGACGTGAAAGAGCCGACAGTTGCGCCGTACGGCATGAAGCAGCTCTACCTCCGTGACCCAGATGGTTTCGGCCTCTGTTTCCAGTGGAAGGCGAACAGTTGAGTGCGCGGATAACGTTTGCTTGCAACGACTGGGAGGGTCCGGGATTCTGGTCGGATCACGTTAGAGCTTTATCGGAGGCGCGCTTCTGTCGAAGCGTGGAGCGGGAGCACGGCGCTCTGGCGCGCGTTCGATAAAGCCGTGAGAACGAAGCCGCCCGTGGTTGCGGCGGACGCGGGCCCTGTGCAAATTGAATTGAGGGAAGGTGAGGTGTCGAGGTGTACCAGAGTTGTGCGGTAGAGCACGGCAGACGACACCAGGGGATGAAAAGGCTACGAAAACGCAAAGTTCTCACGAAGATAAGGCTTGAGAAGGCAGAAAGGCGCGGTTTGGAGAACGCCGAGGCACAGAGAGACTGAACGTGCTGACACACGCAGAGATTTCGTGTTGTAGAGAGTGGTTTCATGCGGCAGCAGTGGCGAGGGCTGGCGGAGAACGAAGTTGGATCTCGGCAGCAGTAAGCCTTTCGATGACCCTCATCGGTCCACCACACTTGGGACAGAGCCAAAGAGGAGTTGCGTCCTTGGCAGAGGAAGCCTCTTGCTCCGTTTGCGGTGCCGAGCCCAGCAGCTGAAAACAAAGTGGCAAGGTGGTGGCCCGCCTGCGGTTGGCCAGGAAGCCGAAGTTCTGAATGCGCATGAAGCCTTCGGGAAGTAGGTGCAACAGGAAGCGGCGCAAGAACTCATCGAGCGATAGCGTCAGCAATTTGTGTTCGTTTTGATGAGCGGAATCACGCCAGCGAAAGGTGACTTTGTCTTCAGCAAATGCGACCAGCCGATGGTTGGAGATGGCCACGCGATGAGTGTAGCCGCCCAGATACTGGAGTATGCCGCGCGTGTTGCAATTTCAACGTCGAGTGTTGTGCATTCACATCCCATTGCGCGGCATTGCCCGCGGTGCTGGAATCGAACCAACACGAATGCAAAAATCCTGCTGCTTGTTCACGGCGACCTCGGTTAAGGCAGCCTGGAATTCAAGACCGGTCATTCCAGGTTCAACTGATTCGTCGGGCTTCCATTCGCATTTTTAGGTCTCGTATCCCGTCAGGCGTTCAATCCGGAAAATAGCGCGCGATGCGACGAGTATTGCCCGTGGTTTCGTGCTCCTCTGAAATGGGCGATCGCCGGTGTTCCACCTCGAAGGCGGAAGCGAACTTTGAGCTTGGCACCAGAAGATACGACGCCTTGGCGGCGGCTAGAAGTGTTGCTCCGTCGGGAACATTGCGCAGAACGTCCGTCACTCGAATGCCGCCGCTCTCGAACGAGAAACTCCGTTCGAACTCGATGCGCTCTGGACGGCGATAGGTAATCAGGAGCTTGCGCAGGAGTGCACGCGTTCTTTTCTGGAGCAGCAGAAAGCGCCCAAAAGTGATTGAATACAGCTTGAACGCGAGCATGGACGAGGTGGAGAAGACCGGCTCCTGAATGCGCTTTGCGCGGCCGCGGACCGTCAGTTTGGCGCCGTTCCGCGTCAAGGTATTTGAGTAATCCAGAATGGCGGTTGACAGCGACGTGCCCTGATCGACGATTTCTATACCGGAATCATAGGCCACGCCTTGTTTCGTCGTATAAAAGCGGAACGCGCCGCCTTTGAAGACGTTGCAGGCAAAGAATGTGCCGTCCTGTTGCGAACGAAAGAGCCCGGCTTTCGGGAAGAAGGCCGTGGGTTGGATGAATGAAGACACGGGCAATGCCGTGCGGAGCGACTCGACGACGCCGGCGTTCTCATACAGGAGCGCTGCCTCGCACCAGTTGTAGCAGTTGTAGAGAAGATAGGTGTCGTCGAGCGTATGGGGAAGAATACCCATGCCCTTCCGGCAGCCCTCGATCATGAATGCGGCCAGCGCGGCGGCGCGCGCATCGTGCCGGGCGCGGCGCAGGAAGCCGGACGGAATAAGGTATTCGGTGTTGCGCGCCATGTATTCTCCGCCGGCGGTGTAGTCGGGCTGGAGAAAATGCAGCAGGAACTGCTCGGCCTTTTCGATCGCGGCCGAGAGACCGGGATAGTCGTGCTTTGACGCATAGCGCGAGAGGTACTCGATCATGAGCGAGAGATACCCTACGTCGGGACCGCCGTATTCGCTCCACCAACCTTCCTCGGTCTGCCCCGCCAGCACTTCGTCGATCTTCATCTCCGAGGCGCGACGGTAGGTCTCATCGCCTGTCACCAGGAAAATATTAAAAAGCGCGACCGCGCTTCCCGCAGTCTGATTGAAGACTAGGTGCTCTTTTTCAGCCGCGACGCGATCGCCTGCCTGTCGCAGCGACAGGGTTGTGCGCTCGTAGGATGGGATAGATGCGCGTGGGAGGAGGAGAAGCGTCTCAGCCACGGCATTCGCCACGAACGATGTGGTAATGAACGAGCTTTCATTGACATACCATTCGTCCCACGATCCATTCGCATGCTGTATGGAAAGCGTGTAATCGAGTGCCGCATTGATCCAGGAAAGAAGGAGCGGACTTCCCGCGTAGCCATTTCCGGGCAGAGGATGCGCATAGAGCAGCGCAAGGGTGTAGAACGCCTCCTGTTTGCGCGCATTGCTGATGTCGTTGGTGCGGTGGTGCCAGTATTGGCGGTCGAACGAACCGAATGCGCGCGACGCAGGGTTGCGGTTGAGTTGCCCAAGGAGCCGGGGCACCTCGGCAAGCACGAGCGAGAAGAAGGGGTTAGCTATTTGGTGCATGTAATCACCGCAACGGAGCCGAAAAGTCCAGCGCGACGAAATCCCTGGAAGCGCAGCAGCGTGGTTATACCCGAAAGCACCACATCGCCTTTTACTTCGCGGTGAAGATAGCTTGAGCCTTCGCTCTTTATGAATTGCTTGAACATTTCGTAGAGCTTCTCGTAGAAATCGGGAAAGGCGAAGAAAGAGTGTGCGGTTACGTTGGCGAATCCTGCCGCAACAAGTTCGCGACGCAGCTTGCCCACGCGCACCGGAGCGTAAGGCCCGAAGAAATTATAGATTCCGGTCTTACGCACGTCTTTGCCGAACAAGATGCGTACGACAAGAAAAAACAGCGAGAGGAAGGGGTTGCGCTTGCGCGCGATCACCACGAAGGTCCCGTGCGGTTGCAACGCTGCATGAGTCTTAGCGAACAGCTCGGCGCGAAGCGTTCGTGACATGCGTTCGGCCTTGTAGAGAAGCGTCGCGGTGCGAAAGCTGTCCTCTCCCAACGAGCCGGTTGGGACATAGACCTGGAAAACGAAATCGCCCTGCCGCGCCGGCGGAAGCGATAGCGCTACCGCGGCGCGGGTGTAAGTGCTGGTCTCGGGCGCGAGATCCACGACTGTCACTTTGCCCGGAGGAAACTCGCGAACGTATGCACCATCGTAGCTAAGGAGATCGAGAAACGGCCCGTGCAGGGGCGCGAGCGTGCGGTGGATGAGTTCGCGCTCGCCCTGCCCCATAATGTCCATCTCTTTGCCGAGCGACGTCTTGCGGGAGTAATGACACTGGTGGTAGATGAGCGTGGAAAGGGTCCAGTCGTCGGGATCGTAGGTGAACGGAGGCTTCGCAATTCCGCTCCAGCGCTCGCGATGGAGCATGTCGCCTACTGGCTTGCGCGGCACCGGAGGCGCGTCTGCAGCGCGCTCGTCAGGAAACCCAACCGCGATGAAGCAGCAGATCGTCTCGGATTCGGGAATGCCGAGGATTTTGTGGATCTCTGAATCCGCGCCGTAGCTGTTCATGGGGAGCGCGCCGACGCTGTAATACTCGGCCGCCAGGAGAAAGTGGCCCACGGCAAGGCTAGCGCCCTGGATCGCCTCTTTGTAATTCCATCCGTCGTAGGTGACGGCGATGACGACGGGCGCGCGGCGGAAGAGCGTGTTCCCTGCCGCTTCGGTGATCAGACGCTCTTTGGTCGCGGCGTCGCGGACTACTACGAAATTCCAAAGCTGCTGGTTGCAGTTGGTTGGCGCATATGTGGCCGCAGCCAGAAGTTTTTCAAGCAGTGAATCGGGGACCTCAGCATCGCTGAAGCTGCGGATGCTTTTCCGCGCCTGGAGTACCTCAAGAAAATCGCGCGGCATAACTACAGCCGCTCTGGCGCAAGCGACGGACGTCCCACATCGGAGTACAACTTCGCAAACTGCGGTGACGCCTCCTTCAGCATCTCGTCCAGTATCTTGCGGATCGCTCGCAACGGATAGTCCGCTGGAACCCGCTTATCCGGAGAGATGTAGCTGAAGCCTCCTTCTTGCTGGTTATCATCGGCGCGCATTTCACTCGTCTCCTTCTTCCTTCACTCAGACGAGCTCTGCTTACTTAAGGTTGCAGCGCTACGCGAGTTTCAAAACACTATTACAACCTAGCTTCGAGGAACGCGAAAATTCGCCAGCGTGGCGATGCAACCCTCAGAGGCGGTTTGTGTTGAGAGCTTCAAGTGAGTCACTTTAGGCCGCAGCAGGCCGGAAAAATCGGCCCAAGGACCGCCCAGAGGTTCCCGGATTCAACTTCGCGGCGGTCTCAAAATGCGGGGCAGGTCACAAGCTGTAAGTGCGCCCAAAGAATTTGTCTCACTACAGGAGTTCAGGCCAAAATTTCGGAACAACATCGGTACAATTCAGGAGGCCAGAATCAGCGGAGTTTTGCCCGTAAGCGACGCCAGAGAAAAGGCTTATAGTTTTGACTCAGTTGTTTCGTAGCCAGACGCTCTATCCAACTGAGCTACGGGCGCACTGTGATGAAAGCTTAGCATAATTTATCGCGGGGCCAAACGGAGCGGGCAAGCGTTAGCGAAGCGAACGAATTTGCTACTGTGCGCCGAACTACTTCCTGCGCTGAACAATTCGCAAATCAAATGTGGCAACTGGCCATACCGCGCTTTTCCAGGTAGCGCTGATGATACTCCTCGGCCGGATAGAATTTGCCGGCGGGAGTGATTTCCGTCGCGATAGGGTGCTGGAATTTTTTGCTGGCTTCAAGATCGCCCTTGGATTTTTTTGCGATGGTTTCCTGCTCCGGTGAATGCGTGAAAATCGCGGAGCGGTATTGCTTGCCAAAGTCCGGCCCCTGGCGGTTCACTTGTGTTGGATCGTGCAGGTGCCAGAAGACCTCGACCAGCGTTTCGTACTTCACTTTTTCCGGATCGAATTCGACCTGCACCACTTCGGCGTGGCCGGTCTGGTCGGTGCAGACATCTTTGTAAGTCGGATTTTCGGTGTGGCCATTGCTGTAGCCTACCAGCGCGTCCACGACTCCTGGAATCTGGCGGAACTTTACTTCGACTCCCCAGAAACAGCCGGCGGCAAATGTAGCAAATTCAGTCATGGTCATTGGTTCCTTCCCGTTGTGCTCTCCGATTGTAGCGCGTCTTGTGTCCGAGAGTCAGATGCGCGGGACGAGGCAAAGGTGCGACTAGGTGTGGTCGATCAGGCGGTGGTGGATGGCGTAGAGGGCTAGTTCGAGGCGATCGGAGACGCCTAGTTTGTCGAAGATGTTGTGGAGGTGATTTTTTACGGTTTGTTCGGAGATGAAAAGTTTTTCGCCGATTTCCTTGTTACGGAAGCCCTGCGCGACGAGCTGGACGATCTCTTTTTCGCGGTCGGAGAGCAGCGGCTTTTCGCGGCGCGGGCCGGATTCGGAGGACTTCGAGAAAGCCTTCATCACCTCGGCGGTCATACGATTGTCGAGCCAGATTTCGCCGGCGTACACACGCTGGATGCTCTTGACGAGCAGGTCGGTGGCGGATTGTTTTAGCACGACGCCGCGGGCGCCGAGACGCATGGCGCGGACTACATCGCGATCGTCTTCGGCGGCGGTGAGGACGATGACGCGGGTGGGCAGCTGATCGAAATTGACTTCTTCGAGGACGGCGAGGCCGTCTTTATCCGGCATGCGCAAATCGAGCAGAAGAATATCGGGCTTGAGTTTAGCGAGCAGCTTGATACATTCGGCGCCATTTTGCGCTTCACCGACGATGACCATTTCTTCATCGCCATCGAGAAGTTTGCGCAAGCCGTCGCGGAAGATCGCGTGATCGTCCGCCATGAGAACCCGAATCTGTTGTTTTGTTTTCGCCATATTTAGGTCAAGTTTAATAAATTAACTTTTGTCAGCTCAGGGTTTGTAAAACAACCCTGAAACCTTGTAAGTACAAACCCTGGGACTTGATTAACTCAGGGGTCTTGTAAAACAAACCCTGAAACTTTTTCAACGCAGGGTTTGTAAGTACAAACCCTGAAACCCGCCCTGAAACTTTTTTCAACGCAGGGCTTGTAAGTACAACTTCCTCACCTCAGGGCCTGTAAGTACAGTCCCTAAAACCCGTCACCCCAGCGGAATCTCGATCGTCAGGCGTGCCCCATGCCCCGGATTCGACTCCACAGTCAAATCCCCGTTGACGGTACGCGTGCGCTCCTTAATGGAAATCGGACCAAGTCTGAGACGGTCGAGTTCATCCCCAGTAAACTTTCCGGCGAAGCTGAAGCCTTCCCCGTTGTCGTCTACGACCAGAAGCAGCCGACTGTCGTCCTGTGAAAGTTTTACCACGACATGCGTAGCCTTAGCATGCTTTTTTATGTTGTTGAGTGCTTCACGGTAAATCTGGAAAACCTCGCGGCAGACGCGGTCCGGAGCGCGCAAATCGGCCGAATCCAGCAATAAATCAAGGGCCAGGCTGGATTCGTTGCGATAACGCTCGGCGAAACCGCGCATCAAGTCAACCAGGTCGGCGGACTGCACGCGAACGGGGCGCAGGTCGGTGACGAAGTGGCGAAGCTCGGCAGATTCGTTTCTCACGGTCTGTTGCAGGCCGGCCAGCGCAGATTCGGCGTGGTCAGGAGATGACGCGACGCGGCGGCGCAGGACGTCCAACTGAATTTCAATGCTGAGCAGCGTCTGCAGAATGCCGTCATGCAGGTCGCGCGAGATGCGCGAGCGCTCGGCTTCGATGGCGCGGGCGCGGAGATGCCTGAGCAAAAAAATATTTTCCAGCGACGGACCGACGTGGAGCGCCACTCGTTCCAGCCATGCAAGATCTTCCTTGTGAAAAGGACCGTTAGGGCGCTTGCCGTTGACGAGAAACAACCGCCCGGCGGGCTTATCGTTCTGGTCGAAGGTCACCGTCATGAAAGAGCGGATGCCAAACTCCTGCTGGGTGGTGCCGGGAAGGCGCGGCAAGTTGCCGATGGTGCGGTTATTGCGGCGGTCCCAGCCGAAACCCGAGCCGGCGCCTTGTAACGAGTTCCAGCAAACTGTGGCGTCCATGTCGTCGAGCAGAAACCCGTCGGCGCGAGCGAGGGGCAGACTGTCAGGCGACAGGCGTTCACTCTCGCCGCTTTTTAGGCGCCAGAGGAAGATACGCTCCAGGTCCATGTCGCGAAAAAGGAGGAATGCCTGCTCGGTTTCGAACGACTGCGCGAGTTCTTCAAGAAACAGACGCAGCGATTCCGCCAGGCCTTGTTCGACTTGCATGGTGGCGGTGATGGAAGAAAGAAAATGGCTTTGCGAGGCGAAGCGGCTGCTGCGATCGCCGAGAAACGCGAGGCCCGCGCCGGAGGCGAACATCGCCGCGACGATGGCAATCCAGGTGACGAGATGGAAGCCATGCGCTTCTCGCTGGACCACGTTGACCAGCGTGATAATCAGCGCCAGAGCGGCGGCGATGGGTAAGGCGGAGCGCAGTCCCCAGCGGCTTCCCGCCGCGTACGACGCAAAAAGAAATGGAAACCAGATGGGCACCGCGAATGGGCTCAGGTAAATGAGGATGAGGATCAGCGCGAAGTCGATGGCCAGCGGAGCAGACCACTCGCGCCGCCCGGCAAGTACAAAATCGATTACGATCAAGGCCAGACTGTAAAAAAGATACGCGAAAAGAAAAATACGGCAACGATGACTGCCCGGAGATGCCGGCCACTCCAGAATGGCAAGAATGGAAAGAAGAATAATGATGGGACGCGCATAGAGGATTTGCCGCTCGAGATGGCGGCGATCGGTCTCATGCGAAGTCATTGGGGGCTCATGCGCGGGGACGCAATTCCTCAAGCGAGTGTAGCAAGCGGCTTTAAATGCGAGAGAAAGAGATGCGCGGGGAGTTGCTAGTTTGCAAAGAGAGTGGCGGATTAAACAAAAGCCGGACCGGCGAGTGACCCAGCACGGCAACTGTTTTGAGCGGCCAGATGTCGTGGTAAACTTACAAAAGTGCGGTGGGAGTAGCTCAGCTGGTAGAGCGCCGGTCTGTGGCACCGGATGTCGCGGGTTCAATCCCCGTCTCCCACCCCAACTCAAAAATATCCAATAAAAACACACTGTTTGAGATATACAGAAAGTATCGTCAATAAAGCTTGGCGATTGTCTCCATCGGTAAAAAGAGGCGATGTGGCGTGCTGGGAATTTCTATAAATCCATATTTCTTGTAAAAGGCAACGGCGTTCGCGTCTTTAACGTCAACGATGACCGCCCATGACGCAACACTCTTGGAGTTTGCCAGGCTGCGCTTCAGAGCGTCCGCAAGCAAACTCTCTCCGATTCTCTGCCCAGGGAACGCATCGCTTCTAGCGAGGCGGCCAATTAGGGTTGCGGGCACTTCCGGCATTCGTGTCAGCTTTTTCGCAATTTCGTCTGGAATTTTGTCAAGCTCCACCGAGTAGGCGGACAGCGTGTAAAACCCTGCGATGGTTTTTCCGTCAGAAGTAAGCACATAGACTGCGGCGAGCCTTTTCTTCATGTCCTGACTCGCCTGCGTTTGAAGATATTTGTCTAACGGAGGAACAGCACAGGAAAAAGCCGCTCGGTCATGGCTAGTTCCGAGCGGCTCGAAGTAGAATTCTGGCTTGGGCGACTGGTCTTCCAATTAGAGACCCATCTGCTTGTGCCGGGCGACCGCCGCCTTCAGTGCTTCATTCGGTTCTGCCGGATTGAGCAGAGCGTTAACAAAAATTTCCCGAGCTTCATCGCGCAAAGATAGAGATTCAAACTCCCTGATAGTCTCGGCAGCGGCTGCTTGAATGTTGGAAACAACGAAGTCAGTGACCGACGTGCCACGCAATTCGGCAGCCCGTTCGATGAGACGCTTTTGGTCTGAGGTAGTTCTTACCTCCAGTCGTTCCGACCTCTGTCCTAGTGCCATAGTGCCTCCTTTCGTTAGCAATAAATGTACGGCAATTTGCCGGGCTTGTCAAAAGAAATCTGCGGCAAAATGCCGTACATGTCAAACTATTGACTAAAATGGGCTTATGTCTGCCTTATGTTCGAGAGTTTTTATGAAAGAGGCATCGGGTCCATCCCGTTCCACGAAGCAGCCGTGCATCTGTTTGAGCTAGCTTTTGCGCTGGTGCAACAAAAGATTCGTTGCCGCTCGAATCATGCTCAAACAAGGCCCAGAATCGCAAAAGAAGTCTTGCCACAAGAACAAGAACAAATGGGAATCGCCGTGCTACACGTGCTACAAAAAGGCGGGCAATTAAGGTTTTGCGGAAACCGCAACTTTAGCGGCGATTTCGTAAATTCCTTGTTTTCAGCGTGTCGGCTGTAGCGAACCAACGAGTGCCAACGATTCCCGCTCTCAAAGCACGGCAAGTCGTACCCCGTCTCCCACCCCAACTTCAATTCCATCGCAGCGGAGGTTCGTTGCGTTCAACGTCCGCAGTAGAAGTATCGCACTGAATACTTCGTCAGTTTTTCGTCAGCGGTAAGCAATACCAACTGCTCGCAACTCGCTTGGGCCACCAGCATCCTGTCAAAGAGATCTCCGTGAATCCCCGGCAGGCAGGCGGCCGGCCTCCATTGCGTGAATATGGGTTATATGGAGCGCCTGCATTTGCATTCCGCGATTCATCTCCGGGACGAATATCCCAGGCTCCGAATGGAGGCGCAAATGGCCTGAGGAATACTTGCAATTTCCCAGACCGACGCTGAAGAAAAATATAAAGACGATGCGGAACTGGAAAGGACACTCTTGGCGCGGCTATTTAGCTGACGGTCATAGAACCGTCCAGAGCGCCACGCTTGTATCCACCAGGTATTTCACTTTTTTTTGCGGGTTCGTTTGGCCTTAGCCTGAGGTGCGAACGGAAAGTCGTCCGGTAACGAGGCATCAAAGTCAGCCGGTACGACGAACTTGCCCCAGAACATCCCCAACCCCGGCGAGAATCTTCTTTTGCGATGGGCACGAGCCGCGCGACCGCGGTTCCGCGGCTGGCTATTGTGATCTGCTCGCCTAACGCGACACGCTTAAGCAGCCGCGAAAACTGA
>Ga0193709_1000470_pt1 | contig 14063 bp, 3 predicted proteins | sample H3c2metaG_FD_160571 | JGI IMG/M metagenome (GOLD analysis project Ga0193709, IMG submission 160571) | Soil microbial communities from a riparian zone of the East river system, Colorado, United States - H3c2 | ecosystem: Environmental > Terrestrial > Soil > Riparian zone | place: USA: East River... | reverse complement strand
CATCACCACCACTACTCTGACGGCTGGCGTCGAGTTTGCTGCCTACAACCAAACGGTTATGGCCACGGGCGGCCTCGCACCGCTCACCTTCTCTATCAGCGCTGGCGCTCTGCCCGCCGGACTGGCCATAAACACCAGCACCGGCGCGATCACCGGAACGCCCAGCGGTCCCAACGGCAGCGCGAGCTTTACCGTGAAGGTCACCGACTCCAGCAACCCGGCGCAATCCGCAACCCAAGCTCTCAGCATTTTGATTAATTTGCCGACCGCGCCGTCCATCACCACCACCACTCTTCCGGCGGGCACGGAATTCACGCCTTATAGCCAGGCAATTGCAGTGACTGGAGGCCACGGGACGCTCACGTTTTCGAACGGCGTCGGAATGCCGGCGGGACTGAGTTTGAACAGCAGCACTGGCCTGATTACCGGAACGCCTTCCGGTCCGAACGGTACCTCGCCGAGCTTCACGGTAACGGTCGCCGATTCCAGCAATCCGCCGCAAAGCGCGACGAAGTCCTTCACCATCCTGATTAACTTGCCGACCGCGCCTTCGATCACCACAACTTCCTTGCCGAACGGCAGTATCGGGTCCGTTTACGGCCAGACGATCGCCGAAACCGGAGGCCACGGGCCGTTTACCTGGAGTATTTTCAGCGGCGCGCTTCCCGCCAATCTCAGCATTAACGCGGCGACCGGCACGATCACCGGAACACCCACCGCGAACGTCGTTGCCAGTTTCACCGTGCAAGTCAGCGACTCCAGCAATCCGCCCCAGTCCGCGCAAAAAGCGCTGACCATCACCATTGCCGCCGCTCCGCTTTCCGTCACCACCACCGGATTGCCAGCAGGAGAAGTCGGTCTCGCTTACACTGGCGCGTTACTGCAAACCACAGGCGGCACACCGCCAGTTACCTGGACCGCTTCGCCAACCACGCTTCCGGCTGGCTTGTCACTGAACGCCAGCACCGGCGCAATCACCGGAACTCCGACAGTAGCCGCAACCACTCCGTTTACGTTTACCGCCAGCGATTCTTCGGTGCCGACCGCGCAGACTGCCGGTAAGCTCTTAAGCATTCCGATCAACGCCGCGTTGACCATTACCACCACATCCGTTCCGTCCGGCACGCAAGGAACCGCGTATAGCTTCAGCCTGGCTGCGACTGGCGGCGTTGGTCCAGACACCTGGACTCTGGTAACTCCTGGAACCGGTCCGCTTCCGGCGGGCCTGAATCCGATCACTTCGGCTGGCCTGATCGCCGGCGTTCCCACCGTCTCGGGAACTTTTCCATTCACGGTACAAGTCACCGACAGCCTCGGTGCAACGCAAACCGCCAACGTAAGCCTGGTACTTGCTGCTGCTCCGGCTTTGTCGGTCACCACCACATCGGGTTCTTTGCCTCAGGGCACGCTGAATACTACTTATCCGTCGACCGACCTCAATGCCACCGGCGGCATCCAGCCTTACAGCTGGACCCTGGTACTTCCAGGAACCGGCCCGCTTCCCACCGGACTGTCGCTCAGCAGCAGCGGCCAGATCACCGGCAGCACCACAGCCTCCGGCACCTTCCCATTCACGGTGAAGGTCACGGACTCCATCAGCGGCACCGCGCAAGCCGCGCTCAGCATCACCGTCAACGCCGCTGCCTGCGCAGGCTACGGCACTGGCAACGAATCCACCTTGCACGGCTCTTATGCCTTCCTCTTCCAGGGCATGAACGGAACTGGAACCCTCAACCCCGTCGCTGCCGCCGGCAGCTTCACCGCCGATGGCGCCGGTAACTTCACTGCCGGCGAAATTGACGTAAACCAGACCGCTTCCGGTGGGGGCTTGCAACACTTTACGGTTTCCGCGGCTGGAAGCAGTTACCTGTTGCGAAGTGACAACCGCGGCTGCATGGTGCTGGCCTTCGGCGGAAATAATCAGGTGGTCTTGCACTTTGCCGTGGGTGGTATCAGCTCAGGCGTTGCCTCGAAAGGACGCGTAATCGAATTTGACGACACCGACGGCAGCGGTGGTCGCGGCTCCGGTATCATCCGCCTGCAGACCGTTGCCGACTTCGGCATCAGCCATCTGCAGGCGCGCTATGCCTTCGGACTCGACGGCACGGACGTCTCCGCCGCGCATTTCGCTCTCGGCGGCGCTTTCAATGTCAGTACGTCCACCGGCGCGATCAGCAGCGGCTATGCGGACGTGGACGACGGCGGCACGCTTATCAGCGGCATCACCGGTGCCACTGGAACCATCGGCACTATCTCCTCAACCACCGGCCGCGCTACCGGATCGTTCAACGGCGGAGCGGGCGCCACCTACAACTGGGCTTTTTACCTCGTCAACAAAAATGAAATCTTCATCGTTTCCAGCGACGCGGAAGCGGCGGGCAAGCCGATCTCTAGCGGCCGCGCCATCGCCACCGGTAGTTCGTTCAGCAGTTCTTCGCTCAGCGGGAACTACATCGCTCATCTAAGCGGTAGTGGCGGCGGAAGCGCCGGTGTGGCGCTCGGTCTGCTCACATTCTCGAGTGGCGCATTAAACGGCACCATCTATCAGTACGACAATGGCAGCGGCGCCTCCACCAGCACCATCACGGGCGGCACCTATTCCGTCAACGCGACTTCTGGACGCGTCACCATGTCTGGCGCTGGCAATCACAACCCCGTGATTTACCTAACCACCGCGACCGACGGAATCTCGGCTTTCTTCATTGGCACAGATGGCAACGCAACCTTTGGCCTAGCTGACTTCCAGCCCGCTGCCACCTATTCAACCAACTCCTTGTCCGGCAATGGCGGAAAATTCTTCTTCGGCGAAGAAGATCCGAGCGACAACACCATAGACAATCAGGTCGGCACCGTGACCATTACCCCCAGCACCGGAGCCGTCTCCGGCTTGCAGGACAGCAGCGGTCCCAACGGCCTGCAACTCGCTAAGGTCATCTCCGGAACCTTTGTGGTCACTGCCAATGGCACCGGCAATCTCGGCGCTGGCACCATCCTCATCACCAACGGCACTAAAATCTTCTTCATCGACGAAGGTGGCGGCGCAGCCAAAATCTCCGTCGTCGAACAGTAGAACGACAAAGTTCTCGGAAAGTGAAAAAGGGCCGGCGCTTCCGCGCCGGCCTGCTTCGTCTTCTCTGAGACGGCCAACATTTCGTCTACTTTTTCTGCCGAATGTGAGTCTGCCAGGCTGGCGGCACGTTCTTTAGAGTTCCCAGCTGCCATAAAGCGACCCCTTGGTCCCGCAGCTACTTGGAGCCCGCCAAGGAATTGCAAGGAGCACCATCGAATCTCGTACACTTTTCATTCTGCAACTCGGCCGCCCCCACACACCCGCTCCTGTACTTCCTGTGCCTCCGCAACTTCCTCAACATCCTCCGCTTCCTCTACAATACTTGTCTGCCGATTCCCAGCCACCCGAGCTGCCGGCTATTCACAGTAGTGAAGGGGAGTAATGAAAGTCATCGTAGCGGACAAGATCAGCGAGCGCGGAGTCGAGTTGTTGAAGAAGTCGGGACTGAACACCGTGCTGACCAGCAAAGAAACGATTGGGGCGGAATTAGCGGATGCGGATGCGTTGATTGTGCGCAGCGCCACGCGGGTAACAGCGGAATTGCTGAACAAGGCGCCCAAGTTACGCGCGGTGGGCCGCGCCGGCGTGGGAGTGGACAACATCGATTTGCCCGAAGCCACCAAACGCGGCGTGCTGGTGATGAGCACTCCCGGCGGAAACGCAGTCAGCGTCGCCGAGCACACATTCGCGTTGATGCTGGCGCTGGCGCGGCAAGTTCCCAAAGTAGACGCGGCGTTGCGCGAAGGCCGCTGGGAAAAATCATCCAGCGGAACGGAACTGCGCGGGAAAACCCTGGGCCTGATCGGATTGGGAAGAATTGGCGGCGAAGTCGCGCGGCGCGCCGAAGCCTTCGACATGAAAGTAATTGCCTACGATCCCTACATCAGCGAAGCCGCCGCCAAAGAGTTGCAGGTCGGGCTGGTGACGCTGGACAAGCTTCTGGCCGAGAGCGATTTCATTTCCATGCATAGCGCGTTAAGTCCCGCGACGCAAAAAATGATCAATGCCGAGTCCATTCAAAAAATGAAGAAGACGGCGCGCATCGTGAACGCCGCGCGCGGCGAACTGATCGATGAAGCGGCGCTGGCCGAAGCGCTGAAAAATGGACGGCTGGCGGGTGCGGCACTCGACGTTTTTGTGGAAGAGCCGCCAAAGAATTCTCCGCTGATCGGATTGCCGAACGTAATTTGCACTCCGCATATCGCAGGCTCGACCGCGGAAGCGCAGGAAGAAGTCGGCACGCAGGTTGCCCTGCAGATCCGCGATTATCTGACCGATGGAATTATTCGCAATGCGGTGAATTTGCCGGCGCTTTCCGCGGACCAGTACCGTCGCGTGCGTCCATACCTGGAATTGGCGGAGCGGCTTGGCTCGCTGGTCTCGCAAGCCACAGCCACGCGTCCTGAAAGAATTCGCATTCGCTATGCGGGTGAAGTGGCGGAAGTAGGCACGCACCTTTTGCGCAGCGCAGTGTTAGCAGGTGTGCTGAATGCCGTGCTGGACGAAAAAGTGAACATTGTAAACGCTCCGGCAATGGCCGCGGCTCGTGGCCTCATAGTAGAAGAAGAAACCCGCAAGCGCGAACGCGCATTCCCCAACACGCTGGAAGTTTCAGCGTTATCGAAAAAGGCCGGAGATGCGGGATTTACGGCCGAAGGAACGGTGTTGTTTGATGGCTCACCGCGGGTGCTGGCGATTGACGGAATTTCCCTGGAATCGCAGCTGGAGGGCACCATCCTTTATTTACGCAATCACGACGAGCCGGGAGTCATCGGCCAGGTCGGAAATACTTTGGGTCGACTCGGCGTCAATATCGCCACCTTTGCTTTGGGAAGGCGCGATGCCACGCGCGGCGCGGAAGCAGTTTCGCTGGTGCGGGTCGATGGACCGGTGCGGGATGACATCCTAAACGAGATTCGAGAGATCAAGGCGATTACCGAGGCGCGCATTTTCCGGATCGGAATTTAGAATTAATTTATGAATTTGGCAGGGCGGGCAAGGGGAGTTAGAAACTGCCGGCCATAAAATTAAAGAACTTATATTGACATTTGAGGTCAATCCGTCCTAAAAGATTGGGTAATAAGCTAGGGGTCTGTGGTGGGTTGTGGTGGACTAGTGTGAATTTCGCGCTGCCTGAGTTTTCCGCCAAGAGAGACTGCCACAGTGTGTGTGCTCCTGCTCGCTAGAGAAGTTAGCTCGAATCCATAAACAAAGTCCGGTGCGGAAAAAGGGGTGTTCTATGCTTCGGCATATTAAAGGCCTAATTGGCCTTTCTATCGTATTGGTGATGGTGTGTTTAATTGTAGGTGGCGCAGTTTTTGGCCAAACCGGAACTGCTGGCATCACCGGAGTTGTCAGCGACCCGCAAGGCCGGGCGGTTTCCGGTGCGAAGGTGACCATCACGAATCTCGGCACCAACGCAACGCGAGATGCGGTGACCACGGAGGACGGCGCATACATTTTCGACTTGCTGCCTCCCGCCGAGTATCGCCTTGAAGTCGAAGCTCCCGGATTCCGCAAATCGGTGTTTGAGAATGCCAAGGCGCTGATCGGGAAGCAGACTGAAATCAATATTCGATTGGACATCGGGCAGGTCAGCCAAGTGGTCGAAGTCTCCATCAGCGGCCAGAACGCTCAGATCAACACTCAGGATGCGTCGCTTGGCAATGTTTTCGACAGCACGCAAATCAGCCAGTTGCCATTGGAAGGGCGTAGTTTAGTCGACTTGTTAAGCCTGCAGCCGGGAGCCACACGTGAAGGATATGTAACCGGAGCGCGAGCCGACCAATCCAACGTCACGCTGGATGGTGTTGACATCAACAACGCGCAAACGGGCAACACTGCCGTACCTGCAACGGGGAATTCGTTGGTGATCGGAGGGCTGGACACCGATCGTGGAAACATCACTTCAGGTCCGGTGCTCCGCCTCAATTCGGAAGCGGTTGAAGAATTCCGAGTAACGACAGCCAACGGAAACGCGAACCTGGGCCGTTCGGCCGGAGCGCAAGTCAACCTCATCACCAAATCAGGGTCTAATAGACTGCACGGTGCGGCGTTTGAGTTCTATCGGGGCACGCCTTTTGAGGCCAACAACTGGTTTAGCAACGCTGCCGGAGTTCCTCGGACCCCATTAGTTCGGAACACATTTGGCGGGGCTCTGGGTGGTCCGATCGTAAAGGACAAGTTGTTCTTCTTTTATAGCTATGAAGGCCGGCGCGACGCCACAGCAGTGGGCGTGACCGAGGTAGTTCCCCTGTCGAGTCTAGGGCAAGGAATTCTGAACTACACGTACTGCACGGATCCGGCTTGCAACGGTGTGGCCCCGGCCCAGTTAAGTCGGGCCCAGTCAGAAGAGGCTTTTCAGGCGGCCGGGATCAACCAGGCTGCCCTGGACGCTCTGGCTAATGCCGCCGCCAAATATCCTGCGAATGACTCAAGTCAAGGGGATGGACTGAACACCGGCGGATTCCGTTTTAATGCTCCGACACCGGTGCGGCTGAACTCACATGTTCTGAAGCTGGACTACGCCATGACTCCGAAGCAGAACGTTTTCCTTCGGCTGAACTTGATCAGTGACAGTCAGGCGCTGGCGCAGGCCTTTCCTGACACCATAACGCCCCAGGTGTGGAGCCACCCACGGGGCATCGCAGCAGGGCATACCTGGACCATCGGAAACAACTGGGTCAACAATTTCCGATACGGCTTCACTCGACAGGCGTTTACACAGGGCGGAGACAGTACCGGAAACGATATCGCTTTTCGTTTTGTGTTTTTCCCCACCAACCAGACACACACACTCGAACGCGTCACGCCGGTGCACAACTTCACGGACGACGTTTCCTGGATTCACGGCAAGCACACTTTTCAGTTTGGAGTAAATTTCCGAAAGATAAATAATCAGCGGGTGACTTTTGCGAACGCATTTGACAACGCCATAACCAACCCTTCGTTTTATCAAGGCGCTGGCGAACATGTTTCCGATACGTTCCAGCAGTATCTGGACGACAATAACCTGCCCGGGGCGGGCGGCAACCTGAACTCAATTAACGAAATTCAAAACGCCGCTACCGCCATCATCGGGAGGTTCTCCGAATACACCGCTAACTTTGCGTTTAGTAACGACAGCGCCGGAACTTTATTCCCCACGGGAACTCCGACGCACCGAAATTTTGCCACGCAAGCCTATGATGGATATTTCCAGGATTCCTGGCGCGTCCGTTCGCATCTAACACTTACCTTGGGGTTGCGTTACAGTCTTGAGAAGCCAGTGTACGAAACCCAGGGTTTTGAAGCTCAGCCGGAAATTCCGCTTGGAACCTATTTTGACCAGCGCCTAGCAGCAGCAGCGGCAGGCAGCAACTTTACCGATCCCATTATTATTAACAGATCCGGCCCGGTGAACGGCGGAAAGTCGATGTACGATTGGGACAAGAACAATTTCCAGCCGCGTGTAGCCGTGGCATGGTCTCCGAATTATTCGAGCGGACTGCTTCACTCATTATTCGGTGACGCTGGCACATCGGTTCTTCGCGGTGGATTCGCGCTAACCAACGACTATTACGGCCAGGCGCTCGCCGTGGACTGGGACCTGAACAACACGCTCGGCTTCACACAAGCTTCGAACATCAATGCGAACACCTACGATACGACGGGCGACCTTGGGCCATTGTTTACCGGCTTTAATCAGGATATCCGGTCGCTGCCTAACCTCACCGTACCCACGAGTCTGCAATTCCCCTTACAGCAACCGAGTGACATAGGGGGACGAATCGAGACGGGAGTCGATTCAAAACTGCATGCTCCGAACGAGTATGTCTGGAATTTCACCTACGAACGCCAATTGCGAGGGGGTACAACGCTGTCTGTGTCGTATATCGGCCGCATGGCTCGCAGCCTGCTCGCCCGGCGAGACGCCGCTGCATTTAACAACATACGCGACCCAAAAAGTGGAATGGACTGGTATACGGCCGGAACCATCTTGGAAAAGCAGCGGCAGCAGAACGTGGACACTAGTCAAATCGCGTCCATTCCGTTTTTCGACAATCTTTTCCCGGCAAACTTGGTAGACCTCTTCAATAACGATCCGAACATCGCTGCCGGCTTCCCTTCAACTTGGACGCCAACGCAAGTTTTCTATGGGATGCAAAGCAGGGGCGGGGGTTCACTGCCTGGGAACGACTTTGCGTTTTTCGCAGGCAATGACTGGACAGATGCCCAGCTCGAGGCTGATTTTGCACTTTTCGATGCCGGCTTGCCGACTCGATTCGTCCAGCCGCAATATGGCGCGCTGTCTGCATGGAGTACGATTGGAAATTCCAACTACCATGGACTTGCAGTTTCACTGAAGCAGCGGCTCAGCAGTTTGACGTTGGATTTCAACTATACATATTCCCATTCGCTTGACGACGCTTCCGGGTTGCAATCGGAAACCAGCGCCTTCGGGAACGCCAACAGCAACGGCGCGTTTATCGTCAACCCCATCCGTCAGCGCGACAACTATGCCAGCTCTGATTTTGATATCCGGCATCTCATCAATGTGTCCGGGGTCTGGCAAATGCCCGTCGGCAGAGGGAAGCGCTTTATCAACACAGAAAGTCGCACCCTGAACGCGATCGTTGGCGGATGGCAGTTGTCCAGCATCTTCCGCTGGAATACGGGACTGCCGATCACTTCGCCCTTCGACGACGCACGATGGGCAACTAACTGGAACGTCAACGCAAACGTAACTCCAATCAGACCAATCCACACATGTCCTTCACGTTCAACAGACGGCCAGCCAAAACTCTTCGGCGGCACCGGATGCGATATCACGGCAATCTACCAGAGCTTCCGGAACGCTTATCCCGGGGAAACCGGACCAAGGAATTACATCCGGTTGCCGGGGTACATGAATGCCGATGTGGGATTGGCGAAGACGTTCAACATGCCCTGGAGCGAGAAGCATCAACTGCAAATCCGTTGGGATGTGTTTAACGTCGCTAACCTGCAGCGTTTCGGACTGGTGGATGTTAGCCGAACGGGATTTGGTGTGGGACGCGATCCCGGGCTGCGCGGACTCAACCCGCCGTCCACGTGGTCCAACCTGACCCAAATTCAAGGCAATCCCCGTGTGTTCCAGGTCGGAGCGAGGTACTCGTTCTAGTCGAGTAAGAGAACACGGCGAGTAGCGCTGATAGGCCGCCGCTGTTCGGCAACAACAATAAAATCGATCAAAGGCCTTGCCGGTGAAATCCGTTTCCCGGCGGGGCCTTTCCTTGTTTCGGTCCGCACATTGCGGTTGTCGGGCCGATGCCCGCGTTATCAACAATTTATCCAAATTCAAGTATCCCGCATGGCGGGTCGTGTGGCAGCGGAGAGTGGGTGACCGCTCTCCTGTGCCGATTGGCAAACTCTGCTTGTGGCGATATTGAGACCTGGGCCCAGGAGATGGACGGAGTCCTCACCGCAATCAGAATTTTCAGCTACGAAAAGTCGGATAGCTCGTTTGTGTTGGCTTAACGTACGTCACATCTAAAGCAACGCGAAAATTTGTGAACCATTGCATCAAAGAACTTGTGTTGACATCCGGCGCGATTCGTCCTAAAACTTTGTGCAAATAAATGGGGAGTACTGTCGTTTGTCCGGCGGATTTGCGCGGAACCCAGCGCTGCCAGATCTTCCGCCAAGTGTGAGGCAGCCACAGGGTTTCAGGGTTTGTACTTGCAAACCCTGAGTAGAAGATCGGTGTGCTCCAACTCGCAAGAGAAGTTAGCTCGATTCCATAACGAAGTCAGGTGCGGAAAAGGAGTAGTTTATGCTTCGGCATATTAAAGGCCTATTAGGCCTTTCTATCGTATCGCTACTGGTCTGTTTACTGACGGGGGCGGGAGTGCTGGCCCAGACAGGGACCACATCACTGCGCGGTGCGGTTATGGATAAATCAGGAGCAGCAGTCGGCGACGCCAACGTAGCTATCGTCAACAATGCTCAGGCAACAAGCCGAGAGGTTGTGACGAAAAGCGCTGGCGAATTCGAATTTTTGGCGCTGCCGCCGGGCATCTATACGCTGACGGTAGAAAAGACTGGTTTTCGGAAATATCAGCAGCAAAACATCCAGCTACTGGTGAACTCACCGTCGACGATCAATGTGACGCTGGATGTCGGTTCCAGCGTGGAGACAGTGGAAGTTTTCGCGGAAACGCAGACCCTGAATACGACCGATGCGTCGCTTGGGACGGCGTTCAGCGAGCGGCAAGTGAAGAATCTGCCGCTCGAAGCCGGCAACGTTCCGGAACTGCTTTCCTTGCAGGCCGGCGTGGCATACACCGGTAATCGGCCGGACATTAACAGGGATACGGATACCAGAAGTGGCGCGGTGAACGGGGCGCATAGCGATCAGAGCAATATCACACTGGATGGCGTGGACGTAAACGCGGACACGAAGGGCTACGCGTTCACGTCGGTATTGCCAATCACGCAAGACTCGGTACAGGAATTCCGGGTAACCACATCGAATTACAACGCCGATGAGGGACGTTCGTCGGGCGCGCAAGTGGCGCTGGTAACAAGATCTGGTACGAATGGCCTGCACGGCGGAGCGTTCGAAACAAACCGCAATACGCTCACTAGCGCGAATGACTACTTCATCAAACAGGCAGAGTTGCAGGGCGGCGCGCCCAACACCCCGCCAAAGCTAATCCGAAACAACTTCGGCGCGTATCTTGCCGGGCCCATCAAGAAAGACCGTTTTTTCTTTTTTGTGAACTATGAAGGTCATCGGCAGCGCGAAGCGCAGAGCGTGGTGCGCATTGTGCCCAGCGCCGCGATGCAGGATGGCGTGATTCAATATAATTGCGCGCCGGTGCTTGATGCAAACGGAAACGTGCTACAGACTCCTGCGCAAGTTTGTCCAGGTGGAAATGTTAATGGACTTACCGGAACTCATACCGTCGCTCCCGGGAATTTCGGGCTGTCCCCTGCAAATATTCAGGCTATGGATCCACAGGGAATCGGAGTCAGCACCGGTGTGATGATTCCGTATCTTCAGTCATTTGCTCCTTATCAAGCGAACGACAATTCGGTTGGCGACGGTTTGAACTTTGTGGGGTTCCGATTTTCCGGACCAGTTGCAACGAACACCAATTGGTATATCGCGCGCGCCGATTACAAGCTTACCGCCAGTGGCAACCATACCCTCTTTTGGCGCGGCGCGTTACGGAACGACAATGTGAGCGGCGTGCCCTATTTGCCCGGCCAGGCCGCGGAAAAAAGCCAGGTCGATTACAGTAAAGGCTATTCGGTCGGATACACGGCCGTGCTACGCCCTAACTTGATTAACAAGTTCACCTACGGCTACACACGACAGAGCTTCGGTCAAATCGGCAACCAGACGCAGGACGTTATTTTCTTCCGGGGTCTCAACGATGACAGTAGTCCCAATAACTCCAGCTTGGCGTACACCAATACGACCAGCTTCCAGGTGCCGGTGCACAACATCGTCGATGACGTTTCCTGGGTAAAAGGGAAGCACACCTGGCAGTTTGGCTTTAACTTTGCATACATCCGAAATCCACAGTCGAACAACACCAATTCGTTCACCTCAGCTTCAGACAATCCTTCCTGGCTGGATTTAGCCGCCATGGCAGGCACCGGTGCGCCGGGGCACTTTGATCCAGGGTTCGAAGGCTTTCCTGCGGTCGACTCAGGATTTGGCAATAACTACGATTACCCGATGGGCGCGCTGATCGGCATGGTCACGCAGGTGAATGCGCAATACAACTTTACTAGGACCGGTGGCACGCTGGCCGATGGAGCTCCGGTTTCGCGGCGCTTTGCGGATGACTCGTGGGAGATGTACGGGCAGGATATTTGGAAGGTCAAACCGAGCCTCACTTTGACTCTGGGTTTGCGCTACTCACTTTTTTCGCCGCCGTGGGAGACGAATGGTCTTCAGGTGACTCCGACGACAAGCCTGTCTGATTACTTCAGCCAACGAGGGAACGGGATGTTCAACGGAACCCCGGCTTCCGCGTCGGGGCCCCTGAGCTTCGATCTCGGCGGACCCGCAAACAATGCGCCTGGTTTTTATAACTGGGACAAGAAGAACTTTGCGCCACGAGTTTCATTTGCGTGGTCACCGGAAGGACATTCCGGTTTGTGGAAGGACCTGGTGGGAGGGCACAACCAGACAGTGGTCAGAGGCGGATTCGGCATTGTGTATGACCGCATCGGTCCACAACTGCTGGCGACGTTTGACGCCAACGGCTCATTCGGCCTTTCGACGACGTTGACGAATAGTGGAGGAGTTGAAAATCCGGCCATTGCGCCGCGAGCGACCGGGATCGCGGGCATTGCGAATATACCGACGCAGGATTTGGCCGGGAATACCTTGTTGGCTCCCCCGCCGGCGGGGACATTTCCACAAACGTTCCCGAGTGGCCTGAATGGTGACACCGGTTCTTACGCGGTGTACTTCGGCATGGACAATAAGCTGAAGACGCCCTATTCCTATGCGATCGATTTTTCGATCGGCCGCGAATTGGGGCATAGCTTCGCGCTGCAAGTGGCCTATGTGGGACGCTTCTCACACCGCTTGCTGTCGCAGGAAGACGTTGCGAGTCCTCTGGACCTGGTTGATCCTCATACCAAGGTTGACTACTTTACTGCAGTGCAGGCGCTGGCCAAGTTATACCGGCAATTGCCGTACGGAAGCACAGTGACGCCGGCGATGGTTGGCCCGACCGCGCAATACTGGACGGACATGCTGCAAGGATCAGCGAATGGCTATGCCGTTCCTGGTTTCTGCGGTCTGTCCAATACCGGTCCGAATGCCACATTGCAAGCCGCTTACAACCTTTTCTCCTGCTTTGCCAACAATGAAACGACCGCGATACAGTTTCTGGATCAAGGTTTCGGCTTAGCCGATCCGGTTTCCGGCAACCCACTCTACGCGGTCGGTGGGCCGTACAGCTTCGTCGATCCGCAGTTCGCCGCGCTTTACGCGTGGCGTTCCATCGGGAGCGCGGCTTATAACGGACTGCAGGTTACCCTTCAAAAGCACATGACACACGGAGTGCAGTTTCAAATGAATTATACGTACTCCAAGTCGATGGATATCTCTTCCGACGCCTACCGCATCAATGACGAAGGCGGCCTGGGCGGACAGGTAATCAATCCATGGAGTCCGAACCTGCTGCGCAGCCCTTCGGACTTTGACCTGACACATCAATTCAACGCTAACTGGATCGCCGAGCTGCCCTTTGGCAAAGGGCACTGGATTGGGGGTGGAGCTCACGGCTTTACCGAGGCGCTGATCGGTGGCTGGGAACTCTCCGGGCTTGCGCGATGGACGAGCGGCTTCCCGATTGGGGCCAGCAACGGGGCACAGTGGCCTACCAACTGGGAACTTTCGGGCTTTGCCACGCAAACTGGACCGGCATCGACGGGTCTATTCAAGAAGCCCGATGGAACTGTCAGCTTGTTTGCCGACCCGAATTCGGCGCTTAACTCTTTCGCGGCAGATTTGCCGGGACAAGTGGGAAGCCGCAACACTTTGCGTGGTGACGGATTCGCCGGCCTGGACCTCGGCTTGAGCAAGCGCTGGAAAATGCCCTGGAAAGAATCCCATACACTGCAGCTCCGTTGGGATGTGTTCAACGCGTTGAACCTTACGCGGTTTGACGTGGAGAGCTTGAGCCTGTCTCTGACCAACACGAGCAGCTTCGGAAACTACACTGGACTGCTCACCAACCCACGCGTAATGCAGTTCTCATTGCGTTACGAGTTCTAAGGTCCTTCACACCTGTCAGAAACGCCGCCGAGCTGAAGTTTGGCTCGGCGGCGTTTCTTTTTTTTGCCGTCTGCAATGCTATTGCAATGCGGTGGTGGATGAGAGCGGATTGCTGTGTTATTCTAGGTGCCGATTCAATTGTCGGGGCGTAGCGCAGCCTGGCTAGCGCGCCTGGTTCGGGACCAGGAGGTCGAAGGTTCAAATCCTTTCGCCCCGACCATTATT
>Ga0193709_1000469_pt1 | contig 14196 bp, 13 predicted proteins | sample H3c2metaG_FD_160571 | JGI IMG/M metagenome (GOLD analysis project Ga0193709, IMG submission 160571) | Soil microbial communities from a riparian zone of the East river system, Colorado, United States - H3c2 | ecosystem: Environmental > Terrestrial > Soil > Riparian zone | place: USA: East River... | reverse complement strand
ATTCGAGGCATCGGCGCCTCTACGCCGCGGCTCACGGTCACCGGCCCGATTGTGAAGGACCGGATCGCGTTTACGCAGTCCGTGGAATATCGCTTCGTCCGAACACCGGTCAACAGTTTGCCTGGGCCCGAGCGCGACACCAAGCTTGAAAGCTTCGATTCTTATAGCCAAGTCGATTTCATCGTCAGCTCGAAGCAGACCGCGACGGTGTCATTTGCGCTGTACCCTCAAAAACTCGACTACTTCGGGCTCAACACCTTCACCCCCCAGCCCTCGACACCTGATTTTCACCAACGCGGCTATCAAGTGTACCTACAGGATCGTTACCTGACCGGCTCGCAGAGTTTGCTGACTTCCCAATTCAGCTATAAGACCTTCGACGCCGACGTAACCGCACAGAGCGACGCCGCCTACCGCCTTCTTCCCGACACGACCGAGGGAGGGTTCTTCAGCCGCCAGACACGGCGTACCTCGCGCGTCGAATGGCAGGAAAATTATCAGTTCGCCCCGCGCCGGTTGCTCGGCTGGCATCAGTTCCGCCTAGGTCTCAACTATGCGCACTCCTCCTACGATGGACGACAGACATTCCTATCCGCAGAGATCGCCGACGCTTCGGATACCCCCGTCGAACGAATCACTTTCACGGCGCCGACTTCGTTCGCAATCGATCAGAACGAAACGGCATTATATGCGGCCGACCAATGGTCGATTGTCCCTGGTTTGATGGTCAGTTTGGGAGCGCGGTTTGACAGCGACACGTCGACGGGATCCACCCACGCGTCTCCACGAGCCGGCTTCTTGCTTTCTCTGACCCGCGATTCAAGAACAATTCTCAAGGGCGGAGTCGGAATCTTTTACGACCGGGTACCCCTGATGATGCCGGTTTTTGAGGAACTTCCGAATCGTACCGTGACGCTGCTCGGCCCATCGGGAGAAGAATCAACTTCGACGTCTTACCGGAATGAGATCATCGGCGGGCTGCGAAATCCGCGCAGCACTTCGTGGAATCTGGAACTGGACCGGAAGGTTTTTGCAGGCTTATTGCTGCGGGTAGCCTACGAGCAGCGCAACACAACCAACGATTTTATTGTCTCGCCGCTCCGGGAGGGAAGGTCGGGGATCCTGTCGCTTTCAAACGGTGGCAGTGACTGCTACAAGGAATTCCAGGTAACCGCCCGTTATCAGATCCGGCATCACATTCTGAACGCTTCCTACGTGCGGTCGAGGGCCTTCGGCGACCTCAACGACTTCAATCAATTCTTCGGAACACTGGCACAACCCGTAATCCAGCCGAATGCCCGCGGGCGGCAGGCGTTCGACACACCAAACCGTTTCCTGCTGTGGGGAAGTATCGCTGGACCGTGGAAACTGACCTTGCTCCCGGTCTACGACCTGCACACTGGATTTCCTTACTCCGTTCAGGATGAATTCCGCGAATATGTAGGGCCACGCAACAGCAGCCGGTATCCAAGATTTTCCTCCTTCGATCTCCAGGTGACACGTCGACTCACGATTCCAGTGGGGGATCGGAAGCTCAAGGCGCGGGCGGGGATCGGGATTTTCAACCTCTTCAATCATTTCAACCCTCGGGATGTGCAGAACAATCTGGCCAGCGCGCAATTTGGCAGCTTTTTCAACGACGCCTGGCGGGAGTTCCGCGGGAAATTTGTCATGGAGTTTTAGCATGCGATGCAAGTCTTTGGTCACGATTTCGTTTTTGTCTCTTATCGCAGCATCCTCGACGGCCGCGCAGGAAGCATCACTGCCGGTTGCGAACGACGTTGTCGCTCAGATGCTGGTGCGCGACGCACAACGCCAGCACTCGCTTGAAGGATACGAAGGCATGCGCCGATACACCCTCGTCAATGAGCATATGGGCAAGCGCGCGGAGATGCTGGTGCGCGTTGGTGGGGATCGGGACGGGACGAAGCACTTCGAAATCGTGACAGAAACCGGATGGAAGGCGGCGCAAAAACACGTCTTGCACAAAATGCTGGACTCGGAGGCAGAGGCATCACGGCCCGAAGAGCGAGTAAAGGCACGCCTCAGCCCGGACAACTATGAATTTCAAATGATTGGAAGCGAGAAGGCGGGCGGCCGGACGGTGTACACGATCGACGTGACCCCAAAACGGCGAGAGAAATATCTCTTCCGTGGACGGATATGGGTGGATGCCGAGGATTACGCGCTGGCCCGCGCAGACGGAAACCCAGCCAAGAATCCATCGTTCTGGACCAAGCACGTGCACTTCGTTCAAGCCTACGAAAAGAGCGGGCCGTTCTGGTTTCCGCTCAGCACCGAAAGCGTCACCGACGCACGGCTCTTTGGGACAACGGATTTGACGATTGAGTATTTCGAGTACAAACCGAAGAAGCCAGCTGCGCCGCAAGATTCCGTGGAGGTCGCACAACGAGGAGCGCATCTGTGAAATGGATTGAGACCTTACTCATTGCAGCAGGAATGGCTTTGCTCGCCGTTGTAGGCGCAAAAATCGGCTGGGGTGCGTTGCTGCGCGAACTTCGCACCGTCTGGACGGTGTTGCCGTTTGTGGCTGGCCTCAGTGTTCTGCGACTTTTGTTTCAGACGCAATCCTGGAAGTTAGCCCTCCGCGAAGAGGGTGTGGAAACCGACTTTGCCGAGTTAATCGGCATTCGGATGGCCTCGCAATCGATGGGATACCTGTCGGTATTGGGTCCAGCTATCTCTGAACCGATGAAAATCAGGCTTCTCGGAAACGATTGGAAGAACTCGGCGACCGCAACCGTGGTTGATTCGGGCGTCTATTGGTTTTCGTCCACGCTGATCGCGATCGCGGGGTGTGTCGCCGCGGCGATTGTCTTGTCTCGGAGCGGTTACGGCACGACGCTTTTCGCGATCGCAATCCTGTTTGTTTTGCTTGCTGGGTTGCTTGTTCGGCAGAGGCCGGTGCTCGCATCTGTCGTTCAAGCATTCGGCAAACGCGCCCCGGGTTGGCTCAAAAAAGGAGCTGAGTTCGAGAAACAGCTCAGGACCTTTCGTGAGCGGCACCCCGCCGCGCTGCAATCCATGTTTCGCATGGATCTGGTTTGCCAATGTCTCCTGGTTCTCGAAGCTGCGCTCGTAATCTCCTCGGCAAAATTGCCGGTTCACGTTCTTACGGTCCTTGGGATCGAAGCAGCGGTTCGCGTCGCAAAGGTTACCACCGGTTGGATCCCGGCACGGATAGGCGCGGACGAGGGTGCGGCTGTGGCTGCCTTCGCCGCGTTTGGGCTCTCGCCCGCGGTGGGACTGATTCTTGCGCTCACGCGGCGGTCCCGCGATTTGCTGTGGTGCCTAGTGGGACTTGGCTGGCTCGCCTGGAGATGGCACCGAAAGGCAGAAGTCATTTCCTAACGGAGGCTTATTCAACATGCAAATAGTCATTGCCATTCCGCGCTATGAGCAGTTGCAAGATTTTGCAGGAGCAGAGGGGGCGTTACTCCGAGATGTGTCTGGAGTGCCTCTCTTGATCCGGATACTTGCGACGGGAATCCGCGCCGGGGGAGACAGCGCGGTAATCGTCCACCGCGAGGCGGTTCCCAGCGAAGTGCTGAGAGCGTTGCGCTCGAGCAAAATTCTCAGCGGGTTACGGACACTCGAGTGCGTAGCGGCTCCCCACTTCGAGCCGGCTTCGCCAACCAGCTGGCAGAGAATAGCGGGATTCATCGAGAACGAGTTCTTGTGGCTTCCATGGAACTGGGTCACCAACAAACATGCCTTGGCTGCCCTGCGGTCCATCGAAGCGCGGCCGATGTCGTGGGATCTTCCGATGCGCTTGAAGCGGTCCGCTGTTGTCTCCTTCGTCCGGCCAAGACAGGCGTTGAGCGTCGTTAGCGAGGGCACTGCGATCACCGTGCCCGGTTCGGTAAGCACAGCGGAGCGGTGGCTGGTCGCGCATTCAGGCAAACCTTTGGATGGGATCTATTCGAGGTTCAATCGTTGGCTGTGCCGTCCCACGGTTCGTGCTCTTGCACATACCGCGGTCAGCCCCAACATGGTTACGTTTGCCGGCCTTCTGGTTGCGGCGGTTTCCGCCTGCAGTTTCGCCCAGGGAAACTATCTGGCTTCGCTCGCGGGCGCGCTGCTGTTTTTCCTGTCTGGCTTGCTGGACGAAGTGGATGGAATGCTGGCGCGGGTTCGATTTTCGGATTCTGCATTCGGCACGTGGCTCGAAGGCACAGTCGATAACCTCACGTACCTACTTCTCTTCGTGGGAATCACGATTGGGCTTTACCGGCAGCGCGGCCCACAGGAAGTGTTGTTTGGCGAGGCCGCCCTGGTTGGTTCGGTCTTGGCAGTTCTCGTAATCTCCTGGCAACGCAAGCGCTCGACCCGGCCCGGTAAACCTCATGAATATCTGGGCAACGTATATCAGCTTCTCGACAAGGATCGAGGCAACTGGGTCTCCCGAACGGTGCGGGAGGTGCACATCTTCCTGAAGAAGGGAGTCTTCATTCACTACGTGCTGGTGTTTACCGCCCTGGGGCTACTCCCCGCTCTGCTGCGTTTGGTCGCTTTTGCCAGCAACCTCACTTGGGTTCTCGCCATTTACTTCAGCTACAGATTTTTCAGGCGCTCGACGGCCGGCGCCGGAACCATTGAATTCTCCAGGGCCGCATAGGTGACCTATGAAAGCACTAATTCTTGCAGCGGGACGTGGTACGCGAATCCGGTCGGTTCACGGTGAGAGGCCGAAATGTCTGATTTCGTGTGAAGGGGACACCGTCCTCGACCACCAGATCAATGGTCTCCTCGCCGCGGGCATCCGGGAGATCGGGATCGTCGTTGGTTACGAGAGCGAACAGATTGTGAGCCACGTGTGCGCACGATATGGCAGCGACATGGGGCGATTCCGCTTCCTCTTCAACGCAAAGTTTGAAGTGACGAACAATATTTATTCCCTCTGGGTTGCGCGAGAATGGGTGTCGGGCGAAGCGTTTTTGTGCCTCAATGCAGACGTTCTTTGCGACCCCGAGATTCTAAAACCTGCCGTTCTGACTACAGCTCCGATTTCGATGATCGTGGATCCAGAGTGGCGCGATGAAACGATGAAAGTGGTTATTCAGGATGGCCGAGTCGTTCGGATGAGCAAAGGCATTACGAGAAACGAATTCAGCGGCACCTACATCGGGATTACCACAGTTTCTTTGCGGGTACAGCACCAGTTCTTCGCGTCCATGCGGAGTTTGATTGCGGCCGGGAGGGTCAACGAATTTTTCAACGTAGCCGTACAGGACTTGGCCGACCAAGGAGTTATGGTAGGCTCGACGAGCACGGCGGGCCTTCCCTGGGCCGAAATCGACGACCCGGCGGATCTTGCGTTTGCTCGCGAGCACGTCTTCCCTAAACTGCAATATGCGGCCGCCGCATGAATCTTCGATGGACCAGATCATTTCGGGTGGTTTTGTTCCGCCGCGCCTGCAGCTTTGGCCGCGTGAGTCTTTCCGCGTTGTCGATTGGAATATTGAGCGCGGAACCCGTTTGGAAGCAATTTTGCAGTTTCTCAGGAAGTACAAAGCCGATTTGATCTTCTTGCAGGAAGTGGATCTGAACGCTCGGCGCACACGACACCTGGATGTGGCGCGCGAAATCGCGAGGTCGCTGCAACTGAACTTCGTATTCGGCAAAGAATTTGAAGAGTTGACGCAGGGCTCAAAAAGTTCGCCAGCGTACCAAGGCCAGGCTACGCTATCGCCCTGGCCGATCAAAAATGCCAGGCTCATCCGCTTCCGAAAGCAAACCACCTTCTGGGAACCGCATTGGTACCTGCCGCGGATTGAGCCGTTTCAGGAACGCCTGGGAGGACGCATCGCGTTGGCTGCCGATGTGGAGATCCCGGGTCAGACCCTGGCCACTTACAACCTGCACCTGGAAAGCAAGGAGAGCGACGCATTGCGCGTCTCACAACTCGGCGAAGTCCTTGCTGATGCCGGCGGACGCACGAGCGATCGAGTCAGGCTGATTGCAGGCGACCTAAATTTGAATGCGTCGGAAGGCGAGGCAGGAGCTGCGCTTAAACAGGCTGGATTCCGAGATGCGGTGGGATGGCCGAGCGTCCGCACGCGGCCGGCACGCGGATTGCTTGATCAGGGCCGGTCCATTGACTGGATATTTCTCGCCGGCCTACTGAAGTCCAGCGAGGGCCAAGTGCACAGTGACGTGAGGGCCTCGGATCACCTTCCTGTCTCATTCCTACTGTCGGCTCGCTGAAAATCACTGGCCGGGGCTCGAAGCAACCGTGTCAGGCAAGAGCCGACACACTTTCTGCAGGCCAGGCGGAAGAATCGGGATGCCGCGATCTTCGGCTCTGGAGTCAAGGTCCAGGAAGGTTGTCGCCATTTTCCTGAACCGACCTGCTCCTCGACCCGGTGCCGCTCCGCGACAGATCTTCGACAATTTCGTCAATCAAGAGACGCGCCAGCACCCGCCGCGATTCGTCACTATTTACTTTCATCATCCGTAAGACGCTCAATCGACGCAGTTTGTTGTTTCGCGCCCCCACGCGCAATCACCTGGAGACTGCATTGCATGGTTCGGGTGTGCAAGCGCTCTTGGTCTTCAACTGCGATTGCTGTCACCAACCGCTGGTTCACCTGAAGTTCTTAGTGGGGATGCTGGATGAGGATCGAGACAATGCAAAAGGTGGATTGGCCGGCGATCATCAGCCGAGTTACGGGTGCTGCGCTTCTCCTCGCGGGCGTGCTTCTCGCCGCAGGGTTGTGCGCCGCAAGTCCGCAAGCCAACTCCGTTCCCAGTATTTTCGATTCGCACTCCACGCCAGCGGATTCGATCCGTCATCTCTCTTTCTTCGTCCTCGCCGTCACCGGACTCATTTTTCTTGTGGTTTTCAGTTTACTGAGTTACGTGGTCGTGAAATTCCGCAGCCGAGCGGCGGACACAGAGCGCGAGCCTGCGCAAGTCTATGGAAGCACACAGATTGAACTGGCATGGACCATCATTCCCATCCTGATCGTGGTTGTGCTTTTTCTCGCGACGGCAAGAGTCATTCACGCGATCCAGGACGCGCCCAAGTCTGCTGAGGCGGTGGAGGTAACCGCAATCGGACACCAGTTTTGGTGGGAATTTCGCTATCCCGGGCTCGGCGTTGTCACCGCAAACGAACTCCATGTTCCGGTGAGCGATCCATCTCGTCCCACACCGACCTTCTTGAGATTGCTTTCCGCCGACACCGATCACAGTTTCTGGATACCGCAGCTTGCAGGAAAGACAGACTTGATTCCAAATCGCGTGAACGAAACCTGGCTCGATCCTCACCAGACCGGCTTATTTCTTGGTCAATGCGCACAGTACTGCGGAACGCAGCACGCCAAGATGCTATTGCGCGTGTACGTGGATAGTCCGGAGGACTTCAAGGTGTGGGTACGCGGACAACAACAACCGGCCGATGAAGATGAAAAAGAAGCCGCGGGAAGAGGTGTCTTCGAGAGAACTGCTTGCCTGAACTGCCATGCAATCAAGGGGACCAACGGCACTGGCCGTTTTGGTCCGGACCTAACCCACCTGATGAGCCGCCGCACGATCGCGTCAGGCGCAGCCGAGAACAACTCGCAAAATCTTCGGCTGTGGATGCAAAACCCGGATTCGATCAAGCCCGGATCTCTCATGCCGGCAATGAAGTTGAACGACGCAGAACTGGATGCGCTCGTGCGCTATCTCGAAACCCTGCAGTAGAGAAAGAGAGTGGAATCAGCAATGTCGTCGGATGCCATAGCCATGCAAACCGCAGAAGCCGCTGGTCGGCCATGGGTTCTAACGCTGCATGAGTGGGTGACCACGGTCGATCACAAGCGCCTGGGCGCTCTGTATATCCTCTACGCCCTGTTTTTTCTGGTCATCGGCGGTATCGAAGCAACCATCATACGCATCCAGCTGATGCACCCGCACAACGATTTTGTTTCCCCGCAGGTATTCAACCGCCTGTTCACCATGCACGGCACCACCATGATTTTCTTTGTGGCCATGCCCATCCTGTTCGGCTTTGCCAACTACCTGGTGCCATTGATGATCGGCGCGCGAGACATGGCGTTTCCGCGCCTCAATGCCTTCAGTTTTTGGCTGACGGCCTTTGGCGGATTGCTGCTTTACTTTAGTTTGCTGGGTGGGAACGGACTCTACGGTGCCGGTAACGCGCCGGACGTGGGCTGGTGGGCATACGCCCCTTTGGCTTCGCGTGCGTTTTCGCCGGGTCACAGCTCGGACTACTGGACGATCGCTCTCTTGGCTTCGGGCTTCGGCAGCATCGGCACCGCCATCAATATCATCGCCACGATTGTTTCGATGCGCTGCCCAGGCATGACCCTGGGCCGCATGCCGCTGCTCGCATGGATGAACCTGGTGATGTCAGGAATGGTTTTGCTCGCGATTTCGCCTCTATCGGCAGCTCAAATCATGCTGCTCGTGGATCGCTATCTTGGCGGTCATTTTTTCGATACCCAGGCGGGAGGTTCGGCCACTTTGTGGATGCACTTCTTTTGGATATTTGGGCATCCCGAGGTGTATGTCCTGATCATTCCCTGTTTTGCGTTTGCTTCCGAAATTATTCCGGTTTTTTCACGCAAGCCAATTTTCGGATATCCGGTCATGGTGGGCGCCACGGTTTGCATCGCTTTTGTGAGCATGAGTGTTTGGGCGCACCACATGTTCACCATCGGAATGAATTCCTATGCCAACAGCTTTTTCACGATAACGACAATGGCCGTGGGCGTACCGACCGGGATCAAGATCTTCAATTGGCTGGGCACGATGTGGGGAGGCAAGATTCAGTTCAAGACGCCGATGTTGTTCTCGATCGGCTTTTTATTCCAGTTTTTGATTGCCGGCCTCACCGGCATCATGATGGCGTCGTCGCCCTTCGATTGGCAGTTGAGCGGCTCGTACTTTGTTGTGGCGCACTTTCATTACGTGATCGTCGGCGGAATTTTGTTCGCCCTATTCGGAGCGTTCTATTACTGGTACCCCAAAATCACCGGAAGAATGCTGAATGAAAGCCTGGGCAAGCTGCATTTCTGGCTGTTTCTGATCGGATTCCATCTCACCTTTGACCTGATGCACATTCCCGGCTTGCTCGGCATGCCGCGGCGCATTTACACCTACGAGCCCGGCCGCGGCTGGGACACCCTGAACTATCTTGTGACCATCGGCGCTTTCGTCCAGGGGATTGCCACCCTAGTGTTCGTCGCCAACCTGGTCATCTCTTACTTCAAAGGAGCCAAAGCGGGAAACGATCCCTGGGATGCCTGGACCCTCGAATGGTCGGTAAGTTCGCCGCCCCCGGTCTACAACTTTCGCTCGCTCCCTACCGTTTCGAGCCGCAGACCATTGTGGGACTTGAAGCACCCGGAAGATCCGGACAGCCGCTATGAGTGAAGGAATCGACCAATGAGCACGATTGCAACTCCGCTCCCGGAAGCGCCGCTGGATTGGAAACTCCCCTATCGCGGAAAGGTCGGCATGGCTTGTCTCATATTCGCTGAATCCGCCATCTTCACGATTTTCGTTGTGGCTTACCTCTACTACCTGGGGAAGAGCCTTTCGGGACCGACTCCACGCGAAGTGCTGGAAACACCCATCTTCTACACCATCTGTTTACTGTCCAGCAGTCTGACCATCCACTTTGCCGGAAAGCTTCTGGAACGTGGCAGACGAGGAGCATTTCTCACCTTGTGGTTGCTCACAGTCATTCTAGGGGCCCTCTTTCTGTATGGCACTGGCCAGGAATGGCACCGATTGATCTACCGACACGGGCTGACCATTTCGACGAATCTTTTTGGAACAACGTACTACTCGCTGGTTGGTCTGCACGCCTTTCACGTCACCGTTGGGCTGATCATGCTGAGCATCGTGCTGCTTTTTGCGTTGGCAGGTCGCGTTGGACCCGAACAGTTTCGCCGCGTCGACGTACTTTCCCTGTACTGGCATTTTGTGGATGCCGTGTGGGTGGTTGTTTTCACTGTTGTCTACGTTCTGGGTCGCTGAGGAAAAGAAATGGCAACGCTCGCATCCGTGGAAGAAGTACGACAGAGCCCTCGGGCACCGGTTGAGATCGAAGTGCCGGCATCTACCGCTTGGCCCATCGTTTTGGCGTTTGCCTTCACCCTACTGTTCGCGGGCCTTCTTACCAGCGTGTCGGTCAGCGTCCTCGGCGTTGTCCTGGGCGTCGCAGGTTGTGTCGGCTGGTTCCGCGAAGTCCTTCCGCACGAACACGAAGAAACCGTGCCTGTCGTTCCCGAAGAGATTCGTATCACCACCGAGCGTAGAATCGTAGAACGGCTTCCGATTCCCACCCATCAGTTACGCGCGTGGCTCCCGGTCCGCACCTATCCGATTTCTTCCGGTGTGAAAGGCGGAGTGGCGGGCAGCATGGCCATGGCGTTTTTTGCCTGTGCCTACGGGATACTGAAGGTCGGAAGCGTCTGGTATCCCATCAATCTACTGGCCGCAGTTGCCTACCGGGAATCCGCGCGGCTCGTCCCCGCACAGCTTGATTCATTCCATGCCGACGCGTTCGCGATTGCATTTCTCTTGCACGGTCTGGTCTCCGTTCTTGTCGGCTTGCTCTACGGCGCAATGCTTCCGATATTTCCGCGTCGGGCGATTTTACTCGGAGGATTAGTGGCACCGGTGTTGTGGTCGGGGCTGGTCTACACCATCCTCGGCCTGCTGAATCCGTTGCTGGCGAGCCATATCGACTGGTTCTGGTTTGTTGTTTCGCAAATGGCCTTTGGAATCGTTGCTGGCAATGTTGTCGTGCGCCAGGCGAGCATTCCGACGCGCGAGAACGTGGCCTTTGCTCTGCGCGCGGGAATTGAAGCTCCGGGAACAGTTCCGCTGCGGGAAAGCGGGGAAAAGCGGCCGTGAAAGCATTCCAGCATCTTTGTATGTTTGCGGCCCTAGCTGCGATTTTCTTTGCAGGGTGCGGCGCGCCGCACGGCCAGCCACGCAGCGATTCTGAGGTTTTGGCCCCCAACGAGGTCTTGGAGTTTGGCCCTCTCTTCTCGGAAAACTGCGCCGCCTGTCACGGTGCCGAAGGAAGGGGAGGGGCTGCGATCGCGCTCGCCAATCCTGTTTATCTGGCTATCGCGGATGATGCTTCGATCGAGAAAGTTATCGCACAAGGGGTTCCCGGCACCGCGATGCCGGCTTTCGCCCAAAGCGCCGGCGGAATGTTAACGGACGCGCAGATCGAGGTAATCACCAAGGAAATTCGTTCGCGTTGGAGTCAAAGGGGAATTCTCGACGCGGCGTCGGCTCCTACTTATACGCCTAAATTGACTGGAGACGCGCAACGTGGCCAAGCCGCATACAAAACTTTTTGCGAATCTTGCCACGGCCCCGTCGGTCGCGGTGGACAAAAGGCAAGTGCCATCTCAGACGATTCCTTTCTCGCGCTGGTCAGCGATCAGAGTCTGCGCACGATCGTAATCGCGGGCCGCCCGGAGCTCGGAGCGCCCGACTGGCGCGGAAATGTGCCCGGCAGGCCGATGTCGGATCAGGAAATCAGCGACGTAGTTGCGTGGCTCGCGTCACGACGGGTTTCGAACCCGGGCCAGCCATACTCTGCTTCCAATAACTCTCAGCCCCAGGAGTCTGAATTTGCCAAACGAAAATAACATTTCCCGGCGTGGACTGTTCATGAAGTTGGGAATTCTCTTCAATGGATTGGTGGCGACTGCCCTTGCCGTGCCGATCCTACGATTCCTTCTTTCCTCGGTTACGCGGGGACGCGCAAGTGCCTATCTTTCCTGGGTTCCTCTCGGCCACGTCAGCGAGTTCCCAGAAGGTGAGACGCGCCTCGCCACGTTTCGAAATCCCGACGTGACGCCGACCGACGGCAAGACCGCGGATACAGCGTGCTGGGTGCGGCGCGTCGCAGGAGAGCAGTTCCAGGTTTTTGCCATCAATTGCGCGCACCTGGGCTGCCCGGTGCGTTGGTTTCCGCAATCCGGCTTGTTCATGTGTCCCTGCCACGGCGGCGCTTACTACCGTGACGGTTCGCGCGCTTCGGGCCCGCCGGAACGCGGGCTGTTCGAGTATCCGTACAAAGTGAAGGATGGGGTGGTCACGATTCAAGCTGGCGAATTGCCGACTCCGGGATCCCCAACCGCTTCTCTTTTGGGAAAGCCGCCGTGCGGCGCACGGAACGAGTTGGTTTCTATCGAGAGCAAGCTGTCCGCCTCCAGCGAAACCAATGCTTTGCCGAGAAAGACCAAGACATGGGCGTGATCGCACAAATCGGGCAATGGTTTGACCAACGCTTGCAGCTGGCCGCTCCGATTCGCGAAGCGGCGGAGCATCCCGTGCCGCGCAACACGGCCAGTTGGTTCTATGTGTTCGGCAGCGCTGCGCTCACCGTCTTCCTTCTTCAACTGGTTACTGGAATCTTGCTGGCCCTGATTTATGTTCCATCGGCCAGTGAAGCGTGGAGCAGTCTGCAAGCGCTGAACCACGATGTAACTTTGGGCTGGTTCATCCGCGCCATGCACGGGTGGGGCTCGAATTTCATGGTGGCGATCGTCCTGATCCACATGGTGCAGGTCTTCCTCTTCGGAGCGTACAAATTTCCGCGAGAGCTCACCTGGATCGTAGGCGTCTTTCTTTTGCTGATGACGCTAGGCATGGCTTTCAGCGGCCAAGTGCTGCGTTTTGATCAAGACGCGTACTGGGGCCTGGGCATCGGAGCTTCGATCGCCAGTCGCGTGCCCATTCTAGGCCCAATCATCGTGAAATTGATGCTCGGTGGACCGATTATTGCGGGAGCGACGCTGTCGCGATTTTTCGCGCTGCATGTCTTCGTGATTCCAGGAATGCTGATCGGTTTCGTCGGTCTACATCTCTTGATGGTGCTGAAGTTGGGAATCAACGAATGGCCGATGCCGGGACGTCTGGTCAAAAAAACAACCTACCTCACCGAGTATCACGAATTAACCAAAAGCAATGGCGCGCCGTTCGTTCCTTACGCGGTATGGAAAGATCTGTTCTTTGCCGCATTCATCCTCTTGGCAGTGGCCGCATGCGCTCTGTACTTCGGTCCGTTCGGCCCTACCGGCCGCCCGGACCCGACCATCATCCAGACGGCGCCGAAACCAGACTACTTCTTTTTGTGGATGTACGGTTTGCTTTCCTACTTGCCGCCTTCCATGGAGACGCCAGCTCTCCTCATTGGTCCCGTAGTCGGTATCGGGTTTCTTGTTTTGCTGCCATTTCTTTCTGGAGAAGGGGAAAAGAGCTGGCGGCGACGTCCGATCGCTGTTTTGGCGGTTCTGCTGATCGCCATAATCCTGGGAACACTCACCCATCTCGCGGGCTATACGCCGTGGAGTCCGCACATGAATGCGTGGAGCGGCGACCCCGTGCCGGAGCAGTTTCTACACGGCAGGACTGCTCTCGAGCGGCAAGGCGTGCTGGTCTTCCAGGTCAAGCAATGCCGCAACTGTCATTCTCTTGGAGACTTAGGAGGGCAGAGAGGACCCGCGCTCGACAGTGTCGCGGTGCGGCTGACGCAGGACCAACTGATTCGACAGGTGATCCAGGGAGGCGGCAACATGCCCGCCTACGGAAAGAATTTGAGTCCGGCGGAGACGACTGCCTTGGTTGCGTTTCTTGAAACTTTGCATCCTCGAGGACAAGCTCCGGCGCGCGACGCCGCTCGTGACATGGCTTTAGGTGAGGACCAAGATCATCGACAGGGTGCACCAAGGTAAAGACTGATTCATGTCACCTCACGTTCATTTTGACCACGGCGGCTGGGAATTCCCGGCTTCGCTCACGCTGACCCTGCTTCTCGCGGCGTCTCTGTACCTGCGGGTATGGATTTCCACTCGCTCAGTTTCCATTCCAGCCTGGAAGGCCAGCAGCTTCCTGCTCGGCCTAGTTTTGCTGTGGATGGCGTGGGGATCGCCGCTCGCGGCCTACGACCATAGCCTGCTGACGGTCCACATGATGAAACACCTGCTGCTTATGACCTTCGCTCCTCCCTTGATCCTGTTGGGTGAGCCCATGAAAGTGTTCTGGGGCATGACGCCACGGTTGGCCCGGAGCACACTCGGCCGCTTGTGGCACCGACCACTCGTCGAGCGACTTGCACGAATCGTCAGCAGTCTTGTGCTGTGTTGGACCGCCTCCGCGGTGACTCTTATTGCCTGGCACGTACCCAGGTTA
>Ga0193709_1000468_pt1 | contig 14260 bp, 17 predicted proteins | sample H3c2metaG_FD_160571 | JGI IMG/M metagenome (GOLD analysis project Ga0193709, IMG submission 160571) | Soil microbial communities from a riparian zone of the East river system, Colorado, United States - H3c2 | ecosystem: Environmental > Terrestrial > Soil > Riparian zone | place: USA: East River... | reverse complement strand
CGTCGTGATGATCGTCGTGATGATCGTCGCGGTGGTCGCGATGCTCGTCCCGATGATCGTCGCGGTGGTCGCGATGATCGTCCCGATGTTCGTCGCGGTGATCGCGATGATCGTCCCGATGTTCGTCGCGGTGGTCGCGATGCTCGTCACGATGGTGTTCACGATAGTGCGGAGCGTAAGTATTGGCGTACCAGTCATGCCGGACGAAGAAGACCGGCTGGCCGCAGGCGTCGTACTCGCGGCAGTGATGGCGCCAATCGCGCTCATAGCCTGGGCGTACATGCAAATAGATCGGCGGCGGCAGCACGCCGCCATGAACGCTTATGCCCACGACGGGCGAGCGATTGATGAAGCGGGGCGCCGGCGCGTCGCCGATATCCACGCGTCCGTAAAAGCCAGGTTCGCCCAAGCTGATGGAGGCCGCCACCTGTGCGAGTGCTGTGCCGCTGATTGCCAACGATGCAAGGCCCGTGGCGAGAAGTAGTCTTTTCATGTGCATACTCTTTAAAATAGCATCGGACACTAGTGTTAGAAACGCGGAGGATATGCTCCTTTTCCGAAGTGAACTGTGCGCCGTCGCACAGTCGAGCTGCGGGCCCTAAATGGTGGCGAAAGCTCCATCAGACGGCGGTGGCAAAGCGGTTTCGATACTCGCGTGGCGGAATTCCCAAAATCCTGATAAACCCGGATGCCGTGGCGGGTGCGGCGCAGCCGCCATATGAGTTACCCAACATCCACGTGGAGTTTGTCCGCGTTGAGCCGCCGGTAATTCCCACCTCGCTGTGGCGTGGAGTCGGTCCAACTCATAATATCTTCGTCGTTGAGAGTTTTATCGATGAGCTGGCGCACACGGCCAAACGGGATCCAGTCGAATACCGCAAGTCGCTGCTCGCCCAGAACCCGCGCGCCCTCGGCGTGCTGATGCTGGCAGCGAAGAAGGGGGATTGGGGACGACCACTGCCGGCCCGTTGGGGTCGAGGCGTCGCACTGCAATTCGCGTATGGAAGTTTTGCCGCGCAGGTGGCGGAGGTCGAAGTCGGTGTCGACGGGCAGATTAGGGTTCACCGCATTGTCTGCGCCATCGACTGCGGCATGGTCGTCAACCCAAACACCATCGCGGCCCAGATGGAGGGCGGAGCACTGTTTGGGCTCACTGCGGCTTTGTACGGCGAGATCACCTTGAAAAAAGGACGGGTGGTGCAGTCAAACTTCAACGACTATCGCCCGATGCGAATGAACGAAGCCCCCATTGTCGAGACACATGTGGTGCAGAGCAGCGAGCCGCCCAGTGGCGTTGGCGAAGTGCCGACTGCGACCGTGAGTCCGGCAGTGGCCAACGCCGTCTTCGCCGCGACAGGCAAGCGGATTCGCAAGTTGCCCATCAAAGGTCTCGATGCCGTCCGCTGAGCGTTACAAACATCGAAGACTCCCCACGAAGCAGTAGTAGCTTTAAATCAACCACTGGTGCGCGACGACGTGCCGGGCGAAAGAGACGACCGACATATGCGGATGCGACTGGATCTCGAACAGATATCCGAGGGCTCCCATGACAAGGCCGTTTATCAATAGGGCGGCTGCGACGGCGCTGATTTTGGCAGAGAAGGTGTTCATTTGTGTCTCCTAGAGTAAGTGGTTGTCATCGATCCTTACCGGCATAACACAGCAAGGGCCGTGCCAGTTGCAGGTACGAGGAAAAAGGTCATTTAGCAGGCTGATCCGTTGTGTCCGTGGGCTTCGGTGATCGCCGGACAGTGTCCGCGGACAGATCGGACAGAGAGGCTTCGGTTCGTTGCTTGCTGAATTGCCCTTGCTTCCGCGCGCGCCTCTAGAGCTTCAGTGGGATCAACCCGTTCGGATCGGGGACGAATTCGAGGTTGTGGAAGACCTAAGGGGCATGGTCGCGGGTAAAGTCACGCGGAGTCTCCTGAGGTGCGCACCTCTAGAATACTGAGGCGGTTAGAATAACGTCGGCAGCGACTCGGCATACATGGTTTGGATGTCGGCGTCATTGGGGAACTGCTTTGCGGCATCGCGCATGGCATCTGCATAGGCTGTCAGCACGGGTCCCTCGTTGGAGGGGTCCAACGCCCTTGGGTTTGGATAGCGAGCCTTCAGTGCATTGATCAAGGCTCGCTCCTCCGGGCTGGCATGATCGAGCATCGCTGTCGCGTGCTGCAGGCTTTCAAATGCCACCTTGGCGCGTGGCTCGGCCATCATCGGCATGTTCCGGTGCTCACGCCGCCGATTTCAGCGCGCTGATCCTTGCCTCGCATCGACGGGATGTCTGGCTCGGCGGCGTAGCTGAAAACGATGGCTTGTTCCCGCTCACGGACGGGGGCGACCTCCCCGCGGACAGCATGTTTCGGGCCGAATTGACGTCCCGATCGTGCGTCACACCACACGCACTACATACCCATGTCCTTACAACGAGCATGTCAATTCCTGAAGGACCGGTAAGGGCCTTGCAGTCGTAGCATGTTCGCGTTGTGTCTCTCTCGTTGACGATGGACACGCACCTGCCGGCCTGTTGGCCCTTATACTGCAGCTGCGTCTTGAGTATGCCCCAACCGGCATCGAGCACGGATTTTGCCATCCGCGTCTTTATCAGTTTGGTGCTACTCACATCGCCGACGACGATGTTCTGGTATTCCTTGACAAGCTTTGTTGAGAATCGATGTAAGGCCTCCTTGCGCCGCCTTGCGGCAGTCCGGTGCAGGCGCCTAGCCTGGCGCTTATGACCCCGGCGCTGAGCCGCGGCAATTTTCTTCTCGATGTTTCGATAGAAATGACGCGAGAGCAGCTTTTCCCCATCGCTCGTGGTGGCGATGTTCTCTAACCCCAAATCGATGCCGACTTCCTTCTTCGGCGCAACCTGCTGAGAGGCTTCGACTGCGACGGGCAAACACAACCACCAGTCTCCGACCGAATCCTGGGTAAAGCAGCCGCATTTCCATTTAACGTCCTCCAGAAGCTCTCGTTCAAAGACCCGAAAGGTTTTGCCCGCGAAGCGCAAAGACTTTCCCTTGCGCTTCAGCTGCGCTGCTTTAAAAGGAAGCCAACCGAGAGAGCGTCTTGATCCACGGCTAACCCGCCACTTGAGCTTCGCTCGATTGAATTGCTTTCGCCGCGTAGCGAATTCCGCATTAACTCGCTGGATGGTCTCCGAGCCGATGCGATCAAAGCACTTGCTTGCCCCAGCGGTGAGCTTGTCCAGATCAAACGCGGTGAGCCATTTAGGCTGTCCTGCAAAGGGGCGCGCCGCCTTGTAGCTGCTGGCATTGGCAAAATTCCAAACCTGGTTTATCTCGATCGCCGCAGCATTGAGCCACGCATAGCCTTCCGCCTTCACTTTTAGGCGCAGCGTCCGTATGTGCTGAATCTTGGCTGCCATGATTCAATCGCCGAAATTACCCCGTATATAAAACTCGCACAAGCTGCATTTCTCGGCAAAACATGCAGAAATGCGGGAGCGAGGCAATGCGAGCCAGTATCACTTACGGCTGGCGGCTCTGCTTACGCAACCCGCCGCCGCTGGGTCGCGTCATCCTTGACGCTTTGTAGTTGGGACCGACAGTAAGCGCGACACCCCACAGGCAGATGCCGCATTGCGGGTCCAATTGCGCCGCGCGCCCAGTCGGCCAGGCTTGCGGGAGTGCCTGGCGCACTCGCCATGGAAGCTATTGAGGCGGGTGCCGGCGGCGGGGCGGACGCGGTTGGGGAAGGGGCGTGCTGTTGCGAGCAGGACATCACAGCCAGCGCTGCCAGGATACCTCCCCACGGTAGATGCCAATCGCTTTTCATACACTGTCTCCCCGGCATCAAGAGTCGATAAAGCAATCCCCTCAATTGTATCTGAATTGCCGCACCGCCCAAAACAAGGGTGCGGATCGTTACTTGCACATGGGTCGACCCCAATTCTGATGCGTTCCATCCGTTGACAGTAAGGCCACGAACCTGAGTGTTTTATTTCGTGTTCAAACCAAGTGATGAACGGCTGGAAGCTTTGAGCGTTGCGAAACGATTTATTGTCAACGCAATCCCTCTCGCTCGGTACTCATACAGGTAAATGAACTTCCTTCACTATTTCGGAGAGCGTAAATGATTTTGTATCGCAGTATTACGAGCCGCGCGTCAGCGTCGGCGCAGCTCGGGATTGTTTGTGCCCTTACGGTTGCCGCGTGCGGTGGCGGCGGTGGCAGCGCTAGTCAGGGGGTTCCTCCTGCGGCGATGGGATTCACCGACACTGCGTTGGTGTCGAACAACAACGCAATTTTTGCGACTGCCAAAACAATCGACGCCAACCTACAGAATCCTTGGGGAATCGCAGTCGCGCCGGGCGCGCCATTTTGGATTGCCGATAACAACAGCAACCTGTCCACTCTCTATAGCGGTGTCGGCGCCAATGAGACGCAGGCGATTACCGGTTCGCCCAATATCGGAATCGCTATTCCGGCATCTGCGGCCGGCGTGCAGGCTAATCCCACCGGCCAAGTTTACAATGGCGATGGAGGTTTTCTGATTGCAACCAGCGCCGGTCAGGAATCGTCCTTGTTCATTTTTGACGGCGAGGGTGGAACCATTGCCGCATGGGCAAAGGACAGCGGCGCGACGGCAGTAACTGCGTATGACGATGGCGTGGCGAACGGCGCCAATCATGCGGTGTACAAGGGACTCGCGATCGGCACGGTCGGTGGCGCGACCTTTCTCTACGCCACCGATTTGCATAACAACAAAGTCGACGTATTCGATACCAATTTTTCGAAGCCGGCTGCCATGCAGGGAAAATTCGTTGATCCGAACATACCGGCGGGCTTCGTACCGTTCGGCATTCAGGCGCTTAATGGTAATTTGTACGTCACATTCGCGAAGCAGGATTCAGCAAAGCATGACGAAATCACCGGTGCTGGTCTTGGGTATGTGGATGTATTCGATTTCAGCGGCAACCTCGTTAGTCAGTTTGCTTCAGCCGGCGCGCTCAACGCACCCTGGGGAATCGCGATTGCACCGGCCGGATTCGGGTCGCTGCAAGGGGACGTGCTGATCGGCAACTTTGGCGATGGAACGATAAGCATTTTCTCGCCCAACGGGACCGCACTGGCCAATTTCGAGGGCCCCTTGATGTCCACTGCTGGTCAGCCATTGACATTTCCGGGATTGTGGTCGCTCGCATTCGGAAACGGCGATGCCGACAAGCCCGTGACCACACTCTTCTACACGGCGGGTTTTGCCGATCAGACGGACGGAGTCTTCGGTGGCATTACGCTCACGTCGAACCCGACGCCGGTCGGCTACTGAGCCGTTTACAATCGACCAACAGCTATGCGATGCCCCGCGCTCGCGCGCGGGGCATTCGCGGGCGCGCTACGCATGAATAGTATGCCCGGCTCTCGTTCGCTGTAGCCCGCTTCGAGGGCGCAGCCGATTCAGCACCAATTCAGAGTCTGTGCAAGGCACAGAGCTTGTGCCCGTCAAGGTCGCGAAGATAGGCCAGATAAAGCTTACCCGCGCTGCCTTCGCGCACGCCCGGAGGGCCTTCACACGTCCTGCCGCCAGCAGCAAGGCCAGCCGCATGCCAGGCATCTGCCTGCGCGGGCGACGCTGCAGCAAATCCGATCGTCATACCATTGGCGCACGTCGAGTCCTCGCCATTGATGGGTTTTGTGACGGAGAAAACGCCGCTCGGCGTTCGATAAAAGATCCTGTGCCCATCGACTCTTGCGGGCGGCACGCCAAGCGTACCCAGTACAGAATCATAGAAAACTTTCGCGCGCTCTAGGTTATTGGTGCCAATCATGATGTGGGAAAACATCGACCTTCCTTATTGTTTGCGAATCGGCCCGTCTAGTATAGCAATCCACTACATCGGCGTGTCTGGTTGACTCATGAAGGCAGGCAACGATAGGTGCATAACGCGTCTGCGAACATTCTCCCCTTCGAGTTCAACTGTCGTCACTGGGATGAAACCCGCCTTCTGAAATGCACGACATGATCGACCGTTTCGTTAAGAGGTCGAAGGGGCTTCATCAGTTATAAACACTGACTTTGAAAACATTGCGTTTGTTGTCCTCGGCGACGCCCTTGGTGTTTCCTGGCTTATTGCTCTCATTGCTGAATTCTACGTGTAGCACTGTTCCCATATTCCCCGTGAGTGTTGCTCGAGCATAAAGCTTGTTGCCGAGTACATGAGCCGCAAAGTAGCCAGTGCCGTAAACGCTGTCCCAATCGGCCGCCATGTCAATCGGGGTGACCCCGGTAGCGCTCGTGCCCTGCGGCGTGTTTGACGCAAGTGCCCATGGACCTTTGCATACCTCGCTGCTGTCGAGAACGACAGAAATGGATCCCGAGAAGAGCCCGCTCATCGTTGCAGCGTAGGTTGGTATCGGAGACTGCTTGGATAAGGGTCCTTGCACTGGAGAGAACCCTCCGGGGACCGATAGACAGCCGCTCAACATCGACGCCATCACAAGGACGGGAATAATCGAATCTTTCATTGCGCTCCCTGAATATTCGGGCTGAAGACGGTACCGAGAGTATCAAGATTCGGAAAATCGAGTCCAGATGCCGCCCGTCGATTCGTTCGTTGGCGCGACCGCAATGCGAATGTTGTTGCTGCTGTGTGTTGGCAACTTTGCACTTCTTGGCAATTCAGCGCGGGTCCCGCACCCGCCGGAAGCATTGCAGCTGGGCTGTAAAGTGTGCGGCCGTCGGCTGTCATAAGACTACAGGGGGCATCTAATGGGCGCATCAATGCAACGCAGGGAGCGTGCAGTATGCGAATCGGAATCAAGCATCCGGCGTTCAAAACGAAATATTTGAGCGTGGAGACGGCTACCTTCTTTGCCGGGCCAAAGCTGCTCCTCGATGGGGTCGTCTTAAAGAGAAAGGGCGGGCGCTATCTGGTTGCGTCCGACTCAGCCCAAGAGCTGCCGATTAAGATCCTATATAACTTCTTGGATCCCATCCCGAAGGTCAAAATTGGCGATGGAACCCTTGAACTCGCCAAGCCCCTTCAATGGTACGAGTACGTGTGGATCGGCATCCCGATGTTACTGGTATTCGCAGGCGGGGCTCTCGGCGGCTTCGTCGGTGCCGGATCGACGGTCGTCAATGGGCGGATATTTAGAAGCGAACGCAGCACCGTAGGGAAATATGCGCTGGCCGCCGCCACCACCGTTGCCGGTGCGGCAATCTTTTTTGCCTTAGCGATCGCGATTCAGATTGCCATTAAAGGAAGCCGCGGAACTTAGTAAGCTCAAGGACCTACGCTACGCGCATTTTGCCCCGACTGTTCGCAGGGCTGGTCGTCAGTCTGGCCCTGTCCCTGCCGGCGCCGGCGCTCGAGACATTTACCGACGAGGCCAAAGCACAGCAGCATTGCCCGAAAGATGTTGTCATCATGGCGGGCGTTTTGAGGCTAGGTCCATTGCCAGATGAGGAGGCGACGCCTGCGGAGGGATCGCGCTCCACCCGAACGACGACTGTCTTCTTGAAATCGCGAGTAAGCGTTCGTCTGGCTGCGTTTTGGCTGATTGGAATGATTCTTCGTTGCTGACGCAGTCGAACCGCGAGCCTATTTTCCCGGCCGTTCTCTGTAAGCAAACTTCTCGCCGGAAATGTCAGCAGCGAACATGAGGCCGCCCTTGGCGATGGTAAACACCGCCATGCCAGACTGGTAATCGCCGTTGGTTGTGGCATTGTTTTTTCCACCACTCGCTCCCGACGAGGCGCGATCTGTGCCGATGCTCGCAGAGGCTCCCGCCGTAATGGCGACGGCGCTGGCACCAGCCGCAAACTCGAATTTACCGGATTCGAACTGGTCCAAGTGTCGCTTGTCTTGGAAGAATATGATTTCGCTATACGCTTTGCCGCCCGCCTGAAACCCGATGCTCAACTGCGTCATTACGGCGTCGCCGACCAGCCGATCATGCACATATACCTGACCCGTGCCTCGAGCTCCGCCGACGATGAGGCCGCCGGCGCCAATGGTTGGGAATACGGCGTAGGCATAACAATCGGTGAAAAAGACGGCACTTTCTCCAGCATGTTTGAATAGCTCAATCGTCTCATCGTATTCATTTGCGTAGGCCGCACCGGAACCCAGCAATAAGGCCAGCGTCATACCGTAGAAACGAGGCAGGATGTTCATATAGATGTCTTTGGTAGTTGATGAGCAGGTTTGCGGTTCGAACGTACGGAGCACCGCCGCCCGCTTATAGGGCAGGCGCAATGCTAGCCACAGTATACAGCGGCGCCATGCGGGAATTGCATCGCGTTGTTGCTGCCGGTAGCGCTCTATACTTTGCTGCAGGCAGCCACGAGGAGGTACGGCGTTCGGGGGCCTTATAAAGCGAGAGGCGAGTCGAAGTCACAGCCGACTCGCCGGCGTCTGAACCGGCACCGCGAGGAACGAGTGGTGACGAGACCGCCTTACGGCTTCTCCGGAACCACCTTGCCGTTCCTCCAAAAATAAACCGGCGTGCCGTGCATGCGTGCGACTTTGCGCGCGGTTTTTGCGGCTCGTCGCATTCCGCGGCCCACGCCGGCAGCAAAACTTTCGGGCTTTACGCCGAGTGGTCTTGTTGCGCGCATTTGCACGCTTTCTAGCCATGTTGCGAGTTTATAAATTATTAGGCAGCGGAAGAAATCGAGCTTTAAGGCGGCAAGGAGTCTGCAAAACTCAAACTTTCCCGCAGCACATCTTGCGGATTCGATGCAAACACCATGTGGCTTGCGCCCTGCAGAATCACCAAGCGCCCATTGGGTACGTCGGACTTGAAGCGCGCAGTACGTCGCTCAATCCAGCCGTGCTGATAAGCGATATAGGCTTCTGCATTGGTACGGGCCTCGGGGTCACTCTTATCGTATTTGGCGGGGACGTTGTCCTCAGCGCCGATGTAGAGCGCCGGCACCATAATGTGGTGAAAGGCCTTTCGTCCAGCCATAATTGCGCCCCCTGCCCAATCCGACGCGCGACGGTCGGATGACGGCCGTCCGTCTGGCTTCGTCGCTTGCATTTGGTGGAACTCTGCTTCGGGTATGTACAACCTCATGACGCGGTGATACCACTCACGCAAAGCGGGAAAGCTCTCAAGGTCGGCCGGTTGCGGGTCAACCCAAGGTGGCCGACCCTTCTCAACGCGCACCAGGTTCTCTACAATTTTTTGCACTGTCGGTAAGTACCGGTCAAGAAGCGCCGTCGCGACTGGCCTGGAATCGAAAGGGCTTTCGAGCAGTTGAGCCAAGTGCTTCTGCAAGGCCTCGATCTGCTGTCTCCATTCGACGTTCCAATAGAGAGCCTCTTTTTCGGAGGCTGCGTCATAGGAATAGAGAGCATCGAGGTAGATGGCACCGGCGATCAACGTGGGGTAACGCGTGGCGACATCGCTGACTTCCTGGCCTCCAAAGGAATGGCCCATAAGAATCGGTTTTTGTATATTGAGCTTCCGGATAACCGCGACGACATCATCACCCAGGCGATCAGCGTCGTAACCATTCCGCGGCTTGGATGAATCGCCGTAGCCGCGGCGAGTCACGCCATACACATGAAAATGCGGTGTCAGAAGTAGCGCAAAATCATCGAAGGTATGGGCTGTACCCCCGGCCCCGGCTATCAAGATCAACGGCCGTCCAGTACCGCCCCAATCTAGCATCTCGATTTTGACGCCTGGTTGCACGGTGACGAAACGAATCTGATGGGGCGAGGGGTCGTGCCAGTCTTCGGCTCTCGAAACTGATGGACCCAAGATAGAGGCTACCACCAAGACAAAGATGGGGACTTTGCGCATGACGACCTCCTTGTTAGCTCACGTTCGGTATATCACACAGTATCTCGTCGGCGTAAGCGGAGATGGTCTTGTTGGAGACGAAGTGCCGATCGCGCTGTGCGGTGCTTTAGCTACCCTTGGATTTCTTGCCGCTCGCCCTCTTAATAGTCCCGCTTAGCGCAGGCCCGTTGCGTAAGGGAGAATTCGCTGCGAAGCTCTCTCCCAGCCTAATTTCGCAGTCCTCAACGTGGATCACCCTGAAGGACCGAGTGCGAATCGAAGAAACCTGATTAAAACGGCAATGGGCCTTCCGTTGCTGGCTGGTGGTTTGTCGCATGGATTGGCGTTCGCCGAGTCAAATACCGGCAACGCGCGGTCTGCACTTCATCGAAGAAGAGGAAGTTTGGCGCATCGCGGTGCGGGATATTCCAAAGACTGTCGAATGTTTAGACTCTTGCGACTGGTGGAGCAAGCCGACCGCCGCCGAACGAGCTATTGGCGCGATCGATCTCTCCGAAGAACACCATGATATCGTTCGGATCAGTGCCCGCACCGTCGAGCGCTTCGACTAAGGCTGCCAGCAGACGCGTCTTCCTGTCGGCGTCAGTCCCGGACGACACAAGCACTTCGATCATCAGCATCTTCTCCGTTCGGGGTTTCGGCAAACCAGGATAGTTGAGATCGACTTTTAGGTCGGCCTGCTCAAGACAGAGGAAACGTTGGAACATGTCGTCCTCGGGATATCCTGCCTTGACGCTTGCTTCATGTATGGCACGAGAGATCGCATTTTTTTCGTCAGCGGCTCTGCCGGCTTTCATTGTTACGGTGAACAATGGCATGAGAGTCTCCCAATAATGAGGATGGCCGCAGACGATTTAACATACGATTCACGTTCGGTATATCGCACAGTATGCATGATATTCCGATGGCCGAAGCCGAGACTGCCGTGCGACCAATGGCTGCACCAAGGAATACCTCGCCAGCGTGTTAGCCGGTATGAAAGATCGGCCATCCGATCTCGGTACGCCACGCACTTTCCTCGGGGGTGTCTTGGGGTCCCACGAGATAGTACTCTCGCAATGGTCCTTCAACGGCTAGCGCATGCTGCGTCACGTAGGTTGCCAATGATCCGTAGGCAAGATCAATGTTGGCGTGCGAGCCCTCGTGCACGAGCGTGGCAAGCTCAATGGCGGGCACCACCAGCGGTGTAACCCGGCCGATCGCACGCACAGTGCCCTCGCACGGAACGAAAATCGTTGATTCGCCCCGCGCGTGGGAGAAAAGATCGTTTGAGAAAATACCGCCCGCCGGCCCAGTGGCGGTTTTGTGTTGGGCAGATAGCGTGGCGCGCAATTCACCGAGTGCGCCCAAATACCAGGACAGAGCGTCCTTGACGTCGACCACTTCGCTGATCGCTGCGGCTGTAACTCGATCCGCTTTGCGACGCCCGATTTCTGCCGCCGAAGCGGGGCGCTGAAGCAGGTTTCTGAGAGAAGCGACTGCACTCTGAGTATTCGCCAAATCACTCTCCATGCGTTTTAAGTGGCCGGCGATCAGGTCGTTGCGCGTTTGAAGGTCGGGAGCTGACAGCACTGCCTGGATCTGATTCAGGGGCATGTCGAGGTCGCGAAAGCGTCGGATGATCTGCGCAATCGGGATTTGATCTGTTGTGTAGCGGCGGTATCCCGTCTGCGGGTCGATATGCGCTGGTTCGAGCAGTCCAGTCTCATGGTAGTGACGCAACGTCTTGACCGTAAAGTGAGTTGCGCGCGAGAAATCACCGATGGCGAGCGAGGAGGCCATAGCGGGTCGAGTGTGCACTCTCCCCCTAGGGGAGTGTCAACTGTGAGGCAGGCTATTGACCCTGCTCCTGCGGTAGCGCGGAGGATGATCGAAAGGCCGCCCGGCCGCATCGAGGAAAGTCCCATGACCAAAGTACTTACTGGCATCGTTGCTGAACACATCCGAGCGGTTAATGCGTTCGATGTCAACGCGATACTCGCAACTTTCGCGCAAGACGCCTATGTCAACGACAATCGGCGCGAGATTGTCGGGATCGATGCGATCCGGCGCTGGGTCGAAAAGGAAATGGTCGGCGATCATGTGACGATCGAGGTTCGTGAGGTCCTCGATCACTATGGCGACACGATTGTGCGCGGCGCCTATGACGGCGAGTACGACAAAACCAACCTGCCGAAAGAGCTGATCCTGTCGAACTACTTCAAGGTCCGAAACGGCAAAATCGTGAGCCTTGTCATCATCTTCAATCAGCCGTCCCCATACTGAAGGGCACAGTTCCAACCGTTGGTTAGACAGTCAAGACAGTTCGAAAATCAGCGCCTCGAACGAGGCGCCCGCTCACGGCGGCTGTGATAATCGTTTTCTATACTCGCGTGGCGGAATTCCTAGAATCCTGATGAAAGCGCAGCGCATCTGCTCCTCGCTGCTGAACCCAGATTGCTCGGCGACGGACTCGATCCGGTCTTCGGTTTCTTCGAGACGCCGCCTTGCCGCCTCTACCCGAATCGTTTCCATAGCCTTCGCCGGAGTACAGCCGCGCTTTTTAGAATAAACTCGCGCGAAGTTCCTCGGGCTCATGTGGACTCGCTCGGCAAGCGCGTCAACTCTCAGATCCTCCTTTAAGTGCTCAGCCATCCAACGGTCGAGTGGGTCAAACGTATTCGATTTGGACTGGGCCTTAGCAGCGAGAGGAACGCTGTACTGAGACTGGCCGCCAATCCGGAGCGACGGTTCAAAGGAAGGGTCTTGCAGCGCCTCGAGAATGACGTTGCCGGCCGTGTGCGCGGCGGGAGAGCCGGCATAGGCGACCGCCTCGATCGTCGCCTCCTCGATCTGGCGCACAGTCAGACCGTTCGTCAGGCCAATGCGGATATGGTTCTTAAGTTCTTCCGTCTGTCGCAGGGCAATCAGGATTCCGATCGCCACGAGGCAGCGTTGCTTGGCATCGAGTGCGAGGCCCGCTAAGACACTTTGGCGTGTGGAAGCGAGTTCGTCCTTCATGTCAGTGCATCACCCGACACCGAGGACCGCTTTGGCCTCGAGGAAGGCTTCGAGCCCGAATGCGCCGTATTCCCGCCCAAGGCCGGATTGCTTGTATCCACCGAACGGTGCCAGCGGATCATGTGGTGCGCCGTTGATCATCACACGGCCGGTCTGCAGTCGCGCGGCGATCGCCCGCGCGTGGATCGGATCGGACGAGAATACATACGAAGCGAGGCCGTAGTCGGTGTCGTTGGCGATGGCGACCGCTTCGTCCTCATCGCGATAGGTGAGGATGCACAGCACCGGCCCGAAGATCTCCTCTCGGGCGATGCTCATCCCATTGGTGACATCGGCGAACAGCGTGGGCTTGACGAAATATCCTCCGAGCCCATCTGGATGCCCCTCGCCGCCTGCGACTAGAGTCGCGCCCGCCTCAATCCCGAGACGGATGTAGCGCTGTACCCGATCATATTGCCTCGTGCTGACCATAGGACCGATCGCAGTTGCGGGATCGCGCAGGTCCCCGACCTTCGCCGCTGCCATCGCGGCCTTCGCCAGGGGCAGGACGTCGGTCAGCCGCGCCTCCGGCACGAGAATGCGCGTGCCTGCGAGGCAGGCCTGGCCGCTGTTCTGGAAGCCGGCCGTGATCGCCATCGGCACAGCCGCTTCGAAATTCGCGTCCTCCAAAATGAGGCTCGGCGACTTGCCGCCGAGTTCCAGAGTGACCCGCTTCACCGTGTCTGCGGCCGCTTTCATGATCGCCTTGCCCACGGCGGTGGATCCGGTGAATGAAATTTTGGCGATATCCGGGCTTGTAGCGAGTTCCGCGCCCACCACCTCGCCGCGGCCGGTCACGATGTTGAACACGCCGGCCGCCGCGCCCGCCGAGTGCAAGGCCTCGGTGACGATCTCCGTCTGCGACGCGCTCATCTCACTCGGCTTGATCACCGCCGTGCAGCCTGCCGCAAGAGCATAGGCGAGCTTGCTGCAGATGAACCCAGCGTTGGCGTTCCAGGGCGTAATCAGCCCAGCCACCCCAACCGGCTCCATGACAACTTCGGAATCTCCCGTCGAACAGGTGAAACTGTAGTCCTCCAGCGTCTTCGCGGCATGGAGGAAGGATTCCGCAGCGTAGCGTGCGGTCCACCGGGCCCGCGCCACCGGCGCGCCATACTCCAGGATCGTCGCCTCTTCGAGATCAGCGGCCCGCGATAGCACGGCGTCGTGCAGATTGCGCAGCAGCTCGAGCCGTTCCGCTTTGCCGGTGCGGGCATATAACGGCAAGGCCCGCTTGGCCGCTTGGATCGCCTGTCGCGCGTCTTCATCGTCTGCCAGCCGAACCTGTGCGAACACCTCGCCGCGCGCTGGATCGAACAGATCGAGCATCTCGCCATGCGGTTTCACAAAGGCGCCGTCGATGTAAATTCGTTCGATCGTTCGCATGACAGATCCCTGACTCGATTACTTTGCCGGCATCATTCTAGGCCCCGAGC
>Ga0193709_1000467_pt1 | contig 14266 bp, 8 predicted proteins | sample H3c2metaG_FD_160571 | JGI IMG/M metagenome (GOLD analysis project Ga0193709, IMG submission 160571) | Soil microbial communities from a riparian zone of the East river system, Colorado, United States - H3c2 | ecosystem: Environmental > Terrestrial > Soil > Riparian zone | place: USA: East River... | reverse complement strand
GGCGCCGAGAAGGCCCACGCCGCCCATTTCCTTGAAAATTCCCGGATCCGTGTGCTCACGCCGAAATGCCTCGAGCACGCGCGGCTCGAGCCGGCCGTGCGCGTAATCGCGCGCGGCATCCCGGATCATTTTTTCCTCGTCCGTCAATTGCGTCTCGAGCAACAGCGGATCATCCCAGTGAAACTGTTCGCGTGCCATGCCTATTGGAACCCTCGTTTTAACTGGCGCAGGATCGCACACTATCCGCGGGTCGGCACGCCCGGCGCACCGCCAGCCTCCTTTGTGCCCTGTCGGCCTGATCCTACATGGGGTCTCCTTGGCGTGATACTTGCGCTCGCAAGTGTCATAGAATGGCGGCCGTGAACGCAATCGTTTCCGATTCCGATGGGTACTTGAGCGGCTTCGGCAACGAATTCGCCACCGAGGCACTGGCAGGAGCGCTGCCGCAGGGCCGCAATTCTCCGCAACGCTGCTCCTTCGGACTGTACGCGGAACAATTTTCGGGCACGGCGTTCACCGCGCCGCGCGCCGCCAATCGGCGCTCGTGGTTGTACCGCATTCGTCCTGCAGTGACGCACCAGCCCTTTGAGCGATTCAAGCACCGGCTTCTCGACGACCGGCCGGACGGCATGTCAGTGCCGCCTAATCAGCTGCGCTGGGATCCCTTGGCGCTACCCGCGGCACCCACGGATTTCGTCGAAGGCCTGGTGCCCATGGCCGGCAACGGATCGCCGGACGCGCATGCGGGCTGCGCCATTTATTTATTTGCCGCCAACCGTTCGATGCAGCGGCGATTTTTCTACGACGCCGATGGAGAAATGCTCATCGTGCCGCAGCAAGGCGCACTGACTCTCGACACCGAGCTTGGGCGCATAAACTTGAGTCCCCAGGAAATCGCCGTGATTCCGCGCGGGTTGCGCTATCGAGTGGAACTTCCGAACGGCGGGGCGCGAGGCTATATCTGCGAGAACTTCGGCGCTCCGTTCAAATTGCCGGATCTCGGGCCCATCGGCTCCAACGGCCTCGCCAATGCGCGCGATTTTCTCACGCCGCGGGCGCGCTACGAAGAACTCGATGAACCCTGCGAACTCATCGGCAAATTCACCGGCGGCTTGTGGGCGGCAAAAATGGATCACTCACCGCTCGATGTGGTTGCATGGCATGGGAACAACGCGCCTTACAAATACGACCTGCGGCGATTCAACACCATGGGATCGACTTCGTACGATCATCCCGACCCGTCCATATTCCTCGTGCTGCATTCGCCTAGCGACACCTCCGGCACCAGCAATATCGATTTCGTCGTTTTTCCCCCGCGCTGGCTGACGATGGAGAACACGTTTCGGCCGCCCTGGTTTCATCGCAACGTGGCCAATGAATTCATGGGCCTCATCTGTGGGGTATATGACGCCAAGAGTACCGGCTTCGTGCCCGGCGGATCCTCTCTGCACAATTGCATGAGCGGGCATGGCCCGGACGCCGCGACCTTCGATAAAGCCGTGGCGGCGGATACCTCGGTGCCGGTGCGCCTTACCGACACGATGGCGTTCATGTTCGAATCGCGATCCGTGCTCAGGCCGGCACGCAACGCTTTGCAGGGCACGCCGCGGCTGCAAAATGACTACATGAGCCACTGGCTGGGGCTTAAAAAGCACTTCGATCCGACCAGGCCGTGACAGTCTTCGATCGCCCGGATGCGACGCACGACCCCAAGGTTCGCAGCTGGCTGCCTGCTGCGAACCTAGCCGGTTGCGCGTTTCCGGTCCAAAATCTTCCCTTCGGCGTATTTCGACGCGCGCACGGCGCCGAACCATTCCGAGGCGGCGTCGCGATTGGCGATCAGATCCTGGATCTTGCCGCAGTCGCAGACGCGAATTTGTTCTCAGGGGATGCCGCGCAGGGAATTCGCGCCGGCAGCCTGCCGTCGTTGAATTCGCTCATGCAACTGGGTCCCCAAATCTGGGGCGCATTGCGCCGCGCGCTGTTCGAGGCGCTGGCACAAGGCTCCGCGCTCGAAGGCGCTTTGAAAGCCTGTTTGGTGCCGCAAGACGAGGCGATATTTTCTTTGCCTGCGCAGATCGGCGATTACACCGACTTCTACATATCGATTAATCATGCCACGGCCATCGGCCGGCAATTCAGGCCGGACAATCCCCTGCTTCCTAACTATAAGTGGATACCCATCGGCTACCACGGCCGCAGTTCATCCATCGGCGTGTCCGGGCAGAGTTTCCCGCGACCGCAAGGGCAAAGACCCGGAGCTACCGGCCCGACGGTAGGTCCGAGCACGCGCTTGGACTACGAGCTTGAATTGGGCATTTTCATCGGCGCCGGCAATCCGTTGGGTGCAGCCATCCCCTTGGCCGATGCTGAAGATCACATCTTCGGCCTCTGCTTGCTCAACGATTGGTCGGCCCGGGATGTACAGGGCTGGGAGTACCAGCCATTGGGGCCGTTCTTGGCAAAAAACTTCGCGACCACGATATCCCCGTGGGTCGTGACCTTGCAGGCGCTCGCCCCCTTTCGCGTACCCTTCAACCGCCCGCAAGACGACCCTCAGCCTTTGCCATACCTGGACTCTCAGGAGAATAGAGATGGGGGAGCCATCGATATCCGGCTCGAGGCGTTCATTCAGACCGCAAAAATGCGTGATCGCCATGAGCCTCCGCAGCGGCTTTCGGAGACCAGCTTTCGCCATGCCTACTGGACAATTTCACAGCTGGTCGCGCATCACACGGTAAATGGCTGCAATCTGCGTGCCGGGGATCTGTTTGGCAGCGGCACGCAGTCCGGCCCAACGCCCGCCGAAGCCGGCTCATTGGTCGAGCTCAGCAAGGGCGGCAGCCGGCCGCTGCAAATCGGCCAGGATGAACAGCGCACGTTTTTAGAGGATGGCGACACCGTAATTTTTCGCGGCCGGTGCGAGCGGCCAGGCGCCGTCACCATCGGGTTTGGCGAGCTGCGGGGCTGCGTCTTGCCGGCGTTGAATCCAGGCCCTCGAGCGAATCAGCGCTGACAGGATTATCAGCGTTGTTCCTACAGCCCAAAAAAGCTCTCCGAATTTAAAATTCCGGCTCGGTTCCAGAGTTCGGTGCCTGCCATGCATTTCGCGATCGCTTTGCTGCTGCTTCTGTGCCTGTGCCTGATGTTGGCGTGGGCCGTGTTGAGCGTCATTGAAAATTTGACTGGAAAAGGCGTCCACGACGTGCCGGCATTCCGCGAGCAGGGGCCGATATTTCACGACCATCACGCCGAGCAGCAGAACCCTAGATCTCAATTTGCCTGGCAATCTCGATCACATTCTCGGCCTCCAGACTGAATCGATCGACGATTTTTACCGAATTTCGATAGAGAAACGCGAACAAGACCAAGCGCCAGCCTCGCATGCTGGCGTTTTTTCGTTTGGACACCACGAGATCGCGGGTGCCGAAGAACAGCGCCTTGTCGAAGTCGATTTCCGCACCAAAACCACGGGTGCCCGCCAGCGCTTGGCGCAGGTTCGGGATTTCGAGGAAACCGAAACGCGCAATGACATGCCACAACCCTTCGCCCACGTTGTCGACCACGGTGCATGTGGGACCGACGCTGCGCGGGGTGCTTTCGAAGACCACGCTCAGCGCAATGGCATTGCGCGGCAGAACGCCGACATAGCGCGCATGATCCATGATCACCCGGGAGACCTTTTGCGTGCTGCGAGTCAGGAATACGGTGGTCCCCTCCACGCGCGGAATGACGCCGTTCTTCAGATCCGATAAGAACCGGTCGGCGGATTGCGGAGCATGCACCAACGTTGCGCGAATCGCATCGATGCCGGAGCGCCAGGTAATCATGACCAAGAACAAGATCGCTGCGAAGGTCAGGGGCAACCAGCCGCCTTCGGCAATCTTCAAGAGATTGGCAAGAAAGAAGCTCGAGTCGACGATGATGAATATTCCGGCCACGGGCATCGCAACGGCCCGAGGCCATTTCCACAGATCGCGCATGGCTCGATACAGCAAGAACGTGGTCAGCAGCATGGTGGTCGACACCGCGGTTCCATAGGCTCCCGCGAGGCGATCCGATCGTTCGAAGGCGATGGTGATGGCGATGGTGGCGACCATCAACAGCCAATTGACCGCCGGAATATAGATCTGCCCGTATATTCGATCGGAGGTTTGCCTTATCGCGACACCGGGAAGCCAGCCAAGCTGCATGGCCTGTCGCGTCATTGAGAAGGAACCGGTGATGATGGCTTGGCTCGCGATGATGGTCGCCATCGTCGCCAGCAGCACGAGGGGATAAATGGACCAGGCCGGCGCAATCTGAAAAAAGGGATTTCCCGCCACGGTTCCCTTGTCGAGCAAAAACGCGGTTTGCCCCGCATAGCTGAGCAACAACGACGGCAGAACGATGCCGTACCAAGAGCGGCGGATGGGGCCCTTGCCGAAATGTCCCATGTCGGCGTAAAGCGCCTCGCCACCGGTGATGCACAGGAACACGCCCCCCAATACCAGAAATCCGGAACGTCCCTCGGCGGTCAAGAAGTTGATCGCATGCCGGGGATCCACCGCGGCAATGACGCCCGGGTGCTTCAAGATGGAAGCGCCTCCGATCAACGCGATGACAAAAAACCACAGCAGCATCACGGGGCCGAACGCGCGGCCGATTTTTTCCGTTCCGAATCGCTGTGCGGCGAAAAGGCACAGAAGAATGACGACGGCCATGGGCATGATGAAGGGCTTGAAGGCATCCGTCACGACGTTGACCCCTTCGAGCGCGCTCAGTACCGATATGGCCGGCGTGATCGCCCCGTCGCCGTAGATCAACGCGGCGCCGAGCAGTCCCATGCCGGTCAAGATGCGTAAGCCGGGCGTAAAACCGTTGGCCCCGATCAAGGACATCAAGGCGAGAACGCCGCCCTCGCCCCGATTGTCGGCGCGCAACACGAACAGGCAGTACTTGATCGAGATGGTTACGATCAAAGTCCAAAACACCAGCGAGAGCACACCGAGCGCGGTCTGCGGCGTGAATTGACCGCCCGTTGCCTGCACCACGGATTGCAGTGTGTACAGTGGGCTCGTACCGAGATCGCCGAAGACCACACCGAGCGCACCAAACGCCGCCCAGGACTTGGGCCGCATCGGCTGCGCAGATACGTCGACCGATTGTTCTGTCATGGCACCGCCGTTTTCCTTACCCGCGATATGCTCGTAGGTGACGGCGCTCTTATGCGATGTTTGCGACGGGACTCGAAGATTTGCGACGACGCGAATGCAGCGAACGCCGCGCATTCGCCGCGCCCACCCCAAACAGGCCGAGCAGGGTGACCAGACCCAACGCACCACCACCGCCGCCGCCGGTCGCGGGCGCCGCACTAGTCACACTCAGCGTCACCGATGTCGACTGCGATGCGCCGAGACCGTTGGTGCATAGCAGTGCGTAAGTGTCAGTCCCGACGGCCGTCGGCGTAACTGTTTGGGTACCGCTGCTGGCCAAGGCGCCGGTCCAACTTCCAGAAGCAGTGCATCCCTGGTTGTTCGCCGAAGACCACGTGAGCGTGGTCGAGCCGCCCACGATGATGGAGCTTGACGCCAGCGTCAACGTCGGCGCGGGAGGCAAGGTCGCGGGAACCATTTGCGCTGCGAGATTGGCCTGCACCAAACCGTAACCGGCGGCAACATTGGGGACAGGACCACTCGTTGTAACTTCCATAGCGACGGCCGTGCTTTGCATGAAGCCGACAATCTCTGCAGGCGTCAGGGTCGGATTGGCTTGCAGGAATAACGCAGCGATGCCAGCCACATGCGGCGCAGCGGCAGACGTGCCGAAGAAATTCGGGAAGGCCGCATTATTCAGACACTCGGTGACTGTGCTGGCGTCGGTAATTCCCCCGTCCGCCAGCGTGAATCCGAGGAAAGTATTATTGCCGCCGTCCGGGCCGACGAAATCCGGCTTTTGACGAGTCACCGGAGTTGCGAGCTTGGCTCCGGCCGCGTCGAACAGAATGGGATCACCGCCCGCTGAAGAAAACGGTTCCACAGTCGGGACAAACCCGCAGGAGGGCGTGTTCGCAAAGAATGCCGCGCCCACGGCGGCGGCGCCCGCCGCGCCCGGATGACCCTGTATGGTGCCGCTGTTGGTGGCGAACTGCGTCGCGATTGTGCTGCCCCTGCCGTCGTCCTCGACCACGATCTTGATTCGGCCAGGCGCAGTACCGCTCACCAAGCCGACGACAATATTCAGCGTCTCCGCCGAGCTGTTGCCCGTCGCGTCGGCGCGGTTATAGACGAACATCACTTGCACTGGATCCACGCCAATCGCATTCCCGCCCGTGCACGTCGATGATCCCAAGCCACCGCTTGGGGTCATGTTGTTGACAATGTCATTGCCGGTTAGCGGTTGGATGCACAAGTCGATTTGATTCTTGGCCCCGCCGCTGCCGGGTGCGCCGGTTATATAGGGCTGATCCCATTCCAGCACGATGGCGACGAATTCGCCTGGAATCAGCGGCGGAATGGACACGGGCAGCACCGTCGAGACCGCACCGCCCGCAGCCTGATTGAAATTCAGCAAGTGTTCGCCCGCGTTCAGACCCGTGCCCGCGGTAGCAAAGGTCGGCGCATTGTTGTCATACGCCAGCGTGCCGTTATTGCCGGCCGAGGAAAAATACGCGACGCCTTGCGCTACCACTGCGTCGACGGCCTGCGCGACGATGCCGTCCTGAAAGAACGGCTCATCGAAATAACCCACGTCATCAACGATCACTTTTGCGCCGCCCCCGCCATTTGCGACCGGAGCAGCCAAAGCGATAATGCCGTTGGCAAAGTCTGCTTCGCTATTTTCCGCTGTATGAAATGCAAGGCCGGCGCCTGGTGCCACATCGTGGATGATTTGCATCATCGCCCGGCCTTCATCGCCGAAGGGCAGCTGGACCGGAGCGCCGTAGGCCAGGCAATTCGCTTCGCCATTCCCGGGACTGTCGGTGTCGATGATGCTGACCGAAGAAGGTAAATCCCCTGATGTTGTATCGCCCGCCGCCGTCGTATTAAATCCGTTGTTGGCATAGCCGTTGAGGCCGTTGGCGGGCACGCCGTTGGAGGCATACACCGGGTAGCAATCGTAGCTGTCGGAAATAACCCCGACGGTGACGCCGCTGCCGTCCAGTGCATTCGACGTGCGCACGAGGTCGCTGTTCTGCGCGTAGTCGCCCTGGCTTTGGATCGCACCGCTGCGGGTGCGAGGCATGGCGGCCCGAATGGAATGCAATTCACCGAGCGTCGTCGCGGCATCCAATTGATCGACCGGCAACCAGCCGCCGACATCATTGGAGTACTGCGATGCCCGTTGCAGACCCAATCCAACCAGGGCGGATTTCAATTTCTGCGGATCGCCGGTCGTGATCGCATCGATCAACACCAGGGGAGTCGAACTGTTGGCCGGCTGAACAAATCTCGCAGCCGGATTCAATGCGTGCAAATCTTCCACGGCGTGGCCGGGACGCACGCTGCTCACATGGCGTGATATTTCAGCAAGCGAGGCGTCGAACTTCGAGCCAGTGGCGCTGTGGCGTTGCTGCATGCTGCGGCTGCCGGCGATATGTAGTTGAGCGGTGCCGCGTAAGTTCGGGCGATGGAGCATGGGATGCGAAGGCCCGACGGCAGAGACCGCCGTGATAGCCGTTAGTATGCCCAACGCCCCGATTGCAAAGAAACGTGAAGCCATCCGTGGTCTCCCTTAGTTGCCACGATTACTTGCCTCTCATGGTAACAGCAGATGCGCGCGCCGGCTGAAGAGTCGCGGCGTCGCGACGCGCGATTACCTCAAAAGGGGCCAATAAATTCAACTGTCGAGCCAGGTGGTCCCAAACGACGCAACGTGCAACTCGGCGCGGTCCAATTCGTCCTCGAGCAAATGGAATGCATCGTCTTGCAGGCGCCCTTCGCTGCGCCACTGGCCGAGCAAGCGACGTTCGGCCGTAATCGCCTGGGTTCGCAGCTCGTCGTACGCGGTCGAGGGCCGGGATCGATCGACGCTGGCGCTGCGCGTTGCCCCATATTCGGCGCGTATCGCGGCGGCGCCTTCACCGGGAATGCCCGCCAATACCTCGAGCGCGGCTCCCAACATCGCCTGGCGCGCTCGGGAGACATCCTCGTCGAGCGAAGCATCCGGTCCGATTCGCAGCAAGGCAATCAACGGGCGGATGGTGAATCCCTGGAGAATCAGCGTGCCGAGCACGACGGTGAACGCGCTGAGCACGATGACGTCGCGCCCGGGGAACTCGTGCGGCAACGCCAGTGCGGTCGCCAGCGTGACCAGCCCGCGCATGCCGCACCACGACACCAATACCCCCACCCGTGCGCCGGGTACTTTTGAATGCAGCACGCGCTTCTCAAAGAAAGCGCGGAACTGACGCACGGCCACACCGTAGAGCATCACCCAGGCAAAGCGCACCCCGATGACGATCCCCAACACAATGAGTGCAAAAACCAGCGCATGGGTCAGGGCTGCGCCATGCAGCTGACTCAGAATGACACGTGCCTGCAGTCCCATCAGCAAAAATGCCAGCACATTGAGTATGAAGACCACTGTCGCCCACACGGCGTTGGTGTTGAGCCGATCGCGGGCGCTGGTGCGCGCGGGCGCATATTGCGAGGCCACGCCGGCAAGCGCCACCACGGCGATGATGGGCGAAAGCCCCAACCGATCCGCCAGAATCCACGTGCCGAAGGTGAAGAGGAACTGAGCGATGATCGAGGACAGGGTGCCGGCGACGGCGCGAATGATGCGCCTGGCCAGCAAGCTCACGACGATGCCGAGCACCGCGCCGCCGGGAACGGCGATGAGCAGCCGCGGCACCAAAGCCTCCCATGCGCCGCCCGGGGTCGTTGCCGCGGTCACCGCCAAGCCGAAGGCCAGCAACGCGACCGCATCATTCAGCAAACTCTCGCCCTGTAAGACTGCCATCATGCGGCGGGGCAAACTGAACTCTCGCAGCACGGCCGATGCGGCGGCGGCATCGGGCGGTGCGACGATGGCGCCGAGGGCGATGGCTGCCGCCAATGGCAATCCCGCAAGCGATACGCCGGCCCAGGCCACCGCAGCTGTGGTCACCAACACGAGGAGTACGGCCAGCGACACCAGCGGCAACCAATTGCGCAGCATTTCGCGCGGCGGCAAATCGAAGGCGGTGTCCATGACCGCGGGAGCGACGAACAGCGCCAGCACCAGACGCGGTTCGATGTTTAAATGCGGCGCAAACGGCAAAACCGCGACGCAGCCGCCCGCCAATGCCAACAGCGATGGATAGGGGACGCGCAAGCGCCGCGCGATTTGCAGGAACACCACCGCAACGGCCAACAATAGCAAGGTGATTTCGAACAACTGCATGCGTGGGAGGATTGCACTTCGGTGCGCTATATTTCAATACGCGGCCGCATTGATCCTTAAGAAAGGGGTACTGACATGAGTCGATTACTGCTTCCCATGTGCTGTGCAGCTGGCTTTTTAGTCTTATCCTCGCCGGCATTCAGCGCCGACGCGGGTGCCGGCAAAGCCCTCTTTCGGCAGCGATGCACCGTGTGCCACACGGCGGAATCAGACGATAGCGGCGGCGCACAGGGGCCTTCACTCATCGGTGTCCTGGGTCGACCCGCGGCCAGCGCGCCACAGTTTTCTTATACCCAGGCGCTGCGCGAGTCGAAGCTGGTGTGGGATGCGGCGACTCTGAAGCGCTTTCTCGGCGCGCCGGCCGGCGTCGTGCCGGGCACGTCGATGGCTCTGGCCGTACCCGATGAGGCCGAACGCGACAACCTGATTGCCTATTTTCAAAGCGTCTCGAGCCAGGCCCCCGCCGCCGCACAGGCGATTGTGGTCCCGGCCGGCAGCGAGAAGTCGGCAAATTGGCGCTTGGATGCGCCCGGCCGAGTGCATCGGATCACCATCGCGTCGCTACCTGCGCCGTTTGCCACGCCGTCCTCGCGCAACAGCTCCTCGGTAGTGGCCAAGCCTGCGGGCGCGACACTGGCATTGCCTCCGGGTTTTCAGATCGAGCCCTTTGCGACCGGTCTTGCCGGTCCGCGCAAAATGCTGATCGCGCCGAACGGCGACATACTGGTCACGGAGATCTCCGGCGGGCGGGTCACCGTGATTCACCCCACGCCGGACGGGCGGCACGCGGGCGGCACCGACGTCTATCTCAAAGGACTCAGGCAGCCATTCGGCCTGGCCTTTTATCCGAATGCACAGAATCCGCAATGGCTGTATGTCGCCGAAACGAATCGCGTCACGCGCTACGCCTACCAGGCGGGCGATGTGAAGCCTCGCGGCGAGACTCAGATCGTCGTACCGCAATTGCCGAGCGGCGTCGGCCACTCCACGCGCGATATCGCGTTTTCGCCGGACGGCAAGCAACTGTTCGTCTCGGTGGGTTCCGGATCGAATGTGGCCGAGACCATATCCAAGAAATCACCGGCGGAGATCAGAACCTGGGATGCACAGCATGGCCGTGGCGCCGCATGGGATACAGAGACAGACCGAGCCGCGGTACTGGAATTTGATGCGGCAGCTCCTGCGGCGCCCAGGTTCTACGCCGGCGGCATTCGCAATTGTGTGGGTCTGACCGTGCAGCCGGCCAATGGCGCGCTCTGGTGCACGACCAACGAACGCGACGCGCTCGGCGATGATTTGGTGCCTGATTATTCGACGCGCGTGAAGCGCGGCGATTTCTACGGCTGGCCCTGGTACTACTTGGGCTCCAATGAGGACCCGCGCTTGAAGGGGGAGCGGCCGGATCTGGCGGGCCACGTGTCGGTGCCCGACGTGCTCTATCAGGCACATTCGGCGTCGCTCAGCATGACCTTCTACGAGGCAAGCAACGGCAAATCCGCATTCCCGGCCGCCTTCGTCGGAGATGCCTTTGTCGGCTTCCACGGCTCTTGGAACCGCAGTTTGCGCACCGGCTATAAATTGGTGCGCGTTCACATGAAGAACGGCGAACCCACCGGTGATTACGAAGATTTTCTGACCGGTTTCGTGGTCGACGACAGCCATGTCTGGGGACGGCCGGTGGCAACCGCGGAACTCAAGGATGGCTCGCTGTTGATGAGCGAGGATGGCGGCAATGTCATCTTCCGCATTTCATACGGTCGCTGATCGGTTGATCCATGAATGAGATATATTTTGCACCACCGCAAGATTCTTCAATTCGCAGCAACATTCATTATGTAATATGATTTGGCCACGCCACCGGAGAAAAACATGGCCAAAGTCACACGGCGATCCTTTGTTACCACCGTCGGCGCCGCGAGTGTGGTTCCCGCCGCGGCGTTGCTGACAGCTGCCACACCCGGATCGCCCGCCGACGCGGCAACCGCCGCAAAAACAGCGAGCGACGCGGCGTCGGGCAAACCTGTTTATCTTTTCTTCAACGCCGATGAGGTGCTGTTCATCGAGGCGGCGTGCGAACGATTGATACCCGCGGACGAGTTGGGACCGGGAGCCCTCGGCGCTGCGGTTCCCAACTATCTCGACAAGCAGTTGGGCGGTGCATGGGGCGCGGGCGAGCGCCTGTACCGCAGCGGTCCCTGGCAAGGCGGAACGCCGTCGCAGGGTTATCAGCTGCCCTTCACGCCGGGCGAGCTTTTTCACACCTGTCTGCGCGCGATCAGCCGCGATCTGGCGGCGAGCAAGACGCCATTTAATGAAATGTCGGCCGACAATCAGGACGCATACCTCAGGTCTCTCGAGTCCGGAGCGCACGATCTGGATGGCGTGCCCTCAGGGATGTTCTTCGACATGTTGTTGAAGATGAGCGTGGAAGGATTCTTCAGCGATCCGGTGTATGGCGGCAATCGCGACATGGTCGCGTGGCGGATGATCGGCTTTCCCGGCGCGTATGCGGACTATTTCGAGGCAATCGATCACCACGGCGTGAAGTTCGTGCGTGAACCGATGAGCCTCGCCGAGGACGGCAAAGGCCATATCCACACGCGTCAAGACATTCCCGCAAACCTCTAAGAGCAATCAAGGGAGACCACCATGGTGCAGCGTCTCAAAGAAGTCGACGTCGTCGTCATCGGCGTCGGCATGGTCGGCAGTATCGTCGCCAAGGAACTCGCGGCGGCGGGCTATAAAGTCGTGGGATTGGAGCGCGGGCAGACGCGATTCACCGTCCCGGAGTTTCAAAGCCCGGCCATCCACGACGAACTGCGCTTCGATATTCGCAAGGCCATGATGCAGGACAATACGCGCGAACCGGTTACGTTTCGCAACCAAGGATCGCAGGTGGCGCTGCCGGTCCGGCGTTGGGAGTCGTTTCTTCCAGGCACCGGCCTCGGCGGCTCCATGGTGCATTGGAATGGCCAGACGTACCGATTCCAGGCGAACGATTTTCAACTGGCGACGCGCACACGCGAGCGCTACGGCAAGAATTTTCTGGATGCGGATCTCACCATTCAGGATTGGGGCGTGACTTACGATGATCTGGAGCCGCACTACGATCGCTTCGAGTATCTGCTCGGCACCAGCGGCAAGGCAGGCAACATCAAGGGTCAGATTCAGCCGGGCGGCGACCCGCATGAATCGCCGCGATCGCGGGACTATCCGACGCCGCCGCAGAAAGAACATTATTCGGGCGCGATGTTTCGCAAAGCCGCGAGCAGCTTGGGCTACCACCCCTTTCCGCAGCCCTCGTCCAATTTGAGCCAGCCCTACACCAACCCGGAAGGCATGAAGCTCAATGCCTGCGTCTTTTGCGGCTTCTGCGAACGCTACGCCTGTGAACATTACGCGAAGTCAGTGCCGCAGACGGTGATCCTGCCGGTGTTGCTCGCCAACCCGAACTTCGAGCTGCGCACCGGCTGCCAGGTTCAGCGCATCAATCTCGACTCGACCAAGAAGCACGCCACCGGCGTCACCTACATCGACGCCGTGGGCCGCGAGTTCGAGCAGCCGGCATCGCTGGTGATCACCTCCATGTTTGCACTCAATAACGTTCGCATGCTGCTGTTGTCGGGTATCGGGACACCCTACGATCCCGCGACGGGACAGGGCGTCGTCGGCCGCAATTATGCTTACCAGACCATGAGCACGGTGGCATCGTTCTTTGATGAGGACGTGCACATCAATCCTTTCATGGCATCGGGCGCGTCCGGCACGCTGATCAATGACTTCGCGGGCGACAATTTCGACCATAGCGGCTTGGGCTTCATCGGCGGCGCTTTCATCGGCGCCGTGAATACCAATGGCCGTCCGATTCAGTATCACCCGGTTCCACCGGGCACGCCGAATTGGGGCAAGGGCTGGAAACAGGCCGTGGTCAAGCACTACAACCACACCGTGATGTTCAGCTTGCACGGCAGCTCCGTGGCGCAGCGCCAAAACTATCTGGATCTCGATCCCACCTACCGCGATGCGTGGGGCCAGCCGCTGCTGCGGATGACCTTTGATTTTCCGCAAAACGACATCAAGATGGCGGCGCACCTGACGGCGAAAGCAGTCGAGATCGGCAAAGCCATGGGTGCAAAACAGGTGGCCGGCAATCCACGCAAGGGTCCTTACACGGTCACGCAATATCAGACCACGCACAACACCGGCGGCAGCGTGATGGGCGACAACCCGAAAACCAGCGTGGTCAATCGCTACTTGCAGTCCTGGGACGTGCCGAACGTGTTCGTCATCGGCGCCTCCAACTATCCGCAAAATGCCTCGTGGAACCCCACCGGCACCCTCGGCGCCTTGACCTACTGGGCGATCGAGGCCCTCAAGAACAAGTACTTGAAGAATCCCGGCCGGCTGGTGTCGGCATGAACGTGCTGGCAGGTTCAATCATGATCCTGGCCATGCCCTGCGCGCTCGCGCAGACGGCGCCATCGGCAAAGCCGGGCGGCGCAACGCCGGCGGCCGAGGCGCCGGCGGCACCCTGCGAGGCCTGCCACGGTGCACACGGCGAAGGCATGGCGGCTGCGCATGTGCCGCGCATCGCCGGCCAATCGGCGGAGTATCTGAAAAAACAATTGGATAATTACGCCGACGGCACGCGAGACAGTCCGATCATGACGAATTTTGCCAAAGCACTCAGCGACAAGCAGCGCATCAAATATGCCATGCTGTATGCGTCCATGCCGATGCCGCAGAGTCCGCAACCCAAATCGCTCAACGCCGTTCAGTTCGCGCGCGGGCATCAATTGGCATTCCAAGGCGATGAACGAGTGCGGGTTCAGGCATGCAACGGTTGCCACGGCCCGGACGGGGTCGGCGTTTTGCATGCCGCGCCCTACCTGGCCGGGCG
>Ga0193709_1000466_pt1 | contig 14271 bp, 12 predicted proteins | sample H3c2metaG_FD_160571 | JGI IMG/M metagenome (GOLD analysis project Ga0193709, IMG submission 160571) | Soil microbial communities from a riparian zone of the East river system, Colorado, United States - H3c2 | ecosystem: Environmental > Terrestrial > Soil > Riparian zone | place: USA: East River... | reverse complement strand
AAATTGGTGATCGTCGGCGATGGGGCGATGTCGCCTTACGAAGTGAGCCATCCCGGCGGCTCGATCGAACATATGAACGAGGAAGCCGGCGCGGTGTGGCTCAAGCGGCTGACAGACACGTACCATTCGGCGGCGTGGATCAACCCGACGCCTGAAGCCTATTGGGGCCAGTCGCATTCGACTATGGTGCTCAAAGCGCTGATGGGCGGGCGGATGTATCCGTTGACACTCGATGGATTGGATGAGGCCACCCGAGAGCTAGCGCGGAAGCGTTAGCGCCCCGTTCGCACGAAATGCCGTATTATGTGCCGATCAGTTCGAAAAGCTCGCGCCGGAGGCCTGAAGGCGCTGGACCTCCTGCCGAGAATAATCGTCCTTCAGCGCCCATTCCGGAGAAGTAAGGCAACGGCGCTCCGTTCTGATGACCGAGCCAGTCACAGCAACGCGCCGGCAAAGCAGCTTTTCAGGAAGGTCGATGCCGGCGAGCGTCTTGGGCCGTTCCGCGGGCTTTATCCCCTGCGGCAAAACCCATTTTATGGCGCCATCGTGGGTCGGGCTGATAAGACGGCCCGCCTCGTCTCGGACCGGCTTGAACACGCCATGGGCCGACATCAATTCACAGGTTTCCGCATCAAGGCGCGGGAAGCCGCTGCTTTTGGTTACTTCGCACCCGATCAAGCGCCCATCGCGATCGAGATTGATCTGGAAGAAGACAATTCCATGCTCACCGGCGGCAAGCGCTCTCGGCGGATAATGTTTGAGAATGAATTCGCGATTCTTCTCTTCGCGCACTGCCTGCTCGGCCGGCGTTTCCGCTTGAGCCGAAACCGACGCTAGAAGCGCAAGCCCAAGGATCCAATGACTCTTCATCGACGCATCCCTAGTCTCCGGTCGTCATACCCTTCTTGCCCTGGATGTCGTCATAGGGCTGCTTCATCTCGTCGGTCAGCCGCGACCATTCGGTCTTGGTCATGCAGGTCCGCTCGTAGCCCGAAAGCGTACCCATCTTGAGAGTTCGCTTGCAGATCATTTTCTCGGGCGCGTTGGCGGCGGTCACCGCGATCGGCGCTATTGCTCTCGAGGTGGAACTCGGAATTTTCCAGTTGACCACGCCTTCGGCGATGAAATTGGTCTTTTCCCCGTCGCTGTTTTTAACCGGCTGGAACACAGCGTGGATCAGGATCAGCTGACAGGTCTCGTCATCGAGCTGCCGATAGCCGCTGCTGTGCGTGACTTCGCAATTGGTCGGCTGTCCGGCCTTGTCGAGCCGGACCTTGAACGCGACCAGGCCCTGTTCGCCTGCCTCAAGCGCCCGCTTGGGATAATATTGCAGGAGGGTGTCGTAATTCTGTGCCTCTCGAATGGCCTTTTCGGCGGGCGTTTCAGCCTGAGCGGCAGCGGACGCCAACAAGGCCAGGCCCAGGATACCTACGCACTTCATAACGACTCTCCCACACAGGCAGCTACGCGCTATAAGTTTATGACAATAAGGCGATTTTCGGCATTGACGTCAATTGTTGAGGGTATATGCGTTGCGTTTGATCTCTTCCCAAGGCTCTTTCATCTGGTCGGAAAGGCGCTGCCAATCGCGCTTGGTCATGCAGGTCCGTTCATAGCCCACCAGCGTACCCTGCCTTAGTTCGCGTTTGCAGATCATCTTCTCAGGCGCATTGGCTTGGGTCACCTTGACCGGCGCAACCGTATTGGCCGCAGCGCCCGGGATCTTCCAGTTGATCACGCCTTCGGTCACTTGATTGACCTTATTCCCATCGCCATCCTTAACCGGCTGGAACACCGCGTGGATCAGGACCAGCTCGCACGTTTCATTATCGAGCAGGGCATGTCCGCTGCTGTGCGTGACTTCGCAATTGGTTGGCTGGGCTGCCTTATCGAGCCGGATGGTGAATCCTACCAGGCCCTGCTCCCCTGCCACCAGCGCGCGCTTGGGATAATAAGCCATCAGCGTGTCGTAATTCTTCGCCTCGCGAAGGGACTTTTCGGCTGGCGTTTCCGCCTGCGCGGCAACTGAAGCCAGCAAGACCAACCCCAGGACAGCAATCGCCTTCATCAAACCCACTCCCCATCTACCCAATGCAAAGAATTACCATTAAATATAATAGACTTAAAGCCCGGCCAGTTCAGCCTCCGGTGCACGGGCCTCCGCCCATCGAGATACAGGTCGCCATTCCCTTTTTGCCCTGTATGTCGTCATAGGGTTGCTTCATCTCGTCGGTCTGACTTCGCCATTGGGTCTGGGTCATGCAGGTCCGCTCATAGCCGGCCAGCGTTCCCATCCTAAGCGTGCGCTTGCAGATCATTTTTTCTGGCGCATTGGCCGCTGCCACGGCAACCGGCGGGAGCGGAATGGCCGGTCCGGCCGCACCCGGAATCTTCCAGTTCACAACGCCCTCGGCGATGTAGTTGGTCTTGTTCCCCTCGCTGTCCTTGACCGGTTGGAACACGGCATGGATCAGGACGAGCTGACATGTTTCCTCGTCAAGCAGGCGGTGCCCGCTGCTGTGCGTGACTTCGCAATTCGTGGGCTGCCCGTCTTTATCGAGCCGGACGTTAAACGCGACTAGGCCCTGCTCGCCCGCGGTAAGCGCACGAGCCGGATAATAGCGCATCAGGGTGTCGAAATTCTGTGCCAGTCTGGCAGACTGCTCGGCGGGCGTTTCAGCTTGGGCGGTCGCCGCTACGGCCAAGGCCAACCCTAGGACACCAATCGCTTTCATCGACCGTCTCCTTCAAATGCTCCCGCAACGATTTAACATCAAATCAATAGAGTTGGAATGAATTCCGTTCGGCCAACCACCCGGCTTCATCGGGCAGCGCGAGCGCATCGAGGTCGCCCGGCAGGCTTGCCAAATCGTCGACCCATTCCCTCAAGCCCGGCCCGCCATTGATGACGTCGATCGGCAACTTGCCGAAGGCATATTCGTATGGGAAGTCGCGCCACAGCTCGTAATCTGGATATAGGCGCCGGATGGCCTTGAAGGCGAGCGCCTGCAGCCGCCACGGCTTGAACGCGTCATGGTCATAGCCGCGGCCCTCGGCGTGGATGTGGATGCCGTGGCACAACTGGTGCGCGTGCTTGTGGAAGGTCGGCTCGAACCAGATTTCGCGCAAGGAGCAGCCGGCTAGCCATTGCGGTGCAAGGTCATCCATTTCGGCCAGCACCGCCCGGGCGTCGATGTCGGGCGCTCCGAAGATTTCAAGCGGGCGCGTCGTTCCCCTGCCCTCGCTCAAGGTCGCGCCCTCAAGCATGACCGTGCCGGCATAATCGCGCGCCATGCTGATGTTGGGGGCATTGGGGCTCGGGTTGATCCAGATCCGGTCATCGGGCCAGCCGAAGCCCGGCGCGGCGCTGGGATCCCACCCCTCCATCGCGATCACGCGATAGTCGACGTCTAGTTTGAAGTGGTCGATGAACCAGTGGCCAAGCTCGCCGAGTGTCAGCCCGTGGCGCATCGGGATCGGTCCGGCGCCGACAAAGCTTTCCCACCCAGGCAGCAGCGTTAGCCCTTCGACCGGGCGGCCCGCCGGATTTGGCCGGTCGAGCACCCACACCGACTTGCCATGCTCGGCGGCGGCTTCGAGCATGTAGAGCAAGGTCGTGATGAAGGTGTATATCCGGCAGCCGAGATCCTGCAGGTCGATCAGCACGGTGTCGAAGCTCGACATCATCTGCCCGCTCGGGCGGCGAACCTCGCCGTAGAGGCTGAACACCGGGATACCGAGCTGTGGGTCGGTGAAATCCGGGCTCTCGACCATATTATCCTGCTTGTCGCCCTTGAGGCCGTGCTGCGGGCCAAACGCGGCGGACAGGCGGATGCCGGGACATTGTGCGAGCGCATCGAGGCTGTGGACCAGGTCGCGGGTGACCGAGGCGGGATGCGCGACCAGTGCGACGCGTTTCCCTTCGAGCGGTGCACGGAGCGTGGGGTCGGCGAGGAGGCGGTCGATACCGAACAGGGTCATGCCGCCCCTATGTCCGCGAGGCGCAAGGCGAAGCAAGCATCATGGTGGAAATCGGGCGGCCCCGCGTGGTGAGCGATCGCCCAATAGCTTTTGTGCCCCGATCGATCCTCGATCACCGCGGTCGGCGCGAGACTGGCGACATCGTCGAGATCGGTAGCGAGACTGGCGGTGAGGTTGAGAGTATCCGCGTCGCCATCGGTGGCGATAGCGATTGTTGCCGGGATCTCGCGCCTGCCTTCGCGATACGAATCGAAGGCATAAGCCGCCCACTCGCCCGAGGGGCTGAAATTATACTCGCGATAGGCACCGCCATCGCCGCGCAAGAAAAGTTCGAAGCAGGTCGTTTGCCAGAGGTCGTCGGCACGCCCGGGCTCGCTTTGCGCCGGCAGGACGAGTTCATCGATATCGCCGGTGACCGTGTAGCTGAGCATTAGCCCACTGGGCGCACGCGTCACATACGCATCGACCGAAGTGATCGCGCCGGGCGAATGCGCTGGATGGGAGATGAGCTGCACGAAACGCACCTTAAAGTCGGAAATGGGCCGCTGTCACGAAAATGGATGCTGAAACCCGTTCAGCATGACAGTAGGAGGCTGCATGACCAGCTACCGCTCCACCCTGCTTCGCCTGCTCGATGAGCGCGGATACATTCACCAGGCGACCGACGCCGCCGCGCTCGATGCGCTGGCGGAGCGTCAGATCATCCCGGCCTACATCGGCTTCGACGCGACCGCGCCTAGCCTGCACGTCGGCAGCCTGGTGCAGATCATGATGCTGCGGCGGCTGCAGCAGGCCGGGCACAAGCCGATCGTGCTGATGGGCGGGGGCACGACCAAGGTTGGCGACCCGTCGGGCAAGGAGGAAAGTCGCGTCCTCCTGTCGCACGAAGATATCCAGGGCAATATCGCCTCGATCCGCAAGGTGTTCGAACGGTTCCTGACCTTTGGCGACGGCCCGACCGACGCGGTGATGGCCGACAATGACGATTGGCTCGCCAAGCTCGAATATGTCCCGTTCCTGCGCGAGGTTGGCCGGCACTTCACCATCAACCGCATGCTGACCTTCGATTCGGTCAAATTGCGGCTCGACCGCGAACAGCCGCTGACCTTTCTCGAGTTCAACTACATGATCTTGCAAGCCTATGATTTTCTTGAGCTTTCGCGGCGCAGCGGCTGCCGGCTGCAGATGGGCGGGTCGGATCAATGGGGCAATATCGTCAACGGCATCGATCTTGCCCGGCGGATCGACGGCGCCGAGCTGTTTGGGCTGACGACCCCGCTGATCACTACCGCCGACGGCGCCAAGATGGGCAAGACCGCTAGCGGTGCGGTTTGGCTCAACGAGAATGCGCTGAGCCCATATGACTACTGGCAATTCTGGCGGAACACCCAGGACGGCGATGTCGGGCGTTTCCTCAAGCTGTTCACCGACTTGCCGCTCGACGAGGTCTCGCGGCTGGAGTCGCTCGGCGGCGCAGAAATCAACGACGCCAAGAAGGTTCTGGCCGACGCGGCGACGGCGATGGCGCATGGCGAGGATGCTGCCGCTCACGCTTCGGACACAGCCAGGCAGACTTTCGAGCAGGGCGGCGCTGGCGAAGACTTGCCTTCCTTGCGCGTCCCGGAAGGACGGATCGGGATCGTCGCGGCGCTAGTCGGACTGGGGTTTGCCGCGTCCAACGGCGAAGCCCGGCGCAAGATCGCCGAAGGTGCTGTGCGCGTGAACGGCGAGGTAGTCGACGACCCCGCATTTGTCGCAACCTTGGCGGAGGAGCCGGTCAAGCTGAGCCTGGGCAAAAAGAAGCACGGTCTGCTCAACCCGAGCGAATGAGCCCCACCGCCGAATCGCGTTCGAACAGATAGAGCGCGGTCCTCGCCGCCTGCCCGCGCGGCCCGTCGAGCCCGCCGTCGCGGTCGAGGAGCAGTTGCGCATCGCCCTGAGCGATCGGTGCAAGCTCTGCCAAATCCTCGGGCGTGGCGACGCGGAATTGCGCCTCGCCTGATTGGCGGGTGCCAAGGATTTCTCCCGGACCACGCAGCCGCAAGTCTTCCTCCGCGATGCGGAAGCCGTCGTTGGTCTCGCGCATCAGGGCAAGGCGCGCGCGGGCGGTTTCGCTCAAGGTCTGGCCGCGAATCAGCAGGCATGTGCTGTGCCCAGCCCCGCGCCCGACCCTGCCGCGCAATTGATGAAGCTGGGCAAGGCCGAAGCGCTCGGCACCCTCGACGACCATCAGCGTCGCATTGGCGACATCGACCCCGACCTCGATCACCGTGGTGGCGACGAGCACCGCCAGTTGGCCGCTGACGAACGCCGCCATGACCGCATCTTTCTCCGGACCCTTCATCCGCCCGTGGACCAGGCCGACCTTCGTGCCGAAGCGAAGGCGAAGCAGAGCGGCGCGTTGCTCCGCGGCGGCGCTGTCGCTCTTCTCGCTTTCCTCGACCAGGGGGCACACCCAATAGGCCAGCCCGCCGCTTGCGACATGCCGGCCGAGGCCGTCGATCACATCGGGGATTTTCTCGTCGCTGATGACCCGCGTTTCGATCGGAGTCCGGCCCGGCGGCATCTCGTCGATGCGGCTGACGTCCATCTCACCATATTGTGTCAGGGCCAGCGTGCGCGGGATCGGGGTCGCGGTCATCACCAGCAGATGCGGCGGGCGGGTCGCCTTGGCCGAGAGCAACAGCCGCTGCGACACGCCGAAGCGATGCTGCTCGTCGATCACGGCGAGCCCCAGCGATTTGTAAGTGACCTTTTCCTGGAAAATCGCGTGGGTGCCGACGAGAATGTCGATCGACCCGTCGGCGAGGCCCATCAGCACGGCTTCTCTTGCGCGGCCTTTCTCGCGCCCGGTCAGGATCGCGGTCCGCACGCCAAGTGCGTCGAGTTGCGAGACAAGCGTCGCATGATGTTGGCGCGCAAGGATTTCGGTCGGTGCGAGCAAGGCCGCCTGGGCGCCCGATTCGACTGCGGTGAGCATTGCCAGCAGCGCCACGAGGGTTTTGCCCGACCCGACATCGCCCTGGAGCAGCCGCAACATCGGCGCGGCCTGGGCCATATCGCCGCGGATTTCCTCGGTGACTCGAACCTGCGCGGCGGTGAGCGTGTAGGGCAGCCGCAGCCTGTCGATCAGGCGTCCGTCGCCCTGGAGCGGGACCGAGCGGCGGCGGCGCGAATAAGCGCGGAGGAGGAGAAGCGCGAGCTGATTGGCGAAGATCTCGTCATAAGCGAGACGGCGGCGTGAGGCGGTCATGTTGGGATCGGCATGAGCTTCGGCCAGCGCCGCGCGCCACGGCCGCCAGCCTTCGCGCGCGGCAAGCGACGGCTCGATCCATTCGGGCAGCTCCGGTGCGCGTTCGAGCGCCGCCATGGCGAGCTCGCGCATGCGGCGGTTGGTGATGCCTTCGCTCAACCCATAAACCGGCTCGCGCAGGGGCAAATCCGCCGCTTTGTCGAGCCCAAGCACCTCGGGATGGACGATCTGCAAGTCTTGCCCATAGGCATCGAGCTTACCCGAGACGAGCTTGGGCTCGCCGAGCGGAAGCGACTTCTTCGCCCATCCGGGGTTGTTGAAATAGGTCAGCGTGATCGTATTGCCGGCCTTATCCGAGGCGTAGACGCGGAACGGCCCCCTGCCCGCCGACGCCCGCATTTCGAACGGTGTGACCTCGAGGACGACGATCCGTCCGACGAGCGCGTGGCTCGCTTCCGCCGCGTGAACCCGATCGATCGACCCGGTTGGCAGATGATAGATGAGATCGACCGCACGGGTCAGGTCGAGCCGCTTCAGTGCCTTTGCGAGACCCGGCCCGACGCCCTTTAGCGCTTCGACTTCGGTGAACAGCGGGTTGAGAAGCTCGGGGCGCATGGACGTGTCTTAGCGCCGCTGGGGTGACAGTCGAGGGGTGGCACCCTAGATGGCCGCCATGGCTCCCGGCGACGATGATTTGAAAGCGCTGCGCTATCGCGCGTGGCATCGCGGGACGCGCGAGGCCGACATGATGATCGGCGGGTTTTTCGATGCGCATTATGCTTCGTGGGACGAGGCTACGTGCGATCTGTTCGCCGCGCTGCTGAATGAGACAGACGTCGACATCATGGCGTGGGCGATCGGCGTGCAGGCGGTTCCCGAGCGGTTCGCGGGTCCGATGATGCAGGCCATGCAGCGCCTCGATTATCTGAAGGTCGCCAAGTGAGCGAGCCCTTGCAGCGCATTCTTGGCGCGACAGGCCCCCTAACCCTCGCCGGAGTGCCCGCCGGCTTCCTGCCGTGGCTGGCAGGTGATTTGGCGCGCGCAGCCCATGGCAAAGGCGGCACCAACAGCGGGCGCGCGGTGGTGGTCGTTGCCGACGAGCTGGCGATGCGTGCGCTGGCCGACACTGTCCCGGTGTTTGCGCCCGACGTGGAGATGCTGCAGCTCCCGGCATGGGATTGCCTGCCTTACGACCGCAGTTCGCCGGCCTTGCGGGTGATGGCCGAGCGGCTGGCGACGCTCCACGCGCTGCAGGTGGCGCGCAAAGGCCCGCAATTGCTGATCGTCACCGCCAATGCTGCGACCCAGCGGGTGCCGACGCCGTTCCGCATCCGCCAACTGACGCGGCGGCTTGCGCCGGGCGAGCGGATCGACCGTGAGGCGTTGATCGCCTTGCTCGGCGCCAACGGCTACCAGCGCACCGACGCGGTCGCCGACGCGGGCGAATATGCCGTCCGCGGATCGCTGATCGACCTGTTTCCTGCGGGCGAGCCGACCGCGCTCAGGCTCGATTTCTTCGGCGACGAGATCGAGAGCGTGCGGCGGTTCGACCCGACCGACCAGCGCACCATCGGTCCGGCAGATGCGTTCACCTTGATGCCGGCTTCGGAAGCCTTGCTCGACGAGGCGACGGTCAAGCGGTTCCGCGCGCGCTATCGCGAGACGTTCGGCGCCAACGCCACAGGCGACCCGCTCTACCAGGCGGTGTCCGAAGGGCGCCGGCTCGCCGGCATGGAACATTGGCTGCCTTTGTTCGAGGAGTCGCTGGCTACCCTGTTCGAGCACTTGAGTGAGAATGACGTCTGGCTGCGCGATGCCGGGACCGATGGCGCGATCGACGCGCGTTACGATTCGATTGCCGACTATTTCGAAAATCGCACCAAGGCCATGGTCGCACAGCCGGGCAGCTATCGCCCCTTGCCGCCCGAAGATCTGTATCTGGAGCGGCGCGAATGGGATGCGGCGGCTGCCGGGATGCCGGTCCACCTTGCCTCACCATTTAGCGAGCCACCAGGCGAGCGGGTAATCGACTTCGCGGTCGAGGCGCCGCGTGATTTCGCCCCCGAGCGAGCCCAGAACGTCAATGTCTATGAAGCGGTCGCGGTCGAGGTGCGCAAGCTCACGCGGGCCAAGAAGCGCGTAGTGCTGGCGAGCTACACGATTGGCGCGCGCGAGCGGCTGGCCGGGCTACTCGCCGATCATGGGCTGAAGTCCCTGGCGCTGGCCGGCAGCTGGCAGGACGCGCTTGGGGTAAAGGCCGACGCCGCGCTGATCGTCCTGCCGCTCGATCACGGTTTCAGCGCCGCCGATGTCGCGGTGCTGACCGAGCAGGACATGCTCGGCGATCGGCTGGTGCGGCGGCGACGGCGGCGCAAGGGCGCGGACGCTTTCCTAAGCGAGTTGGCGACGCTCAGCCCTGGCGACCTGGTGGTCCATGCTGAGCATGGCATCGGGCGCTATGTGGGATTGACCTCGATCAAGGTCGGCAATGCGCCGCACGATTGCGTCGCGCTCGAATATGCTGGGTCGAGCAAGCTCTACGTCCCGGTCGAGAATATCGACGTCCTGACCCGCTACGGCAGCGAAAGCGACGGCGTCCCGCTCGACAGGCTAGGTGGCGAAGCCTGGCAACGGCGCAAGAGCCGAATGAAGGAGCGGATCCGCGAGATCGCAGGCGAGCTGATCAAGACCGCCGCGATCCGCGCCACCCGGCCGGGCGCCTTGGTCGAGGCCGACAGCAGCTATCCGGCGTTCGTCGACCGCTTCCCCTATGACGAAACCGACGACCAGGACCGCGCGATCGACGAGGTGATCGACGATCTGGCGGCGGGGCGGCCGATGGACCGCCTGGTGTGCGGCGACGTCGGCTTCGGCAAAACCGAAGTGGCGATGCGCGCGGCGTTCGTGACCGCCATGTCGGGGATGCAGGTCGCATTGGTCGGGCCGACGACCCTGCTCGCCCGCCAGCATTACACCAATTTCGTCGAACGGTTTCACGGCTTTCCGATCAACATCGGGCGCCTGTCGCGGCTGGTTCCCGCGGCCGAAGCCAAGGCGACGCGCGACGGCCTGGAACACGGCACCACCGACATCGTCATCGGAACCCACGCAATCCTTGGGAAATCGGTCAGTTTCAAGAAGCTGGGGCTGGTCATTGTCGACGAGGAGCAGCATTTCGGCGTCACCCACAAGGAGCGGCTGAAAGCGCTCAAGAGCGACGTCCATGTGCTGACCCTGACCGCGACGCCGATCCCGCGGACGCTGCAAATGGCGATGTCGGGCCTGCGCGAATTATCGGTGATCCAGACTCCCCCGGTCGATCGGCTGGCGATCCGCACCTACGTCACGCCATGGGATCCGGTGGTGGTGCGGGAAGCGCTGCTGCGCGAGCATTATCGCGGGGGGCAAAGCTTCTTCGTCGTGCCGCGCATCGCCGACATCGCCGCCATCGAGGATTATCTCCGCGACGAAGTGCCCGAGGTGAAAATGGTCGTCGCGCACGGGCAAATGAGCCCGACCCAGGTCGAGGAACGGATGAGCGCCTTCTACGACCGCAAATATGACGTGCTCTTGTCGACCAGCATCGTCGAAAGTGGTCTCGACATCCCCAGCGCAAATACTTTGATCGTGCATCGGGCCGATCGCTTCGGCCTGGCCCAATTGTACCAGCTGCGCGGGCGCGTTGGCCGGTCGAAGACACGCGCTTATGCTTATCTGACGACGCCCGACCGCATCATGACCGAAGGCGCTACCAAACGACTGCAGGTGCTGGTCAATCTCGACAGCCTCGGTGCGGGGTTTCAGCTTGCCAGCCACGACCTCGACATCCGCGGCGCCGGCAATCTGCTCGGCGACGAGCAGTCGGGGCACATCAAGGAAGTCGGGTTCGAACTCTATCAGTCGATGCTCGAGGACGCGATCCTCGAGCAGAAAGCGGGCGGAGCAATCCGCCGCGAGGAATTTGCGCCGCAGATCAGCGTCGAGGCGCCGATCCTCATCCCCGAAGCCTATGTCCCCGATCTCGATTTGCGCATGGGGCTGTACCGCCGCCTGGGCGAGCTTGAGGACCGAGCGGCGATTGACAGCTTCGCCGCCGAAATGATCGACCGGTTCGGCGCGATCCCCTCCGAGACCGCCAATTTGCTGCAAATCGTCGAGACCAAGATCAACTGCCGCGCGGCATGCATCGCCAAGCTCGATGTCGGCGCCAAGGGCGCATTGGTGACCTTTGTCGAAGACGGTTTCCCCGATCTGGCGGGGCTCCTGGCCTATGTCGCGCGGCTGAAAGGTGCCGCGAAGCTCCGGCCCGACAGCAAATTGGCGGTATCGCGGTCCTGGCCAACGGCCGAAGAGCGCCTCAACGGCGCGATGCAATTGTCGCGCGGCCTGGCGCGGGTGATCGCCGCGGCCGGCTAAGCCGCCGCTGCCTGTGTGCTGGCGACGAAACGGGTGAGCGCGGCTTCGTCGAGCGCGCCCGCGCCGAGGAAACCCTGATAAAGGTCGCAACCCCATTCAGACAGCAAGGTCAGCTGGGCGGTGCTTTCGACGCCTTCGACGATCACCGACAGTTCGAGTTCGCGGGCGAGGCGGATCATCGCCTTGACCACGATCCGGTCGCGCGATCCGCCCACGATGTCCGCAATCAAGCCGCGATCGATCTTGAGCGTGTCGAGCGGCAGGCTGGTGAGATAGGCCAGGCTGCAATAGCCGGTGCCGAAATCGTCGACCGCGATGCGCACCCCGGCGGCGCGCAGCATGGCGAGGCGCGCGGCGGCGGCGGGCTGGTCGGCGAGCAGGCCATTTTCGGTGATTTCGGCGGTGACGCGCTCTGGCTTTAATCCGGCGGCGGCAATCTCGTCGAGCAGCCAGCGCTCATAGCCGGGCCGAGTAAGATCTTCGGCTAGAAGGTTTATTGAGATACGAAGCTCAGCGAGCGGCCCGGTCCATTGGCCCACCATGCGCAACGCCTTGCGTTGGATCAGCCGCGAAAGCCGCTCGGACTGGCCTGTAGCGGCAGCGCGGGCGAATAGTTCCTCGGGTGAATTGGCACCATCCCAGCGGGCCAGTGCCTCGACTCCGCTAACATGGCCGGTGGCCAGTTCGATCTGCGGCTGGAAATGGACCTGAATCCGATTGCGGGCGATAGCAGTCTCGAGCGCGCGGTCGCGGCGCGGTTTGGCGGGCGCCGGACCAAGCTGATCCGACGCCCGCTTCCCCCCCCTGGGAGTTCGAAACCACGCAAACTTCATAGCCCTGCCTAGGCGGCGCTCGATTGCGGTGAAAGGAGGCGGTTGGCATGCGCCCCACAACGGGACAGTGGCGCGGCTGCGCAAAATCCCTATGTTTGCCCGGCCACCACAGTCAAAAGGAGCGGCTGTGACCGCCCAAGCCACGGCCAAGTCCGCCATCCACGCCGACCGCGACCTTGCCGCGGCGGGCATTGGTCTGCTCGTGTCGAACACAGAAGCGAGCAAAGCCGCCGAGGCGATGCTCCGCAAGCGCTACAAATGGGCCGCGGCGGATGAAGCTGAGATGCTGGTCGCGATCGGCGGAGACGGCTTCCTACTTCAAACGCTGCATGAGATGCTCGAGGGCAGCATAATGCGGCCGGTGTTCGGGATGAATCGCGGCACGGTCGGCTTCCTGATGAACGACTGGCGCCTCGACCGGCTCGCAGAGCGCATCGCCGGCGCAAAGGCGATCAAGGTCGCGCCGCTGACCATGAAGGCGACGACGACAAGCGGCAAAGTAATGACCCATGCAGCGATCAACGAGGTCTCGCTGCTGCGCGAAACTCGCCAGACCGCCAAGATCGAGGTTTCGGTCAACCAGCGTGTGGCGATGCCTGAACTGGTCTGCGATGGCGTGCTGGTGGCGACCCCGGCGGGTTCGACGGCCTACAACCTCTCCGCACGCGGGCCGATCCTGCCGCTCGCCGCAAAGATGCTGGCGCTGACCCCGATCAGCCCGTTCCGTCCTCGGCGATGGCACGGCGCGATCCTGCCGGACGATACGCAAATCTGTTTCCGGGTGCTCGAGCCCGAAATTCGCCCGGTTTCGGCGGTCGCCGACCAATATGAGGTGCGCGAGGTGGCGAGGGTCGATGTATCGCTCGACCGCGACCGTTCACTGACCTTGCTGTTCGATCCCGAACACGCCCTCGACGAGCGCATCGCGATGGAGCAATTCGCCACCTGACAGGGTTGTTTTTGGGTAAGGCTCGTTTATAGGCCCGTTCGCTTCCTCGAGAGGTGTTCCCCGGTAGCTCAGCGGTAGAGCGTTCGACTGTTAATCGAATGGTCGCCTGTTCGAATCAGGCCCGGGGAGCCATTCCTTCTAACTCAGCCTTCCATCGCGGCCATCAGGCTGGCATTGCCGCCCGCGGCGGTGGTGTCGATGCAGGTCACCCGCTCGGTCGCGAAGCGCGCGACATAATGCGGTCCGCCTGCCTTGGGCCCGGTCCCGGAGAGCCCCTCTCCGCCGAACGGCTGGCTTTCGACCACCGCGCCGATCTGGTTGCGGTTGACGTAGAGGTTGCCGACGCGGGCGCGCCGCTCGACGAATTTGCGGGTGGTGTCGATCCGGCTCTGCAGGCCGAGCGTCAGGCCATAGCCGGTGGCGTTGATGTCATCGATCACCTTGCCGAGTTCGCCTGAGCCGAACCTGACAACGTGGAGGATCGGCCCGAAATGCTCGCGGTCGACGTCGGCAAGTGACTTGATTTCGACCATCGCCGGAGTGACGAAAGTGCCATGTTGGGTCTCTGGCGGAAGGTCGATGCGGGCGAGGACCTTACCGCTGCGTTCCAGCTCTGCGAGATGCTCGTCAAGCGCGGCCTTGGCTCCGGCATCTATCACCGGACCGACATCGACATCGAGCTGGCGCGGATCGCCGATCCTCAGCGTTTGCATTGCCCCCGCGATCATCGTCAGCATGCTGTCGGCGACATCGTCCTGGACGAACAACACGCGCAGCGCCGAGCAGCGCTGGCCGGCCGACTGGAACGATGACGCCATGACGTCACGAGTGACCTGCTC
>Ga0193709_1000465_pt1 | contig 14291 bp, 19 predicted proteins | sample H3c2metaG_FD_160571 | JGI IMG/M metagenome (GOLD analysis project Ga0193709, IMG submission 160571) | Soil microbial communities from a riparian zone of the East river system, Colorado, United States - H3c2 | ecosystem: Environmental > Terrestrial > Soil > Riparian zone | place: USA: East River... | reverse complement strand
TGGGGGCCGCGCGCGCTGCGGTCGCTCGCTCACCCACCGTCACCGCGCGGAGGGGGCGCACGCGACCTAGAGGAGCGCGCGCTAGGATAAATTACCCTGGCCATTATTGCCCTTCTGTTTTCGGTTCCCATTGAATGTCCTCGTTGGGGTCGAAGTACATGTATCCTACGTCATCTTTGTCAATTGCAAGAACCGCGTATATCTTAGGGCACTGGTCGCACCGTAGAATTACCGTTGCGCTTGGTACGCTCAGATCTAGGCATATGTTTTGTGGCCTTAGATGATGCGAGCATGGCAGGATAACCATTGTTAACCGCTTCCGTGTACCTATTCGGTCGTATATTAGGTTTACGGCTAGGAGTACCGCTAGGTAGACTATAAGGAATAGTGGACCCATCAGTATCAAACGCTCGCCGCTTATCGCTATAGCGCATAGTGAAATGACTATTGCGGATTCGTACACTATCTGATTCCCCGAGCCTGATGGATTCGGTAGCACCACGCCACACCTCACCTTCCCACTTTCGCGGCTCTACTTCGACTGATCTCTTAGGCATCCCTGCGACTGTAGGACGCTTATCAAGAATGATGGAACGCGGGCCGTAAATCTGAATATGATTATATCGCCCTTTCGATCGGAGCCCGTCGAACAACGGATTGTCAGATCCTGCCTGAATAGCTGTATGCCCATTTGAATCCACAATGAGGCTATCCGTATCCATATAGTAAACGTTAGCCTGCCCGATAGCGATACTTGCACGCCACAGTTTAGCCCGTGCTACTGACATGATATATCCCGTGACCTGCGGACAACCATCGTCAATCTCCTTAAGTTCACCACTAGTGAAAACGTCATTGCCAATCTGCAATAGCTCTGAGGTAGTTTCTGTGTTCTCGGTTATCAAGGTTGACATGAATACAAGAAAATCCGGAGACACAGCGAAATGTTCCCAAGACCGATAGCGCATCCCAAACCTTCCGATCAATGCCCGCGACCAGTGCTTTAGAATGAGCCTCTGCCATGCTTCGATAGGCTCCGCCTTGCTGTGCAAAGAATACAATATCCATTCTGCCCAATCCTTTAGGATAGGTTCCCGCTGATACAACCATGCACGGTGCACGACATAGTTAGCACCGTGTTGTTCCAATAGATCAATCTCAGGGTTCCACAGCGTTGTTCTGAACGTACCCGTAGGCCAGAGTATCCGCCCGTCATGACTAGCCGGGACGCAAGGCTTTTGTGTAGTACATTCAAGTTCAGCGAGGATACAGTATCTTCCGCTGAGGTTAGAAAGTCGCTTAGCAGAGGGATTACGTATGACTCCTGACAGGCGCGCAGGTAGGCCATTGTCGCGTGCGATACGGGGATATGAATTCTGCCAATCATATTCATAGTATACGTCGTCGCTATAGGTGCCCCACTTCCACGCTTCACACCGGCCGGCATGCATTGCAGCCCGTTCCGCTTTGAGTGCGACGTCATCGCTATGTACTAGGACTTTGTGAGTATAGTGGGAATGTCGCCAGTGGGACCATGCTTGCGAGGCACCTGTCATCTGCCAGTTTCCTAGAGTGCCCGTTCTCATCCATTGAACATACCGGATAATTGCATCTGACAGGATATTTACATCTGCTTCGCAGCGAAGAAATAGCTTCTCTCGCTGCTTCAAATCTGGCAGTGGCAGCTTCGATTTCCCTAGTAGAGTAGCTAGCTCCTGTAGCTTTACCGGGAATATCGATGCTGAGTCGCATAGGGTCAGAGAAGCTTTTTCGCGAGTCCATTTTGACCAGGATCCACGTCCGTCTAGCCTCACGTCTCGCATCGTCCAGCCCAATTTCGGAAGCGTGGACAAGCATTGACTTATCCGCAAATCGTAGTTCAAGTTGTGCGCGTACAGTACTGTCCTCCGCCCGATCCGCGTGAATGAGGATACTGCCTGCCAGAGATCCGTCACTGTGTCGAAGCGTGATGTCTCTTGAGTTATCTGCCCCGACTTGCTCCACACCAAGAATGTCGCTACCGCCAGATTCCATGTCTGAATTTCTCCTTTACTATCTCTGACCCGATCGGCTTCACAGTCAAGAATGATAAATCGTGCTGGCACTCGCGCCAACTCATTTGTATGAACATAATGAGCCTTAACATTACGCATCATGCAGCCCTGGGGACGGCTTGATAGGTACCAGTATATACGGCACCTAGGATCTGCTGATTGTATTTCTTAGCATTATCACTAGAGTAAATTTCCAGTGACTGAGCGATTGCAGCCCTACGTGAAATGAGACTACGACCTTGAACGGAGAACGGCACCGATATAATCTCACCCGTGCCCCGGTCCCGGACGAGAACTTCGACCTGCTGAATGAACCCTTTAGCCTTAGCTGTTGTCCACGTCTTGATCTCTGCGGCAACGGGACGTAGATTGACCGGCTCATTATAGATCCCCTCCCTGTCTGCCAGCATCGCCTGTAGCTCGCCAGTAAGCCGAAACCACGTCTGTGACGCCACGCGCCCGCCAGCGGCACGGAACTGCTTTAGCCCTTCCCGTGCCGACAAGCCAGACAGAATCGCGTCTAGCGCAGCCTGGGCCTGTATCGGATTACTGGCAGGCATGTCGCTTACCTACCACGATCTTTGGCATATCCGACGTATATTCTATTACCCATTGCAATGCGCCGCTATCTAGTCGCTCTAGCTTCCATTTAGCGGACCCTGTCGGCTTTCGCCTGCTCTGCTGATACGTTCTCGCCGTGCCATTAGCTTTACATATCGCGCATATTCGGCACCGTAGCTGGAAAACGCGCGTATTCTTCTTGTCCGGCTCTTCTGGAAACCACGTACTGACACGATAGCGGGTCACGTTATTTCCAATGCTGGATAACCACAGCTAATGCATTCTAAGAATGTGTATCTGCGGCCATTCTTTACTACGACCCTAACGACCGCAAAGACGTGATAACATTTCTGGGTCACCTAATATAACAGCGACACAGAATGCGCAAAGTGACCCTATTGACATAAACACGCACAGAGCTACCATTGCGTTTCCTCCCTTCTGAGACCCCACGGGAATACCGGACGGCCAGTCCGGTGCACTCGCACTGGGCCACTCACAGCGCCGTCCCGTGGGGTCGCACAAGGGAGGCTAGAATGGAGCCTTGGTCTGTATGTCCGTATCTTCCCACTTACGTAGCTCAAGCATCGGCGTATTCACCTTTGACATGCCACGTTGAATGAACATGACATTGAACGGGAACGCGAAAGCTTCATTGGGACCATCCGCTAGCTGTTGCAGGCGAATGAGCTGCGCCAGCACTTTCTTGTGCCCTGTGTTGACGATCATCCCTTCCATCGTCGCAGCGTGAATAACCTCCATCGTCGCGTAGAACGGCGACCCCACGTCATATTCCGACTCATTCAGCCGGAAACCAATGAGCGCCAGCGGAATGTCAATAAGGTCTGAGCCCTGCTGAACGTCAGTGGGCGTCAGGACTGCATCGGGAGTTTCCGCTTTGAGCACTTGCTGTAGAATGGCCTCATACGGGTCCGCCCCTTCATACTCATCCTGCGCCGCTTTATCGCGGATGAATGCGTCAAACTTAGGAGTCTGGCTTATCTCCTTGCCTTCACTGTCGGTACGGCGCTCTACCACCTTACCGCTAACCGCTTCATTCGCCCGTGTTGCTGCCGTTCCCGTCATTGTCATTACCTCTCAGTTCCGCTGATTCGGCAATGTTACCGAGCCAGTCTGTGTGTCCGTTTGTTATCGCCCAGGCGTACATTTCAGAGCCAACGCGGGCAACGAAAGCCATTATATCTTCCCATGAACCCATAAACGACACAGACTCATTGTCGCCTAGGATATTGAACATCGACCTAGTAGAGTCCGATTCCGGGTCATCATAAATGGAAGTTACTTCTAGGTCACCTAGCCCGCTTATATCAATGGTCAGAATAATTGCATTAGAAAATGACATCCTGAGTACCCTTCCATATGTTATTAGCTAGCAAGCGAAGTTCGGCAGCATGAATGCCAGTCTGATCAACTAGCAGAATGGCAACTGTCATCCAAGCCAATTTGCTAACTTCCCCGTCATCCTCTCCGGACAATGTTGGGCTAGCTATTACATCGTCACCACTTACGGCTGAATCTACAATATCAGCCAAGCGGAGCAATGCAATGGCTGTTAGTGATTGCTCTATTGCAAATGCTGGTTTTACGTGACTAGTCCAGTCGCTCATTATGATCCTTTCTTGGAAACGGGCCAGCCGGTAAGCGCTAGCACAGTTACCGGCCCGGCCCGCCCAGGGTGCTAGCCCTGTATCCGTGCTCCCTGGCTGTCAGCCCGGGTACGGAATTCCTTCTCAATAGCTTCCGCAAGCCTAACCGAGGTTGGTGTAAGATCTTTAGCCTTGCGTATCGATACCAGGATACTGCGCCATTGCGCAGGAGTAAGGTCTACTTTCACGGTTCACCGTAATCTAGTAGTTGCCGATGTCCATCCTGCCAGGGGATCGTGCACACAGGACCCTAGCCCTGTCACGGGAGCATGGGGGCTTACTCCCGCTTCTCTGTGTGCACGATCCGCTCACGGGAGGGTTACTCTCCCTTGCTTGCCGTGCGCCTGTTCTGTGCGCGCCAGTAGAACTTGGCCGGGTCTTCGTCGTTGACGGTACGAATGGTGTAACCGTCATCGCCTGCCATCTCAGCATAGGCGCGCATGACAAGTAGCGCGTCCTCGCGTTCTTGTGCCGAGTCCATCGGCGTATCCTGGTAGGAATCGGGATGCTCCTGCCAGAACTTGTAAGACGCGTCCACAGCGGAACGTACGCCTTCGGGGATGATCTCCAGCACAGAGTCACCGAGAATCCGGCGAAGGGCACGCATCTGCGGTTCCTTCGTTTCCTGCTTCTGTGTCTTCCGGGGGGGAGTGAACGTCTTCCCCTGCGCGAGGCGCATTGCCACGAGCCGCTGCCCCCCCTCGATTGCCTGCTCCAGCATCTTGCTCTCCTCCGGTGTGGCCGGTACTGACTTGACTACCATTACCATGCTCCTTCTCGCTGTTGATACTGGCCTGCCAAGTGTACCACGCTTGATCCAATTCGGAATGGTAAGTGACATAGGCGCGCATTATGGTTTCGCTCAACTTGGCATGCGCTTTGTCAACGGCAGATACGTACTCACGAAGCAACATCTATGACCCCTAGTTCATCGGGAGTCGGGTGGTAGCGCGTGATGCCGTACTGACGCTCTAGCGTGACGATCTCATTCATCGTGTACTGTCCGCACCAGCGCGAACCATACGCAGCGAGCATGCGTGTGCGTGCCTGCATGAAAGTTCCATCGAACACGACGTAATTGTCCGGATGTGCGTGAGCGCGCCCGAAGGTGAATCCCCATTCTCTGGGGATTTCCTGCGGGTCAAATATTGCCATGTTTCTCATCCTTTCTAAGATAGGTCTCCCTGTAATCTCAGTACGGTAACGATATGATATCGTTAATGGTGGAAACCGGCTAGCCTGCTCTCGGCCCACTTGCCCGCGTCGCCAATCAGCAGTTCTCCGCTAGTATCGGATGCGATACAGTCGCCGGTTTCCGAGTTGCGGATAATATGCGTAACGATGAATGAGTGCGCAAGCCGCGTTCCACTTGGCTCATCCTCCTGCACTGGCTCTTTCGGCGGCTCCAGTGCAGTCTTGCCAGGGTTGTCACGCTCGTATGCAGATTTCGTTGCGTCCGTCGCGGGTTGCGGGTCCGTCTCGCCAGAGTGCAAGGAATTGTCCGCCACTCCTGACGGAATGCCGGGAGTCATGCAGCCCTGCTCCTGGTGCGGGTGGAATTCTTCCCCGTGTTCCGGGGAGAAATCGCAGTACCTTGATCCTTTGTCGTGCATGTCGATTCCAGCCACGCTGGCCATTCTATTTTCACCGTTTCTTCTAGGCGAGTTGCCCTGTTGCCGTAAGCATCCGAGTAACCGCTATCTGATATCTTTAGCCCTGTGTATCTTGGTGCCTTTGTCTTTACTGGCAGGCCGGTACGCTCAACGCGTGAGCGCGCGGGATTAAAGGGGGCGAATATCCGCTTACCACGGATAACCTCACTAGCGGTAAAGCACTTGTGGCAAGCGTCAGCCTTGAATAGCCGCATGGTCCGCTTGCAATTCGTGCATTTTCCGGTAGCGGCTGGCATATCGCCCCTTTCGTCTCATCTCACCCTAAGCCCTAAAGGTAACGATTGGGTAACGTTATGGTCTCGGTTTAGTCCTGAAATGGCCGGGCTTGCGGGTCATGAGGTGCTCCCTTATGGCAACGAGATCGGATGCCAGCAGGTCGCCTAGTAGCTCAGTGTGCGTGACTAGTGTTATCTTGCTCGCTGGCCCGTTGTCTATCAGGACCCTGGACGTACCGTCTGGATGCTGAGTCACTTTCATTACCCGGCCCAGGGGGCTTGTTTCGGAACGCATCGATTACCCTCGCTATCTCCTCGTCAAGCGCCAGCGATATCGCGTGACGCTTACGGTGGATTGCCGCTAGCTGGTACCGTGTCTTACGTGCTGGCATTTGTCAGTGGCCCCTTATTCTTTATCTCAAGCAATACGGTTGCGTCATTGCCTGAATATCCGAGTCTGTTCAGGTAGTCAAGTGCTATCCCGAGGTTGCCTGCCGTGTCACCTGGTGCGAATAGATCCATAAACCACGCGTCAACTACCTGCGCAGGAGTAAGCAGTTTCACGTTGGAAGCTACGATCAGTTTCCAGTCTTCCATTAGCTTGTCTACCATGTCCGATGGCAGGCCGAGTGCATTCAGGTCATGCTGTGTCTGTGTTTCGTCAATCTTATTGCTTGTGTATAGTGCACGTACTTTGCTGATAACCGCGTTCCTGTTGGTTATCGCTATCTTCTGATCATAGATTGTTTCTATCAGCTCGGACTGCGCAGGCGAGTATCCGAGTGCTACTAGCTCCCGGCGGAATTCCTCCGCTGTTATCGCATGCTCCTGGTACAGTTCCGCATACATCGCTTCTGTAAGATCCTTCGATGATGCGGTCGTGCTAGCCGTTGACGCTTTGATAATGGCCTTTACGATATTGTCCTGATAGCCTTCCTGTAGGAGTATATGTGTCGCCTCTTTCGTACTGAGCGCACCGGCAGACAAGAGCGAGCGGACCTCAAACAGGGGCGGAAGTGTCTCAGCTAGCTTTAGCGCATCCTCTATATATGCGTTTTTGAGTCTTGACTGCTTAAGCGCATCCCGTACGTCTTGCTTAGTGACATGCCCGCGCTTTAGCAGTGTCAGCATCTCAGTCTTAGACAGCGGGGCGCCAGCGGTATTCCATAGTGCGTCAAAATACTGTCCGGCCAGGCCGTTCTCGCTAGCTATCTTCCGCGCTTCTGCTTTTGGCATGTAACCCTGAATAGATGACTCTATTGCATCCGCCGTGGTCGGAGGATTGAATATCATCTTCTCAGATAGGCCAATGTAGGAATTCTTTAGCCTTGACTGCCTCAGTGCCTCTGCATACTCACCCTTAGTGGCAAGCCCGCGACGTACCGCGTCGGTCATCTCCGTACGGCTCAGTGGCTCGCCAGCGGCTTGCAAGAGCGTATCTACGTGACCAGGCTCTAGCCCGTTCTGCTGTGCTATCGCATGCAGCTCGGGCGTATCAATGTAGTTCTGCACTCTGGCTTGCACGGCGTCTGCGGTAGACATTGGCGTATAGCGGAGTTTGAGTAGCGTTGGTACCCATTCATTCCTGACGCGAGACTCACGGATGCCTCTGGTAAATCTGTCTTGATCTATGAAGCCACGGCGCAATGCAGCCATTAGCTCCTCTGCACCAGGGGGCTCGCCAGTGTTATCAACTAGCAAGTTGAATTGTGACTGATCCAGCCCGGACTGTCGGGCTATACTGAGCCCTTCGTGTTCTGTTATATTCCCGCGCAATACCGCTAGCGCTGCATCCGATGGGGATAGAATCGCAGCAGCAAGCTGCATCATCTCGCTTGCTGCTGATTCGGTAAACCCGTTTCTGTGCAGATACGTCCGTACCTGTTGTTCTCCGATAACTCGCCTATTCCATAGCTGGAATAGCGTAGTTGCGTCAGGTATCGTCTGTGCCAGGAATTCCATTACCTCGAATAGGACTTGCTGGGTTCCTTGTTTTCGTGCCATCTGAGCACCGAAACCGGGCGTGACAAGTCCCCTGACGCTTGCCGCTGCTGCCGTTGGCGGGTCAAGCAAGAGGTTTGGGCCTAGCGAGTTTAGCTCGTATACAACGGGCGCTACAGCGTTCCCTATCGCCTGCCCCAGTGCACCAGCGATGCCAGATGATTGAAACAAGAATTGCCCTGCGGCTTGCCACTGGTCATTTCCGCTTGCTGCCTTCTCGAAAAATGACCGCAACTCAGGATGCAGCTCATCCTGTGAGAGCACGAGCGACATGAGGCCAGCAAAATGGTCTGCCGCTTCGTGGCCCATGCGGTCAATGATTTCCTGTGACGCCCGCGTTCTGACAAGATGCTCGTGTGAGGCCAGTCCGGTTTTAGTGGCAATGATGGATTTAACGATTGCCGATATCATCGGCGGAAGCAGCTTGGCCCCGAATTGCCTATCAGGGTTAGAGCGTTGCATGTATAACGTCCTCTATAAGTTCAAGAAACCGCTTCATATGATGCGCAAACAAGGATATGAAAAACTTGCCCAGCTTCTCGGCAGTATTCCACGCCGTAGTCTCTATCTTGGCCACGATATAATCGTAAATCAGATCAACTAGCCTGCCTGGATGAGTGAAGTAATGCCACATGGTATTCCCCTCTCGCGCTATCCACTTAATAGCGTTCAGCAAGGGGTCAAGTATTGTCCGGGTAATCCATCGGGTAAGGCTTGGCAGGTACACCTTAATCAGGCGATGCAATACCATGTACGTCCAGTGGCCAAGGTTATCGAGTGCGGATCGTATTAGCCTGCCCGCGTCTGCTAGATCCAGCCACGCATGGCCTACCAGCCCGAAAATGGAATGCAGAAATGAGTAAAGCACGCTGATAATGTTATGCACCCAGTTACGGATCGTATCGTCAATAGACCCGACAACCGAGTTATATGCGTTCGCTATCCAGCCAAACATGCTACAGGGATGCCACGTTGGTAAGATGGGTAACGGCCGTATTTACAGCTTCATGTACGTTCTCGGCATTATGCTCGTGCGATGGTATGCGGACAAAGCCAGTCGTGCCCTTCGCTGGCCCGTCTGTTACCTCATAATGGGTTTGCCATACCCTGTGGAACCCGGTCCCCTCCGGGTTGATATCCGTATCAAGCGTCTGGCGTGTTATCTTGTAATTGTGTGCCATGACTCCTTATCCCCTCTTGCTAGAATAGAGCCTTGATATAATTAGCATGCCGGTTGGCATCATGTGCCGTTGCCTTAAGGCTAGCCGCATGCGCCTTGATATGTGGCGACCAGTCGTCTTTACCTGGCCTGGGTGCTACCCCTAGGCTTACCGATCCGCCAGATTCCGGGACGGGATTAGTACCGGCCCCGCTCGCTCCCATGAGTGCCATCACGTCATCGACATACTGGTAAACGGGCGGGTTACCATAGGTAGCGTGCCAGTTAGATTGTCCCGAGTACCAGACTGCTGCCGCACCACGGGGTCCGTACCTGTTGTAATCGCCACCAAGGATTATCCAGGCCAGATGATCTTGTGCAGATCTATTGTGCAGGTATTCGTTAGGTGTCATCTGCGGTAGCCCTGCTTGCCCGAGCCAGCCGGGAAGGTTGGCAGGCATAACCTGATATGCCCCGAGTGCTCCTGACGATCCGTTAATGGCTCCGTAGTTATGACCTGATTCTTGCTGGCCTACTGCCCATATGAATCGCTGCTTCTCGGAAGGTTTCCTTGTTTTCCTGCGCGTGCCCGTCGGACCCGTACTAGGCGGTGCTGGCCTAGATGGCACCGCTAGCCGCAATCCAGCAAGACGCGGTTTTACCGTACCGGGCTTAATCGCATGATTAACATGTACCGGTTTCGTAATATTGCGCTTAGGGGTCATAGTGCTGGCACTGCTCCTAGTCGAAACTGGTGTGATGCTGCGCCGTCCTGATTGGAAACATTGAACGCTATCGGTATGTCGGGTGACTGCATAATCATGCGCACAACCTGAGTAGGACCGATCATTCCGTCGATAAACGTACCAGCAGACGGGCCACCCGATTGCCCCGCCATACTGACGTTAAGCTTACCGGTTGTATCCAGAGGCTCAAAAAATATGCCTATCGGGCCGGGGCAGACTCTTGGGAGCGTATAAGTGTTTGCGCCACTGGCAGCAAGGGTAACAAGTCCGGTTGCAAGATAACAATCAGATACCTGGTAGACGGCTTTATTGACCGCAACGTTAGTAGGCGTAATGAGCACAACTACAGTTCCGGTATGCGGTACGCTACCTTCGATGAATATAGAGACAAACGCACCATTACACGGAATGATTACGTCAGAGAGACATAGTGTCGTGCCGAATACCTGAACAACACCGGCATTGACAGTATTAGCTGCATCTTCCGAGAATTGCAGTACCAGGAACTGATCGTTAATGTTCGGGTCAAAGAGCACGCGCAAAGCTGCATAGTTGGTTACCGGGAAGGTGCCCAGGGGCACGGTTGCGCTAGGGACGTTGATAAGGCCGGCAACTAGCGGGTCGCCGCGCCATTGACCATAACTCTGATAGTCTGGGTATCCCATTAGTGCTTAACTGGCTTTCTTCTACGTGGCGGTACTTTCTTTGATTTTGGCGGTGCCCTGAAAATCGGCGGGCTAGCAGGATGTGTTACGGGACCGCTCCCTACTAGTGTCACGCTTGGTGGCAGTCTCATTATGGGTATCTCGGCAGGCTCGTCCGATGTGGCTCCGATCCCTTCCGGGATGCTTGCAATCTCGCTCGTGCCGCTGGCTCCGTCAATGACTCCCGCGTCGTCGGCGCTTCCGTCATCTTCGATCCCGCCTTCTAGCGTGTCCTCTTCGCCTAGTGGCGCTGTGAGCGTGTCTATGCCACTGCCAGCGAAGTCGCCTGCCTGCATGCCAGGAATGGATACCGATCCGCTGGTGGCGGTCAAGGCCGGTTGCGAGGGTAGTTTTAGGTCAGTTATGGTCCCGCGAAAGTAGAATGTGTGGTCCCATATTGTCAGATTGTATGCCTGCAATACCAGGCCGCTGATAGTGATGTCAACATTCATGTTGACGCGTATCTTCTCATCATTGGGCGTGAGGTAGGAATGATTGCCCCAGGGTATTATCTGCTGTTGCGCCCATAGAACACGAAAGCCCGACAGTCCGCTAGGACCATCGGGAATAGTGATGTCTATGTATTCTAGGTGCGCTTCTTCCATTACCCAGGGCACGGATAGAGGAACGGCAATGGGCGTATTAGCCGGGACGGTTATCGACTGATAGTAGAGCCGGTCCATTTATCTTCGCTTCCCGCGTAGCTCCCTGATATCGTCATCCGTTTTCTTCCAGTAGCGTATTGCGTCCTCTAGGTGGGCGTCTACGCGTGATACCAGCTTGCCGACCTGAAAAGATATCCGCAATGCTATTCCTGCTATCGTGGATATCCCGACTATTAATGCAATGAATCTTTCTAGTGTCGTAAACACTGGTCAGTCGTAGAATGTGCAGAAAAGGGTTACCAGTCCAGCGGACTGTGCGGCTGCCTGAAAACCGAGGATAGTCGGTTTCCCTGTTAGGGTGATCGTTGATCCTTGCTGTATGACGGAATCGCCTGCTGCGAGTGGCGGGACGCCGTCAACACGGTAAATGATATTGCCACCTGAGACATAGATGACTGCCTGCCGTGCATCAGCCGGATTTCCGAGCGTCATTACCTGAGCCGGCCCGGTTGACGTCGGGATGATTTCTAGCAATGGGTCACCCGCGTATGCTCGCATGAGGCGCGTATATAGCGGTACCATTGTGCCGCGTTCGCCCCTAGGGTCGTCTACATCACGCAAGGATGCACGATCCTGGGGATTGTGTCCGAATAGTTCTTCTAGCTCGTTTGATAGACGCATTAGCCTATCCTAGTCGCAGTAAGCAGGACGTGATAGATGCAGGCGACTCCGCCATTAGCGATTGCCCGTACGGATAGGTTGCCGCTAGTGACCAGTACTTGCGAGTTAAAGTCAGGGCAGTAGACGGCTCCTACACCAATTGCCGGTAGCAGAAATGGGGTGAGTACTGCTCCGTTAGCAACTAGCTCTAGGTTATCCCCATCTGCTGCCGTTACCGTGCCAGTGAAATATGCGGCAACGTTTACCGCGTAAATCCCCAGCGGTGGCGCAGTAATGACCGCTACGTCAGCAGCGGCAACTGGTGCCGTAGCTGTATTGTACTTATAGAGCGACTGTGCCGGAACCAGTGCGTCCACTGGCCCCGGCGGATCGATGGATATTCCCATCTATGACAGCGTGCTTCCCGACAGTTCCGCGAAAAGCAGGTCAACTACAGCGGCGTTAGCCGCACCGAAGTCTGCCAGGTAGACGAAAGTACCAGCCTTGTTAGCAGAGTTAATGATGGGTATGGCCGGCTCCTCGCTGAATTCATCCATCCAGAGAAACCATTCGCGGGTTTCGATCGCATTCAGGATGCCGGGACCGCCTACTTTGAGTCCTCCCGTGTCTGGGCCTTGAATGGCGATTGCGCCAGTGGTGGCGGATACCATGTAGCCAAGTAGCGCATACCACGTGTTGGCTTTCATCAGGTCGAAAGATGCATTGAGCGCGACGCCTGCGGACCACTGGCCAGCAGCGGTGGGGTTGCCCGGTGTAACTTCTTGAGTCATCATGTCTGCGATCCGAGGCTGAATCTGCCCCCATGAACCGTAATTGCCATCGGACCCAGGGAGGGATGCGTAGGACTGGTGCAGGAATGCCACAGTCGTTGCAGCAGCCACCGTTGACTGCTCTACCACAAGGAGATCCTGTGGTACCAGCGGCGTCTCTGGGCGCAGTCCCATGAGGTTAAGCGGGATAGCGGCTGGTACCTGGTAGCGGATGCCCTGTACGTTGTCGTGTAGGCGTGGCGAGCGGACGCGCACAATCGAAGCGGCAGCAGCTTGCGCCCACAATCCTTCTAGGTTTATCTTTGAGCCTAGCTGTGTGTTGCGGACGGTGGTGGACTGTCCTGTCATGCCTACGCCTGCGGCGAAGGTTCCAAGCGTACCTGGGGTTGCAGTGACTACCCCTACGGTTTCCCATGCGGTCATGTTGTCTCCGGTTGCAGGGGCGGGTAAGGTTGCCTACATTGACGGGTTGCGCTTGAATTCCTTGTTTGCGCGCATCATCGCCACGGCGCGCTGGACGCGTGCCTCAAACGTGTCATTGGGCATCTGCTTGATTTTCGCCACGTTGTTATCGAGGAACGGGTAGAACTGTGCTGCGAAGTCGTTGTACTTCTGCTGCTTCTGCTGTGCCCCGCTAGCGACGCGCTGGACACCTGCGGTTGCCGACTGCTGCCACGATGACAGCGAGACGGCAGCTACGTTGTTCTTCCATTTCGGGAATGCAGCAGTGACGTTGTTCTGGTACTTCTGAAATGACTGCGCAGCCTGCTGGCCCGGCGCGGTCGTAACCTTGGCAATACCGGACTGAATGTCAGCAGTAGCGGCAGAGAGACGGGTGACCCACTTCTGAGTACCCTCCTGCGGACTAACCCTAGTCATTGGCGGAACCCTTCTGTAGAGTTAAGGCAGCATGTTGTCTAGGCTACCTTCCGTACCTTCCCTGAGAATAGCGAGCGGATACCCGCATTGACCGATTCGATTTCGTAATACACGTGAGTAAGGCCAAGCCACTGTGCGAATTGGTGTGCCATTGCGCATTGTCCGCATAGCAAGCGTTGCGACAATGGGCCACATACATCTATATGACGCTTGCATGCCTGACAGGATTTACGAGACGGGTAGGCGGTTTTACCCTTCCGGATCGCAGATCTCCTCATAACAATATGATATCATGGCATTAAGGCAAAGCAAATGCCCGGCGCGATATTCGCACCGGGCAGACAATAGGGACAAAGGGGTCAAAGAGGGAAGATTAGGCCAATGATGTCGAAGGTCTCAGCGGCCATGCTGGCACGTACGCCGCGCCATTTTATTGTATTACCGTGATCGGCAGCATGTGAGAGTGTGTTAAAGGCAGACAGCATTTTAGCTTCGAACGCCACCCTTTCTACGTAGCTCAGGTCAATGAACATGTCAGCAGCAGGGTCACAGTATGAATCAAGCATCTCGAACGAT
>Ga0193709_1000464_pt1 | contig 14317 bp, 10 predicted proteins | sample H3c2metaG_FD_160571 | JGI IMG/M metagenome (GOLD analysis project Ga0193709, IMG submission 160571) | Soil microbial communities from a riparian zone of the East river system, Colorado, United States - H3c2 | ecosystem: Environmental > Terrestrial > Soil > Riparian zone | place: USA: East River... | reverse complement strand
CCAGCCAGGTGGTGACGGTCACCATCAACGGCACCAACGACGTGCCGGTGAACACCGTACCGGCTGCGCAGTCCGTCAATGAGGATACCGTCAAGGTGTTTAGTGCCGCCAACGGCAACCAGATCAGCATTTCCGACGTGGACAACACAAGTCACACGGTTACGTTGACCGCGGCTCACGGCGCAATCACGCTCAATGGTACTGCAGGGTTGGCGTTCACCACGGGCGACGGCACCACAGATGCCACGATGACTTTCAGTGGCACTGACGCGGCGATTAACACTGCGTTGAACGGGTTGAGTTTCAAGGGCGACGCCAACTATAACGGCAATGCGTCGCTACAACTTAATACCAGCGATGGCGCGCTTTCGGATAACGACACCGTGAACATTACCGTGGTCGCCGTCAACGATCCGCCAGTGGCAACCCATGACTCGGTGTACGTTTCCAGCACCACTACCGGAATTGTTATCCCGGTAGATGCTCTGCTTGCCAACGACACCGACATCGATGGGGCATCCCTTGCGATTACGGCTGTGAGTGGTGCGACGAGCGGGATCGACAATTTGCTCTTGAATGCAAACGGCTCCATTACCTTCGACAGCAAAAACACCGGTACGGAATCCTTCACCTACACGCTTTCGGATGGTGCCGGGGGTATAGATACGGAAACAGTGACAGTGAATATTGTTTCCACCAATGGAAGTTCCACCATTAACGTATCCACTCTATCCGGCGATAACTACCAGGCTGCTTATCTGGACGGCGGAAGCAACGCCGACTCCCTGACCGGTGGCAGTGCGCCGGACATTTTCCTCGGCGGTGCGGCCGACGACACGCTCATTGGTGGCGCCGGAAATGACATCCTTCAAGGCGGGGCCGGTAACGACACGATCAACGGTGGGTTGGGGACTGATCTGATCAGTTTTGCCGATGCCACCGCCGGGGTCATTTTCACCTTGGATCAGAGCGCGGGCACTCATAGCACTGGCGCTTTGGCAGGCGGACTAGGCGCCGATACCTACTCGAACATCGAGGGTGTGATCGGCTCAGCTTTCAACGACACCCTTACCGGATCGAGCGCTGACGACATTATCCGCGGGGGTGCAGGCAACGACACTATAAACGGTGCCGGTGGAGTGGATTTGCTAGACCTTTCGGACGGTACTGCGGGGATTAATTTCACCTTGGTGAATAGTGCCGCCAGTACCAACGTCAACCTCTCCTCGATTGGGCTCAGTACTTCGGTTGGCGATACTTACAGCAACATGGAAGGTGTCATCGGCACGAATTTCGCTGACACGCTGACCGGATCGTCCGGGAATGACGTGCTTAAAGGCGGGGACGGAAACGACGTAATCAACGGCGGCGCCGGCAACGATATCCTGGTCGGCGGCTCAGGAGCCGATACGATGACTGGCGGAATCGGCAGCGATACCTTCGTGTTTCTGAAGACCGATGCTGCCGCGGTTGATACGATCACCGATTTCAACGGCACCGCCGCTACTGCTTCGGGCGGCGACATTCTCGACATTGCGGACCTGTTGATCGGGTACAACGCGGCCACACCGTCGGCATTCATCAACCTTAGGGAAAGCGGCGGGAACACTATCATCAGCGTGGACCGCGATGGTGCCGGGTCCAGTTATTCGTTCCAAGACACCGCGATCCTGCAGGGCGCGACGAACCTGGATCTCAATACGCTACTGGCGAATGGCCATATTCACACCGGTCCCTGAAGTGAGGCGGATATCGCTGTGCAACCCATTACTGTTGCCATCGCCGATTGGGACCGAGCACAGGCCGCAGCGTGCGAGCGCCTGCTTCGGCATGAGCAGGGCATCTGTGTGGTGGCGCCTGCGACAACGAGCGAAGACATTATAGCCACCGCCATCAGGGCCAAACCGCGCATCGCGCTGTGCAGCTACAGCCTGGCGGTACGCTCGGGTTGTTCTCTACTGATAACGCTGCGTCGGATTTGCCCGGAGACACTCGTGGTTCTGCTGACCGATGGCACCATTCACGAAGATCGCCTCATGCTGGCTCTGGCTAGCGGTGCCGGGGGCTTTCTGACCCGCGAAACTTTGCGATTTCAGTTGCTGCGAGCGGTGCGTGGGGTCGATGGGGGCGAGGCCTGGGTGTCACGCAAGATGCTTGGCAGCATGTTCGATCGTGTGTTCACGCCGGCGCCTACCGAACCTGATGTAAACGGAGCTCGACGCAATGAGGAAGATGGGGGTGCCCATGCTTCGGCGTCTTTCCTTCTCTCGTAGCATCGCCCCTTCGACCACGAAGTTCCAAACCAACCATCAGGCGTTCTGCCGTTTGGCCCGATGTCGGGTGACGCGGTATGCCTGGTTACCGGGAAGCGTAAATGAGAAATAACAGATTCTGGCCAGTGCTCGCGCTGGTGTGGCTCGCCGCTGCTGAAGTGCCGTATGTGGACGCGCAATCCCTGAAAGAGGCTGTCGAGCAGGCCGTGCAGACCAACCCAGAAGTGCTGGTCACCACCGATCGCCGACTCGCGGCCGACGAAGGGGTCAAACAGGCGCAGGGCGGTTACCGGCCGCGGGTTGATTTGCTGTCAGGAGCGGGGCGTGAGCGGCTCAATGATATCAATGCCCGTCTATTGGGGCTGAGCGATACGACGTCTACCCGCCGCGAGAGCAGCGTTGTCTTGTCCCAGATGGTGTTCGATGGTTTTGGCGTGAAGAGTGAAGTGGCGCGTCGTCGGGCGCAGGTTGATTCTTCCGCCTACGATGTCGCGGCTACGGCAGAGGATCTCGCCCTGCGCGTGGCGGGGGTGTATCTGGACGTTTTACGCCGCCAGGAGACCGTGGCCGCCGCCGTCGACAGTCTGGAGGTTCACCAGCGCATCTACGATCACATCAAGCTCCGGAGCGAAAGCGGGGTCGGCCAGCGTGCCGACCTTGATCAGGCGGAAGGACGCCTGGCTCTGGCGAAGGTCAATCTGAGGAGCGAGCAGAGCAATCTGAAGGATGCCACCACTACGTACCTACGCCTAGTCGGCGCAGCGCCACGAAGTCTGCTTAAGCCCCCCTCGCTGGAGCAGGATCTGCCACGCAGCGAAAACCTGGCGCTGGAGACGGCGCTGGCCAACAATCCGACCATCAAGTCCGCGCAAGCGGACGTGGCAGCCGCCGAGGCTCAGCTGGGAGTTGCTAAGGCGGCGCTTTGGCCACGGCTCGATCTGGAATTCGCGGCCAACCATAGCAGCGATATTGTGCAAGGACCCAGCAACGACATGACCGTGATGCTGCGGGTGCGCTACAACCTGTCGCACGGGGGCGCCGACTCAGCGGGAGTGAGAGCAGCCAGACATCAGGTTCACGAAGCGAACGAAGTGCTCAACCGTACCCACCGCCAGATCGAGGAAAGCCTGTCAATAGCCTTAAACGCCTACGTTACCACGCGCGATCGTCTGGTTTCGCTGCAGCAGTATGTCGAATCGAGCGATTCCACCCGTGCGGCCTACGGCAAGCAGTTCAGCATAGGGCAGCGCACGCTGCTCGATCTGCTGAACGCAGAGAACGAATATTTCAACGCCCGTCTGACTTTCCTGTCCGGACAATATACCGAACTGACCAGCGTTTTCGGCGTTTTCGCGGGAATGGGGCAGTTGCTTGCCGCCCTGCAGATTGCCTTGCCTGCTGAAGGCGGCGCGCCGTCCGGGGGACGACAATGATTCGGTTTGTCGGCTTATTCTTCGAGACTTGGTGAATGCTACGCTCGGTATCGAGGCGCGAAATGAAAACTAAAGCGTCGATGGCAAGAACTGCGAAACGCTTATTCATTTGTCTCGACATTGCGCGCAATGAACTTTCGCTCGAGCGCCTGCTGGCCCATCGGGCCAGCGCTCAATTCATTTGTCCTGATGGCCGTGCTCTTTGTCATGCCCATGATCTTTGTCATGCCCATGATCATTGTCATGACCCCGATCATGCTCATGACCACCGCCGTGATCGCCGCCCCCGTGCTGGTGACGCGGCACGTATTCGTTGTTGTACCAGTCGTCTCGCACAAAGTAGACCGGCCGGCCGCAGGCGTTGTACCTCGCGCAATGCTTACCCCAGTGTTTCTCGTGCCCCGGCGGCACGTGCAGGTAGATCGGCGGGGCGGAAACAAACTCCGGCGACCGCTGGATCACGACGGGTTGCCGGAAAACCAACTGCGGCTGCGGGACGTTGCCAATATCGATCTGCCCGTAGAAGCCGGGTTGGCCGATGCTGATCGACACACCCACATCGGCGGCAAACGCCGGGGCCACACACGCGCCGAGCACAGCCGCACACAGGATTTTTTTCATACTTTGATACTCTCCTCGCCAGAGGCCGCCAGGAAATCTTCGGCGGGATCCACTACAGGCGTTAAAATTCACAGGGAAACTCACGGGATATCTACTGTCACTGTCTGCATAGCCGCGACGGTGATTCCGGATTTGACCGGGTTGAACGTCACGGCACTGTCGGCCTGATCGGGATTGTCTAGAGCGGCCTGGCATGTGAATGCCACGGTATAGGTTCCGGGCGGTAGAAACGTGAACTGGTAGTAGTACGGCGGCTGGGAATTCGCTACGGGCACCTTGGAGGATTGCGGCTGGTTGGTATCACTCGAGGCAGCCGTGCTATCCATGTCTTCGGGCGCAGTCACCGTGCCGCCGTACAGATAGACGCCGGGCGTGCATCCGGTGGGCACCAGTGTGTTATCCACCACACCCTGGATATTGCCCACCGTGGTGTTATCGACCAGTCTCTCCGCGGGCTTGAGAGTGCATGCCGGAGCTTGTCCCGTCGGGCACGTGATGGCCTTGCGAAGGTCGAAGTCGATGGTGTAGTCCACCACGCCGCTGCTGGGGACGGTGAAGCCGGAAACGAGCTTCAGGCCGTTGGTGTCCGGCACCTGCAAGCCGTGCATCGTTCCGTCGGAGAGCGTCATGTAGGAGTTGCTCGGATCGCCATCCGCTACCACTACCAGGCGAATCTGGCCGTACTTACCTGCAGGGATCGGCTGGTCGAATAGCACCGCCGATGCCGTCCCGCTTTGGTTGAGCAGATCGATGGTCTTGGGTTGAGGGAAAGTAATCGTGACCGGGTTGCCGCCATTGGCGGTAAGTTCGACGCCGGTAAATTTCACCACTACTGCTTGGGCGCCATCGACAGGGGCGTCGGCCACCGCCAATTTCATCTGACCCATGTCAGCGGTGCTGCCGCCGCCGCAGGCGGCAAGACCGAGTGCAGTCGCCGCGAGCAATGCAAAAAAACCGAGTTGGCGAGTTTGCGAAGCCATGCTTGTCTCCTCATGCTGATATGAAACCCGAAACCAACTCCATTGGGGCTCCGAGCTGCAGGCCGGTCGGTGACGATTGGCGCTTTCGGATCGAAAGCGTCGCCAAGGTCGAACGCAGGCGCTGCCGTATGTGAGAGTAATTGTCTCACGCAACGCACGATTTCACAGGCTTGAATCATGCGATGTGACGCTCGGCTCAAATTGAGCAATGTCGGGGATGAGCGACACCCGAGGTCGCTGAATGGGCTCAAGGTACAGATTGATAGCCTAAGTCGGCGTCGCTCGCGCGTGACGATCCCAATGTCGCGCACGTACCGATACGACCGTTCAACTAGGGTTTAAGACCGTTCATCCAAATGAACAGACACGCGTTCTGCGCGAGCGCATTATTCCCGGATGTAATGCGCCGTCGTTCGGTGTCTGCTATCAGGCGCAGCCGCAGTTCAACGCAAGTACCGGCATAAAAAGGCCTGGCATCAGTGCAGCGAGAACAGGCGTCTGATATTGGCGGCGACGCGATCCGCCAATGTCGGCCCCGTTGCTTGCTCGTCCTTCTCACGGTGGCCGAGCACCGTGCGATTCGCAAGCTGCCGGCTGGCCAGGATTTCGCTCAACTCCTGGGCCATGCTGGGACGGGCCTTGAGCAGCGGGGAGAGCGCTTGCTTGGATATCTCATAAATCACGGCCCGGGTGAGGGCGGTAAGTTCGCCGTTCAGCGGCGCACCGGTAAGCAGTCCGATCTCGCCGAAATAGTCTCCCGGCACCAGTCGGATTACCTCGATCTTTCGTCCATTTTCCTCCGTCGATCCAACGAGAACGCCGTAACTGATGATGCATAAGGACTGCAATACCGTACCGGTGCCGGCGATCAACTCGCCCGGTTTGTAATCCTTTCGCTGCATCTGCGCGGCCAACTTAGCTCTTTCGTCCGCGGTCAAAGTCGAGAAAAGCGATATTCCAGCAAGCAGACGTTCGGGAATTCCCGGCTCCGCCTTATCCTCCGAAGCGGCTTTTCTGGGTGAGCTAGAGAGGCGCGGCGCAAATTTGGTTCCGGCAGCGGCTGCCGCCCGGTAGATCCGGTCGAAGAGTTCATTTTGCGCCATATCGACGATGCTGACATCCGCAACCGAGTACGACAGCTCGAAATCGATCATCTCCGCGCTGAGATCCTTGACGGTGACGCTGGGCTCGGGCGCGCGCAGGATATGCGTGCTGCCGAGAAGCACTTCCTTCAACAAGTTGCAGCCGGCGGCAGGCGTCAGCGAGGGCTCCAATTTGATGCGGATACTGGCGCCATGAGTCTTGGTCGGCGTGCTGCAATTCACCAGCTTGGACTTCGCAATGACGCTGTTAGGGATGATCGCCACATCTTGGTTTCCGGTCAGAATGTGAGTTGCGCGCCAATTGGTTTCGATCACCCTACCCTGAATGCTGTCGTCGATAATGATCCAGTCGCCGACGCGGTAAGGGCGCTCGATATTGAGAACGATGCCGGAGAACACATCGCCGAGAGAGCTTTGCAGCGCCAGACCGATGATGATCGCCAAAGCGCCGGAGGTCGCCAGCAGACCTCTCACCGGCAGGTCGAAGACATCGGCAACGATTGCGAAAGTTGCCGCGAGATAGATGAGCGCAGCCAACAAATCCTGAACCAGTTTCGATTCGCGCGGCTGTCGTCCCAACACGACGAACGCACGCAAGAAGCCGGCCGCGAGCCATGCAGCGCCCAGCCACCACATGACTTCGAGTGCGCCGACGAAGAGGCGCTTGGGTTCGGCCCCGATCGTCATGCCGGGGCGATAGGGAACGACGCCGCCGGCTAGCAGCAGGCCGGTGAGGATCAGAAAGACCAAAAGCTGTGTAAGAAAAACCGCCAGGGAACTGCGCGTCCGCCAGTAGCGGGCGGCGAAAAAGCCGGCGACGATCACGATTCCCGCCAGAAAAAGCGGGTCAGTCACCGTCGCCTGAATAGAAGAAAACGAGATGGTCATTGCATGCCGTGACAGGCCCGATCCTCGGCAGAGAGTAGCAGGTTGTGTACTTCGCCGCGATGTGCGGCGCCTACCACCGCTCGATGCCTGCTTGGCTTATGGAGCCGCGGGCACCAAGCGAATGCGCGTAATTTCCGACGGAACTCCGAAACGATTCGGCGGTCCCCAATAGCCGGTGCCGCGGCTCACGTAGATCGACAAGTTCTTCAATCGATGCAGGCCGCCGGTGAAGGGCTGGAAGAAACGCACGAATAGATTCCAAGGCCAGAACTGTCCGCCGTGCGTGTGACCGGAAATCTGCACATCGAAACCTGCCTTGGCGGCGGCGCTCGCCGAGCTTGGTTGATGGGCAAGCAATATCTTTGCCCCGGCATCGGCCGGTGCGCCACTCAACGCAGCCGCAGGGTCGCTGCGCTGCGCGGGATCGAAGTGATGGGCGCTGTAGTCGGTTACACCGGCGAGCACCACCGATGCGCCGTCGTGCTGCAGGACGACATGTTCATTCTTGAGCACGTGCATGCCGAGACGCCGAATCTCCTCGGTCCATGCGCGCTCTCCGGAATAGTACTCGTGATTGCCGGTGACAAAGAAGGCGCCGTGGCGCGCGGCCAGTCCAGCCAACGGCGCGGTATGAACCGACAGCTGCTGCACGGAGCCATCGACCAGGTCTCCCGTCACCGCGATCAAGTCTGCGTTCAAATCATTGACGCGGCGAACGATCCCTTCGACGAATCCCCGTTTGATCGTCGGGCCCACGTGCACGTCACTGATTTGCGCGATCGAAAAGCCATGCAAGGCACGCGGTAGACCGAGCACCGGAATGCGCACCTCGACGATGCCGGGTCTGCGCCGCGCGATGATCAACCCGGCCACCGTCATGAAAAGAGCGAGAAACAATGCCGCTTGAGCACTCGGTGCCATCCAGTACCGCGCTTGTTCGCTGGACATGAACAGATGTGTGCCCGCCAGCACGAGGTCGCGGAGCAGCGTTAGCACGAAAAGAGAAGAGAAAAATCCCATCGCCGTGAGGCCCACCCAGGACATACGGTCAGCCAGCTTCCGATCGAGCATGCTCCGCGCTCGCATGGAGACGGGAATAAACAGGCAAAAAGCCACCAATAGGACGATACCCGCGGTTATGACAACAGGGCCGAGCGACATCGCCGATAGCAGCCGCCAGCCCACATAACCCGGCAGTGCGAGAAACAACCAGAGAGGACGCAAGAGGAGGCGGCGAACGTTCCGGACAGAGTTCATCCGAATGAACAGTGGTGGCGGTACAATGCAACTTCAAGGGCGGGGGGCATCAAGTGAATCTAAGTTTCGTCGAAGGCGCCGGTGACGTGCCCCTGAAATACGAAACCATCGGTAGGACATTCGACGAAACTGCGCATCGATTTGCTCAGCGCGATGCGCTCGTTGTCCCCTCACAGCAGGTTCGGTGGAGCTATGCGGAACTCAAACGCCGCGTTGATTTGCTCGCCGCCGGGCTGCTGTCGCTGGGGTTGAATCCGGGTGATCGGATAGGAATTTGGGCGCCGAACTGCGCCGAATGGACCGTGACCCAATTCGCCAGCGCCAAGGCGGGTCTGATTCTGGTGAATATCAACCCCGCGTATCGCCTGTCCGAATTGGAGTTTTGCCTCAAGAAAGTAGGCTGCCGCGCACTCATCACGGCAGAACGGCTCAAAAGCAGCGACTATCTCGCCATGCTTCGCGCCTTGGCGCCGGAGCTCGATAGCTGCGCTCCCGGTAGACTGATCAGCGCGAGGTTGCCGCAGCTCAAAATGATCATCCGGTTAGGGCGCGCGCATAGCGCCGGATGCCTCAATTTTGATGAAGTGCTGCAGCTGGGAACGCAATCAGATCGCGAGCGTCTCGATCAGATTGGCTCGGACTTGCAGCCGGATGAGGCCATCAATATTCAGTTCACCAGCGGAACTACGGGTCTGCCGAAGGGAGCAACCCTAAGTCACTACAACATTTTGAATAACGGTTACTTCGTCGGTCGCGGGATTGGGCTGACGGAACGTGATCGAATCTGCATTCCCGTGCCGCTATATCATTGCTTCGGCATGGTCATGGGAAATCTCGGCGCCATCACGCATGGAGCGGCGATGATTTACCCGGCCGAGGGTTTCGATGCGGTGAAAACATTGGAGACCGTCGATGCAGAGCGGGCAACCGCCCTTTATGGCGTACCCACCATGTTCATTGCTGAATTGGAAGCCCCCGAATTTGCGCGTTATGACCTGTCGAGTCTGCGGACTGGAATCATGGCGGGTTCGCCGTGCCCCGTCGAAGTCATGAAGCGCGTGATCAGCAGCATGAATCTTACCGAGATTACGAATTGCTACGGCATGACGGAAACGAGCCCTGTGAGCTTTCAAACCGCCCGAGACGATTCGTTCGAGCGGCGCGTGTCGACCGTCGGTCGCGTGCACCCGCATGTCCAAGTCAAGGTGGTCGATCCGCAAGGACGGTGCGTGCCGCGCGGGGTACAAGGCGAGATACATACCCGGGGCTATTCCGTCATGAAAGGCTACTGGGATGATGCGGAGAAGACTCGCGATGTTCTCGATGACGCCGGCTGGATGCATACCGGAGACCTCGGCGTCATCGATGCGCAGGGCTACGGCAACGTGACCGGGCGCTTGAAAGACATGGTCATCAGGGGCGGCGAAAACATCTACCCGCGCGAGGTGGAGGAGTTCTTGTATCGGCACGACAAGGTGCTGGCGGTGCAGGTGTGCGGGGTACCGGACATCAAGTTCGGCGAAGAGGTCTGTGCGTGGATTCAATTAAAGCCGGGAACGAGCAGCACCGAAGAAGAATTCCGCGAGTACTGCAAAGGCCAAATCGCCCACTATAAAATCCCGCGATATATTCGCTTCGTCTCCGAATTTCCGATGACCATTACCGGAAAGGTGCAGAAGTTCGCCATGCGCGACCACATGGTCAAGGAATTGGGTCTATCGGAAGTAAAGACCGCCTGATAGTTCTTAGGCTCGGCGCCTCAGCGCGGTTTTTGGAACTTCAGTACGAAATTATCCGCCTCGCCGATGGCGGCATACTTAGCGCGGTCCTTATCACCCTCCGCAAAGCTGGGCGGCAGCGTCCAAACACCCTTGGGCCAATCCTTCGTATCGCGGGGATTGGCGTTGATTTCTGAAGACCCGACGAGCACGAATCCCGCCTTCTTCGCCAACGCGATCGCATAGTCTTGGCGCACGTAACCGTTCTCACCCTTCGGGTCCTGTGCCACGTCGTTGCGGCCGCGATGTTCTTCTATGCCGAGTATGCCGCCGGGTTTCAGTGCCGTGAAGCATGCCGCCAACGCTTGGTCGGCATAACCTTCGCCCATCCAGTTGTGTAGATTGCGAAAGGTGAGCACGAGATCGGCCGAGCCGGGCGGAGCGATATCGAAGTGCCCCGTGCCCAGGTAAGTTTCATGAATCGTGCCGAGCCGGTCCTTTTCCGCCGCGATGCGCGCGCGGAAACGCGCCACTCCTGCATTCTCCTCACCGCCGGGCGCTGGCAATGCAATGGTGTAGTGACCGCTTGGCGCAAGATAAGGGCCTAAAATGTCCGTCCAGTAGCCGCCGCCGGGCCACAACTCCACCACGTTCATTTTCGGAGTGATTCCAAAAAACGTCAGCTCCTCGACGGGATGGCGTGCCTTATCGCGCGCTACTGCGGCGGCAGGGCGTGCGGGGCTCGCGACCGCCGCGGCCAATGCGGGATCGGCGGCAGCGGCCGATGCGGTGGCAGAACTCATGGCGGTGATCACCGCGGCCACGAAAAACGATCGAACGAACGTGATTAACATGATTTGTCCTTCTCGATTCAATTCGGCGGAGTTTCGCCGCTAAACGGTACCGCCGTCGCGCCGATGACTGTGCCGATGGTTGCCTTGTCACTAACGTATAGCTTCACTTTGCGCTCGAACCGCAGTTCGCCCTGCACGACCGCACCGGGTCCAATGACGATCACCGGATCCTCGCTGTTAAACATGATGCCGGAAGGCTTGTCGACCATGATCCCGCCTTCTACGCGGGAAGCCCCCATGATGCTGATGCTGCCGTTGACGGTTTTGATGCCGCCCGCGACATGCGCGGCGCTCAATCCTATCTTGCCGTTGACGTTGGTCAAGTGACCTGTAACTTCGGCGCCGTTCGCCAGAGTCAGATCGCCGTTGACCGATCCGGCGCTCTCGGCGACTCGCGATCCTGCACCCAGGGTTACTGACCCGTTTACCGTCTTTGCCGAAGTTGCAGTCGCATGCTCGCCCAGGCGTATGCTGCCGTTGACGGTGGTTGCAGCGGTGACCGTGGCGTTGTCATCGATGTGGATCGAGCCGTTGACCGTCCTGGCATCATCCGCTGCCTTTCCGGCGGGTATATGAACGGAGCCGTTGACCTTGGTGGAGCCATCACCATCAACTGGGATATCACATCCGGAAAACGCCAAAATCGCCGCAAGCGCGGCAATGATTCGATAGCCGCTCGCCGTTCTCATAAAGGCTCCCCCGATCAGGCTGGACGATGCTCTACTGTACCAGTACGGCCAGCGAGCGGAAACTTCGGGCCGGATCAGGTCCTGAAATACGGCCGGTGCAGCTATGAAAACGGCCGCCTGATGATCCAGCCGCTGGGCGAGGGCGTCGAGCGGCTGCTCAAGCAGGAAGACCGCACCTTTTACTTGCGCTCGTCCCAGAAATCTCATGTCGCCTTTGTTTTGCAAAATGATCGGCGAGCTCCGCACGCGCGAAAAGCACCCCGCTGCAGGATCGGACAATCGTTACTGAGAGAGGCCGATATCACGGCGTCAGCGCGGCGTGCCGACGGAGGAATTCGACTTCAACACGCAGCGCGTTGTCATGGTCTTTGCCGCCCAGGTAGACGTCGTAGTGGCCGCCCCGATTGCGATAGAGCTCAGCACGGGGCGCACGTTCAGCGACACGGAGTGCGGGCCCGGCAGGCGCCATGGTGTCGTGTTCGGCGACGATCAGCAGAATCGGGCAGCGAATGGCGGCGGCATGTCGCACGGGGCGGTTCGCAGAGATGCCGAGAAGTGAACGTGCGGCAAGGCGATTCTGCCACTCGGCCGACTCCTTCGGCTGAATGAGGTTCTTACCATAGAGCGCGTCCTTGGTGGAACTCACGCCCCATGCACCAGGAGCGACGCTGATGGGTAGGTACCATGGGGCGCGGCCAAATGCCGAGCCAATGGCGTCCAGCAGGGCTGCACCCATGAGTTGAAGCGAACGGATTGGCGGCAGCAGGGCGGCGCCGGCTAGACCGTCGACCAGCGGGCATTGGGCGATCGCACCGGCAAGCCGGCAGTCAGACGCGGCGAGCGCGACGATGTGCATGCCCGCGAATGAGGTACCCCAAGCGAAGATCCGCTTCGCGTCGACTAGGGGGTTGGTTTCCGCCCAGCCGATGGCTGTGCCGTAATCCTCACGTTGACGGGGGACTGAGAGCACATCGCGAGGCTTGCCGGTCGAGCCACCCCATCGCCTGTAATCGAAGACGATTGCGACAAAGCCCTCGCGGCAGAATCTTTCCGCGAAAGGTGCAAGGCCGCAGGCTTTGATGGCGCCGAGGCCGTGGGCCATCACGACGGCCGGATGCGGGCCGCTTCCCTCAGGTTGATACACCCATGCTTCTAGTTCATCGCCGGACGGTGTCGGGATGCGCACCGTCGTGCGGCGCAATGACTGCTCGTCGTTCAACTTGAGCATGGCGGCGAATTGTTCCTCTGTGCTCAGTTTGCCTTGTGGATGCCCAAGCTATGCCCGCACCAGTTCGCGTGCGACCCGGCTTTCACGCGAGTTGGCTCGAAGAAAGGCAGAAAGGAAATTCATGTCCGGGTTCGTCTGCAAACCGTCGGCAAGTCGGATCAGCTGCTCATTGAACCAGGTCATTGACCCAAAGCCGTTGATGGCTTTGATGATGGTGATAGGGGAGTGCGGGCCCAGAAGGCCAGGACCAATCCGCAGGCGATGCTCCCACGGCTCAAAGCGGGACAGCGTTCCATTCAGCAGGGATGCAGGCGCGTCGGGATACAAGCATAGCGGTCTGCCGAGGCCGATGAGATCGACGCCGTCATTTACGATTGCGTCAGCCATCCCTTGCGCGGTGCGAAAGCCTCCGGTCACCATAAGCTTTGCGCGCTTGACGTGGCGGCGCATCTCGGGGGCAAACCGGGCGAAGAATGCCTCGCGCTCGCGCGTCGACTTACTGGTAAATGGGTCGAACACAGGCTCGACTCCGTTGATGTTCGCCATCTTGGGCTGTTCATAGGTCCCGCCGGAGATTTCGATCAGATCGACCCCTGCCGCATCGAGCCACCCCGCCACGATTTGGCTCTCTTCAAAGCTGAATCCGCCGCGCTGAAAATCGGCCGAGTTAAGCTTCACCGCGATTGGGAAATCCGTCCCAACTTCATTTCTAATGGCGGCCACGGCCTCCAGCAGAAAGCGCGCTCGCCGTGCCAGATCGCCACCCCATTCGTCCTTTCGCTGATTCGTGCGCGGCGATAGGAACTGCGAAAACAAATACCCATGAGCGGCATGTAGTTGAACACCGTCAAATCCCGTCTCCCGGGCGACGGCAGCGGCGAATGCAAACCGGTCGACCAAGTCGAGGATTTCTTGGTGTGTAAGAGCGACGGGAGTCCCAAACCGGTTGCCCGGCAGTGTCACCTTGATATCCGATGGTGCCTTGGGCACGGGATTGATGGATTTCTGCGTCTGGCGACCCGCATGCGAGAGCTGCATCCATATCTGCTTGCCGTATTCCTTGGCGGCAGCGGACCAGGCCCTGAGGGCGCCGAGTTGTACGGTGTCTTGGGTTCCTTGAATGACCACGTTGCCGCCATGCTCCAGGTGAAATCGGTCCACCTGGACGTTTCCGGTCAGCAGCATGCCGGGGCCATTCTTGGCGAATGCACGATACAGCGTCGAATGTTTCTCGGTCGCCCGGTTTCGTGAGTCGGCGAGAATCTCTGACGTT
>Ga0193709_1000463_pt1 | contig 14325 bp, 27 predicted proteins | sample H3c2metaG_FD_160571 | JGI IMG/M metagenome (GOLD analysis project Ga0193709, IMG submission 160571) | Soil microbial communities from a riparian zone of the East river system, Colorado, United States - H3c2 | ecosystem: Environmental > Terrestrial > Soil > Riparian zone | place: USA: East River... | reverse complement strand
GGACAAGTAAGATGCACGGTAAATTCGAGATTTATGTGGACCGCGCGGGCAAGTGGCGATACCGGCTCAAGGCAAGTAATGGTCAGGTGGTGGCCAACGGCGATGCATACGATGACAAGGATCTGGCACGCGCGGCATGCGAGAATGTTATGTCCGCTGCCGGCGGGGCAAAGATTGAGGTTGTGGGAGCATGATGGGTGACGAACAGCCCAGTCACCTGAGAATTGCATATGCAATGCTAGATGAGTATGCGCGTGCCAGCAAGAAGTTTCCACCATTCAACAGTGCGCACGAGGGATATGCGGTCATCCTTGAGGAGTTGGAAGAGGCTTGGGATGAGATCAAGGGCAACAATCCTGAGAGGGCCATTGAGGAGATCATCCAGGCAGGTGCAATGTGCATTCGCTTTGTGTATGACTTGGGGAAAACATGAAGCTGTACCTTGCCGGCCCGATGACTGGAATTGAAGGCCACAATTTTCCAGCATTCTTTCAGGCTGCGAGAGAATTGCAGGCAGCTGGGCATACGGCAATCAACACTGCTGATTTCGGCAAGGGTGACGCAGATTGGTCGGAATATATGAAGCGAGATATTCCGCTTATGATGAGTTGCCAAGGAGTCGCCACATTGGATGGGTGGACCAATAGCAAGGGCGCGCAATTGGAAGTACACATAGCAAAAGAGTTGGGTATGCGAGTAGACACCGTTAGTTATTGGGTTAGGGCGGTGGCGTGATGAATGTATGGTGGAAGCCACGTATTTCAAGGGAAGCTACAAGCGACTACCTGGCGAGAGCATTGGTCGAGCTAGGCGCATACCCAGTCGCACAAAAGGCGCGCTGGAAACACTATGACGACTACTTCTGTCCTGAGAGCATTGATGATGGAATGAATATGCAACGTCTGGTCCGCGATATTGCGGACTGGGCATACCAGCAGCCCGATGATGTCAAGACTAGGCGCTGGGCCGGGATGTTGATTGAGGCCGTGAAGAATGGAGAGTTTGACGGCACCACAGAGGAGGCATTGGCATGGCAGCAATCCCCACAAGGCAAAGCCATTATCAATGAACTGATGGGCGATGTATTGAAGAGGCAGAGGCGACAATGACGCGAATTGAATTGATTCCATCTCAGCACAGGGTGCTCAACAGGCACATTGTTCATGACCCGCGCAGTTGGGAGCACCAGGTGCGGCGCGGTGTCACTGCCATCCCGACTACCGGTGTGCACCATATGCGACATGCGCCTGTGTGGGACCAAGGTGAAGTGGGTTGCTGTACGTGTGACGCAATGCTCGGGATGCTGATGACAGGCCCGTTTATGGCCGAGCGCAAGAAGTTGAACAAGCCGCAATTCGACTTCACACAGAAGGATTGCCTGGACTTGTACCGCGTGGAAACGCGACTGGACAATCGAGAGATACCCGGCAGTTGGGAGCCAGACGACACAGGCTCCAGCTTCCTGTATGCGGCCACTGCGGCAAAGAAAATGAAGTTGGTGAACAGATATGTCTGGGCGTTCACTGTGGCACAGGCCCTCACCCTATTGTTGGAACGGCCACTCAACATGGGCACATACTGGTATGAAGATATGATGGAGCCCAATATCAAACTTGGCCTACGCGCGCGGGGTGATATGGTGGGCGGACACGAGTATGTCATTGATGAGTGGGACCCCAAGAAGCAGCGAGTGTGGATGCAGAATTCCTGGACAGACAGCTGGGGCATCCACGGGAGAATGTGGATGTCACTCGGCACATTCGGCACGCTCCTGAAAAGGGATGGCGACATAGGGACGGTGTACCTGTAATGGCCGACTCACCAATGGCAATGCCACCACCAGAAGCAGAGCGAGTGGTGTCCGAATGCGGAAAGCGGTTGATGGCATACCGCAGCGAATGCCAGGAAAACATCGAAATGCACAAGCATATGGCTGAGTTCTGGTCTCGCGAGCATGACATTGTGACTCACTTTATGGTCAGCGATTTTTTTGGTGACGTCAAGCCGGTGGCTCCAGACGAGCAGCCACGCGCCAGCAACCCCAAGCCGCCATGGTGAGCGAGGAGGACAAGCGATTCTATGTTGCAAAGTTAATGCGCAAGCTGGTTGACGACATTGATGATGCTATTTTGGTGTCATATGAGATGGAAGTCGAGTATGAGACGGTTACACATAAGGTGACGGTGAAGGTGAAGCGGTAGCGAGAGGGATGACATGCCCAGGAGAATGCCTAAGCGAAAGCACCAATGGGTAAGGGATGGCGCAGTGACGACATGTTTGTTCTGCTCGGCGGTATACCGGCCGGACGGACACGACTCAAAGCGCACCAGCGAGTGCCGTGGCGGTAAGGCACGCAGGCGATGAGCTACCATTGGTGTAATTGTCACTACATGGAGATTGATGACCTGTCTGCCGGACGGATGGTTGAAGGAATCATGCATTCGCTGGAATACTGCGGACCGCCACAGAGTGGCAACCCGCCACAGAGGCAGCCTGGATCCATCTTCCAGCACGCCGCCGCGCGGGGATACACACCCATCCTGAATGACGCCAAGGATTTGGAGCAGGCAGTATTTATGGCATTGGGCGCAGCGAGCGTTTGCTGGGATGCGGCGCCCACAGGGTTGTTCGATTCCACTCGCGCCAAAGACATTGGTGAGGAGCTTCTGCAATTCATCGAAGAGCGGTATGAGGTTCGACAGAAAGTAGAAGAAAAGTAGTAACCTTTCGGGCAACGAATCGTTATACGGGGTGAGGGCTCCCAACTCTCGTGGAGGAAACCATGAAAACAATGGCTGCTGCAATGGTTGCGGCAATCATCACCCTGACAATGATGACTGGCAATGCATACGCCAAGGGCAATAAGGTGCATTGCTTGGTGAGCGACAATGGAAAGGGGGAACTGTCTGCACTGTTTGCTATTGAGACACCTAAGCCTATCGTTAAGGCTGGGTGGAAGTACAACTGCAAGAAGTGACCCAACAGAAAGTTGAGAGATGACCGCGTTGTTGGACATGGCCATCAAGGCAGTCCGGTTCCCATTCGGTTGGGGTCCTGGCGATGTCTGTTGTGGCAAGACATGCGGCAGACCTTACCCATTCTGCCCGACGAATGGTAACTGTGACTGAGGATGCGGCAGAGGCAGCCCGGATGAACGGTCTTCATGAGCGTTTGTCCGGGCGGCCACGCCGCACACTCACCGAGGAAGATGTACAAAGGATTATGTTCGCCTGGTATGAGGGCGGGGGCGGTGGAGAAACTCTGCATTCTTTTCTGGGTTGGTCACATTGGGAGTTGCGCAAATACCAACTCTATGGAGCTCTTCCGGAATGACCCCGCGCGGTAGACTATTCGGGTGGCCGCTACCGTATTCACCCCATACTCCTCCGCCAAGCCATACTTCCAGGGCACGGCTCCTGCTGGCGTGGCACCTCTTGATGTGGAGCGTCTGCAAAGCTACACGCTCTATGATGAATTCTATTGGTTGCATCCTGGTGCGTATAAGCTCGTTGAGCGTGGCACTGATCAAGATCCTGTGTACATTCCCACCGCGCGGGGATTCATAGAATCAATCAATAGATTCTTGGCAGTGGACTTTAGATATACATTGACCGCTAGGCGTGGTACTACTAGTCAACAAGATGCTTTGCGCCTGCTTATTGACCCGCTATTCAAGCGCGAGAATTTCTATACCAAGTTCAACAACCAGAGGCGCCATGGACTTATTCGCGGCGACTCTATTTGGCACATCACTGCGGATGACACTAAACCAGAGGGAACAAGGGTAAGCATTCATGAAGTCCACCCCGGAAGCTATTTCCCAATCACGGACATTGCGGACCCCAATCGTGTGGTTGGGTGCCATCTTATTGACGATTACCCTGATCCGGATGATCCGACGAAATTCGTTGTTCGCCGGCAGACCTACAGACGCGATACCACGAACCCAGCAGCCCCCAACGTATCCTCTGAATTGACTCTGTGGAGTCCTGGCAAGTGGGATGACCGATTCCTCACAGAGAAGGATTTGGAGCAGCGCGGAGTCCTCAAGCCGTTGACGGTACTGCCACCTGCAGTGACGCAAATCCCTGTATACCATATCCGCAATACATTCGATGACGCCAATGGCTTTGGGGCCAGCGAGCTGCGCGGTATCGAGTCCGTACTCGCAGCCACACAGCAAGGCACCACAGACCAGGCATTAACAGTGGCGCTAGGTGGGCTTGGTATTTGGGTGACCGATAGCGGCCCGCCGCGCGATGCCGATGGCAATATTACCGCTTGGCAAATGTCGCCGGCAAAGGTCACCGAGATTGCTGCCGATGCAAATCTTGACAGGAAAGGGCAGTTGGGAAGTGTGTCACCCAGCGTGGACCACTTGAACTTCCTGATCAACAATACGCAGCAGGGAATTGGCATTCCTGACATCGCAGCCGGCAGAGTGGACGTAGCGGTAGCAGAGAGTGGCATATCATTGATGCTGCAGCTTGCACCCATTCTCAAGAAGAATGAGGAGAAAGAGCAGGCCATGCTCGGCACATATGATCAGATGTTCTTTGATTTGATCACCATGTGGCTTGTGAGCTATGAAGGATACTCGGCGAGCGATGCACTAGCCGTGGAAATGCTCTCAGTTGTTGGAGAGCCTTTGCCAATCAACAGGGCAACGACCATCCAAGAAATTTTGGACCTGGCAACTAGCGTACCACCATTGATTACCATTCAGATGGCACAGGACAGACTCGCAGAGTTGGGTTATGTATTCCCTGCCGGCGCGGCACAGGCGGTGCTTGAGCAGGCAGCAACAATGGCGGCCAACTCTGATCCATTTGCAGCACGAACGGGACAGGAGCTGGGGAATGACCAATCCAACACCGGTAATGGGTCCGGAAGCGTCAACGGAAAGCCTGCCACCGCCAGTATTGGTGGGTGAGGAAGTGCCGGTTACAGTGGAGCAAGAACAGGCAATTCAGGATGACGCTGTGGCCGGCCAACAAGAGGCCCCGACGCTGGTCCCTGTGATACAGGACAACCCATTCTTTTTGCCTCCCGAGGTATCGCCGCCTGATGGCCCAATTGGAGTTGCAAGCGTGGACCCTGTTCCAGATCCGATTCCAGATCCAGACCCTGGCGACCCAGCGCGGCCACAGCCCATTGACGATGCCATCATTACCGTCCGGCCAGTGGACGTATTGATTGAGGACAAGCCAGCAATTCAATTGGACGACAACTTTCTGAAAATTGATCCTGAGCCGACACCATAAAAAGGAGAGTGGAATGATTGTCCTGGGATTGATCCTGCTAGTCATCGGTTATGTGGTGGGGATTGGCATCCTGTCTACATTGGGATGGATCTTGCTTTTGGTGGGCCTCATCCTATTGCTGCTAGGTGGTGTTGGCCGGCCAATCGGCGGCAGGAGGTATTGGTACTGATGTCTTCCATCAAAGGCGTAAAGACTGGCGGCAAGGGAAGCAAAGGTGGCAACGCAGAAACGTTGCGCAAGTATTGGTCCACAGGGCCGGGTGGCGCCAAGATACGCTGGGGCACTCCTGGCGACTGGACGCGATGTGAACGCCAATTACGGAAGTATTTGGGGCCTCGTGCAAAGGGTTATTGCCAGAAGATGCACAAGCGGAACACGGGCGTTTATACTGGTTCTAAGCTCAACCCCGGTAGGAAGAGGCGCTGAAGGGCTGTTAGGGCCTGACAGAGGCTCTGAGAGCCCGCACGAGGGCTGCTAGAGGCTGCCCAGAGGGAGATGTGCGGTGATTCCCCCGAAATTGGCCAATGTCATCATTGTTGTGGTGACAGTTATCTGGGCAGCTAACTTCATCCTACAGTTTGTGGTGCAGGATTACAAGCCTGACATTACCTTGAATGGTGTCTTTATGGCCATAGTTGGCGGTGCGCTAGCTCTGTCCCGAAAGAAGCCTGGTAATGGAGGGAATGGTGGTCATGACACAACATGATATCTATCTGTTCATGATATCATCCTTTACGGGATTGGTGGTGGGATATGTGATGGGAAGAGTTGCTTCATCCAAACATGTTGGTGGTTCTGGCGGGACTGGCGGAACGGGCGGTCCAGGCGGAACTGGTGGCGATCCTGGTGGCGGACCAGGAGGTCCTGGTGGAGTTGGTGGAGTAGGTGGTGAAGGTGCATCTGCGAGGCAGCTGTGGGACCACCTTCCAACAATCATTGGTGTGATACTACTCATATTGTCGGTGGCCTCTATCGCTATGTGGAGTAAGACAACATCATGCCAGACAGAACAAAACAATGAGTTGCGTCAATCGCTAGCCGCGCGAGCTGCGGTATCCAAAGGACAGAACGCGGCAATGCGCAAGTTGATCCAGACCTCTGCCGACCCAAAGGCAACGCCAGAAGTCAAGAAGGATGCTGTCAGTGATTACTTGGATGCGTTGGATGATCTGGATAGGGCACAGCAAGACAATCCACTGAATGCTGAGTCATGCTAGTGAGTCCTTCCAATCATATGCCGATATGGAGAAGCCAGAATCGCATTCGCACTCAGTGGCTGGGCTTGATGTGCCTTGTGAACATTTTATTTGCATTGTTCACTTACTTTGGACGCAGTGATGAGGCATATCAGATCTTGATCAAGCATACGGTGCCTGATTGGTTATGGCCATTGCTATTGCTTGTAACCACCGCTGCCATTATTGTTGGATGGTCAATTGCCGGCGGGCTGGCTGGCTTCATGCTATGGGGCGCACAGGACTACGCCATTATCGTGACCATTGAAAGGGGAACAGGACTATCATCGGCTGGGTGGATCCTGCCGGCGTTAATGGTTGGGGTACACGCCTTGATATTCTGGGAGGTCGGTACCGGCTTGGATGAGCATACGGAACGACGATATCGGGGAATGAGTTGATATGGGATACATGACAGAAGGGGATGTGGTAATGGGAGGAAAACCTAGCAAGGGCACCAAGAAGGACAAGCGATTGACTGCAACCAAGAGAAAGAAGCGCAAGCCAAGAAAGAACAAGGCCATCCAGAAGTACACGTTTGGAAGTCGGTACTGATGTCCAATGATGGTCCGTATACCAGGGATGAATTGGGACAATTTGCCCCTAGTGGTACTGACGCACAAAAGAAAGCACAGACCACCGCGCGGGCCAAGAAGATTCAAAAGCTGCACCAGCTTCAGGCGCTATTGGCATCTGCGCAAGCCGCTGGAGTTGATGCAGGCGCGCAGGGTCTGATCAAGTCGCAGATTGCATCTTTGGTCAAATCCGCCAATCGACCAGCGACCGCTCGCGCAGGAGTTGGGGCAAAGGTTGCATCTAGGGTCAGTACTCCAGCGGCCAAGAAGCCAAAGAAAGCCAAAAAGGCAAAGCACAAGAAGTCCAAGAAAGGTACGGCCGGCAAGAAAGTGAAGAAGTGATGCATGAGAATGCCATCTGAAACTGCAGCATTGTTGTGCGAGTGGGCCCGTATGAATCTCGATGAGGAGATCTGCGGGTTCATTATGCATGACTGGAGCGCCATGCCAGTCCATAATGTGGCTCGCGACAAGAGTTGCAATTTCGAGATGGATGAAGAACAATTGGTGGAATTGCTGCTGCGGTATCCGGCAAAGTCACTTGTCGGTGTGTACCATAGCCACCCGCGCGGGAATCCCCACCCAAGCGATGCTGACGAGACATTTGCATACCCATATTACCGATACTTCATAGTGACGTTTGATGCTATTTACGAGTGGAGGTTCACCAATGGCGGCCCCATTAGCATCGGGCGAGACGGATCAACCCGACCCGCAGATATGGCTACTCCGATATATCAGATTACAGAAGAAATACGATGTGCAAATAGACGAGATGTTGCGAGAGGCATCTGATGATGCGGTTGCACAAGTAGATGCGATCCTGGCACATACGGGCTCTTCCACATTGCGGGCCGCACAACTGCAGAGTGCCGCTGTGGCAATCCAGAATACATTGGGGCAGCTATGGCGTCTATTGGGAGACACAATCAAGGCTGGCCAGGCGGAAGCCAAAGCGGTAGCGCTAGCCACGAGCTTTGATTGGGATACCCCGCTGTTGAGACTTGCATTTCCTCGTCGTGAACTTAAGGTGATGCGCTCCACACTTATGGAAACTAGTAAGGTGGATGTTGAGGCTGCGATAGCGCGCGTATACCATTCGCGTGTACCACTGGCTACATCGGTGTACAAGACACGCGCGCTAGCTGATGGATGGGTGGAGCGTCGCGTCAATAGCGGCCTAGCGCGTGGACTGACCGTGGCTGAGCTGAAGAAAGAGGTGCAGGGATTCATCAAGCCTGAAGTCAAGGGTGGGGCCTCTTACGCGGCTAAGCGGCTGGCACGTACAGAGATCAACAACGCTTACCATGCTGTAACCATTGTGCATAATGAGGACAAGCCCTGGAATACCGGGATGATATGGCGCTTGTCTGGATCGCACCCACGCGAAGACATATGCGATCTCTATGCAAGCAAGAGCCCGTGGGCGATGGGTACGGTTCCTGGCAAGGCCCACCCGCAATGCTTGTGCACCACTTTCCCGGAAGTCCAGTCTGAGGATGATTTCTGGGATTCATTCAAGAGTGGCGAATATGATGAGTACATCGACAAGACTTATGATGAACCGACTCCCAAGTCTATGGCGTAATTCTGGCGCCGGCAGAGTCCCTGTCCAGTCATGTCCAGGGTAAGTTGGCGCCGGAACGACCGTGAGGGGTAGGATTGTCTGGATCAAGGCAAACCCGAAAGGATACCCCCGATGAACCAGAGGTTCACGAATGCTCGCATGATGCGGGTATTGGGTACATTACCTGATGGAAACCATATCTACCCAATCTTTGGTGCGGAAGATCCGCCCGGTGATGGTGGTAATGGTGGCAATTCTGGATCATCCGGAACAAATGCAGATCCTCCCAAGGACGGTGATGGCGGCAACGCCAATGCCGGCGGTGACGGGAACAAGAATGGTGAGGGTGGAGATCCGCCTAAGCCTGATACTGTTTCCAAAGAGGAATATGACACCGCAGTTCGGCGTGCGAATGCCGCCGACAAGTCAAAGAGCGAATTGCAAAAGAAGCTGGATGACCTGGACAAGGCCAAACTGGGCGAGAAGGAACGCGCAGAGAAGGAACGCGATGATGAAAAGAAAGCCCATGAGGCTACCGCAGCAGCGCTACGGCAGACCAGGCTGGAAAACAAATTCCTCGCATCCAACAAGTACAACTGGCATGATCCGGAGACAGCGCTTGCACTCGTTGACTTGACCGATGTCGAGATTGACGAGGATGGAAAGGTAAAGGGTCTGGAAGCGGCTATGAAGAAGCTTGCAGAGGCCAAACCTTTCCTGGTAAAGTCGGGTGATGATCCTCCAAAGAATGGTGCTAGTGGTGGCACTCCCAAGCCTCCAGGTGGAGGCGACAAGGGCAGTGCAGCCAGGGCTGCTTTGGAGAAGAAATACCCCTCATTGCTGCGTGGCCGGATTACGAACGCAGGCGTATAGCCTGCACTGGCTGAGAGGGCAAGATGGCGAGATACGATAAGTATGAGCCCTATGCGGGTGGTTTCCGTGCAGCGCTCGCAGTAGACTGGCTTGCTGCCGATGTGAACAAAGTCATCGGGGTTGGCCTTAACACGAGTGGAGCGGTTGTCAAGGGTGCCGGCAATACCGGTATTGTTGGCGTACTAGTTCTCACCAAGGCCCGCAAGGCCAAGGAGATCGTGGATGTCATGAAGAGTGGCGAAATTGTTGATTTCGACACATTCGGTCCTGTTGGTGCCGCCACCGCATTTGCTTCTGTGGCTGGCACGGCTTATGGTGCTGATGCAACAACCGGTGTTATCTCTGCCGGCGGTGCCATTCCTGTTGGGTTCACCATTGAGCGGACTCGACTAGATGTTTCGATTGGGGTGGCGGCATGAGTACTCTTGCTGAATACCATGAGGCTAGTGCCCATCCACTCGTTACGCCTGGCTTCATCCGCGTTCCATTGGCATTGGAAGCGGCTGAAGGCCATAAGCTCGTGGACCTGCGCGAGCTTGGACTGTTCCCTCTGCCGGCCGGCAGCGCAGGTGGCTACTCCACCGAGGCAGACGTCGTCACGCAGACAGCGGATGGGCGAGACCTCAATGCGATGTGGGATGAATTCCAAGCGACGCTAGAAGTCTGGAACCAGGCACGCAGTGCGTTGGTTGCATTGTTCACCTTCCCTGTGGCGAGCCTGATTGAGGATGTTCCTCAGGTAGGCGAGAGCACGTTTGAGGAAGCGTCTGAGTTCGGTGTTCCTAAGTCTGTTCGCCCTGAGCTGGCATTCTTCTCTCTGGGCTATGACTTCAAGGACTATGACCTTGCAACCCGTTACACCTGGAAGTTTCTCAGGGATGCGGATGCGCGGCAGGTTGAAGCCATTCACCAGCAGGCACTGAATGCAGACAATCGACTTGTATTCCGCAAGATCATGGAAGCCCTGTTCGATTCTGCGAACCGTACTGCGGAAATTCGCAAGCAGAATGTCACCGTGTATGCATTGTACAATGCGGATGGAACAGTTCCGCCGGCATACAAGGGTGCTACGTTCACTGGTGCGCACACGCATTACATGTCCTCTGGCGCTGTGCTTATTGACAGCGATGATGTCGAGGACATGTATGACAATATCGCAGAGCATGGGTATGGTATCGAGAATGGTACTCAGTTCGTTGCAATGATGCCAAAGGCTCTCATCCGTGAGGTCAGGAAGTGGCGGTTTGGCGTTGAGAACAACAACGGCGCCATTGCCAACTATGACTTCATTCCTGCGGCCAACCAGCCTGCGCTGATTGTCCCGAATGAGGCCGGGCTACTGGGTGCGCAACCGCCCAGTAGCTGGAATGGACTTCCGGTTATCGGTTCGTATGCAGGAATCCTCATTGTGGAGGAATCCTACATTCCTGATAACTACATTCTCATGCTGGCCACTGGCGGTGCGGGCGACCTACAGAACCCTGTGGGATTCCGCGAGCACGCCAATACGGCTTATCGGGGCCTACGGCTCTTGCCGGGTAACCAGCAGCGGTATCCGCTCGTGGATGGGTTCTACGCGCGCGGATTCGGCACAGGGATCAGGCAGCGCGCAGGCGCAGCAATCATGCAGGTCACCGCTGGCGCGTACGCCACGCCTACGGCATACACCGCCGGGGGCGGATTCGCGTGAGTCGGCAGGTTCAGCTTGGTAAGTCATCATATTCTGAGGATGAGATTGCCTACATGGAATCACGTTCCAGTCGGTATGGCTCTGAGCTGGCACGGGTTAGGGGCAATGGAACGAATCCGCCTATTCGTGAAGTTGCTCCTGATCCGACACCTGATTCGGAGTCTACCACCGGCCCGGATTCCGAACCGATTGACGACGATTACGATGAGATGAGCGTTGCCGAATTGCGTGCTGAGTTGAAGGACTTTGGTCTTTCATCCAGTGGCAATAAGGCAGAGCTCATCAATCGTCTGCGTGAGGCTGTGGAAGCGTAGTTGCCTTCCGTGCGATGGCGGGTTGTTCTGTCGGGGTGCGGCCCGCCATCGCATTCCAGTAGATATGGAGTCTGACTGATGGCCACAGCAATCAATTTAGGCTGGATTGCCCCGCAAATGAATATCCAGTTGGACACGGAGTCTGACTGGTTCACCGAATTGATTAAAGATGACGGTGACTATCCGGATGGCACCGAGATTTACATTCGCTACATCATCCCCAATGAACCTCCTGTTCGTTGGGATGCTGTCATTTCGGGCAATGTGGCCACCATGTACAAGACCTTCACTGAAGTCGCTGATTTAGTGGCGATGGAGCCGGAATCAGCAAAGCTATTCCATTTGCTAAATGGAGTCAAGACCGGTTGGTATAAGGGTGGGACTCATGACAACACCTGATATCAATTTGCCGGGATCGGTTCATGTTCGCACGCCAGTCTCTCGCATCACTGCTCCTGCGCCAACATCCACGGTTCACATCGTGCCCACTGCCGGCCCGCGCGGGTTGCCGGGGGCAGATGGTGCGGCTACCGATATTGGTGTTGTAGCTGAAATGATTCAGGAGCATGTTGTCGACCCAGAGCCACATCCAGCATATGATGACATTCCAAGTTTAGTGCTGCTATTCGAGAATAGATTGGTGTAATCATGTCTCTAGCCACAGTTGTTTCCGATCTAGCGACACGGGTCGGGACTGAAGCCAAATCACTGCGTTCTCTTATCAATGGCAATGCTGCTGATCTGTCGGCATTGACTACCACCGATAAGACCAACCTGGTCGCTGCAATCAATGAACTTGAGGATGCTGTTTCGGCGGCATCTGGAATTGATGATGGCACCACTGGCCTAACCACTACGTGGTCCAGCACAAAGATTGCATCCGAGATTGATGATGGCACTGCCGCATTGATTGATGATGTAACGCCAAGTGCCGCAACCGTCTATTCATCGACCAAGACGGATGTTCAGATTGCCGCCGCAACCGCCGCATTGGTGGATGGTTCTCCCGGAGCATTGGACACCCTGAACGAATTGGCCGCCGCTCTTGCGGATGATGCCGCATTCTCCGCCACCATCGCTACCGCTCTTGGCAATAGGGTGCGAACCGATACTGCCGCACAGGGACTCAATGGCACGCAGATGACAAATGCGCGCACCAATATTGACGCGGCATCGGCAACTAACGTGGGCAACACTGCTACTAACTTTGTCACCGTGTTTGAGGCAGCGCTGGTCTAATGACACTCGCCAGTGTGATCTCTGATCTGGCGACTCGGTTAGGCGTTGAATTCAAAGCTATTCGCGCTGAGGCTGTGACCGCCTTATCCGGCAAAGCCAATACGTCGCACAACCATGCAGCGGCAGATACAAACTCTGGCGCATTCGCGCTCGCGCGGATACCCACTGGAACATCTAGCTCCACAGTTTCACTAGGTGACCATAACCATTCAGGAACATATGATGGCGCAGGCGCGGCATCAACGGCTGTATCCACGCACGAGGGCTTGACTGACCCGCACCCAGGTTACCTGACCCCCGCTGAAGGAAATGCCGCCTACGATGCCTCTGGGGCCGCGACAACGGCCGTATCGGCGCACGCTGCGGCCGGTGATCCGCATCCCGGATACCTAACGCCGGCAGAGGGCAATGCTGCATATGATGCAATAGGCGCGGCTACGGCATCCACAGCCGCACACGTAGCTGCGGGAGATCCACATCCGGGGTATCTGACTCCATCTGAAGGCAATGCCGCATACCAACCAATTGACCCAACATTAACCGCATTCGGTGCATTAACGATTGCGGCTAATAAGCTGCCGTATGGATCTGGGTCTGACGCATTCTCTCTGGCCGATCTCACGGCAGCCGGTAGAGCGCTATTGGATGATGCCGATGCAGCTGCGCAATTGACTACGCTTGGCGTGTCGGCATTTGTGCAGACATTGCTAGATGATGCTGCCGCAACCAACTTCCTGACAACACTTGGCGTTTCGACATATGTCAAGACCCTGCTTGATGATACGGATGCATCGACAGCATTATCAACATTGGGGCTGTCGACATTCGTCAAAACGCTTATGGATGATGCGGATGCCTCCACATTCCTTAGCACTCTTGGCATAACGACATTCATAAAGACTCTGCTAGATGATGCGGATGCAGCCACCGCTCTTGCAACTCTTGGCGCTGTAAGTGCGGCAAGCCCGACATTCACTGGAACGGTAACCGCGCCGCGAATCATCAAACCGCCGCAAGCTCTGTCGAGTGGCACAGCAAACCTTACCATTGATGCATCTACTGGCGATAATCAGAAGGTTACCGCCACTGGCAACCCCACTCTTTTGGCGCCAACAAATGGTGTTGACGGGCAAGTTCTTGTCATAGAGGTTTTGGCATCTGGTGGTGCCAGAACCGTATTTCTGAATGCCGCAATACTTCTGACCTCTGGGCAAGCGGCATCTTATGTTGTGTCATCAGGCAAGATAGCGACAATTATTCTCAAGTATTCGGCATTGGCTGGCAGTGTTTGGTTCTGCACGTCGATGACACAGATTCTCTAGGAAAGGTTGAATGAAATGGCACCGTCAATGTTCACAAGGACTCCAGAGGCATTTGCTTTTGTGCAGTACTCTGGAACTATTAGCGAACTAAGAGATTCCATATACAATGATGTTACGGGGTTTACCCCGTTTGAGCCGCCAGAACCTGTAGCATGACCATTCGCCGATATCTATCTGATGACAGGGCTCCTTGGACGCCGACGCCAAAGGGTACTTATACGGGTGGCACCACAGGATTTGTTTGTA
>Ga0193709_1000462_pt1 | contig 14342 bp, 9 predicted proteins | sample H3c2metaG_FD_160571 | JGI IMG/M metagenome (GOLD analysis project Ga0193709, IMG submission 160571) | Soil microbial communities from a riparian zone of the East river system, Colorado, United States - H3c2 | ecosystem: Environmental > Terrestrial > Soil > Riparian zone | place: USA: East River... | reverse complement strand
CTGGAGCCAGATGCTGGTGGTGCTCGCCGTGTTGTCGATGGCGCTCGGCAACATCGTGGCGATTGCACAGACGAATCTCAAACGCATGCTGGCGTACTCGACGATCTCGCACATAGGGTTTGTGCTGTTGGGAATCCTTTCGGGGACGGCGCAGGGCTATCAGGCCTCGATGTTCTACATGATCAGCTACGTCATCGTCGCGGCCGGCGCCTTCGGCGTGATACTGCTGCTGGCGCGGCAGGGTTTTGAGGCCGACAAGCTCACCGACTTCAAGGGCTTGAATGCCAGAAGCCCGTGGTTCGCCGGCATGATGGCCTTCCTCATGTTCAGTTTGGCCGGAATACCGCCTTTCATCGGCTTCTGGGCCAAGCTTGGCGTCATCCAAGCGGTTCTTGGCGTGCATCTCACCTGGCTCGCAGTCATCGCCGTGCTGTTTTCGGTGGTCGGCGCGTTTTATTACTTGCGCATCGTCAAGCTGATGTACTTCGATGAACCCACGGACACCACGCTGATCGGCGGTTCAATGCTGATGCGCACCGTATTGAGCGCGAACGCCCTGTTGACGCTCGCGTTGGGTATCGTTCCCGGGACGCTGCTGGAGATTTGTCAGCGAGCCCTGCAGTAGGACGCAAGCGGTCAACCGTCTGAGGAGGGAACATGATCACGCTCTATCACTCCCCACAGACTCGCTCAGGAAGCATCGTTTGGCTTCTCGAGGAACTCGAGGTTCCCTATCAGACCAAGATCGTGGATTTTCGCCGGGCAGACGGCACCGGCTCGCGCGATGCGTCGAATCCTCACCCCCATGGCAAAGTGCCCGCGCTGGTCGACGGCGATGAGACCGTGTTCGAAGGCAGCGCCATCGCGCTTTTCTTGACCGACAAATACCGCACCAAGAAGTTGGGCCCTGCGGTCGGCGATCCGAAGCGCGGCGAGTATCTTTCGTGGCTTGCCTACCGGCCCGGCGTCATGGAGCCGGCCATCCTTTCACGCCGCTTCGACATCGAGCACGTGTACGGCGCCATGGGATGGGCGCCGGCCGATGAAGTTGAGGAGGTGCTCAACAGGCATTTGGCGTCGCGCCAATACTTTCTGGACGATGCATTTTCCGCGTTGGATATCCTGCTCGGCGGCGGCCTGCATTTCTTGATGCAGGCGCAGATGATCAAGAGCACGCCTGCGCTGCAGGCCTATTCGGCGCGCATCACGGATCGGCCTGCTTACCGCAAAATGATGGAAACGGACAAGCGCTGAAATGCGGCACCTGGCGACGTGGTGCAGCTTGCTTTAGCCGCGTGCTCTAGTACAATGCGCGGCTCTTTCCGGTGCGGGGTGGAGCAGTCTGGCAGCTCGTCGGGCTCATAACCCGAAGGTCGCAGGTTCAAATCCTGCCCCCGCTACCAACGCTTACTTGCAGGCCGACCTTCGCCACCGGCCTGCCTGCGGCGTCCAGGCCCACCGGGATGGTTCCCAGCAGGTCGCGCAGTGCGTCACGGACCTCACCTATCCTGGTCCCCGCGACCTGTCTCAGGTTCTTGACCATCCGGCGGTACCTGGCCATCCGGTCGCAAAATGCCGTGACTGGCGCGTCCACGGGTTCACTCTTGATGCTTTCGAGCAACGCCAGTTCGTCTTCGGCAGTTTTCAGGCGCGCGCCGATGGCCCCGGTCGCCTGAAGTGTTCCGGTGGCGATGGCGTCCACCAGCCGTCGCACTTCGCCGCTGAGTTCGTTCCTGCGCCGGTCTCGCGCCTGTCTGCCCTGGTCGAGGTGCTTCTGCCTGTCTCTCACGGACGCCTTGAGCGCCGTTTCGTACTCGGTGAGCGCTTCGTCGGTTAGCAGGCCGTGCTCGACGTATTCAAGCACCTGGTCCTCGACGTCCAATCGCGGCGCTCGGACTCGGTTCTTGCATGCGCTCTCTCCGGCGTTTAGCCATGTCGAGCACGCATAGCTCGCGCCCTTCGCGCCCGCGATGACGAACCTCGACCCGCACTGGTCGCAGACGAGCAAGGTTGATAACAGATATTTGGGCGCGCGCCCCTTGCCCACGGCGACGGCCTGATATTTGGACAGACCTTTCTTGATCGACTCGCCGACCTCGCGACTTCGTTGCGCGATGCGGGCATGAACCTGACTCCAAAGTTCGTCGCTGACGATGCGAAGGGTCTCGTCCTTCGCGACGATCCAATCCTCTCGCGGCCGAGGCACGAATCCACGCGCGCCGCTGCGGACTTTCTTGCGGCTCTTGCTGCGGTTCCAGACGACCTCGCCGATGTAGATCCGGTTTCGCAGGATGCCGTACACGCCGGACTGCATCCACCTGTGCTCCGCAATTATTCGAGTCTACTATTGAGTCGATCTCGAATCTCGATGCGAGCGGTGGCATGATTGAACAATGCTAAGGCTCCTCCTCATCTTGATTCAGTTGGCCGCTGACGCGATTCGTTGGTGTTGCCTGGTGCTGCGGTCACAACGGTCGATCGAGGCCGAGAATCTGTTTCTGCGCCGACAGCTCGCACTGTACGTCGAGCGCGGTGTTAAGCCGCGGCGGATCGATTCGGTGACACGGGTCGCGCTGGCGTTCCTTTCACGATTCTTTCCCTGGCGAGACGCTCTGGTGGTGGTGCGCCTGGAAACGATGATCCGTTGGCACCGAGCGGGATGGAAATTGTTGTGGCGTTTGAAGTCGCGACCCGGCCGTCCATCGATTCCGGTTGAGGTTCAGGCCTTGATCCGCCGGCTAGCAAACGAGAATCCATCGTGGGGCGAGGAACGCATTGCCAATGAGCTGTTGCTGAAGCTGGGAATTCAAGTCTCTCCGCGAACGGTGAACAAGTATCTGCCGACCCGACCCGCACGTCGACCGCGAGGTGATATGCGCTGGTCAACCTTTCTTCGCCTGCACGCCCAGGGGATCATTGCCTGTGACTTTTTCCTTGCGGTCACCGTAACCTTTCGACTGCTGTATGTATTCGTGGTGATCGAGCATCGCAGTCGACGCTTGATTCATTGCAATGTCACCGCGCACCCGACTGCGGCTTGGACGCTGCAACGGCTGCGTGAGGCAATTGGAGTGCAAGACCGGTACGAATACCTGCTTCACGATCGCGACAGTATCTTCGCCAATCATCTCGACGAGTCGATCGGACGGCTCGGCGTCAAGGTATTGAAATCCCCGCCGCAAAGTCCAACGGCCAACTCGATTTGCGAACGAGTCATCGGGACTATCCGCCAAGAGTGCCTCGATTGGCTAATTCCCCTGACCGAATCGCATCTGCGGTCGATCCTAAAACCGTGGATCGCGCACTACAATACCGGGCGCCCACATATGGCGTTAGGTCCTGGTGTACCTGACCCTCCGAGCGGAATGCAGCATAATGCCGCTCCAAAATCACGACATCGCTTGCGCGAAGACAGGGTCGTGCGCGCTCACTCCATTCTCGGTGGCCTGCACCACGAGTATTTCTGGGCGCCAGCGGGCGATCATTGAGTTCTTGCGGATGACAGGGGTGTTCTCACTGGCATTCTATTTTCTCGAGTACGCCATGCGGTCCTGCCCGGCGGTGATGATTCCGCAATTGGTCAAGACCATCGGTGTCTCGACGCTTGGTGTAAGCGACATCGAGGCGCCTCAGCGCAGGTGGGCGGCAGGTTCCGCGCTCGCTTCGGTGTCGTGAGCTCCCGGTAAGTCGGTGAGCTGTAGTCTGGAGTCGAGCATCGGGATACTAGGGGATCTGCAGCAACCCCGACGAAGGAGAAATGCTCGGACGGCGAGAAGCCCGCGACGCGCACTAGACATAGCCGCAGGGTGAATTTGAGCGCAACTACGATAGACTATCGCTTGGCCGACCATGCAAGGGGTCGATCCTTTTATTTGATGAATTCGACGAAATGACCGTTCGAATAGATGTAATGAATCACACCCTCAGAAAACAGCGTGGTTGCAATAGTCGCAATAGTCGGTTAGATCAATTGGGCTGTCTCGGTTTTGCCCTCCTGGTGGGCTGCTTAACAAGATGGGCCATGACTCCGGATAAAGGATCCTCTGGATGCTGTAAATGATGGACTCGTTCGTGACCGTGCGCGCCGCATGGATGAAGAAGCCTTGAGCGCGCTAGGGCGCGCGAAAGGGCGGAAGTGTCATGCAATCTCACTCAGTCAAGTGCTTCGCGGTCGTGGCGGGGCTTGCGCTGGGGATGGGTGGAAGCCTGTGCACCGCAGTTGCCGACACCACGGCGAGTGACCGCTCTGGCGCTCTTCAAGAGATTGTCGTGACCGCTCGACGTCAGAATGAATACTTGGAAAAGGTTCCCGTGGCCGTTGACGCTCTGTCGACATCGGCGCTGACAGAGCAGCACATCACCAATGAGCAGGAATTACAGACGGCGGTACCTGGCTTGCTGACTGTGGCGGCGACATCGACAAATCAGCTGGCCTTCTCGATCCGGGGACAAGCGCTCGACGCTTACTCCTACGCATCTCCCACCGTGGTCGCGTATTTCGACGAATTTCAGACGGGAGGGACAAGCTCCACCACGTTTTTCGATCTGCAGTCGGTGCAGGTTTTAAAAGGCCCTCAGGGCACGCTGTTTGGCCGCAACGCGACCGGCGGCGCGGTTCTGTACACAACCACGCAACCCGGCAAGGAGTTGGAAGGTTACTTCAATTATACCGCTGGGAATTTCAATGAGCAGAAATTAGAGGGTGCGGTCACAATCCCGCTCGCTGAGTGGGCGTCCGTTCGTTTAGCCGCGGAGGATGAGCATCGCGATGGCTATGAGCACAATATCTATCTCAATGTCGATGAGGGCTCGATCGACAACCGGAATTTTCGAGGTACTTTGTTGCTGACTCCTCTGGCTGCGCTTCAAAACACGACCACAATTCAGTACGGCAGGCAGCGCGGAAACTCGGGTGCGCTCAAGATCATGAGCGGAAACGTCAACTGTCCGCCGAGTCCCCAATGCGCCGCCGCCGAGCTCTTTCCGCCGGGGGTCCCGACAGCGGGGGCGCATCCGGCGAAGCTCGCGGCTTATAACGGGATTCTAAACTTCATTGCCATGGAGGGTAAGCAACCTTTCTGGAATGTCTGGAACGACAGCGACGATGAGCACGACGCGCAACTAAAGGAAGCAGTGAATAAAACCACCTATACAGTGAACGATGACCTCTCGATCAAAAACATTGTTGGCTACAATCAAGTGGTCTCGCATGACCTCACCGACGCCGATGGCAGCCCCTTTCAAGTACTGACGATTGGACCGATCGGTGGACCAAACAGGGAGGGTTTTACCTATTCGACCGAGCAGTACTCCGAGGAGCTGCAACTCGCTGGCACGGCGCTCGTCAAGCGGCTCAACTACCTCGTTGGCGGCTACTACGCCCGAGACAACGAAGGGCACAATGCCCTTGTGAACGTCGGCTGCGGTTCCATCGCGTTTCCCGCGACCCCGGAGAATCCCGCGGGATGCGAGGTGCCGGGCGGTTTTCGCTACAACTTCGAGAACGACGAAGAGTCGCGTGCTTTGTTCGGACAAGCCACTTATGAGTTCATCGACAATCTCAAGGCGACGGTGGGCTATCGCGAAACATGGGAGGCTATCAATTTTCGTTATGTTCGCGATGGCAGCGTACCTGACGATGTGCACCTGTTGGCGGGCGTGCCCTTGCCCCGGATACTCAGCGAGCGGGAACCGAGCTGGACGTTGGGATTCGACTATCAGCTCACGCCGGAAACCTTGCTCTACATCGCTCAACGCGGGGGCTTTCGAGTGGGCGGTTTTAACGGCACCAGCATCGTCCAGACGAGCACGGGTGCCACGAATATCGACTCGTTCAGGCCGGAGATCGCACGCGACTTCGAGCTCGGTTTCAAGTACGCGGGACGACTCGGCAAGTTCCCGGTGCGCATTGACGCGGACGTGTACGAGGAAAGAGTGAGATATGCGCAGCGGGTCGTCTATGCCGGAGTTGCTTCCTTCACGGTCAACGCCGACAAAACTCAAGTTGACGGCTTTGAGCTGAACGCGCGGATTGATATTACTTCCTGGTTACAAGCTGGGCTCGACTATGCCTACACCGACGCGCGTTATGTCGATGGCGGCACCCATTTTACGCAGGTCGACGCCATCACCGGCGCCATCAACCACCGCACGGTTATCTTGGGACCCTACGGCGATACACCGAAAAACGCGGGCTCCCTCTATTTGCGAGTCGCCCATGATCTGCCGAACTCTTTGGGCCAACTGGTGGTGCGCCAGGACATCTACTCGCAGAGTTACTTTTACTATTCGAACCTCGCCGCCAGTGTGAACGTTCCTCCCAATGGAGTCGGTCCGCTGGATCCCAACACCAAGATCAGTGGCTACACCCTCCTAAACGCCCGGGTCGAGTGGAACAATATTGCGGGATCTAAGGTCCACGCGACGGCCTACGTGAGGAATATGCTTAATAAGCAATATGAGGTTGGAGGTATCGGACTAGGCGCAGTTGTAGGCGTGGATTCCGTGATACTGGGTACCCCGCGGATGGCGGGCCTGGAGGTCGGGTTGAAATTCTGAGAGTCCGAAATCCAACCCGGTCAGGCAGATTCCACGCTGTCCGCGCGTGCCCGAGAGATCATCATCAATCGGCGCTGATGAAGCGAATCTGGGGCAAAGCTGTGAGGGGAGGAGTGAAGACTCAGGTTCCACATTGACGCGCTGCGCAAAGCGTTGTCCCAGGATGGCATGGAGGATCCATGCATCCGAAAAGTTGTTGGGCGTGGCTATATCTTTACCGTACCGATCTGTCGAAGCAGTCGGCGAAGGCAACGGTCTACTCTGAGACAGTCAGATCATCGATGTGAGCTTCCCGCCGGCGTGTACTTCTGCAGAGTCCTCCCTGAGTCCATCCCGTGAGCTTGCCGTGAGCCGCCGCGTCCTACCCTCGTTCCAAACAAACCACGCGGGAATGTTTTTCAACTGCCTTGACGAACGATCCACGTCTTCGGGGGGCAATTCAAGCTGTGAGTCCATCATCTCTTGCAGTTGTGTCCGGCGCACGATTCCGCTGCCTTGAATCGGGATCCTCGCCCATGGCGTACCGCGCTTCATGGTCCACATGGCATCGGCCCGAGTGGGAACTCGAATTTCAGGCCGCACACGGAGCTCAGCGCGCTGTAATCGCGAAGCGCGCGGTTTTCTCCAAACGTTCCTGGTAAGATGGCGTTGTCACCGTCGAAAACGGGGAGGAGTAGACGCGGACTAGGAACCTTCGCAGAAAACTCCAAATCCCGTGAGTCGATTGCAAAATGGCCGCGGCCCGGGCCTGACGGTGCGGTTCGCCAAAGCACTTGGCTTGCCGTTCGTCCGCCGCAGGCGCAGTCTTGGGGACAGCAACAGGCAGCCCATGAGTACGACAACTCTCGACGTCGACTCTCGTGAACGCGCTTCCGCGTCGGAGCAGGGCGTGTTCGATTTGACGCAGTACGCACTGCAGCAAGTGCGCAGGGATGCCGAACTCGTGCTGTTGCGCGGCTCGCGCAAAGATCACGAGAAAGGGAGCCGATCGTCTATTCTGGTTCAGGTACCGGTCACGGACCCTCCCTCTTCCGCAGCTGTGCGCAGGCTGCAGGAGGAATACGCCCTGCAATCCGAGCTGGATCCGGCCTATGTGGTCCGGTCCCTCTCGACGGTGCAGGACCATGGCCGCCCGATGGTGATCCTCGAGGATCCGCTTGGGACCCCGCTCGATCTACTCCTCAATGGCGCGATGGACGTCGCGCAATTTCTACGCCTCGCCATTCGTGTCGCCGCCGCTCTTGGCCATGTACACAGCCGTGGTCTCGTGCACAAGGACATCAAGCCGGCCAACATCCTGGTGAATGATGGTCGAGATCAGGCGCGGCTGATGGGCCTCGGAATGGCGTCGCGTTTACCGCGCGAGCGCCAATCGAGCCAAGTGTCGGAGTATCTGGTCGGCACGCTGGCCTACATGGCCCCCGAGCAGACCGGGCGCATGAACCGCTCGATCGATTCGCGCAGCGATCTGTACAGTTTGGGCGTTACGTTCTACGAAATGCTCACAGGGACTCTGCCGTTTACCGCGTCAGATCCGATGGAGTGGGTGCACTGTCATATCGCGCGACAGCCGACACCACCATGCGAGAAGGTGAGCGGCGTTCCGCCCGCGGTTTCCGCAATCGTCATGAAGTTGCTCGCCAAGACGGCCGAGGAGCGCTATCAGACAGCGGCCGGCGTCGAGAGCGATCTTCGGCGCTGCCTCGCTGAATGGGAAACACAGCATCGCATCGACGAATTCCCGCTTGGCGAACATGACACGCCAGATCGGTTGCTGATTCCAGAGAAACTGTACGGGCGAGAATCCGAAATCGGCGCCTTGCGAACTGCATTCGACCGCGTTGTCGCCGGTGGTAAGCCGGAACTCACTCTCGTTTCCGGATATTCCGGCGTCGGCAAGTCCTCCGTTGTGAATGAGCTTCAAAAGTCGCTTGTTCCGCCGCGGGGCCTGTTCGCATCAGGCAAATTCGATCAATACAAGCGCGATATCCCGTATGCGACGCTCGCTCAGGCGTTTCAGAGCCTGGTCCAGCGACTTCTGGGAAAGAGCGAAGCCGATCTGGCGCCCTGGCGCAACTCGCTCCGCGACGCCCTCGGCGCGAACGCACGGCTCATTATCGAGCTCATTCCGGAGCTGGAGCTCATTATCGGACACCAGCCGCCTGCTCCGGACTTGCCTCCCCAAGACGCGCGACGACGTTTCCAGCTGGTATTCCGTCGGCTCATCGGTGTGTTCGCGCGACCGGAACATCCGCTGGCGCTCTTTCTCGACGACTTGCAATGGCTCGACGCGGCGACGCTAGATCTGCTGGAGGATCTGTTAACAGGCTCGGGTCTGCAGCATCTCCTGCTGATCGGTGCCTATCGCGCCAACGAGCTCACTTCTGCCCATCCGCTGAGGCGGAAGCTCGAGGCGATCGAGACTGCCGGTGGAAACGTAGTGCAGATCACGCTTGCCCCCCTCGCCTCGGAGCATCTGCAACAGATGATTTCGGAAGCTCTTCACTGCGAGGCGGAGCGCGCCGCACCGCTCGCGCACTTGGTGCATGAGAAAACCGGTGGCAATCCGTTCTTTGCCAATCGCTTCATCGCCTCGCTAGCAGAAGAGGGAATGCTCACCTTCGATCGAGACGCGGCGCGCTGGTCCTGGGACCTGGGTCGGATCCGCGCTCGAAGACACACCGATAATCTGGTAGACCTCATGGTCGGGAAGCTGACCCGTCTGACCGCCCAAACACTCAAGACTGTCCAGCAGCTGGCGTGCCTCGGAAATGGTGCCACAGTCGCAACGCTGTCCCTGGTCTGCGGCGAGACCGAGGCGGAGATCTATTCACTGCTGGACGAGGCGGTTCGCGCTGACTTGCTCGAACAGCGAAAAGACTCATACCACTTCATCCACGACCGCATTCAAGAGGCGGCCTATCTGCTCGTTCCGGATTCAGTGCGCGCCGAGGCGCATCTGCGCATCGGACGGCTGCTCGCGGCGCACACGCCGCCGGAGCAGCGAGAGGAAGCAATCTACGAGATCGTTAGTCAACTCAACCGCGCCGCGCCTTTGATCACTTCGGGTCAGGAACGCGAGCAACTGGCAGAGCTAAACTTGATCGCGGGCAAGCGCGCGAAAATTTCAACCGCCTACGGCTCAGCCCTGAACTATCTGGTCATGGGCGCGGCGCTACTACCCGAGGACTGTTGGCAGAGAAGGTACCCACTCGTATTTGCGACGGAAGTCAGCCGCGCTGAATGCGAATTCCTCACGGGTGAGCTGGCCGCGGCAGAAGAGCGACTCGCGACGCTATTCTTGCGCGCTGCGAATCTCGTAGACAAGGCCGCTGTCGCATGCTTACGAGCGACCCTTTACACAACGCTCGCTCGTGCCGACCGTGCTGTGGAAATTTGCGTCGACTACCTGCGCGAGGCCGGCGCCGCCTGCTCACCGTGCCCCACCGACGAGGAGGTCAGCGCAGAGTACGAGCGCCTGTTGGGGCACCTTGGCAGTCGTTCCATTGAAGCGCTTTTCGACCTTCCTCTCATGTCCAATCCAGAATGGCGGGCCACGATGGAGGTCCTCACGGAGCTCTCGGCGCCGGCTTACTTCCTGGACGCGAATCTGTGGTGCCTAGTGCTGCTGCGAATAGCTAATCTGAGCGCCGAGTACGGCAATTGCGATGGATCGTGCTACGCCTATGGCCTCATGAATGCGGTTGTCGGTGCCCGATTCGGCAACTATCAAGCGGGTATCCGCTTCGGCCAGCTAAGCTTAGATCTCATCGAAAAGAAGGGCCTTGAGCGGTTTAAGGCTCGTGTGTACTTCGCGTGCGGGATTGTGGTCATTCCGTGGGGGCGGCATATTCGAGAGGCCGTTCCGCTCCTCCGGCGCAGCTTGGAGATCTCGCTGGAAACCGGCGATCAGCAGTATGCAGCCTATGCGCACCACACTCTCGTCTCGAATCGTCTCACTAGCGCAGATTCACTGGTAGAGGTGCAGCGAGACGCCGATTCCGCGCTCGAACTCGGGCAAAAGGCGCGCTTCGGCCCCGTTGTTGACACCGTGACGGGGCAGCTCGGTTTCATCCGGACGTTGAGGGGATTGACGCATAAGTTCGGCTCTTTTGGCGACGACGGCTTCGACGAGGGTCGATTCGAGCAACATCTCGAGGCAAGTCCGCCCTTAGTCGCATGCTGGTATTGGATTCGTAAGCTGCAGGCGCGCTTTCATGCGGGAGACTATGCGCAAGCGGTCGCGGCGTCCGCGACGGCGCGGCGGCTACTGCATGCAATTGTCGGTTTGTTTGAAGAGGCCGACTACCACTTCTTTACAGCACTCGCGAGAGCAGCCGCATTGGATTCTGCAACTCCGGACGAGCGACGGGAGCATTCCGAGGCGCTGGCACAACATCACAAGCGCCTCGCGCTATGGGCGGAGCAATGTCCGGCGAATTTCGCAGATCGAGCCGCGATGGTAGGCGCGGAGATTGCGCGCCTGGAGGGCCGGGAACTGGAGGCCGAACGTCTGTATGAGAGGGCCATTCGGTTTGCACGCGAGCAAAGCTTCGTTCAGAACGAAGGACTTGCGTACGAGTTGGCCGCGCGGTTCTATGCAGCGCGTGGCTTCGAAGCATTCGCGGATCTCTACCTCCGAAGAGCTCGGCACTGCTACCAGCGATGGGGAGCCGACGGCAAAGTACGGCAGCTCAACGAGCTGTACTCTCGCCTGAGCGAAAACGAACCAGCAATCGACTCGCAAGGCACGAGCGGCGCGCCGGTCGAGCAGTTGGATCTTGCGACCGTGTTGAAGGTCTCGCAAGCGGTCTCGGGCGAAATGATTCTGGATCGACTACTCAAGCGACTCATGCGTGCGGCCATTGAGCACGCGGGCGCGGAGCGCGGTGTTTTGATTGCTCGTCGAGGTGATGAGCTGCAGATACAGGCGCAAGCGACCGCCAGCGGAGCGGATGTAATCGTCGACCTGCGTGGCAGCGACACCGACCGTGCCGAAGCCGCTCTGCCGCAATCGGTCGTTCGGTATGTCATGCGTACTCGAGAAACGGTGATCCTCGAGGATGCATCATATGGGAATCTGTTTTCTGCGGATCCCTACCTGATACATCATCGCGCCCGTTCCATTCTCTGTTTGCCATTGGTCAACCAGGGCAACCTCATCGGGGTGCTCTATCTCGAGAACAACCTCGCGCCTCGCGTTTTCGGGCCGGCTCGGATCGCGGTGCTGAAACTGCTCGCGTCGCAGGCGGCGATGTCGCTCGAGAATACTCGCTTGTACCGCGACCTTGCCCAGCGCGAAGCGAGGATCCGACGGCTGGTAGACGCCGATATCGTCGGGATCTTCATTTGGGACCTCGATGGCACCATTCTTGAAGCCAATGACGCGTTTCTGCGGGAGTTGGGACACGAGCGTGAGGATCTCGTCGCGGGTCGCCTGCGCTGGACCGATTTCTCCGCGGCCCAATCGGGCGGGCGCGATCGCCGAGAACTTCTCGCAGAGATCCAGCATACCGGGAGCATGCAACCGTTTGAATGGGAACACGTTCGCAAGGATGGTAGTCGCATGCCCGTCCTGGTTGGTGCTGCGATGTTCGAAGGCGAGAAGCAAGGTGTTGCCTTCGTCCTCGACCTGACGGAGCGAAAGCGAGCAGAACAGGCTCTGCGGAAGAGCGAAGCGTATCTCGCCGAAGCGCAGCAGTTGGCGCACATGGGCAGTTGGGCCTGGAGTCCCGACACCGACCTCAGTTATTGGTCAGAGGAATGCTACCGCGTTCTGGATTTTGATCCACAGGATGGTTTGCCCCGATTCGGGGATTTCTTCTTTCAGCGGATTCATCCTGACGACCAACCCGGCGTCAGGGAACTAATCCAGACGGCTATCCGCGAGAAAGAAGGGTGGGAGGCGGACTACCGTACCGTGCATCCGGATGGCCCCGTCAGGGACATTCACGTCGTAGCTCATCCTGTTCTGAGCACGTCCGGCGATCTCGTTGAATTTGTGGGCACCGTGATCGATGTCACTGAGCGTAAACGAGCTGAGCAAGAACGTGCAAGGCTCCGTCAGCTAGAGGCCGATTTGGCACATATCAATCGTGTGAGCACGTTGGGGGAAATGGCAGCCTCGCTGGCACACGAAGTCAAGCAGCCGATCGCCACCGCACGCAACAACGCCCGCGCGGCGCTGAATTTCTTAGCCAAAAATCCGCCAGATCTGGGCGAAGTCAGAGAAGCGCTCGGGTGTATCGTGGGCGACGCTGATCGAGCCGGCCACATCATCGACCGTATCCGGGCTCACATCAAGAAAGCGCCGCCGCGAAAGGATCGTTTTGATCTTAATGAGGCAATCACCGAGGTAGTCGAATTGGCGCGGAGCGCAATCGCCAAGCATAAGATCTCGCTCGAAATGCGGCTTGCGGAGGAGTTGTCTGCCGTTGAGGGGGATCGTGTCCAGCTACAACAAGTCATCCTGAACCTGACCCTGAACGCGATCGATGCAATGAGCTCGGTCGATGGGCCACGAGACTTGTTGATCAGCACCGAGCAACGGGACACGAATGGTCTCATCTCCGTGCGCGATTCTGGGCCAGGAATCGACCCGCAAAAACGCGAGCGCGTTTTCGAGGCTTTTTATACGACAAAGTCGAACGGAGTGGGGATAGGGCTATCCATATGTCGATCGATTATCAATGCCCATGCGGGCCGTCTGTGGATTGAGGCGAACGAGCCTCGTGGTGCGACATTCCAATTTACGGTTCCGAGCACGGCTAGCGAACTCAGGAGTTCTTCTCAGTCGCTTCACCAGACTCGAGAGCCGTACGAACACAGCGAACCAGATGCTGCTCATCAAAGGGTTTCCGCAGATAACACACGACCCCCTCACTTAGCGCGCGGGCCTCGACGTCGTCATCGGGGTAAGACGTCATGAGAATGGTCGGAATCGGACGCCCTGTTCTAATCAGCGTTCTGTAGAAATCTAGTCCATTCATCGCAGGCATATTGATATCCGTGATCAATGCGGCAGTCTTGGCGAGGTGCGGGGATTGGAGGAAAGCAGCTGCCGACGGGAATACCTCGACCCTGTAGCCGAGTGACTTCATGAGCCTTCTCATCGACTCGCGAAAGAACCGATCATCCTCAACGATCGAAACCAATGACGCTTTCGGCATACGCCTCCGGCAATTTAATCGAACTCGCCATACGGGCGACCCCACCAATGCGATCGTACCCGCATGCGGTCTATCAACCGTGGTCGGCCTCTTCGCCGCCTAAGAATGCCGCTGGAGCAGGACCCGAGGCCATAAGCCTTGGTTTAGGTCGGGTAGACCATCCGCTGTACGATAAACCCTGTTCACCCGGATTGTTTGGAACTACACTTTGGCACAGACGTCGGCAGCCGCATTTGCCCACGGGGAGGGGCCCTTCCGTGGATCCTCGGTCATCAGTTGCTCCTGAGCCTGGCTCAAACTCGTTCGTCGTAGTCATCGATGACGACCCGGAATTTCGCGCTTCGCTCGGACGGCTGCTACGGTCCGTGGGATTGAATCCCCAGCTGTTTGCCTCGATTGCCGACTACCTCGGATTCGAACCGCCCGATTGTCCAACGTGCCTGGTTCTCGATGTGAGACTGCCGGGGCGGAGCGGGCTTGATTTTCAGCGCGATCTCGCGGCGGCAAACACCGAGCTTCCGATCATCTTCATCACAGGGCATGGTGACATTCCGATGACCGTACAGGCGATGAAGGGCGGCGCGATCGAGTTCCTCACGAAGCCGTTCCGTGACA
>Ga0193709_1000461_pt1 | contig 14368 bp, 8 predicted proteins | sample H3c2metaG_FD_160571 | JGI IMG/M metagenome (GOLD analysis project Ga0193709, IMG submission 160571) | Soil microbial communities from a riparian zone of the East river system, Colorado, United States - H3c2 | ecosystem: Environmental > Terrestrial > Soil > Riparian zone | place: USA: East River... | reverse complement strand
ATAAATAAGATTAAGCCTTATTTCTTATTCATTTTGCCTAGCGTTTTAGCTAGACGAGCGCGTTGACCTAACTTGCCGCCAGCAGAAGCAGCTTTATCTAAAACCTTAGCAGGAATCTTTTTACCTTGAGCAATACCTAATTCTTTGTGTAATGCTCCAGGTTTTTTGATTGCGCCTTGAATCCACTTCTTACCGGCAGTCATAGTTTTATTCTCTAATCATTTAATTCTGGACACACTGGGTCTGGAGCTTGTGTAGCCGCTTCCAACTCAGCAACCTTTTTGTTTAAATCTAAAATCATTGAATCTTGAAGTTTCTTGAGATTTTCTAAATCAACATAAGCTTGATTAATTAAATTCAAATTCGTGCGTAGGACAATAGCAGCTTCCATGTGGTCATTGATAATCTGACGCTGAGCTTGTAACTGAGCGTGTTGACCTTTGGCTCTCATTCCTAACGGTTTAAGGATGGTACTGGTTTAAGTTCAGATTCTTTAAAATTTGGAATATTAATTTTGCCTTCTTTGTGCTGTTTAATCAATTCAACATAATGACGATTAAGTGGGTCATTAGGAACCCAACATTCTTGGCCGTCAATTATACATTTAAAATTATCAACCTGTGAATTTAATAATCTTTTCTCTAAAATTTGAATATCCATAAGTATCTCCTATAATTCCGCATCAGCAGTACAGTGGATAGACAATACATTACCCGATAAATCCCCAACCAATTGCGAATCTTGGATAAAAACATTGTTATCACTAATTGTTCCTGGTCCAAATACTCCACTCGCAGCCGATATAGATGAATTATACCAAGTAGTAGCCGAAGTAATTGGGTTGTAAGAAGTAACAGTCGGTGATGCTCTCATGGTCTCAGGATAAAACCATACTGGGCCATCATTGTAACCAGACGAAGATACATGTACTCGATAAGTTGGCGCACCAACATAGGTAGCACTTGCTTGCGCTGGCTTCACACCTTGCTGGAATGTCTTGCAATAATAACGCTGACAAGCAGCTAATACTTGTTGCTCTGTGTCTAGTTCAAAGGGTGTGGCAATTAATCCTGATTCCATTCTCACCAAAGAAAGTTTGAAACTACCAGGTGTCGTACTAAGACCGTTGACCTGGTTTGAGGTTCCAAAGAAGTTACCAGTCTGCCAGCTTCCAGCAGTAGTTTGAAATGTAGAACCAACTGCTATACCAAAGATAATAGAACATGCAATCGTATTCACATAACCAGCAACCGCAGGATTTGCTGATATTGCGCTAATAGTTATGGTTTTATATTCCCATGTGTTAGTCGTATTAATTGTATATTCAGCTACATAATTTTGGTCAGCACTAACAGTTACGCAGTAAATTCCAGTGACAGTTGCTTTAACCCAAAAAGAAATAGTGATAGGCCGACCAGCATATTGCGCCCAAACAAATCCTTCTATACGTTGCGCCAAGAAGCAGAAAGAGCCAGCACTTATAGTGGTTGTCGTTGTAACTGCTAAATCTAAACAGTGCTGAACGTACATACCAGCTTGTGCTGTAGTAGGTGAATCAGCAGTTTTCTGAACCGTCATCACACCTGTAGCAGTAGAATGCTGTAGCGCCCATCTATCAGCTTGATATGTATTGTTTACAGCAGCAGTAAATATTGTTCCACGCTGCCAAGGGTTCGTACTAAAATTTCCGCCTATAAGTATGTTTTTATTAATTGGTATAGAAACAAATGTAGCGAGTGCAGCGGCACCATTAGAAACTGGAATCTGACCAACCGTACCAGCACCAATATTCTGGAAAGCGCCTGTTGCAGTAGTTCCACCCGCTAGCAAACCATAAGCTGTAGTTGTAACCACGCCAGTACCGCCACCCAACACGAGAGAAGTACCAAATGCTGGATTACCTGAGGCTCCAGTAGAGACTAAAGGAATGCCAGCAGAGCCAGGAGCAGCAAAAGCAATATTGCCTGCTCCATTACCAATCATGACATTGAAAGCGGTGAGTGTTGTTAATCCAGTTCCACCCCCAGCAACTACAGTAGTTCCATAGGCTGGGTCAGAAGAAACACCTTGGGATATAAGAGGGATACCTGTAGTAGCATGAGGAGCTAATAAAGTTAATGCACTTGTACCATTACCAACAAGCAAATAATGTGCAGTTAAAGCACTTAAGCCAGTACCACCATCAGTTACAGCAACATCAGTTCCACCTATTCGATAAATGTATGAACTACCAATTGTGATTGCCGTTGGTATGTCAGTTACTAGCGCGGGAGCCGCTGAACCATTGGTAGCTAATAAACTATTGTTAGCTCCCGTGATTGCAACTACAGCACGGCCAAAGGCCGATATATCTGCTTCTGCCCAGGTATCAATACCTGTCGTATAAATCATTTTATTAGCGGCAGTACCTAACGCAGAGATACTTTGCAAGGTAGCATCATAAGCCTGAACATTCGTACCAATGGTTAATCCTAAGTTAGCCCTTGCTGTAATAGGGCTAGGCAAATCTGATAGGTTATTGGCTTTGAGTAATGCGCCCTGACCAGCTAACTGAGTAAATGTAAGCGCAGTGGTTCCGACTGTGATAGCAGCAGTTTGAGAGAACATCCATTGAGATGCACCCCATGTTGTTCCACTTACCACCGAGAAAATATCCCCAGCATTCATTTCTGCGGCTTCATTCCAGTCTACTGCTCTAGTCAACACTGTAGGGGTACCGCCGGTACCCTGTACTATAGTGTAAGCACCCTGCCATGCCGGATTGGTCGTTTGAAAAAGCACCAATACCCGCTGATTCAATGTAGGAATAATACCATCAAAAGTTGTAGCGCCATTAATTGGAGCTGTAAGGGTAGCGCCTACCCCTAAAGTGCCATTGGCGTAAGTCCAAGTAGGCATATCAGTGGGGGTTGCAACTACGCAAGCTAACTGTTCATTTAAGATAACAGCATTTAATTGTGATAGGGTGACTGCTTGATTGGCCATTGTTGCGGGGCCATTCAAGAATAAATCACCTAGCATCGTTCCACCAGCCAGCGCCAGAGAACCGATTGTAGTATTCATATCGGCTTGGGTAGCATCATTAACTAAGTCACGCCCTAATGCTGTTATTGGAGCTTCTGCCCAAGTAGCTGGAACACCTTCGGAAAGATTATTCGCAATGGCAAAGAATGAAGCGCCACCACCAGGAATACCAAGTTGTGTTTGCCACGCTGCCAAATCTACATTATCAAGAAGCGTCAATGTGTAAGCGCTAATATCAGATTCCGCCCAAGTATGAATGCCACTAGTGTAAATCATCTTTCCAGCAGCAGTACCAAGCAATGAGATTGATTGCAGGTTTGCATTAAATGCTTGTACGTTGGTACCAATAGCAACACCTAGGTTTGTTCTAGCAGTTGCTGCATTTGCTAAATCTGAAAGATTGTGTACTACCAGCAATGCCTGAGCATTAGATGGTACATCCAGATTGACGCGAGCTGTTGCCGCATCATTTACATCGGAAAGATTATTAATTACCAGTAAAGCCTCGCTAGTGGATGGAACCGCTAAAGAAGCCCGCCAAGCTAAGGCGCTTGAATCGGCAAGCAGTCCACGAGAGAAAACACTTAGAGGAGTTGCAGCATAAGTATTAGGCCCAGTTCCATAAATGATTTCATTAATGTCGATACTGATTTGCGAGATAGAAGTAAGCGGGGCGCTGATAGTTAGTAAGCCAGTACCAGTCTGATTCTGGAGAATACCAGTCGCTAAATTTTCTAAGAAGAAACCATTTTGCAAAGTTCCATTATTAGTGCGAGCCACAATAGTGGCATTTGCTAAATCCTGTACCGTCTTGCTGGTAACATTCGACTGGTCATCTAACCCAATCAGGGTAGCGCCCAGAGGAGGAATGTGAGAAGCTAATTCAGCACGTGTGACGGCTTGTATAGCTTCAAACGCAGTATTACCCTCGTTCTTTCTCCATGTCTGTAACGAGCCTAGAATTGGCAGAATAATATCAATAACTGGGTCAATAGTAGCGCTCGTATTATAGCGTGGAGTCAATTGAGTCGTATAAAGATTTTCTTCCTGCATCTGTAAAGTGAATAAACCAAAGTCACTATTTAACATGCTAGGAGTGAAATTCGTATTGGTATAGAGATTCTCACGGTCAATAGGAGTCACGCGAGTCAAGGTGACCACATCATTAACGGTTCGACCGCTTAAGAATGTCACTCTGACAAATAGTTCCGCTCCCACAAACGACACCGTGTAAGCACTTGGTGAAATTATCTGAGTTACGTCATTCGCAGCAACACCAGCAGCACGAGCATATACAACCACATCGGCGGCAGCGTCAGCAGTCCAATCTGTATCAAACTGAGTTTGACTAGCAGAAGCAATGCTTTGAGTATAGGGAACGGTATCATCTATAATAACAGCAGTCATAATTCATCATCCTATTGAAAAAGCATTAGCTATTCATTTTCAGTTTGTGTGCCTGGTCTCTGTTTTTTGGGTAACTCGTGGAATCAATCCACTTGTTTACTGAGGAACGTAATTGCCAAGATGTTAGGAATGGAATTAAGCCAGCCATTCTTTTCAGGTCTTGCTTGTTAACTTCATTACGTCCTGCCATGCCTACTATTTTTACCATATCGTTTGCAATACCGCCAACGGGGCCGTTAAATACTCCCATCTCAGTACGATTACGATACCGCTCATTCTTGGAATCTTGTTGCAGCAAACTATTCGTTAAGAAATTAATATCCTCAAAAGCTGAGGACATGATGCTAAATACACCGCCATCACGTATCGCATTGCGCAACATGTGGTCATCATCTTGAAGTGGTGGCTGGCCATTAGCCATACGTCTTAATGGATTCTGTGTTGCTCCAGCCGCTAACATTAGCATTGTACCAATTAGCTTATCAGCTTCGGGTTTCTGCATCAAAGGCGCTAGATAACGTGTCAGAGAAGCAAAAGTATAGCCATAGAATGCAAAAATGCTACCAATGATAGGATTATCCATAGCAAAGGGCGCATCTAACATACCGCGTTTAATGATTGTGTCGCGTGTTGCTCGCATGATGGCTGAGGACATTTTAGTAGCGGCATTGGTATCTTGCCATTCCCAGTAACGGCTTTGATAACCACCCACGCCATTACCATCACTGCCACGCGCTTTCCATTGTTCGATAAACGGGTCTGCATGTTCAGCAGGATTTAAGCCATAGCGAAGTAGGCTTTTCAAATCCTTATCCGACAAAGTACCAGCTTTAAAATCCATCATAGACTTCATAATTTTGCTTTGAACTACCGAAGCAGTCCATCGCTCAAGGAAAGTCTGAATATAGTTAGTGCCGGAAAAATTAGACGAATAATGTGCCAGAGTCTCCATTCCTGTGACAAGCCGCCCTTGTACTGGCTCATAGGTTTGTGAGGTGCCTGTCCACTTGGTATCGGAGTAGTTGGTATTCATATGGTCGGTAGCTAAGTTAGCATGAGCGGCCATCTCTCGAATGTCTTTACCCTCTTTGGTATTTAAGTTGCCGCCAAGAGTTTTTAGCATAGGCACTAATCCATCTCTCACGCTAGGCCATAACCCGTGCTTGAATACGGTAGACATAAGGTCAGTGGACATTGAGATAGGAACTAGCATCAGTTTTACAGCAGCAGCAAAAGTATTCGCAATACGTGAATACTCTCTAGCTTTTTGAGAGTGAGGGCTTTTACCTTCCATCTTGCCAATGATTAACTCTAAATCTTTTTTAGCCGCTTTGAATTTTCGGCCGAGTCGCTTGACCTTCTTGTCATATTTGTCTTTTTCTTTAACGGCTTGCTTCTGTAAGTCAGCAAGTTGCTTAGTTTGGTTTTCATCTAAAGTAGGCAAATATTTTAACTTGGCAATTTCATCTTCAACTTTGTGAAGGTCACCACTTAGCTCAGCTTTCATATCACTATGTTCTGCGGCCTGTCTTCCAATTAAACTCTCAAAATCACCATTCACAGTTAAGCGATTTAATACGGTCTTGATGGAATTACGTCTTCCCAGGTTCAAGCGATAGTTCATGGCATTAATTGCTGGGTCAGGATGTAAGAAATTATTGTCATAAAGTACCTGGTCACGAATCATCAGAGTGCGCTTGCCTAGAGGGTTCTCTTTTGCATTATTAGTCATTCGGCCTAGGATGTTTGAAATATTATCCTCGGAAGTCTGATTTAAAATGGAATCATAGTACGCCTTAGCTGCATTCTGACGGTGGAAGTCTGACTCGTAAGTATCACGCATCTTTAGCCGATTAGCAGGGTCTTTAAGCGCATAAGTATTACTTTCAGGAATAGGATGAAATAGAGAATTATCAATTGTTCCATCTCTCATTTTGTCTTGTAGATTCTGTTTTTCAGTATCGTATTTGTCTTGAGCTTCACGCAATTTCTTTTCTTCAATCGCTAAATCATTGCCAGACATATCCGTTAAAGCGGCTTGCTTCTTAGCAGTCTTTGCAGTTTTAGCTTTCTGAGTAGCTTGTTCTTTTCTGTAGGAGACTTTTTTAATGTCTTCGACAATTTTCTTTTGTTTAGCAAGTTCAGTCTCAATCTTCTTAAGAGGCTTAAGAATTGTTTTAATCTGTTTAGCTTCATTAGCGGAGACTGCATTAATGTCATCGACATGGCGGTGTAAGTCTGAATTATCTCGAAGTTGATTCTGTAGGTCATCTTCAAGTCTAGTCTTTTGGGCTTTCAATTTGTCTAGCGCATCCGAGGATGCTTTAACCTTCTCATCTGTTATTCCACGACTTCTAGCAAGAGCACCATGAGCTTGTTGAGCGGCTTTAACAGCATCTTTGGCATTATTAATTGGTTCCATTAAGCCTGAGATTTCAGTGTCATCAACACGCAATTCATTCGAGATTACTTGCATCCACTTTTCTTCATTCACTTCCATGAACGCAGTATGGTAGACACGCATCAAATAACCTTTAGCAGTTTTAGGCGGTAATATCTTGCCAGAGTAACCATTGAGCTTAAGATATTGCTCATATACAGGGTCAATAGCATCACGAATCATCTGAGCGGCTTCATTAACCGCAGAATGCTGACTAGGAGTTTCATTGATTAATGAATTCTGTACTTCACGCCCAAATTGCTCTTTTGTAACTTCACCCTTAGAAAAGTATTCAGCCGGAATGCCTTTAACATTAGCAGCAGTTCGGCTGCCAAATTTATCTGCATCAAAATTAATTCCATTACGCTGCAAGAATAGCCCATTGTAGTCGTAATAGAGTTTTTTATTAGTGCCACGAATTACATTCATCATGTGTTCGTGAGTATCTGGATTTTCTCTACCGGCTTCTGTACCAACCGTATCAAAGCCGTGGTCAGCAACATTAGCTATCAAACCACGATTGGTTGTGAAGGTAGAATTCATATTTCGGATGATAGGATTTACTTTACCAGCAATCCAACTGCCCGCTTCACCAGCAGCGTAGCCAACCTTATCGCCAATATATGGAATTGAGTAAAGACTGTTCTTAGCCATTGAGCCATCGAGATAGGCTTGTGCTTTATCAACTTGAGCAGCACCAACACTGCTATCCATTGCTGTAGCTCGCCAGCCTGTTAATTCGCCTTTCTCACCTAGGATTGGTCGTGCTTCAATACCCTGGTTCATCATTTTAATAACACCAGAGGCGTTATACAGTTTGCTGGCTTCCATAGAGTGGCTCATAGCACCGCCTACACCCATGAACGCTGAACCCAATACTGTGTCAGCAAAGGTGTCAATAGCCCAATCTTCAAGACTTCCACCGACTTTGCTAGTCTCAACTACCGCTTCATGAGCAGCACTTGATACAGCAATCCCAGCCACAACTTTCGGTAATGTTTGAATGAATTTTGTAGAAAGCTTGGCGTACTTTAACATCTTTGCCATTGGCAATAATGAGGAAGGACTAGCCGCAAAACCAGCAGCACCACCAGCTAATTGGAAAAATAAATTGCCATTGCTGAGTTTCTCATCTTGTTCCTGCTTATCTAAGACATAGTTATATCTTCGGCGCTGGTCTTTAGGGCCAGTCGCATCGAGGATATAACCTAAATTTCTAGGGTCTATTCCTATGGTGGCTGTCTTGTCTGTAGTGGCCGTCCAATTCGGGTCAACATAATCATCGATTGGTGAATTGTCTTGGTCTCTGCGGTCTCCAGCTTGGGCAAGCTGATTGAATTCTTCTTGCTGACCAAACCGACCGCCAAATGTTGCTAGATTCCCTGGTGTTTCTGTAGATTTGCTGGGTAGAGTTTCACCTGGCCCTTCTTGGAAAACCGTCTTCTGTTGGGCATCAAAATTAACATCTACTGGGATAGGCGTATTAGCATTTCCAGAATTATACCCATTCATCAAGAAGTAATTCAGATTGTCTGCTTTAGCCTGAGATTTACTCGAAGCACCGCTTGAAACCATTTCATCGGCAGCATCGGCTACAGCATCGGAATTAGGGTCACTTAAATCAGCCATAATTATTTAGTCCCATGTGCTTTCGCATAATTAGCCCGAATCTTATCAATAGCAGGATTGTAATAAATAAACTGGCCCATGCCTGGATTAAGACGCTGCAAAGGTTTCCAACCACGCTCAGTACCTAAGACAATATCCCAGGAACCAGCATAAGGTTTGTTGGCACTGTTGGTTTTAGTGAGCCAAGGGTCGGCCTTTACAATTAGCGGATATGTTTCACGAACGCCATTCTTCCAATGTCTGTGAATCACCATTGCCGAACCAGCAGCAAAGTTCGACTTAGTATTAGCATCGACTGCATTAGTTATATTGGGATTCATATAAACAAGTGGATTAGAGGCTATGTTTCTATGCCCTGGAGACTCTGAACCTTGTTGAGAGCGCCTAGGCTCTATTTCCCAATAGAATTGGCTCTTACCTTCTTCAAATGCTTTCTTTGTCGAAGCTAATTGGCCAGAGACTTGTTCAACAATATCGTCTTGAATAAATCCAGCCGAATCAGCAGGTAAATTGACTACATTTTCCAAGGGATAAAATGTCGTTTCTCTTTGACCATTAACATGAGATTCACCATAGCTACTTTTGATAGCTTGTTGTGTCATCTTCTTGGCAGTATTCACATCACCTTTGGTGAGCTTAAAATACGATTCCATCAGAGATTGTGACTGTTCGACAAAGCCTTGAGGGTCAATAAGATTGTCTTTATTGATACCGCTAAGGTCAGTGTAGTAGGACAAATCACCCTGACTACTCTTAACATCTCTATTAAATTGCGCCCAGTTATCATTTACTACAGTCTTTTCTTCTGGGGTCTGATTGTAGACGCTGTTATAAGCAATCTCAGCGGCTTCCTCGGCAGGATGGGAACGTCTTAAGGCACCGTATAAATTGGACATCGCCATTGAATCATCATTCACGCCTTTGAGATTACCGCCCTTTTCCGCTTGCGTCATATACTCGATTTGTTTACCCGCCGATTCAATTTGCGCAGGGTCAGTGCTATTTAATTTTGTATTTAATAAATTCGTAAATCTAGGAATAGGGCCAGCGGCACTGGCAGCAATTTGTGCTTCTGCTTGGTCTGTAGTGATACCTGTACCTTCATCCATCTTTTTCTTAACCAGAGTATCAAAGGTCTGGTTTTTAGCTGGTTCACCAGCACGAGAAAATACTTCGGGATTACCGAAGCCTTTCATTAATACATCGGCTTCTGCATTAGTTCCAGCTTGTTTTTTTAATGCAGTTACATATTTTAAATAGCTTTGCTCATATTCAACGGGTGAGACATTAGATTTTAAATCTGCCAGCATATCGCCAGTTATACCTTTAACATCTTGAACTATAGCTTCGGAAAACTTAATAGAACGTAATTGCTCGTCCTGTGTTTTCATATTTTCAAGAGCGCCCATATAGCCCGAAACAGCAGCCGCGCCCCCATGCCATTGCTCATAAGTTAAATCATCTGGTTTTTTACTAGCATATTCTTTCTCAAATTCTGGAAGCTTACCATTCGCTCTAGCTTCTAAGGCTTTGTGAATAAGATTTCCATTAATTGCTGCGGTGTTAATAGTATCGTAGGCAGTTTGAGCAGCCTGTTTGTCCATGAGGTTATTTGCATGACCATTGTTAGCCATTGCCTTAGAATTTTCAGCAAGGTCTCTGGCAGCTTTATAATTTCCACTTGAAGCTAATTCAAATGCTTGTTTTGAGTTTGCACTTAGAGCCGCCAATAGTGTGTCTTTCTGGTCATCCTTCTGTTGCTGAATCATCTTGGTTTCATATTGATGATTGCTGCGAATCATTGAGGCTGTAAATTGCTCGTCAAGTTTGCCCTTAATTGCAGTAGGAGCTTGTTCTAATATTTTAGATAATCCTAATCCAACTTGTTGACGGGTCTTTGAAATTAACTCTGGCGTAATTCGAGTAGCTTTACCCATCTCAATATCAGAGTCACTCATCAATTTGTCAGCTTGCAGCCCTAATGTAGCAGCAGCCTGAGTATGATAAGCATCAGCATAGTGTTTATCAAAATCAGTAATAGGAGGTAATAAATCTCCTTTAGGTGTTTGACCTTGTTCATAGCCTAATTTCTCAGCTTGAGCTTGACTCGCTTGTTGCGCAACCTTAGCACCAATGGCACCCAGTCCACCGTAACGGGCAGCGCCCAAATCCCGCATAGCTCCACCAAAATCTGGCACACTTGACGGGGTGTCAATAGATTCCTGGCGCTTAAACTCTGGCAAAGCAGTAGGCGCAGACGATTGGCCGGAAGTAGCTGGTAATTCTTTTTGAGCCATTGTCTAAATCCTTATACTGAAGTCATGCCATAATTAGAAGCTGGAACCGTACCACCACCGGCATAAGCTGGAGCTTTAGCGGTAGCGCCACTACCACCACTTAAGGCGCTAGCGAGCGGTAGTTTATCAAAGAATCTTTGACGTAATGCGGCACCTAATTGTGATTCCGATTGCTCTTGATGTAATTTAGACATAACACTACCAGCCTTTAATTCAGCCTCTTTAGCTAACAAGTTCATTCGTCTAGTACGTTCATCGTCAGAGAATGCTTTCATCGATTCGTTGGTGACAGATAATGCCGAGCCTACGCCGCTTTTGGTGCCTCTAGCCGCTTGAACAGCCGCTTGGCTTCCTAGTGTTTGTCTTAATTGCTTCATCGACTGGAGGCTTGCATCTTCGGCCTGAGCGCGTGTCATTTCTATATTCATTGCAATGCCAGCTTGCTCCATCTTAGCGCCCATCCTACCCATACGGATTTGCTCTTGAGTAGTGGCCCAGTCGATTACCATACCGGCAGCTTGCATGGCTAATAATACAAATTGAATCATTTTAACCGTCCTTAAGTATCGACACTGTAGAATACGCCCAACAACTGTATATCAAATGGTTCATCATGCTGAATTGTAAAAGTAGGATTATTGAAGTCATCCCAAGCTTTCATTATCGACATCTCAAAAATACCATTTTTCGGCGTGGGTGGCTCGCCAATGTTAACGGTATCGAATTTATCAAGGGCAATTGGTACGCCGTTAATAGTTCCACCTATTGTATTATTAAACATGAAATTCACGGTACGAATATGTTTTGGTCTGGTCAATGTCGTGTTTTTGATATTAGTGCTTCCAGACATAGTAAGGGGCATTGGCTCGACTTCCCACCGAATGGGGAAGCCAATATATGCTTCTGAGACTTGCACCGCTTGACCGTGGGCTTCAAAATTGACGGCACTCCCATCACCTATTGCTGAGAAACCAAAGCCATCACCAACCATTTTAACTTCTTGCGCATTGAACCGAGCAAGGTTAGTTACCTGGGAAGTTGGTGCGCCACTATAATAGGCAGCGCAATCAAGGAAGGTATCAAACGTGAGTTCTTCAAGCATAAATGTCTGAACCACAGGGCATACTGTAACACTGCTACTAGCGCCGAAATTTGAAAAAGTAACGCCAGCCACATCAGCTTCTGCATCAGCAATAGTCAAATAGACTTTGAAGTCATCAGCATTAACACCGATTGCCCAATACCAAGTATTTAATTCAATTTGTGGGGAACTAGTCGGTAAAGAACCAGCCGTACTAAATTTAATAGCTGTGGCAAGCGTTAATGAGATATTACTTCCTACAGCTTTAAGAAGCGTACTGCTATTATTTGTAATTGCAAAAGTAGAACCAACCGTTAGAATTTCTCTCTCTGTTACGAACCAACCGCGCCCATTGAAGTTAGTAGCGACTTCACGGAAATAAGAATTACCATAACTTTGCTCAGTTAATGCTGGAGTCCATCCAGAGACTTGCTGAGTAATCAGCGTCTGGTATATAGCCATTGAGCCGCCATCATTAATGATAAAGACATATCGACTACCAGCACGTCTAAAATCGACGTAGGGTGCCTCATCTACTGGCTCACGGATAACCTGCTCACTCAATACTGAGATAATATCCGAGGTATAAGCGTTGTTAATTCCATCCCATAACAAACTGTGAACGTCATTACCAGAAACCACAATAATCTGATTATCAATGGCTCTTGGTTGTAACCTATCAGCCGGTGTGGAATCTTGTAATTGAAGTGAGAAAGTCTTAGGCGTTATCGCACTTTCAAATGACAGAGGGCTAGAATATACCCCAGAATTAGTATGCACTGTAACGCTGCGATAAGGCACAATGAAACGAATGAAATTGACCTCATCAGAAGTTGGAAACCAACTGATAGCGTCATCATCATCAGCCACAAGGTCATTAAAATCAGGGTAATCATTAATCGCACTCGCCCAGAAACCATTAGGTAAACTAGCAGTATTAGCAAATAAAGCTCTATTTTGATAACTCGAACACTTCTGTGGCCATCCTCTTACATCACTCCAAGCCGGTTCAGCCAAGAATGAGAGTAGTCCAGAGATTGCAGCCGTGGAATCGAATGGTTGTTGAACCGCTAGGGTTACATGGGTTGTGTCGGTAAACACTGTAATTCTTCCAACACCACCACCACCAACATAAGCACCACCGACCATAGCAGCAGTGAAAATAGCACCACTGGCGGTGAGTGTAACTGCGGCACCAGAAACGGCACTTGGTGTGAAAGTGAGTGTATTATATCCACCTGCAAAGTCATAAACTGGTAAATTCTTAAACCCAACATTGGCGAATGCCCAAGTATTTAATGGAACAACATTGCTTGTGCCAGTTCCAATAGTTGAAATAGTATAAGCATCAATATCATTAGCAGCATTATAAGAGGAACCATATAACTTAACTGTTGAGGTGCTTGTATTCTTAACGAAGTAAGTTATTCCTGGCCTAACCTGTGGAATTGTGACGGGCAAAGTCAGACTGCTAGTAATTCTCACGGGCAATACTAATCCCGAAACAATAGCCGTTGTAAGCGTAAATTGATTAGCCGCTGTGCTTAATATGACATTAGCAGCACTAGCCGCGCGAGTTAAATCTTTTGGTCTGAACCCTTCAACAGCCACTCTAAAGTGATTATCAAGAATTGTATAATCAATATTGTAAACAGTTGGGCCTGGTAATCCTGTGCTTGCCACCGTAGCAACCAATATCCCTTCCAGAAATATATCAATAGCGTCTGGTTTGAATAATATTTGATATACACATTCATTCAGATATTGGAATGTCTGGAAATAAATGTCGAATCGGCTAGTGAAGCCGGTCAAATCGGCTTTGTAAAGTGTACCGAAGCGTTTGCCAGCCGCGCCTTGAGGATAAGTAATAACATTAAGAGCCGTTTTCAAGCCGGTATAATACTGAGCTATATCAGCCCTGGCATATACATACGGCGAAAGTTCGCCCTTAGTAAAGTTATTCTGAGACCATAATTGATTAGCCAAAGTTATTATTCCCGATTACACCACCTATATATCTGTTCGATAATACAGGAAAATCGACCTGAGAGAAATTAGGTCTATTTTGTGCATCGGTGGCGGCTGCCATAGCTAAGGTTTGAATGCGTTTTGCTTCTAAGACACTGTAGTATTCTGGTTTTTGAGCATTACTCAATGCCAGGTAAGCAGCTATCTCAAAGCAGAAGTAGTTAACGAATGCTGGTGTCAGTTTTTCTACACTGGGCTGGAACACATATTCCATCCAAACAGCGCCTGTCCAGTTCGTGTAAAGCTTGTTGTTCTCGTAAATCTCATAAGCATAATTCTGAGGATAGATTCGGATATTTTTGAGGTATCCAGCAGGTAAAGCATAAACCGAAGTCCAGCAAGAACCCGAAGGAGGTACTTCAACTAATCGCGATAACTCAGCAATCTGTACTGCGAAACGCCAGTTTCCTGACGCTAGCACACTGGGGAGAAGCATATCGAATGCTTGCTCAGCAGCTACCG
>Ga0193709_1000459_pt1 | contig 14423 bp, 12 predicted proteins | sample H3c2metaG_FD_160571 | JGI IMG/M metagenome (GOLD analysis project Ga0193709, IMG submission 160571) | Soil microbial communities from a riparian zone of the East river system, Colorado, United States - H3c2 | ecosystem: Environmental > Terrestrial > Soil > Riparian zone | place: USA: East River... | reverse complement strand
CGTATGGCCGCTGACGCGTGGCGAAACCGGCTCTGTAAACGCCATTGTTCACGTTGTCGTGCAGAAAACTGCAGAGCTTCGTGTGCTCGGTTTCGATCTCTTTCGGGAAATAATCGATGTCCCTGTTTTTGGCAAAGTCATTAAAGACGTCGTTGAACATGCTGCAGATATCGTCCTCCGAATTGTTCACCATCTTTTTGGTTTGCTTGTCCCACAAGACCGGCACGGTAACGCGGGCGCTGTAATCAGGATCGGTCGCTTTATAGGCTTCGCTCAAGAAATGGAACCCGTTGACCGGATCGGTTGATTCAAATGGCACGCCCGTTGGAATTTCGCCGCTCGGATCGCGAAACGCCCAGCCATCCCCGTCTCGGATCGGATCGACAATGGTCATGCCGATCGCTTCCTCGAGTCCTTTTAGCTTTCGGAAAACGACTGCCCGACTAGCCCACGGACACGCCAGCGAGACGTAAAGATGATACCGGCCCGCCGCAGCAGGGTAGGGGGTAGATCCGTCATTCGAGACCCATCCGCGAAATGCGTCCTCCTGCCGGTGAAACTCTCCGGACTTGGTCTGTTCCTCTGGAAATTGCGCTTTCACTTGAGCATCAATGAACACGAATGCATAACGTCACAACTCCTTCGTGTCGATTCGTCTGCTGGGCCAAATTAGTCCAAGGCGCGTTAATCGTGGTTTAGCAGCTCCCGTTGACAGCGAAAAACCCAAATGCTACCGTCGCGCGAATTTACGTGGAAGTCCGCAAAATCCGGTTTTCCATAGAGATTTGCAAACCGTGCTAAACAATCAGGTTTTGGTGCTTAACCGCCTGTGGCAGGCGGTCAATATCTGCTCGGCGCGTCGCGCCTTCGCGCTGGTCTATGCCGGTCATGCCCACATTGTTTCGTCCGACGAGACGAACAATTTTATGACGCACGATTTCGAAAGCTGGCGCGATTTGTCGGCAAACGCGCCGGACCACGAAGTCGTCACGACGATTTCGTTCAAGATTCGTATCCCGCGGGTGATTGTGCTTCTGGTTTTCGATCGGCTTCCGAAGAAGGAAGTGAAATTTACCCGACACAATGTGTTTGAGCGCGACAAGAACACCTGCCAGTACTGCGGCGAGATTTTCGATCGCAGCGAACTCAATCTGGATCACGTCGTACCGCGTGATCGGGGAGGGACAACCACGTGGGAGAACGTCGTTTGCTCGTGTATCAGTTGCAATACGCGCAAAGGCAACCGGCTTCCGCGCGAAGCGCACATGAGCCTGATTCGCAAACCCAAGCGACCGAAGTGGCGGCCGTTCGTGCATGTGACATTCTCGGCCCCGCAGCACGACCTCTGGAAGCACTTCGTCGATCTGGCGTACTGGCACGTCGAATTGAGCGATTAGTATCGCTCAGTTCGATCGTGATTTGTTGGAACGTTGAATCGTTAAAGCAGACGGAATCGTGGTGTCATTGCTTTAACCCTTTATTGCTTCAACGCATCCAGAATCGGCTGCGGATAAACGCCGAGCCAAATCGTAGCGATAATTAACGCGCTAATCGCCAAACGGGACACCCCGTTCACAGGGATCCTGTCTGTTTTGACGGGGGACTGCCAATACATCGCGCGAATGACTTTCAGGTAATAATAGAAACCGCACCCAACAGTGATCACTCCGATAACGACGAGCGCTGTCTGATGTTGCAAGATTGCGGCATAGAAGATGAAAAACTTTCCTAGAAATCCCGCTGTGAACGGAACTCCGGCAAGGGAGATCATTCCAATCAACATCGCAAAAGCAAGGAAAGGCGAGCGCCTGGCCAACCCATCGAAATCCGTAATTTGTTCTCCAGTTTGCTGGGCCACGATTATCAACACTGCAAAGCTAAGCAGCGTCATCAGCAGGTATGCAACGAGGTAATAACCTATGGCTGACAAGTCGAAACACGCTACGCCTATCAGCAAATAGCCAGCGTGCGCGATACTCGAGTAGGCTAACAGCCGTTTCAGGTTCGTCTGCGGCAAAGCGGCGAGATTTCCGTAGACCAAAGTCAACAGCGCAATCACAACAATCAGTCGCTGTGTTTGAGGCAGCGCGAGGAAAGGCTGCAACACGCGGAGCAGCACGATAAATCCCGCTGCTTTCGAACCCACAGAAAGGTACGCAGTCACCGGCGTAGGTGCTCCCTGGTAAACGTCCGGGACCCAAATCTGGAAGGGCACCGCGGCGATTTTGAAACCGAGTGCTACCAGAACGAATACCATACCTAACAAGGCTGCGCTTCGATCTGTCGCTGGATTCGCGAGTACGTCTGCGATTCGATGCAGATTTGTCTGACCGGTCACGCCGAAAATCCACGCGATCCCATACACGAGAAATGCCGTCGAAAGGGCGCTCAGCACGAGGTATTTCGTTCCTGCTTCCAAAGTCAACGGATTGCGCCGGGTGAAACTGACCAGCACATAAAAAGAAATCGTCACCAACTCCAGCGAAACAAAGATGAAGACGAAATCGATTGCAGAAACCAGGTACATCAGCCCGACGCATGTGAAAATGGGCAGGGCGAAAAATTCGCCAAGACCCGCCTGCGGTGTGGTGCCAGGAAAAGAATTGCGCACTACTGGCGCGTAGTCGGTCATTAAAATCAGCACGAATATTGTGGTAACCAACGCGAATTGCTTGAAGAAGATCGACAGGCGATCTGCGGTGTAAAAACTCCAGAACCCGGTTACTTGACTAGTCGACGCACTTGGAACTACGAAGAAGCTTGCAGCGAGAACCAGAGCGAGACCGGCAATTGCCACGAATGCCAGGGCCCGTTTATCAATCTTCGTGACAAACGCTTCTGCCAACAGAATCGCCATCCCTAGCACCAGCACTGCGATCTCAAGTTCTGGCGCTGTGATCATGGTCCCCTCCGGGCGATCGGCTGAATGTTGTAGCCGCCTCGCTGCGTCGAGGCGCTGGGGCGATGTTGCTCCGTGAAGCACGGCGACACAGCGCCGTGGCCACACTCTACATCTGTAAGATGGCGGTCGATGGTGAGATTATTGCGAAGGACCGGCGTCACGGTCTGAACAAATGATTGCGGAAAAAATCCATAGCAAAGAAGTCCTATAACCACCAATGCAACGGGGATTCTCAGCGCCGGACGAAGGTCGACAACATCTTTCCATCTCTCGCTTAGACTTCCCATGAATGTCTTGCGATACGCGCGCAGCATGTAAACGGTCGAGATCACCACGCCCCAAAGCGCAAGCACCGTTGCGATTTGGAAGATGTGAAAACGGTCCATCTCCCAGCCATTCTTGAACGCACCAAAAAAGATCATGATTTCCCCGGCGAAATTCGCGAAGCCCGGAAGCCCAATCGCAGCGAATACACCGAATCCAAAGGCGAGCCCGGCAAAGGGCATTACTTTGCCGAGACCACCCAGGTCATCAAAAACCAGCGTTCCGGTGCGCTTTCGCAATTCTCCAGTCAGCGCGAAGAGCAACGCGATCGAAAGACCATGAGCAAACATGAGAAAAACAGCGCCAGTCGTGGAGAGGATAGTGGCACTCGCAATTCCGAGAAAAATGTAACCCATGTGCATCACGCTCGAGTAGCCCAACATCCAGTCGAGCCGTTTCTGAGTGATCGTGACCAGACCAACGTAGATGATGTTCCCGAGCAGCAGCACCACAAGAAGATCGGTCCAATGACGCGCGCCCTCCGGTAACAACGGAATAGCCACCCGCAACAGACCGTACAACCCAAATTTCTTTAACACTCCCGCATGCAACATTGCCGCTGGCGCCGGGGCCGAGGCATACGCTTCCGGCGCCCAAGTGTGGAATGGAAAGAGTGAGATAAGAATTCCAAAACCAATAAGCAACACCAGGTAAACATGGCGCTGCGCGTCCGCACCGATCTGACCGAGGCCTGCGGCAGCTGTTAAGGCGCGAATATCAAAGCTGCGCGCAGACGCGGGAAAACTTTGATAAAGCAGAATCAAGCCCAGCAGCAAAATAAAACTACCAACTGCCAGGTAGATGGTGATTTTCCACGCCGCCGCGACGCGATTTCCGCTGCCCCAGATTCCGATCAACAAGAATGTGGGGATGAGTGCGAGCTCATGAAACGCGTAAAAGAAAAATAAATCGATTGACGCAAAAGCACCGATTGCGCCGCCGGAAATGAATAAAAGACAAGCGTAGAATGCATTCTCATATTTCTCGACCGTGCCTGTAAACCATACAGCGGCCAGGGTGACGATTGCGGCGAGCAGCACCATGACAAGACTCAAGCCGTCGACACCTGTCGTGAAGCTCAAGTGCCACTGGGGAGAGATAACAAAGGAAGTAACCTGCTGAAAATCGTGTTGGCCCTTGTCGAAAGACACGAGGAGAAACAACGCCGCCGAAAACGCTAAAACTGATGCCCCTAAGGCGGTCTTCCGCGCGGGAACGCCAGCCATGATCAAAATCGCGGCGACGATTGGGCAGAAAATGATAAATAAAACCATTAGCGGAAGACGGCGAAGTAAATGACAGCAACCACACCTAGCCCAAACAGAAACGCGTAAGCTTGCAGATTTCCCACCTGAACCAGCCGCAGCAGTGCTCCGATTCCCCAAATTCCACGGCTGCTGCCATCGACTACGGCGGTATCTATGATCCATCGATCAAAGAAAGCCGAGACGCGCGCGAGCAGTTCCTGCGTCCAGTTGATCAGCCAGGCGTAAAATTCGTCGAAATAAAATTTGTCACGCAGAACCTCGACATCAATTGGTTCGCTTACTCGGTTACGGTAAAGGGCAATCGCCAGTCCACTGCCAACGATCAGCGCGACGAACGCGAGGAGAGGAACCAGGGAAGCAGTTTCCTTTTCTATCGGAAGCGCGAGAAAGTTTCGCGCGAAAAATCCAAATCCGCCTAACGCGGCGAGAATCGCGAGCACGATCAGCGGTCCCGTCATCACGAGGGGTGATTCCTTGCTTTGGCGTGCGGCTTCACTGCGTGTCTCACCGAAGAAGACGATGGTCAGCAGACGCACAACATAAAAGGCCGTTAGAAACGCTGTGAACAGTCCCAGAATGAAAATCATCATGTTGCGTTCGTAGGCGAGCGCAAGGATTGCGTCCTTGCTGAAGAATCCGCTGAAAGGTGGACAGCCGATCAACGCCAGTGCGCCCACAGTGAAGGTGACAAATGTGACTGGGAGTTTGCGAGAAAGTCCTCCCATCTTCCAGATGTTCTGCTCGTGATGAAGCATCACGATGATCGAGCCAGCGGCGAGGAAGAGAAGGGCCTTGAAAAATGCATGGGTGAACAGGTGAAACATGGCCGCGTCGTTTGAGGCGAGACCGACAGCCATCACCATGTAACCAAGTTGCGACAGCGTTGAGTAAGCTAAAATGCGCTTGATGTCGTTTTGCTGGGTTGCGATTAACGCAGCCATCGCCGCGGTGATAGTGCCGATCCACGCGACGACGAGAAGCGCGGTCTGTGACGCTTGAATGACGAACGCGACGCGCACCAGCATGTAAACACCAGCTGCGACCATTGTCGCGGCGTGGATCAGAGCGGAAATTGGCGTCGGACCTTCCATCGCGTCTGGTAACCAGACATGCAGCGGAAACTGGGCTGACTTACCAACCGCTCCGCAAAAGATCAGGAGCGCCGCGATTGTAACAAATGTCGGATGGTTTAGCAGGGTCGGCATCCGTGGCGTAATCTCGGTGAAAACGACAGAGCCAGTCGCCATCCAAATCATCAGGATTCCAATCATGAATCCAAAATCACCAATGCGAGTGGTGATGAATGCTTTGTTGCCCGCTTCTGCAGCGGCATCACGAAAGAACCAGTGGCCAATCAGAACGTAGGAAGTAAAGCCCACCAATTCCCAAAAGATGAAGAGCATGACGAAATTGTTCGCGAGAACGATCCCGAGCATCGCAAACATGAAGAGCGAAAGAGCCGCGAAATAACGCGCCTTACCGTCGTCATCCCGCATGTAACCCAGCGAATAGATATGGATGGTTGCTCCGACACCGGAAACCAGTACGAGCATCGTCTTGCTTAATTGATCGAGCGTAAAGCCAAGCGGTACTTTGAACGCGCCGCTAATATCGACCCAGGTGAACTCAGTCGCGGCGATATTGGATTGTGTGAAGATCAAGCAACTGCACGTGAAACTCACCAGGACGGCCGCAACCGAGATTGAACTGCTCACCGCTTTCCACCGGAGCGTGAATAGCGTGATAACTACCGCGCTGGCTAACGGCGCAAGCAGGATGGTCCACGGCAAGATTGAATTCATCGGATCGCTAAAATTTCAGGCTGCTGATATTTTTGACGTCCGTTGTCTGTCTCGCCCGGTAGAGAGCGACGAAGATGGCAAGGCCCACGGCAACTTCCGCCGCTGCCACAGTGATGATAAAGAAAACGAAGACCTGCACGTTGTAGTTGGGCAAGCCGCTTGAATCGACGCGGAACCGGGAAAAAGCGACAAGCGACAAGTTTGCCGCATTCAGCATCAGCTCCAGTGACATGAGTATGATAATGAGATTGCGGCGCAGCATCACGCCAGCAAATCCGATTGCGAAAAGAATGCCGCTTACGATCAGATAATCGCCCAGCGTGATCATATCATCGAGGTTCGCGTGTGCTCAAAAGCACGACGCCAATCGTCGCTACCAGCACCAGGACGCCGACGATTTGAAATGGCAGATTGTAATTTCCAAAGAGTGCTGCCCCGATATTCCGAACATCGTCGATTGTGGATCCTGGCAATGGCGGAAAGGCCTTGCGCGCGATGGTAAAGTGACGGACCACAGAATAAATTTGACCGAACAAGATTAGAGCAACAACGAGCCCTCCCGCTGAGGCTAGCCAGTTGATCTGGCGACCTTCTTCGGCGCGAAGATCGAGGAGCATGATGATGAAAAGGAACAGGACCATCACCGCACCTGCGTAAACCAGCACTTGAATGATTCCTATAAAATAGGCGTTTAGCGATATGAAGAGCGCGGCGAGACCCAGGAACGACACGACCAAGCTCAGCGCACTGGCCACGGGATTTCGGTTGATCACGACGGCTGCGCCGAAGATCAATGTCAGCAAAGCAAAGACCCAAAATAGGAACGGAGACATCAGTTATTGGAGTGGGGGAGTAATGGAGCAACGGCTCGAGGAACAGATGGATTCGACCAACACTCGAATACTCCAACACTTCAATGCTTTCCGTCTGCTCATTTCTCCTTGTTCCATTTCAACACGACGCCGTGCATGACTCCGCCGATCTCGAGGAGTTTCTCCTTGTGATGCACCATCTCTGCGCGCGTGTATCCGGTAATGGCATAATCCTTGCGGAGAAAAATCGCCTGTTCGGGGCAAACCTCTTCGCACATTCCGCAGAAAATGCAGCGAATCATGTCGATATCGAACGCCTCAGGATATTTTTCGACTTTGGCGAAGCGATCCGTTGGAGGAATTTCCCCAGGAATAATTTTAATCGCGCGCGGCGGACAAATGAATTCGCAAAGCTGGCACGCCACGCAACGCACACGTCCATCTTCATCCCGGACAAGCGCAGGCGCGCCGCGATAATAGTCCGGCAAGTTGCCGTCCCAATTTTGCTCAGGATACTGCATCGTAACCTTCGTGCGTCCCAGCAGCAGGTTTTTGAAGTGCTTAAACGTGATGGCCAGACCGGTGACGATGGCAGGCAGATACAATCGCTCGCGCCAGTTAAGCTTTGGTCGTGAAACAGTGATGGCCATGATTAGGATAACGAATTTCGAATGCCAAATGGCGAATTAGTGACGAAGCGCAAAGGACGGCCATACCTCGATCCGCAAGTTACGTTTCGGATTTCGTGATTCATCATTCGTATTTCGTCAGTTACTGGGCAGAAAGCCCGTTATCACTGCGACAATGAAAATATTTACCAGCGCGATCTCGAAAAAGAAAAGCCAGCCGAGACGCATCAGTTGGTCATAGCGAAATCGGGGCAGGGTCCATCGCACCCACATGAAAACAAAAATGACCATGGCGACTTTTGTGAAGAAGACTGCGATGTTTATCAGGCCGAAAATCCACCCGTGGGAGCCATCGGGAATTCCCGGGAAATGCCAGCCGCCGAAAAATAATGTCACGATCACCGCCGATCCAGTGATCATGGCCGCGTATTCACCCAGGAAAAAAAGAGAAAACTTCATCGAGCTGTATTCGGTGTTGTAACCCCCAGCGAGCTCCTGCTCGGCCTCGGGAAGATCAAATGGCAGCCGGTTTGTCTCGGCAAAAATGGCGATCGTGAAAACGAGGAACGAAATAATCATGGGAATGGTGAGCAGCCATTTCCATGGGTTTGTCCAGTCGCCGATAAACGGCGCGATGAACCAGCCGTGGTCGATCTGGTACTGCACCACACTGGTCAAACGCAAATTACCAACGAGCAGAAAAACGGGAATGACTGCAAGACCGAGCGAAAGCTCGTAAGAGAGCATCTGCGCACTCGAACGGATACCGCCGAGAAATGGATACTTGGAATTCGACGCCCAGCCGCCAATGACTATTCCGTAAACGCCAAGCGAAGCGATAGCGAACACAAACAAAATGCCGATGTTCACATCTGCGATGATCATCGGGACTCCGAAAAGCGTGCTGCCAAAAGGCACAACGGCGATGGTAATGATGGCCGGCATTACGGCCAGACACGGCGCGAGCCAGTAATAAAATGTGTTCGCGGCGCGCGGCGTGAAATCTTCTTTCAACAACAATTTGAACATGTCGGCAATCGGCTGAAGAAGGCCAGCCGGTCCGACGCGATTCGGTCCAAGCCGGTCCTGAATTGCCGCGCTGACTTTCCGTTCGGCATACACGGCGTAGGAAACCATCGGAAGGATTACCAGAAAAAGGATCCCGACGATCTTGAGTAGCGACGTGATTACAAAAAAGGAATCCATCGTGATCTTGCAGCCTAGTGGGTTCCCGCAGCTGCGGCTTTACGGACTTCGTCGACCTGTCGCCCGACAGCGCGGCGGCGGGCCTGCATCGCGACCGCTTGCGCGATTTTTTCTTCGTCGCTGGGATGGACCGGCGGCAATTCTTCCATTTGTAAAATGTGCATGCCGAGGTCGCCGAGCTTGTTTAAACTCAGTCCGGCAAATTGCGGCACCGTCTCGCTGATTCGGCGAAAAACGTCATCGATGGAGAGAATGGAATCACCACCGCCGACTGCCTGGAGCAAATCGCGCAAGATTTCCCAATCATCGCGCACGTTACCCGGCGGGCGCACGGCGCGATTCAATCGTTGCAATCGTCCTTTGCCATTGACCATTGAGCCGCGTTTTTCGGCAAACCCGCACGCGGGCAGAACGATCGTCGCTTTTTCGGTGGCTTCGTTCGACAAGATATTCATCATGATCAACACAGGGAGTTTCGCCAGTTGCTCAACCGGTACGCCCAAATGCATCGTGTTTTCCTTCAAAATCAGCAGCGCCTTGATTTTTCCTGATTTCACAGCTTCTGAAATCGCAAGCAGGTTTGCGCCTGGTTCAGATTTCGATCCAAGAATCAGTCGTGCGCCGTTTGTATTGGGGTTGCGATCTTCGCTGAGCAGGATGTTGTCACCTGGCTCGCGGCGTGGGACGATGTCGATCCATTCCGTGCCTAACGACTTTGCCAGTTGCGCCGTGAGCCAAAGCTCCTCGTTGGTCATGCGCGCGGAAGCAATGATGGCGATTTCCTGACCGGGGAACTGTTTTAGCTGAAGGGCCGCCTGTGAAATTGCGGTCGCCCAATCGGCGTAGGCGAGTTGTCCCTCAAGAAATATCTGTGGCTCAAGCAAACGGTTCTCGGCTTCGAGATATTTAAAATTGAGTCGTCCGTAATCACACATCCAGCATGAGTTGACATGGTCGTTCTCACGCGGGGTCTGCCGGTAGATCACATCCTCTCGCGTGCCGACGATGGTGTTGCAGCCTGTCGCGCAACTGGTGCAGATGCTTTTGGTTTCCTTCAGGAACCAGACGCGCATCTTAAAGCGAAAATCGGTGGAAGTCAGCGCGCCGACCGGGCAAATATCGACCGTGTTAAGCGAATAATTATTTTCCAGGTTCTTCCCGGGATGGGCGGCCAGCTCTGTGTAACTGCCGCGATCGACAAACCCAAGCACGTCGTCGTGCGCGATCTCCTGGCAAAAACGAATGCAGCGCGAGCAGAGAATGCAGCGTTCATCATCCAGCGTAACACGCGGCCCGAGCACGACGTTTTTCGGTTTCTTGACTTTTTGTTCGAGAAAACGCGATTTACTCATGCCGAAATCGACGCTGAACTCCTGTAAGCGACATTCGCCGGCTTGATCGCAGATCGGGCAATCAAGCGGATGATTGATGAGTAGGAATTCCATCACGCCGCGCTGGCATTCCTTCACCAGAGGAGAATTAGTCCTCACGCCCATTCCTTCAGCGATATCCTGTGCGCAGGAGATTTGAGGACGCGGCATCCAGTTGATGATTGGTTTGTTGTCAGAGCCAAGCTCTGGTTTGCGATCCGGTCCGAACCTTGGAAATCCCATCTCGATCAGACACATCCGGCAATTGCCCGGTGAGCTGAGCTCTTTGTGATAGCAATAGCGCGGCACGTAACTTCCCGCCTGTTCGCACGCTTCGATCACGCGGGTGCCCTTGGGGAACTGATGCCACACGCCGTCGATCTGGACGTTTAGCATCTGCGGCGATGAAACTGGATCCGACATTAGATTTTAAATCGTCCCTTTCGCTCCGGCTTTCTCCCATCCTGGATCACGCGCCATCGAAACCGTAGGGATCGTTTCCTCTTCAATCAGCTCTTCGGCCGTGTATTCCGGCGGAAGCGGCGGTGGCATCGGTTTTTGAGCGCGAGCAGCGAATTCCTCCGGAAATTTCTGGACAAAGCTCTGCGTTGGCCAGGCGCAAGCCTCGCCAAACGCGCAGATCGTGCGCCCGGCGATATTATCGCCAATAGTCTTTAGTGTGTTTGGATCTTCCGTGACACCGCCGCCACGCAGCATACGGTCGGTAATTTTCTTCATCCAAAGAGAACCTTCCCGGCAAGGTGTGCACTGACCGCAGCTCTCATGCGCATAGAATTCGTTGATGTTATTGAGCACCCAAACTACGTCGCGGGAATCGTCGAGCACGATGACACCGCCAGAACCGGCCATCGAACCCGCGGCGGCGAGCGAATCGAAATCCATCGGGATCTCATCGATGGACATCTCTTGTTCGATCGTTGATCCGTCGGGCTGATGCTGTTTCAGTTTGAATCGCTCATCGGCCCGCAGGACCTTCGCAGAGCTTCCGCCTGGAATGATAGCCTTGAGTTTTCGACCCGCCCGTAATCCGCCAGCCATTTCATAAATAAGTTGCCCCATGGTCACGGCGCCGACTTCAATTTCGAAATAACCCGGCCGCTGTACATCTCCGCTGACGCATACGATCCTTGTGCCGGTGTTGTTGGGGCGGCCCAGCCGGGCATATTCCACGCCGCCCATCGCTATGATGTGTTTCACGTGGCAAAGCGTTTCCACGTTATTGACGATCGTTGGACACATGTAGAGACCCAGCACGGCGGGGAAATAGGGCGGCTTGATCCGCGGATAGCCGCGTTTGCCTTCCAGCGATTCGATCAAGCCAGTTTCTTCGCCGCAGATGTAAGCGCCTGCCCCGCGATGAACATAAACCTCGGCGTCAAATCCGGAGTCAAGAATGTTTTTTCCAAGGAAATTGTGTTCGCGCGCTTCTTCGATGGCGCGTTCGAGGATTTTCGCGCCTTCCGGGAATTCACCTCTGATATAGATATAGGCTGTGCGCGCATTCAACGCGAAACAGGAGATCAGAATTCCCTCCAACAGCTGATGTGGATCCTCGTGAATGATATAGCGGTCCTTGAACGTGCCTGGCTCGGATTCATCGGCGTTACAGATCAGATACACCGGCCGTTTTTCGTCAGGTTTGATGAAGCTCCATTTTAGCCCGCACGAAAAACCGGCGCCGCCGCGGCCACGCAACCCCGAATTCTTGACTTTGTTGACAATCTCCGCACGGGACATGGCCAGCGCTTGCTTCAATTGTTCGTAACCGCCCGCACGCAGGTAACAGTCGATGTCTGTGGTCCAATCGTCGCGTCCGAGGTTCTTGAAAATCATTCGGCGTTCCAGGGGGTGCGGAGTTGTTCGATGCCCGATCTTGTCGGTTTGATTTCGGAGAAGCTCCGTGACGGAATCGGGCTTTATGTTTTCGTGCAGATCCTCGTTGACCATGCATACGGGCGCCGTGCCGCAGCTTGCAAGGCATTCAACGAACTCGACGCTGTAATTTCCATCGGCGCTGACCGAAATGGGATTGTGCATTCCCTCGCCTTGGCGTTCGCGTTTAATTCCAGTTGCCGCGCATAGATTTTCCATCAACTGAAAGCCGCCGGCCATTGCGCAGCTAAGCGTACGACAAACGCGGATGTGCGTCTTGCCCACCAATTCCTGGCGAAACATCGGGTAAAAGGTGACCAGCTCGAGAATGTTGATCGGCTGGAGGCCGAGCTTCGCCGCGATCCAGGTTACCGCGTCATCGTTGATGAACCCGAAGTGTTCCTGCCATAAGTGAAGCAGCGGCATCGCCGCGCTGCGCCGGTGCTCATGCGGGTAGCGCGCGATTGCCGCGTCCATTTTCCGCTCCAACTCGGCGGGAACACGCGTGTTCGTCGAGACCACGATAGCCGAGATCTAATTAGACAATGTGCTTTCCTTCGACTGCACCTTGTCGTCTTTGAAAACAATCGTCACCGAGTCTTTGCCCTGTCGGTAAACGTAAGTCGTTTTTTTCATGATAACGGGATCTTCATTAGTGACGGAGGTCGGGTGCCCCAGTATTGATTCCACCTGTTTCTTCGACATTCCCTCTTCTACCTCTTCCACATTGGCTTTCGTGATGCGTTTGCCAGGAGTGCACGAAACGCCGAGCGCAAGCACGACTACGAGCAAAAATCGAGATATGGATCGCAGCATGTTCATCTGTCGCACTCCCCCATGACGAAGTCCAGACTCCCCAGAACGGCTGGTACGTCGCTCACCATGCAACCCGGCAGGAGCTCAGGCAGGATACTTAGGTTCACAAATGACGGCGCTCGAATCTTCAGGCGATAAGGTACACCCCCGCCTTTGCTGTTGATGTAAAAGCCTAGCTCGCCCTTTGGGTTTTCCGCCGCGAAATAGACCTCGCCCGGAGGCGCATCGAGTCCCTCGGTCACCACGATAAAATGATGGATCAATTCTTCCATCTTGGTCATGACATGCGATTTGGGTGGCACCATGTTTTTCCAATCGGCGACGTTGATGGGGCCGTCCGGCAATTTATCTATCGCCTGACGCAGGATCCGGACGCTCTGTCGCATTTCCTCAATTCGTACCAGGTAGCGATCGTAACAATCTCCAGCGCTACCGATCACTACGTCGAAATCATATTGCTCATAGTCGAGGTAGGGATGTTTGCGCCGCAAATCGTGCTCGATCCCGCTGCCGCGCAAATTTGGGCCCGAAATGGCATAAGCAATTGCGCGTTCCTTTGAGATCACACCAATGTCTTTCGTTCGATCGACAAAGATGCGATTACGCGTGAGCAGTTTATCGCATTCGTCCAAGCTCGGAATGAATTCGTCGAGGAATTTTTTAAGTTGCGGGATGAAAGTTTCCGGAAGGTCCCGGATCTGTCCGCCCACGCGCGTGTAGGACGTCGTAAAGCGGGCTCCGGTTAAGAGCTCGAAAAGATTATAAAGTTTTTCGCGCTCGGTGAACGTGTATAAAAAGACCGTCATCGCGCCCAGATCGAGCGCCATGGCGCCCAGGCCCAGCAAATGCGAGGAGATCCGGGAAGTTTCGCAACAAATGACGCGGATTGCTTTCCCGCGCGGCGGGATTTCCCAGTCCATCAATTTTTCAACGGCAAGCGCGTAAGCAACGTTGTTCGAGAGTGGCGCAAGATAATCCAGCCGATCGGTGTAAGGCACGAACTGATTATATTGCATGTTCTCGGCGATTTTTTCGTCGCCGCGATGCAAGAAGCCGATGTCTGGTGTGGCTTTAGTAATGATCTCGCCGTCGAGCTCGAGCACGAGTCGCAAAACGCCGTGAGTTGCCGGATGCGAGGGCCCCATATTGAGGACCATCTTTTCGCCAATATCGCCATCGGCATGATCCACCTCTGCGTCCGCTGCGACTACTCGTGTCACGGGATCAGGCGACTCAATCTCACGCGTCGTGAAGGGCATGGAAGAAGTTACAAGGTTACAACGCTACAAAGTAAAACGACAATATTTACGCTGGCGAGTGAACCAACGTGTGCAAGAAATTTCGGTGCCGGGGGTGGTAGCACGCGACCGCTGACCGCGCCGTAACGTTGAACGGACGGCT
>Ga0193709_1000458_pt1 | contig 14474 bp, 11 predicted proteins | sample H3c2metaG_FD_160571 | JGI IMG/M metagenome (GOLD analysis project Ga0193709, IMG submission 160571) | Soil microbial communities from a riparian zone of the East river system, Colorado, United States - H3c2 | ecosystem: Environmental > Terrestrial > Soil > Riparian zone | place: USA: East River... | reverse complement strand
GACAGCGCTGCCCACGACGAGGCAGCCGCGCCGGCCGGCCTTGCCGTGGCTGTATTCGGCATAGACGGCGAGTATGGCCCTGACCTTGCCGCGTCCGGTTCGTGTGTTTGCCAGCTCCTGCGCCAGCCGCTCGCTGCGCAGCATGACGTAGCGCTCGAACGCGGTCAGGAAGACGCCGCGCTTGTCGCGGAAGGCCTTGTAGAGGCTGCCCTCGGCGATCTCCATCGCAGCCGTGAGTTTGCCGAGCGAGGTGGCGTGATAGCCGTTCTCGCTGAACGTGCCGATGGCCTTGTCCAGCGCCTGATCGAGATCGAACTCCCGGGGGCGTCCGGGACTGCGAGGCCCCTGATGAGGTGCGGCTGATCTGTCCATGGTCAGGATAATAGGAAGAGATTACTTCCCAATCAAGCCTGATGGCCCTTGATCGGTCTTCCGGAATGTCGGCTTTCCACCCATTGCGAACTTAGATATCACCCGCGAAATAGCCCCATAGCAATCGCGCGGTCAGGCCGAGCGAAATCAGCACCAGCAGCGGCCGGATCAGCCGCGCGCCGAACTTGAGCGCGGTGTGGGAGCCCAGATGGCCGCCGAGCATCGCCCCGGCCGCCATGCACAGGCCCAGCGCCCACAGCATCTGCCCGCCGAGCGCGAACAGCAGGACGCTGGCGACATTGCTGGTGAAATTGAACAATTTCGTCAGCGCGGTCGCCTTGGTCAGGCCGTAGCCGCGCAGTGCCACCAGGCTGGTCGTGAAAAAGGTCCCGGTGCCCGGGCCGAAGAAGCCGTCGTAGAATCCGATTGTTCCGCCAAGCGGCGCATATCCCGCGGAGGATACGCGATGGTGGGCGTCCTCGTCGGTCATGCGCGGCGAGAGCAGGACGTAAATCGCCGCCGCGACCAACAGCACCGGAATGATCAGGTTCAACAGACGTGTCTGGATCAGCTGGACAGTGATGCAGCCCGCCGCCGCGCCGGCGAACACCAGCGCGACCGTCAACCGGTTGCGCCGCCATTCGACCAGGCCCGAGCGCCAATAGTTGCGCAACGCCGTCCCGGTGCCGAACACCGACTGCAACTTGTTGGTGCCGAGCGCCTGCAGCGGCGGCACGCCGCAGAACAGCAACGCCGGCATCATGATCAGCCCGCCGCCGCCCGCGACGGCGTCGATGAAGCCGGTGAGGACCGCGACGGCGGTGAGGGCAGGGTAAATCCAGGGATCGATCATCGCCAGCGCCATGCATCCAGTTGCCGTCATCGGACAAGCCGTTAGAGCGGCTCACGATGACCCGTTTCACCTTCTCGATTTCCGCGACCGATGGCGCGGCGCGGACTGGCGCGATTGCGATGCGGCGCGGGGAGATCCGCACGCCGGCGTTCATGCCGGTTGGGACCGCCGCGACGGTCAAGGCGATGAAGCCCGCCGACGTGCGTGGATCGGGCGCCGACATCATCCTCGGCAACACTTATCATCTGATGCTGAGGCCGGGCGCCGAACGAATGGCGCGGCTGGGCGGGCTGCACCGTTTCATGGGTTGGGATCGGCCAATCCTGACCGACAGCGGCGGCTATCAGGTGATGAGCCTCAGCGAGCTGACAAAAAAAAGCGAGGAGGGGGTGCGTTTCAAGAGCCATCTCGACGGGTCGATGCATATGCTCAGCCCCGAGCGGTCGATCGAGGTGCAGCGTTTGCTCGACGCCGACATTGTCATGGCGTTCGACGAATGCACCCCGTTCCCGGCGACCGAGGGGCAGGCCGAGGCATCGATGGAGCGGTCGATGCGCTGGGCGAAACGGTCGCGCGACGCCTTCGATGCTGACGGTGAGCATGCTGCACGAGCAGCGCTGTTCGGGATCCAGCAGGGGTCGATGTTCGAGCCATTACGTCGCCGCTCGAGCGAGGCGCTGCTCGACATCGGTTTCGACGGCTATGCGATCGGCGGGCTGGCGGTCGGCGAGGGGCAGGCGGAGATGTGCCGCGTGCTCGATTTCGCCGTCGGCATGCTGCCCGCCGACCGGCCGCGCTATTTGATGGGCGTCGGCAAGCCCGACGATATTGTCGAGGCGGTGCGGCGGGGTATCGACATGTTTGATTGCGTGCTGCCGACGCGGTCGGGGCGCACCGGCCAGGCGTTCACAGCCGACGGCCCGATCAACATTCGCAACGCCCGCTTCGCCGAGGATCGTGAGCCATTGGAGCCCGGCTGCCCATGCCCAACCTGCGCCACTTGGGACCGCGCCTACGTCCACCATCTCGTGCGGTCGGCCGAGATCCTCGGCGCGATGTTGATGACCGAGCATAATCTGTGGTTCTTCCAGCGGCTGATGTCCGGATTGCGCGAGGCGATCAGCGGGGAACGGCTGGAGCAGCACGCATCGCTGTTTTTGGCGCGATATCGCGGAGCGGAATGAATGGAGGCGGGGGCGGCTAACAACAACAAGTGGATTGCGCCCCTCGCGCTGATTCTTGCCATTGCGTGGATCATTTGGCTCAACCCGGTCGGTTTTGTCGGCGGCGGGGCCGACGATCTGGAGTATATGAAGGCGGTTCGCTGCTGGGTCGCGGCGGGCGAGCCGTGTCTGGCCCACAATCATTGGGCGACGCGCTGGCCGATCATCGCGCCAATCGCGTTGGTCACCGGGGTGTTGGGCGAGTCCCGGACGACCATTGCCCTGGCGCCACTCGCTTATGCCTGTGCCTCGCTGGCACTGATGGTGATGATCGGAAATCGCCTGTTCGGGCGCCCGGCGGGTTACATTGCGGCGATCGCCCTGATTCTAACTCCGGCCTATGCGATCCAGACGCTCGAGCCCGCGGCCGATGGAATTGAGCTCGCCTGGCTACTCGCCAGCTTCGCCGCGGCGCTGCTGGCTTACGACAAAAGCTCGCGAAACTGGGCGCTGGGGTCCGGCATCGCGTTGGGCATTGCCGCCCAGACCCGCGACACCAGCCTTGCGATGTTCCCGATCGCCATTGCAGCGATTTTCATGGTGCCGCGCGATCGGCGGCGCCCGATGCTGTGGCTGGTGCCCGGAATGATCCTGCCGATGGCGTTGGAGGCGCTGACCTATTGGGTCGTGGCCGGAGACCCGCTGTGGCGGTTCCGGCTCTCGCTGGGCCATACCCACATCATTTCGGCCGAGCTTCCCGAGGGTTTCGACACGAGCCAGAGCCCATTGTTCAACCCGCACTATATCGCAGCATGGAAGCGCGAAGCGGGGATCAATTGGTTCTGGCCGCTCGATCCGTGGTTGAACCTGCTGGCCGGCTTTCGGGTTGGCTTGAATCTCGTCGCGGCGATCTTGCTCGGACTGCTTTTCACGCGGCGCTTTCTCGATCCGAGATCGCGGCGCTTGCTCGTGCTCATCGTCGGAGCCGCTTTGCTCTATTCGTGGGTGCTGATTTACGCGTTGGCGATCGACCCCAAGTCGCGGATGTTCTTCGTTCTCGCTGCGGCAAGCTCACTGGCGATTGGCGTCCTCGTTGCGCGCGCCTGGCGTGGCGACGGCCGTCAGGGGGTCGTGGCGATCGGGGCGGTAATCATCCCGTTCGCCTCGCTGATCGTCGCGATCCAGGCCCAAACCCGCTCGAGCGAGCACGCAGCCGCGGCCTGGATACGACAGTACCCCGGGCAGATCGAAGTCGACCCGTCGTCACGAAATTATCTGTTGCTGGTCAAGGGCCTGGATGGACTTCCAGATCGGGGAAGCGGCAAGCCTCTACTGATCGCCAAGGCGCCATACACTTGCGACGAATTTGCCCGGCCCGATCCCCAGCAACCGGCCAAGGGCATATTGGTCGCCAAGCAGCAAATGGGCGGGATCAAGAGCGTCAACCGCCTGACCATTAGCGAGATGTGCCTGCTGCGCTACGCCCCTGGATATCGGCCCGCGGCTAATCCCTAGGACAAGGTAGCGGAGAGGAAGTCCGGGACCGGTCCATTCCATTCGCCATCTTCCTCGGCGTCCTGCTTGGCCGGCGAAGATTTGCGCTCGTCGTTATCGGGACGGCGGGCGGGCGCCGCGGATTTGGCGCGCCGCGGGCGAGCTGGCTTGGCTTCGGCAGATTCTGTGGGTGCGGCCTCGGCTTCGGCCGCTTTTGCCGGGCGCGCCGGCCGCTCGCCGCGCGCTCGATCACGCTTCGGACGTTCGGCGTGGCGGCGCTCTTCAGGCAATTTTTCGGGAGTCGCCGCAGTCTCACCGACACGGGCGATCTTGTGTCCGGTCAATTTCTCGATTGCCGCAATCGATTCGGCATCTTCGGGTGTTGCCAAGGTGATCGCGATGCCGGTCATCCCCGCGCGGCCTGTGCGGCCGATGCGATGGACATAATCGTCGGGCTGCCACGGCACGTCGAAGTTGATCACATGGCTGACGCCTTTGACGTCGAGCCCGCGCGCCGCCACGTCCGATGCAACCAGGACATTGATCTCATTATTCTTGAAGCGGTCGAACTCGGCGATGCGCTCCGATTGCTCCATGTCGCCTTGGATCTGTCCGACCGAGAAGCCCGACCGCTTGAGACTGGTGGCCAGCTCGCGCACCGTCGTCTTGCGGTTGCTGAAGACGATCGCGTTCTTGAACTCTTCGGAACGCAGGATATCGCGAAGCGCGTCGCGCTTCTTGTCGCCGCGCATGACCATCACACGCTGCTCGATCAGCGCGTTGGACTCCGCCGGCCTCGCGACCTCGATCGTCTTGGGCTCGTTGAGGAATTTGGCCGCCAATTTCTGGATCGGCGGCGGCATGGTAGCCGAAAATAGCAACGTCTGCCGAGCTTTGGGCAATTTGGTGCAGATTTCCTCGATGTCTGGGATAAAGCCCATGTCGAGCATGCGGTCGGCTTCGTCGATCACCAGCAAATTGCAGCCGTTGAGCATGATCTTGCCGCGGCCGAACAGGTCCATCAGGCGGCCCGGGGTTGCGATCAGCACGTCGACGCCCTTTTCGAGCGCCTTGATCTGGTCGCCCATCTGGACGCCGCCAATCAGCAGCGCCATCGAGAGTTTGTGATATTTGCCGTACTTCTCGAAATTCTCGGCGACCTGCGCGGCAAGTTCGCGCGTCGGCTCGAGGATCAGCGATCGCGGCATCCGCGCGCGACTGCGGCCGTGGGCGAGGATATCGATCATCGGCAGCACGAAGCCGGCCGTCTTGCCGGTTCCAGTCTGGGCGATGCCGACGATGTCACGGCCCATCAGGACTGACGGGATCACCCCGCGCTGGATTGGCGTTGGCGTGTCGTAGCCGCTGTCGGCAACAGCACGCAGCAATTCGTCAGAAAGGCCGAGATCGGCAAAAGGCATGAAAAATCCGGAAAAAATGCGGTCTAGTCAGCACAGCGCCGCGGTTCCGGGCGATTGCGCCACGAGGGCCGAATTGTCAAGAAATCCCTAGCGTTTGAGACGGGGGATGAGGAGGCGAAAGCGCTCGATCCGGCACGAACCGCCCATTCTCGAGCTGATCACGTCGCGCCGCATGCACAGCCGGTGGTCTTCCGGTTGCACGTAGAATCCATCGTAGAAATCTAGGGCCGGGCAGTCGCTGTCGAGCCTGGCACGCAGCCGGGTGCGGTCACGCAGGACGAAATCGACGCTGCTTCGGCCGGACAGCATGGCCCCCGCGATTGCGGCCGCGGCAACGCATCGCGGCCCACGCTTTTCGCGCCATTCAATCTGTGGACCGGGGTGGGGCCGGATCGGCACGCGCATGATGATTTCGTTACGGATCGTTATCGTGCGCACAACCCGCTGCGGCGGAGGGTCGGCAGCAACACTGCTCGCCAAGGCGGGCAACAGGGTCAGGAAATCGATGAAAATCACTGCGGGAATACCATTTTGTCCTCGGCATCGCAGCGTCGGTTTGAACCACTCATGAATTGGCTTAGGCGGAACGGCAAGTCGAAACGCCCCGCTAACGACCCGGGCTGCGGACCAAGCGACGGATGATGCTTGCGAAATTTGAGAGCGGCGCATAGAGCGCAGCGCAGATTTCAGGTGGATTGCCGGTATCGTGCCCGCATCCGCGCCACCCCAGGAGATGGATACATGGCGACTGCCGCGCCGAATACCGGATTGCCCCTGCTTTACAACGGCCTTGAGCCACTCAGCTCGAACCAGCATGCCAAGGCGCATGTTCGTCGGCTGGATCGCGCACCGCACGTCGCGCAAACCCATGCCATCCCGGTGACGGTCGATGAATTTTCGCTGATCCAGCGAACATTCCCGATCGTTTTCTCGGCGGGCGAAAATCCGGTCCCCTTGGCTCTGATGGGGCTTAACGAAGGTGTGAACACATTCCTCGACGAAGACGGCAAGCTGATCGAGCCCAATGCCTATCTCCCCGCCTATCTGCGCCGCTATCCATTCATGCTGGCCCGGCTTCGCCCAGATAGCGACGATCTGTCGCTATGCTTTGATCCGACGTCGGGAGCTGTCGGCGAGTTTGAAGAAGGCGAAGCATTGTTCGACGGTGACCAGCCTTCGGAGTCGACCAAGGCGATTCTTCAGTTCTGTGAGCAGTTCGAGACCGCCGGCCAGCGCACCGGCGCGTTCATGACCGAGCTGCAGAAATCGGGTCTGCTGATGGAAGGCGAAGTGGCGATCCAGCCCGAGGGCGCGGAGCAACCGTTCGTCTATCGCGGCTTCCAAATGGTCGACGAAGAAAAATTCCGCGAGTTGCGCGGCGACGAGCTGCGTAAGATGAATCAGAACGGCATGCTTGCGCTGATCTATGCGCACCTCTTCTCGCTGGCGCAGATTCGCGAGATCTTCGCCCGCCAGGTGGCCCAAGGGAAGGGTCCGGTCCCGGCCCGCGAACCTGCTGCCGCCGAAGCGTGATCCTCTTGCGGCGGGCTGAAGCGCCTGCCGCTTGAACCCTCCAAAGGCCGCTCCCATTTGTCGGATGCGCCGCTGGCTCGTGTCCCCCCTTCGCGGGTCAGTCGGCCTCCGCATCCTTTTGGATGCGGGATCCCGTGCAGCCCTGCCTTCGGTAAGGCTGCGCGGGCCCTCCCTGAACCTCGGCCATCCCGGCTCAATGCCGGGGTGGCCTTTTTCATGCAGCGCGCGCCGAAACCTACTCCGCTGCTTCCGCGAAATTCGCCATGAGCAATTGGCCAAGCTCAACCACCAATGCCGCAAGGAAATGGCTAATGCGATCGAACCCGGCCCCCGGCGATCGCAAATCGGCGCCGAGATAGCATCGCCGGTCGATCTCGATCTGCAGCGCATGCACGTTCGCTTTGGGTGCGCCGTGACGCTCGACGATCCAGCCGCCGGCGTATGGAATATTGCGCTGCACCGAAAGACCATGGTCGCCGGCTATGCGCTCGGCGGCGACCGAGATGAGTTGGCTGGCGCTGTGACCGTGCCGGTCACCGATGACGATGTTGGGATGGCCATTGGGACGCGGCGGCATCGAATGGCAATCGAGCAGCACCGCGCCGCCCTGTTCGTCTTTTATTGCCGCCAGGGCAGCAGCGACTGCGGCATGAAACGGGCGGTGGGCGGCATCCAATCGCGCTTCAAACTCAGCCGGCGAAATCGCCCTGCGCCAAAGGAGTCCGTGACGAATTGTCCGCCCCGGGACAATTCCCAGACCTCCTCGGGCTCGCACGCCAAGTTTTCCGGCAACGGGTAGGCCGACCACCGCGGGATCCAGCTCCATTTCGCTGCGATTGCAGTCGACTGCGGCACGGGGAGCCCGCGCAACGACCGCGCCGGTCCCGTCCGCAATCGCCCGCCACGCCAGCCGGTCGACCAGCGGATCCTCGAGCGGTTCCAGCGATGCGCGGCCATGGCGGGCAAGGCGATCGAGCCAATCGGGATAGTCGCGGCCCGAATGCGGCACCGACAAAAGCACCGGCAACGCATTGCGAGGGGGGTGGATGATCGGTCCGGCGAGGTCGAAGCTTTCCAAGCGCCAAGCCTATGCGGTCCTGAAAGCCACATCAATTGTCCCATTATCGTTCGGCCCGTCCGTGGAGGCTGGAAAATCTTAAGCGTTACAGGCATAGGATGACCGGTGATGATCAAGATCCTCCTTGCCGAAGACGATGTGTCGATGCGCGAGTATCTTCAGCGCGCCCTTTCCCGCGTTGGCTATGAAGTCCAGGCGGTCGGTTGCGGGACCGAAGCGATGCCACTGCTCGAGGCCGAGAAATTCGACCTTCTGTTGACCGACATCGTCATGCCCGAGATGGACGGGATCGAGCTCGCCCAGAAGGCATCGGCGATCGATCCGGCGATCCGCGTCATGTTCATCACCGGGTTTGCGGCAGTCGCGCTCCAGGGCGGACGCACGGCGCCGGAGGCCAAGCTTTTGTCGAAGCCGTTCCACTTGAAGGACCTCGTCGCCGAGGTCGATCGGTTGTTTCAGAGCGAAGACCAGCACGGCCGGCTCTAATCGCCGCGGGCGGCTTGCGAAGCGCCGCTCCCCCCTCTAAAGGCCCCCTTCGTGTGGGCGTGTAGCTCAGTGGTAGAGCACTGTGTTGACATCGCAGGGGTCGCAAGTTCAATCCTTGCCACGCCCACCATTTTCTTCTCGTGAAATCAGATATTTGCCAAGTCTACGCATGCAAATGCACAGCAGTCGACTGGTGCAACTGTACCCCGATGCTCGTTCAAATCAGCGAGCTCCGTCCCGTGGCGGCACGATCCCCAGCTGGAAGCCGCACTCTACGTCACCTTGGCGATGATGATGGTGACATTGTCCGGTGCGCCGCGGGACAGGACTGTTTCGATCAGTTTCTCGGCCGCTTCGCCGGGGCGCAACGACGTAAGTTCAGCGGCCAATTCATGGTCATCGATCAGCCTAGTCAATCCGTCGGTGGCGAGAAGGAATTGATCGCCCGGCCTCGCGTCTCCGCTGACAATATCAACCTTGAGTTCCTCGACCACGCCGACCGCGCGCGTGATGACACTGGCGTTGGGGTGATTTCCCGCCTCTTGCTGGTCGAGCATCCCGGCATCGACCAGGTCCTGTACCAGGCTGTGGTCGCGTGTCAGTTGAATGATTTGGTCGTCGCGCAGGCGGTAAGCGCGGCTGTCTCCCGCCCAAAAGCAGCGAAATTGTCCATTGGCGATTGCTAGCCCAACGACAGTGCTGCCGATCGTACGCTGTGTGCCGTTCGACGATGCCAAAGCGATCAATTCGTGATTGACCTGATTGAGTGCGGCGACCGCCGTTTCAACCAGCGAATCAAGACCATAGACAATGGGAAGGCGCAAAAGCGCCTCCGTCACCTTAGCGCTTGCCACGTCGCCGGCGTCGTGTCCGCCCATCCCATCGGCAACCGCCCAAAGCCCGCGTTCGGTGCGGACCATCATGGAGTCTTCATTCACCTTTCGGCGAAGTCCCACATGTGTTTGGCTGACGCATTCGAAGGCCATGCCGGCTCCCCGCTCCCGTTCAAGAGGGGGTGACTAGCAATTTATGAGGGTCCGTGCGATTTACTTTTCTTTCATTGCGGTCCGTCTGGGGGAAATCGGCAGTGAGCAAGGCTTACAGCAATAAGGCGTTACCTGCCGGGACAGTCCTCCGTGAATGGAGGCTTGAAGACGTCCTCGGGGTCGGGGGCTTCGGAATCGTCTATAGGGGTCGCGGGATCTATTTCGGCGAACTGGTTGCTATCAAAGAGTATTTCCCGAGCTCTATCAGCGAGCGCGACGCCGAAGATACGGTCGTTCCGATCGGCTCGGACGTCGAAGAGGTCCACGCGCTAGGGCTCAAGAAGTTCGTCGAAGAGGCGAAACTCCTGTGGAATCTGTCGACGCCGACGCGGCACCCAAACATCGTCAGCGTGCGCAGCCTGTTCGAGATTCACGGCACCGCCTACATGGTGATGGATTTCGAGGACGGGGTGTCGCTCTCGAAGTTGCTGAAGGAGGGTAGGCGCTTCAACGAGCGAAGCCTGTGGAACATCGTTCGACCGATTGCCGAAGGTCTGGATCGCGCGCACCGGGTTGGCGTCCTCCACCGCGACATCAAACCGCCCAACATCCTCATCACTCAGGACAACCGGCCGGTCCTGATCGATTTTGGCTCCGCGCGGTTTGAGGCGGCGGAGGCGACCAGCACCACCGTGACGTTCCACACGCCGCCGTACGCCGCCATCGAGCAATATGTGAAGACCTATGACCAGGGCCCGTGGACCGACATCTACGCGCTCGGAGTTGTCCTTTACGAGTGCGTGACCGGTGAGAAACCACCCGAAGTGCTCGAGCGGATGCATGGAGGTCTGGGCAAGCCGCTCGCCGAAGGCAATTGGCCGGGCTTTGGCAAGCGTTTCCTCCAGGCAATCGATTCGGCCATGACGATCCGTCCGGCCGAACGTCCACAATCGATGCGCGAATGGCTCGCACTGTTCGGGAAAAAGGATGTTGATGAAGCGGTCGGCGGCGACGAAGAACCGACCCGTTTCTTTGCTCATGAGGTGACTGCCGAGGAGATCACGCCGGTAGCACCGCCGGCGCCGGGCTTTGACCAAAAAGAGGTGCCCGAAACCCAGGTGCCAAGCGATCCTCGCGACGCGCAGTTCAAACGTGCCGGAGAGGAGACCGGCGCCTCGAAGAAAAAGAAGAAAGACGCTGCTGCTGCCAGTGCCGCCGAATCGGCTAAGACCGAAGAAGGCGCGGCACCACCAGCAAGCGTAAAGATCGATCGCGCGGCCGCTGCAAAGGAGAAAGCAGTTGCAGCGGGCGACGGCGTCAAAGATTCGTCGAAGCCATGGTCCAAGATCCCGCGCAAAGCATTGCTCGCCGGCGGAGGTGCATTGGCTCTTGTAGTCGCCGCGGCGGGCACAATGATGCTCGGCAAGGGGGATTCGGGGGAAACTGGTAACGGCATGGTTGCGGACCTGAGCGGCCCCCTGGATGCCGAGGATGTCGGCGGGCTCATTGCCGCCGAGCGGGCACTCGCTGAAGAAGCGAAAAAGGCTGGAGTTTCGGCAACCGCAGTGAATGGTCTCGTCGCGGCTGGCGAGCAACTCGACAAGCAGTCGGAGGTGCTTCAGACGCTTCTGAGCGACCCGACGCAGGCGAGCGCGGCGACGGCGCGCACCGACGAAATCAAACGTACCGCCACTTCGGCCAACGTGGAATTCGCCAACGCCCTGCTGCGCGACGCGGAAGCCCAGGCGCAGAGACTTTCGGCGGAGGCCTCGGCGAGCTCGGCCGGGGCGACGCTGGCAGGCGCCCTCACCAACCTTCGTTCCTCGGTCCAGGCCTCGGCCAACTCCACCGATCCTGGCCAGTCGATCAACGCTGCCCGCGATGCTCTCGCCAAATCTCAGGCATTCGCTGCCGCACTGCCGGCCGCTTACCGCGCGCAGACCGCGAGCAAACGCGCCACCGAGACATTGCCGCAAGCTCCGAGGGCGACCACCGTGGCCGGCCCTCTTCCAACTGCGCCGGCGGGCATCGCGGCGGCCGCTCCCACGGAGACTGCCAATGCGCCAGATTCCGCAGGCGTTTCGCCCGCCAAGATGGCGCAATTCAATGGGATCATCGACGGTGCGCGCAGCATGGCGAAACAAGTGATTCAGATGGGCTCAGGGAGCACCGCATCCCAAACACGCAAGGCCAACGCGCAGCTGGCCAGGAATTACGACAAATCCCTCGCGACCCTAAAAGACTCCGGGCGCGGGGCGAAGACCGATCGCGAACTCGACCGGCTGGTCAAGCAGGCCAACCAGACCAAGGCCTATATCGTGTTTCTCAGCAAGCAGTCGTCAGCGGCGGAATAAGCGCCAGATCAGGACGATCTCGCCAGTCTTGGTTCGGACGGACTCGTTCCATCGTCGAAGCCAATTGGGTCTAGCTGGCCTTGCATTTCGGCGCGCGTCCGAATTTCATGCTCGAACGAAACATTCCCCACTCTAAGAACGGAGCCAATCGCAAGTATCTCGCTGCGCGCGATGCGCTTGTTATCGATGTACGTGCCGTTGGTGGAATTCAGGTCCGTAACGCGAAGCTTGTCCGCAGCCAGTTCGACAAGGCAATGCGCGCGTGAAACGCCCGCGCCGGCGACGATGATGTCGGCCGGAGCGGTACGGCCGATTTTCAGACCGGCGGGGCTGGCGACAAACCTTGTTTCCGGCACTTCTCCGTCTAGCCTGAAGAGACAATGGACATTATCGCCTTCGTTGAGCCGGAACTCGTCGGACCGCTTGTAAAATTGCGTATGTTCGTCTTCAGACGCGGTCGGCTCGAGGAGCTTCGGACCGGGGGCTTTACCGAGACGCGACGCCGCCATCAGCAAATCGTCCACACCAGCCGGTAAGGGTTTGGGGTCGGCTACCTTGCGGTCCACAGGGTGTGGAATGCCGGACGCCGCTGAAATAGGCTTCGCTTTGGCTGCGGACTCCGCGGCTTCTGCTTGAGCCGATGCAGCATCCCTGCTTCCATCCACAAGGTTACGTAAATCGCCGATCAATGTCCGCCAGCGGCTATCGGCCGTATCGCCTGTCCAGTCCGAGAGGTCGGCGGCGTGGGTCAGCTCGAAAATGATCGGCCGATCGCAAGCTTCGATAATCGCGGGAACAAGCTTGTTGCGGCGATCAGCCAGTGTCGCCTCGGCGCGCACCCAGCGTGAGGCGACCGAACGGGGCGACCACAGCACAACCACAGCTTTGGCCGATCTCAGCTCCTTCTCGATAACCTCGTCGAATGTTTCACCCGAACGCAGCGCGGCATCCCACCACACGCGGAAACCTTCCTGGGTGAAGGAATCAGCGATGTGCCGGGCCGCAGCCCGATCTTCTCGGCTGTATGAGAGGAAAATGTCAGTTCCGGACACGCAAATCCCCTTGATCGAACCGATTTCAGGAGACCAATTACCGGGCCACCGAAATGCTCGCTGGCTCATCCTGATAGTGATGCACTTGGCTAAGCGAATCGAGCAACGCCGGTTTATAGTCGGTTAACTAGCCCCAAAAGTCGAGTTTAATCTCGGTCGCAGGGGCTGAACGAACCCCCAAAATGTCCGCTTTCGGGACGGTTGAGCGTCGTCGAGGACGCGAAATCGGAGGCCGCAAGCTTACCCGTGACTTGGGCTAAGCCGGTAGAGAGTACGCACGCCATAGTTTTTGGCGAGGTCCATTTTCCCGACATATTCGAAATGGTAATCGGTACGGTCGTGGTCGAACATCGCGGCAAATGGCTGGGTCGTATAGATCGCGCCGACGGGCACCCGCGGCTCAATCCGCGCCGCGAGGGTCACTTCAGTGCCATAGTAGGTACGGGCGCCTTGAACCGCGTCGAAATGTTCGAAAATTGGCCCATAATGCAGGCTCATGCGCATTCCGCCTTCGACCGGGAGGCCGGCATTCTGTAGCTCTGCGTGATCTAGCTCCGACTGGATTTCCAGCGCGATTTCCGCGGCTTCTTCAGGCGATGTGATCACAACGTAGATCGCATCGCCCCAGCTGTTTCGACTAAGGACGGCCTCGGCATTGCGATCCAGAACCGCCGCGATCCGCCCCATCACGGATTCCAGAAACTGGGGCACATTATCTTCATCCAGGCGTGAAAAGCCGGCGAAATCCGCGAATAACATTGACCGAAGGGCGCGGCGGGGCCTGCTTCGCCTGTCGGCGACAGCCACAGATTCCAGCGTCGGACGGTCCGGCGTGACGGAAACGACGCGGGTTACGCCGCCCTGGCGCGCCCATTCGGCACAGTCCGACGCCGTGCCCGCGATCCCCTTGGGCGGAGCGCCGTCCCACACAGCGAGCTGGAAGACGTCCGTATGCATGATGCGGGCGCGAAGGCGCGCCAGGCCCATCATCAGTTTTGAGCAATATGCGAATTGCTCATCATCATCGATGTAGCGCATTTGGGTTGCGAAAGTGACGGAAGATGCCGCGTTTCGCACGGCCGCATATCGATCGGACCACTCCGGACCGCCGACGGTAACCGAGGTCTTGAGGAAATCCTCCTCGGCAAAGGGCAGGACGACATGCAGCTCGCCGCCACGCGCAAGGATGGCTTCGGCGACCAGAATGTCGGCACCGCAGGCGAGCGCGCCATAGGCAACCAGGACGTCAAACTCGTGCAGGATCGAACGGATAGCGTCGGCAAGCTCCTCTTCGACTTGCCAACCCGCGGAAAGCATATGCCCGCAATAATGGATCACCGGTGTCGGCCGTATCGACGCCAGCAGCGCGCGATGCTGGTCATCCGAAATCGAAAGCCTGTTGGCGATCAGGCCCACTTGTCGTGCCGTTGACGCGATCACTCCGGGAGAAGCATCCGGACGACGGCGAGCCGCGGCGTATAAAGCGGTCGCATCCTCGACTTCGCCGCAAATCAGCTTCGCTTCAGCGCCTGACGCAGCCGCAAAATAATCCTGTGGTTCGGCAATGTCGGGCCGGTGCGCGATATCGGCGGCAAGGTCGCGCGCTTCGCCCTCATCACCCGCCAAAAAGCTCGTCGTCGCGGCGTTGATGGCGGAAAAATAACCGCCGGTCAGCCGGTGCG
>Ga0193709_1000457_pt1 | contig 14476 bp, 12 predicted proteins | sample H3c2metaG_FD_160571 | JGI IMG/M metagenome (GOLD analysis project Ga0193709, IMG submission 160571) | Soil microbial communities from a riparian zone of the East river system, Colorado, United States - H3c2 | ecosystem: Environmental > Terrestrial > Soil > Riparian zone | place: USA: East River... | reverse complement strand
GATTTTCTTCGGCGCGCTGGCAGTTGTAACAGCTATTCCCTTTATTGTCGCTGCCTGGGCGTTTGTTCGCCCGGAGTCGCGCGCGGCACTCTGGTCATTGCTGCTCATTCAGACCGTTGTGTTGGTCAATGTGTTCTCGCACGCCGCCGTCGCCGCGTTGGTTCTGCACGGCTACGCCCCGGGCGTCCTGACGGCGCTCGCAATCAATCTGCCGTTCTCGATTTATCTCTTGCGACGCGCCGTCAGGGGAAACTGGCTCAGCGGGGGCGCGCTCGCCCTTCTCCTGCCGAGTGCGCTCGTGGTGCATGGTCCGATCCTCGTTGGGCTGATGATTCTGGCGGGAATTGTCGTTCGACGGGGATAGTGAAGGGCGCGACTCCAGGCAACTAAGAGCTTAGTTGACAACCAGAAAGTGGGATGCTATAGTTCAACTAAGACCTTAGTTTGAGGGATTGAAGTGAGTGTAGCCTTCACCGAGCGCGAGCTCGACATAATGGCGGTCCTGTGGGACGTCGGACCGTCGACAGCCGCCGAGGTTCGAGAAGCTCTGGCGGTTCAGGGTGTGGACCTCGCCTACAATACTGTGCTCACCCTCCTGCGCATCCTCGAGGACAAGGGGCACATCGATCACAAGGAAGAAGGCCGGGCTCACCGGTTCCGAGCCTCCGTCAAGAAAAAGGAAGCGGGAGCCAGCGCGCTGACGCGCACCCTCGACCGGATGTTCGGCGGCTCAGCCGAGGCTCTGGTGGCGCAGCTGGTGCAGCAGCGCGGGCTGTCCAAGGACGATCTCAAAAAACTACGGCGAGTGGTCGATGAGCAGTTGGCAGCGAAGCACTCCGCCAATCGCACCAATTCAAAGTCGGGGGATCGCAAATGATAGCCTCCTGGATGATCTACATCATGCTCGTCAGCGCCACGGTTGTTATTGCCGCTCTCATTATTGAAGGCGCGCTTCGAGCGACTCGCATCGCGACGAGACTTGTATGGGCGCTCGCGATATGCTTCCCCCTCGTCGTCGCCGTCGTGGGCGCGCGATTCACGGAGCCAGCGCAATCGCGATCGCTGATACAACCAGCAAGCGGGTTGCCTGGTGGGATAAGTGCGCGCGGCGAGCTCGTGAATCCTGCGTCGCGTTTCGCTACTCCGCTGACTATGCCGGTTTCTCTGAGCGCGCGATTGGCGATGCTGGACATGCCCTTGATCACGCTCTGGATAGCCGGCTGCCTCCTGACGTTCGGCCTATTCGGAGGAGCGGCCGTGCGACTGCGCCGAATTGGCTCGACGGCAGAAGCTCGCGATATCGACGGGGTGCGTGTTTCGATGACGGCGGACACGGGACCACTGGTTGTCGGAGTGCTGCGTCCTCAGATCCTGATTCCGAAGTGGGTGCTCGAGCTCGATCGGTCGGAGCAGCAACTAGTCATCGCTCACGAGCGCGAGCATTTGCGCGGGCGCGATCCTGCGCTGCTCGCATTCAGCGCCCTTGTCGTTGCGCTCACTCCGTGGAACCCATTTGTCTGGTACATGCTCCGCAGACTCGGACGAGCTGTCGAACTCGATTGCGACCAGCGCGTGCTAGCAGAGCGCCCCGACATGCGCGCGTACACCGGACTTCTTCTTTCAGTCGCGAGCCGCAACCAATCGACACTCCTTCCATTGGCCGGTCTGGCCGCATCCACTTCGTCACTTGAAGAGAGGTTTCGATCCATGACGACAAATCCAACGAGCCATCGCGGTTATCGATTAATCTCAGCGGCGACAGTCGTGGTGCTGCTCCTGGCAGCCACGGCGATGATGCCACGGCCCATTCGCGGCACGCAGAGCGATGAGAATGCGCTCATTACCCAAAGCGGGGATCGAGCACTTGGCCGAGTGAAGGTGAGCTCCGAAGGACCTGTCACCTACAAGGTCTATTCAACGGGCGGATCCGTTACCACAGCCAGAGGGCCTGTTCGCGCGAAGACGGACACTCTCACGCAGTCTTTAAGCGGCAGGTCTGATAGCGAGGTGTTCACCATCGATGTTACAGATGGAGCTATTCATTTCGTGAGTCTGGACAACTCGCTCATTCACATTGAAGGCGCAATGTTCGGCGCGAGTCCAGCGACCTGGCTCTCGGGGACCGGCCGCCATATCGTCGTCGACAAGGGAGGTACAGGCGTTCACAACGGAGATCCGCAGAGCGCTGCGTCCCTCGCGAGTAGCACGTTCTTCGAGTTCCAGGTAGACACGCCGGTCGTCGTGCGCCAGAGCGTAGCCCCGAAGTATCCTGATGCGCTCAAAGCTTCCGGCATTAGCGCTCAGGTGCAGGTGCAGTTCGTCGTGGATAGAACCGGCCAGGTTGACATGAGAACTTTCAAGGTGCTCAAGTCGTCGGGACCAGAGTTCACGGAGGCCGTCAGGGCGGTACTTCCGATGTGGAAGCTGGACCCGGCAATAATGCAGGGGACGAAGGTCGCGCAGCTGGTCCAGCAAGCCTTCTTTTTTGCATCTCCACCCAAGTAATCTGGTCGGTTGCGACCGCCCCGAAGTCGGCGTCTTCTTATAGAGCCGGCCTGACTCGCAGGTGATCTACGGAAGGGCGCGCTCAGCAGCCTGAAGACCCCAAATCGAGAGCGCGATGCCAACCAATCACAACGGGTTCGGAGCCGGCCGCTGGCCGACCGTGATACTTGTCGTGCTCTCGCTCCTCGCCTGCTCGGAACGCCGCAAAACCACCATCCAGGGCACCGAGATGAGGGTGGCGCTGACGGACCTCGCCGGCGCTGAAGACGTCTACTACGCAAACAATCTCCGGTACTCGTCCGACCAGTCGACGATCGTCGCGCTGACGCTACCGTCCGGAGTCTCCATCACAATCGATAGCGCCGACGAACACGGGTGGCATGCGTCCGCGACCCACGAATACGGCGTCGAGACCTGCTACGTCTCGGGTCGGAACGACGGCAGCTCCGCACTCGCTTCGGTCGAAGGACCGACGTGCAAGCCATTACAAGTCAGCGCGACGCTTCGGGACGTGCGTGGACGGATAATCGTTCCCCCGACACCCACGGCGTCTGCCAAAAAAGCGCCGGTGCCGATCGAGCCGGAGGCGGAGGCGTCCGCGGCGTCGGCCGCATCAGTTGTCGCGAAGCCCGCGAGCGGAACAACCGAAACCCTCTCGCTGTGGCTAGCTACGACCGGGTCGCAAACGGAAAATTTCGGATACCCAACTCAGACTATCGATCGATTGGCGGTGCGACAGGCGCTGCTGGCTCGGTCGTACGACGCGCTCGACCGCGTGCTCGCGGCCTACGGCGACAGCGTTCAGCGCGATTATCGCGTGGAATACCGGCTCTTCGACGCGTACGGTGCGTTCGGAGTGGCCATGCCAACGCTCGAACCCCGACTGAACGAGTGGGTGCGTCTGCGACCGAAATCGGTTGCCGCGCTCCTCGCGCGCGCCACGTTTTATCGGGCGTCTGGTTGGGGCGCGCGCGGCACCGCACTCTCTCGCGAGACGACGAGTCAGCAATTCCAACGCATGAACGCTTTCTTCCAGCGTGCCGCGGCGGACATCACGACCGCGCATAATCTCGATCCCAAATCCATCGTCGCCTATCGACTGATGATCGACATGGCAGCCTCGCAGAGGCGGATCCGGACGTCGCGACAGATGCTCGACGAAGCACTCAAGATCCAGCCGTACAGCTTTTTGTTGCGTCTGGCCCACATGCACAATCTGCTTCCCAAATGGGGCGGCTCGTATGACGCCATGGAGGAATTCGCCAACGAGTCGGCGCCTTACGCGAAGCGCAATCCGCGCCTCATGGCGCTCAAGGGGTTTGTCGATCTGGACAGGGCAGAAAACTTCGAGGGTGACGACCAGAAGGGCGATGCGATCGAGGCGTATCAGCGCGCGCTCCGGTTTGGCGACTACTGGGAATTCCACTACCAGCGTGGCCAGTACTACTCGCGATCCGATCTGGATGAGGAGGCGCTGGAAGATTTCAACGCAGTCCTGTTGCAACACCCTCAGAGCGACGACGCGCTGAACTCACGCGCTCGGGTGGAATACGAGCTCGCACGACAGGCTTTCGGCGAGACCAAGGATGTGTATTTTTCGCAGGCGTTCCGGGACATCCTGATGGCGGTCGCGCTCGACCCCACCGATCAAAACCATCTGGAGCAGCTGGTTTTCTACCAAAAGAACATTCCGGAGTACGCGCCCCCGCAGCAGTAGCAACTCGCGCCCGTAGGTTCGCACCTTTCGTGGCGGACGTTTTGCGTCAGTGTCCGCTATTGCCGCGCTGAATGAACCGGAAGACTCTTGCGGGAGTGCGAATGCTCGGAAAGCCATTGATGTTGATTGCCATCACTGCTGCATGCGGAACCGGTTCGAGTAAATCGAGTATCCCGGATGCTCCAGCCTCGATCACCGGCAAAGTGACGGTGGTGACGCCATCGGCGGATGGAGGCAGTGTTCGCGTCGAAGCGGCCCCGGCAGATGTCGCCGGCACTTCGGCAATGGCGGTCGTCCGGGTCACGCCGACCACGACAGTTATCGCTCCGAATTCGGAAGGTTCCGGTTTCAGCTCACTTCGTGTCGGTCAGGTTGTGAGGGTGTGGTTCGTCGGTCCCGTGCGCCAATCTCAGCCGGTCCAGGCGAACGCGGGGACCATCGTCATCGATTCGACATCGGCGGCGTCCGCCGACAGCATCGTGCTCGAACGCTCGGTGTGCTTCGGCACGTGTCCGGCGTATCGCCTTCGCCTATCCGGTGCGGGGGAAGTCCGCTTCGAGTCGCGAAACTCCGGGGATGAAAGTCGCGTTGCTCTAGACACGGTGGCGGCGACCACGCTTCCGACTCTGGTCTCGAAAGCGAGATCGATCGGCTTCTTTGACCTGCCGCCGAAGATCCAGGGTGATTCTGTACTCTGTCCCACCGCGCATACCGATGCTCCGACAGTCACCGTCACCATCTTTTCGAAAGACGGAACGAAACCAGTCGAGGACTACCATGGGTGCGTTGGCAAGGTCGATCATAAAACCCCGCCACCGCTCGAGCAATTGCACGCGTTCGAGAGCGAGATTGATTCGGTTCTCGGATCTTCGCGCTGGGTACGTCCGGCAACTCGCCGCTGACCAGGAAGGAGGGTAAATGACGAGTGAAGGCGACCAGCTGCCAAAATTCTCGCTCGACGCGGACGATGGAACCGTCGTCACGCGCGATTCCCTGGCGGGAAAGAATGCGATCATCTACTTCTACCCCAAGGACGACACGAGCGGCTGCACGAAGGAGGCGTGCGATTTTCGCGACGCGCTTCCACGATTCGGAAAGATCGATGCAGTCGTGATCGGTGTGAGTCCGGACAACATCGAGTCGCACCGCAAATTCAAGAAGAAGCATCAGCTTCCGTTTCTGCTGCTGTCAGATCCGGATCACGAGCTCGCCAACGCGTTTGGCGTCTGGAAAGAAAAATCCATGTACGGGCGCAAGTACATGGGAATTGAGCGCACGACGGTGATCGTCGACAAGAAAGGCCGAGTCGCGCGGATCTTCCCCAAGGTCAAAGTTCCCGGGCACGTCGAGGAAGTCGAAAAGGTAGTGCGCGCCTTAGGCTAACTGGCTTCGATCACGAGATCGATTGCGCTCGCGTACGAGCGCCACGCGGCGATTTCCTCATCCACCGCGTGCCTTCCATGCGCATTCAGCTCGTAGAATCGCGCGATCCGACGGTTCTCCGTCGTCCGCCAATAAGATGTCACCCACCCGCGACTCTCGAATCGGTGGACGGCGGGATAAAGTGAGCCTTGCCCGATCTGAAATACACCCTGTGACATTTCTTGAATGCGATTGCTGATACCCCATGCGTGCATGGGCCCTATCGCAAGCGCCTTCAGAATCAGCAGGTCAAGCGTTCCCTGCATTATATCCGCGGGCTGTGCCAAAAAGCTCTCCTGTCGAAGCAAAAGGGGAGTATAGGAGTAGTTTCATCATTGCGCAACCGTGTGCTGCGTCCCTACATTGGCGCCGGTGTCAAAAGGCCACGATCCAGCCCGTCTTTGCAATAACTCTCGATCCGTGGCATTCCTATCCCCCGCTGACCTCACCTCGCCATGATTCTGAATCGTACATTGCGACTGTTGATGCTCGCCGCCCTCTGTGCATCGTCCGCCTCGGCGCAGACCCTGGACGACGGATTGCTGATTCCAAAGAAAACGCTGACCACGGGTGTCATGTACGCCCACGACAGTTGGGATCAGTATTGGGAAGGCACGCTGAAGCGAACGAACGGGAACATCGGGACGCTGACGACGCAGAGTGTCGCCTGGGTTGGCGGATACGGCGTCACGGACAGACTGAGCCTCATGGCGACGCTTCCCTACGTGTGGACGCATGCGAGCCAGGGCGTCCTCCACGATCTGAGCGGATTTCAGGACCTTACTTTCGCTGCCAAGTACAGACTTCTCACCACCGGACCCGCCAGCAGAGGCACATTCAGCGCGTTTCTCGTGGGCGCGGCGGCTGCTCCCATTGGCGATTACACGCCGGACTTCTATCCACTCTCCATCGGCACGGGCGGCGGCCGGGCATCCGCGCGTCTCACCATGAGCTATGAGTCGACGTCGGCGTGGTTCGTCAACGCCTCTTCAGGCTACACGTTCTGCAGCAACATCAGGCTCAATCGGAACTCCTACTTTACCGACGGGCAGCTGTATCTGACGAACGAAGTAAAAATGCCGAATGTGCTCGAGAATTCGATCAACGCGGGGCTCAGCCTGGGCAATTGGCGACTTCCGGTGTCACTCGCACAGCGTCGCACGCTCGGCGGCGGCGACATCCGCCGCCAGGACATGCCTTTCGTCTCGAACCGGATGGACTTCGTGAGACTGGATGGAGGAGTGATGTATCGGCTGCCGAAGAGTCTTTCAGTCGGCTTCGGCGCCGGTCATGTCCTGAACGGCCGGAATGTCGGCCAGTCAACCACCTTCACCTCGGGATTGTCCTATGCGCTTCACTTCTAGTCGCGAGGGCGTCTCCGTGAAATCGCCGAATCGCCGGCTGCGTCTCTTCACGATCGTTTCGTGCGCGGCCGCGCTCGCAGTCACGGGGTGCGACAAGTCGGTCGGCCCCTTCGAAGTGCTGCCTCCGCTCAATCCATCGAGTCTGGAGCCGACGGCGGGATCGTGGCGCATGATTCTCCTGACCGGCCCGACTCAGATCGCCGTTGCCGCGCCAACGGCCGTGACGTCGGCCGCGTACGTTGCGGAGCTCGACGCCATCAAGGCGAGCCAGGCGAATCTCACGGACGCGCAGCGCAAAGCGATCGCGTACTGGAGTGGTGGTGGGGTAATGCGCTGGAACCAGATCGTTCGCGAGCTCGTCGCGCACTACAATCTTCCGCCAGCACCGAAGGACGAGGGCGGGTATCCCGTGCCCGACGCGGAGAATCCATTCGGCGATCCGGCATTCCCCTTCGCCAACCCGGTATACGCGGTCCGCGCCTACAGTTACGTAAGTGCCGCGCAGTACGACGCGCTGAAAGCGGCGTGGTACTGGAAGTTCCAGTACAACCGACTGTCGCCCGCGAAGATCGACAATGCGATCACGGCGCTGATGCCTGTGTCTGACCTGCCGTCGTATCCGTCCGAGGACGCCGTTATCTCGGGCGTCACGGTAGAGATGCTGAAATCACTGTTCCCAGCGGCGGTCGAAGAAATCACGCTGAAGGCGGCAGAACAGCGGAACGCCGCGCTCTGGTCCGGCAAGGCAACCGCCAGCGACCTGGCAGCAGGCCTGGCGCTCGGGAAATCCGTGGCGACCATCTTCCTCGCCCGTGCAGCGGGTGACGGGATGCGCACAGCCGGAGGATCGCCGGTGCTATGGAAAGCGCTCGCCGACTCCGCCGCCGCGCGCGGCGAGATCGCGTGGAAGAGTCTCGACGTACCTGCGCGTCCACCCATGCTTCCGCTGTTCGGACAAGTGCGCGGGTGGAACATGACGCCCGCGGATTTCGTCACTGAGCGTCCACCACCGCCGCCATTGACAGGCTCACAGCAGATGAAAGACGAGACTGCCGAAGTGAAGCGGACGGTCGACCACCTCACCAGTGCCGAGCTCGCGATCGCGCAGAAGTGGAACGACGGCGCCGGAACGTATTCGCCGCCGGGACACTGGAATGACGTCGCGCTCGAGTACGTGCGTGACGGGAACATGAGCGAGGTCCGGGCGGCTCGCGTGTTCGCGTTGTTGAACATGGCAATGCATGACGCGGGTGTCGGGTGCTGGGAAGCCAAGTTTCACTACTTCAATCCGCGTCCCACGCAGATGGATCCGAGCATCAAGACCTCGATCGGATTGCCGAATTTCCCCTCGTACACTTCCGGCCATTCCACCTTTTCGGCCGCGGGCTCGGCGGTCCTGTCGTACCTGTTCCCGAGTGGCGCGACCAGCTTCGCCGCAATGCGGGATGAGGCCGGGATATCCAGGCTTTATGGGGGCATTCATTACCGGAGTGACATCGACGCCGGCAAGGCGCACGGGATCCGGATTGCGACCTATACCCTGAACTTTGCCCAAGGGGACGGGGCTCCATAAGGAGCCAACAGAAGACCATCGGCTAAGCCAATGGCGGCTGGAGACTTCGGGCTAAGACTCGAAGTCCCGGCGTGGTCTCACCGTTACGCTGAGTCCGTGACCACCGCGGCTTTCCTTCCGTCGTCGATGCCGAAGCCGAGCACGATCGTGCCGAACACGAGAATGGCGGACGTAAAAAAGGGCACCGACTTACCGAAATGATCGTACGAGAATCCGGCCCAGAGCGGAACGATTACTCTCGCTAATCCGCCGTACGTCTGCTGCACTCCCATGTATAGCCCGCGCTCTCTGCTGGAGATCACGCGCGACAACATCGACGTCACACATGGGAAGGTGAATGCCGTGCCGAGCGGGATGAGTGCGACCGCGATCGCGAGCCCGACGTAGCCGCGCGCGAGAGGAAGAGTCGCCAAGCCTGTCGCCAGAAGGGCGAGGCCGATCCGCGACAGCTGCGCCTCGCCGTAGCGATCGACCATACGGCCGAGAATTCCAGCGCGCGTGATCACGGAGATCACGCCGACGTACGTGTAGAAAATCCAGATATTGTCCTTGCTCACACTGAATCTGTCGGCGAGAAACAGCGCGAGAATCGCCATCAACCCCGAGAACGCGCCCATCGCTATCGCATAAATCCAGATCAAACGGGGCGCGGCCTCGCCTGGGTGCGTGATGACGCGGGCGATGACGGTTCTCGATGTTCTGGGTTTCTTCTCGTGCGCTTCTGTCATGTCCCGCGACTCTTGCAGGAACTTCCAGGCGAAGAAGATGTTCACGAGACACAGGCTCGCGGCCGCCAAGCCAGGTCCACTCCTGCCGAACTTGAGCGCCACTCCTCCCAGCGCCGGCCCAATCGCAACACCGACATTCGTCGCCGCCGAGAGCCAGCCAAGTGCCTTGGCGCGATTGTCGGGCTCGACGGAGTCGGCGACGTACGCCTGAATGACGCCGACAGTTCCTCCACCCGCGCCCTGAACGATGCGTGACAGCAGGAGCAGCCAGATCGAAGTCGCGTACGCGAAAACCACGTAGGCTACGCATGCAGCCGTGAGGCCGACGAGCAAAGCGGGCCGTCGTCCGTAACGGTCGGAGAACCTTCCCCAGATTGGAGCGCTGAGCAGCTGGGCGGCGGTGAATGCGCTCATGAGAATCGCGACTTCGAGCCCGCCGCCGCCCATCTCCCGCGCGTAGAACGGCATCAGTGGGATGATCATCAGCAATCCCACCATGTCCACGAAGTTCGTGATGATCAGCACGAACAACTTGCCGCTCGCCGCCCTCGACACCCGACCGCCGACCGCCGACGCTTTCCCGCGCAAAGCCACCTAGTCTTCCGCCTTGCCCAGCGCCGCTGGAGGGACCGCTCTGCCGACAACTCCCGCGAGCGCGATGATCGTAAGGGCGTACGGGATCATCTCGATGAACTGCGACGGAATCGCGTGGCTGCCCTGCAGCTGTATCTGTAGAGTTTCCGCCGCCGCGAACAACAGACACGCAGCCGCGGCGCGAAGTGGATCCCAGCGTCCGAAGATGACGGCCGAGATCGCGATGAATCCGCGGCCCGCGGTCATCTGGTCGGTGAACTGGTGTTGGTCGAGCGCGAGATAAACGCCACCGAGCGCCGCCAGCATTCCGGACAACGCCACCGCCGCGTATCGCACGCGCTTCACGCTAACTCCAACGCTCTCGGCCGCATCCGGATGCTCACCTACCGCGCGCACGCGCAGGCCGAAGGGCGTCTTGTAGATCACGAACGCCATCACCGGCGCGACGAGGAGTCCCAGCCAGAGCAGCGGGTTGTCGAATCCAGCCGCGTTGATATTTCCGCCGAAGCCGGTCACGCGCGGCGAATTGGAAGAGCTGGCGAAGAACAGTTTGAGAAAGAATCGCGTCACACCAATCGCGAGGAGATTGATCGCGACGCCGACAACAACCTGGTCGGCGCGATAACGGATCGTGGCGACCGCGTGGATCATTGAGAAAATCAATCCGCCCAGTACTCCGCAGAGAACGCCGACCCACGGACTTCCCGTGTAGTTCGTGCCGAGGACGGCGGCGAACGCGCCGGTCAGCATGAATCCTTCGAGCGTGAGGCTGACGATGCCGGCGCGTTCCGCCACGACTCCCCCGCTGGCTGCGAAGAGATACGGAATGGCGATCCGGATCATCTGCGTAAGGAACGAGATGGGATTCACGCGTCGCTCCGTCTGCGGGCGCTGCGCAGGATTCGTCTCACTTCAGGCACGGCCGTGGCTACCGCGATGATGACGACGCCTTGAAGCACGTCCATCATCTGCTTAGGCACGAAAGCATGTATTGCAAGGCCGCCTTGAGACAGCGTGGCGAAGAAAAACGCCGCGATGATCACGCCGAACGGATGATTTCTGCCAACCAACGCTACCGCGATGCCGAGAAAACCCGCGCCGCTGGCGAACCCGTCCTCGTAGTAATGCTTGTAGCCGAGGACGTAATTGATGCCGCCCATTCCCGCGATGGCGCCCGAGAAGGTGAGCGCCCGCATCCAGACCCGGTTGACGCTGATGCCGCCGTACTCAGCGGCCTGCGGTTGCAGTCCAACCGCGCGAAGGTCGTAGCCGCCGCGCGTGCGGAAGAGATAGAACCACACAGCGGTTGCGACGAGCACAGCCACGATGAGCGCGAGATTTGCCGCCGATCCATGGAATCGCGAGTCGATGTCGGCGAGCCTGGGGAGCACACCGGCGTGGATCTCCGGCGTATGAAGAGTCTCGGGTACGTGCAGATGCCCCGCGATGAACCAGTTGAGCAGCGCCAGCACGATGAAGTTGAGCATGATCGTGACGATGACTTCGTGCGCGCCGAACCTTGTTTTGAGATAGGCAGGAACGGCTCCAACGACTCCGCCCGCGGCCCCCGCGGCGACCATGCAAATCAGAAGCGCGAGTACGAGGGGTGTGCCGACTGGAAGCACGAGGCCCATTAGGGCGGCGGCGAAACCTCCTGCCGCAAGCTGGCTTTCTCCTCCAATGTTGAACAGTCCGGCCCGTAGGCCGAACGAAACCGCGAGTCCCGTGAAGGCGAGAGTCGTCGCCTTGTACAACACCTGACCGAATCCGTAAGCGTTGCCCCACGTTCCCTCGAGCAACATGCGATACACGGCGGCCGGCGACTGACCGTAGCTCAGAATCAGGAGGTCGCCGCAAATGAGCGCGACGAGCAGCGCGACGAGCGGCGGGATCAATGCTTCTTCGGCGCGCTCACGCCACGGTGCCGCGGCGAAAGTCGGCTTCGCTTCTCCCGCCAGCGACGAGGCGCTCACGCGGCGCTGCCTTTCTTGGTGCCGATCATGTATTCGCCAAGGACATCTTCGCTGGCTTCGGCTGAGGGCAGTACCGTCGCGAACTTGCCGCGGTACATGACTGCGATGCGATCGGAGAGCGCGAGCACCTCGTTGAGCTCCGCGCTGACGAGGAGGATCGCCTTTCCCTGCGCGCGAGCATTCAGCAACTGCTGGTGAATGAACTCGATTGCTCCGACATCTACACCACGCGTCGGCTGCGACGCCAGCAGCACAGAAAATCCACGCCCCATCTCTCGGGCGACGACGACTTTCTGCTGATTACCGCCTGACAGCGCGCGCGCGGCGAGAAGGGCATTGGGAGGCCTGATATCAAAGGATGTGATCGCGCGTGCCGCGTTCTCCTTCACGCGATCACGGTCCATGACGCCATTTCTGGAGAAATACTTCTGAACACCAAGAATGAGATTGTTGGCGACTGTGTACTCGAGAATCAGTGCCCGTCTGAGCCTGTCCTCGGGGATGTGCGAGAGACCCGCATCGTGGCGCTTGGCTACGCTGCGGCGCGTGATGTCGTTGCCGTCGATTAGAATTTCGCCGGCGGAAGTCGACCTCAAGCCGGCAAGAGCTTCGATCAATTCGGTCTGACCGTTTCCTTCGACGCCGGCGATGCCGAGTATCTCGCCAGGTTTTACGCTGAAACTGACGTCGTCGATGACGCGGATGCCGCGCGATCCCATGACGCTGAGATTCCGCACCTCGAGACCTTGATTCGGTTGCGAGCCGGTACGCCCGCTCGGCTGCACCCGCTTCCCCGCGGACAGCGAGACTTCGCGTCCGACCATGAGTCGGGCAATCTCAGCGGGTGTCGTCTCCGACGTTTTGACGCGCGCGACTGTTTGCCCAGCGCGCATGACGGTGATCGCGCTCGAGATCTCTACGACTTCGTCGAGCCTGTGCGTGATGAGAACTATCGTGTCGCCTTTGTCGCGGAGACGGCGGAGCACTGCCCACAGCTCGCGCACTTCAGGTGGAGACAGTACGGCCGTCGGCTCGTCGAGAACAAGAATCCTGGCGCCGCGGAACAAGACTTTGAGAATCTCGACTCGCTGCGCCTCACCGACCGACAGGTCCGAAATGAGTCTCTCGGGCGCGATGACGAGCCCCGTCTCGGTAGAGAGTTTCCGCACGTCGTCGGAGGCACGCTTGTAGTCGAGAACCACACCTCGCGTCTTTGGCTCGCAGCCCAGCACCAGATTCTCGGCCACCGAAAGAGTCGGCACGAGCATGAAGTGCTGGTGAACGATGCCGATGCCTGCGCTGATCGCCTCGCCCGTGGACCATCCGGTCACGTCGCGGCCAAATACTTCGACGCGTCCAGCATCCGGCTTCATCAAGCCACCGAGCATGCGCATGAGAGTGGATTTGCCGGCGCCGTTCTCCCCGACCAAGGCGTGGATCTCGCCGGGCATCACTTCGAGCGACGCGCCGCGATTCGCCCTGACGGCGCCGAAGGATTTTTCGATCCCCTCCATCCGGATCGCGGGGGTCTCACTCATCTCGTACTGGGCACCTTGATGCGTCCGGCGATTATCTCTTGCTTCAGCGCCTCGACGCGTGCGTGCACGCTGTCCGGGATGAGCGCGCGGTTGCGGTCGTCGTAGATGTAGCCGACGCCGCCTTCCTTCAATCCGAACGAATAGATCCCGCCCTTGAACGTCCCATCCTGAACTCGGCGAATCGCGTCGAAGGTCACGGTGTTCACGCCCTTTACCATCGAGGTGAGAACGTGGCCCGGCGCTTCGTCGTTCTGATCGGAATCAACTCCGATGGCGAGCTTGTTGGTCGCGCGGGCGGCTTCGAACACGCCCTGTCCGGTCGAGCCGGCGGCGTGGAAGATTACCTCGACGCCCTGGTTGTACTGACTGAGCGCGAGCTCCTTGCCCTTGCCCGGATTCTTGAACGCGTCGGGAGTGACACCGGCATACTGCGCGATGACTTGGCAATCCGGACACACCTTCTTCACCCCGGCGCGATAGCCCGCCTCGAACTTGTGGATGAGCGGAATGTCCATTCCGCCCACGAATCCCACCTTTTTCGTGTGACCCACCAGCGCGGCCAGTGCGCCGACCAGGTACGAGCCCTCTTCCTCGCGAAACTTGAGCGCGGCGACATTGGGCGGCGGCGGGATCACGTTGCCCTGCGGGTCGGTCGCCAGGGCGTAGTCGATTCCAGCGAACGCCGTGTTCGGATACTCTTTCGCGAGATTGGCGAGATCATCCGTGAAGATGAAGCCGACCCCAATGACGAGGTTCATCCCCTCGGCGGCCAGCAATCTCAGGCCTGCTTCGCGATCGGCTCCCTCGCCGGGCTCGATAAAACGAATGTTGGAGCCCAGCATTTTGGTCGCGCTGTCGGCCCCGGCATAGGCGCCATCGTTGAACGATTTGTCGCCGCGGCCGCCCACGTCCAGGACGATTCCGATGCGGACAGATGACGTCTCCTTTCCCTCGGCTTTGGCGCTCCGATTGGTGAAAAGAAGCGCGATGTGTACGGCCAGCAGGAGGGACGTGACGATGATCAGCTTTCTCATCTGAACAGAAGAATCGCCCACTACACAG
>Ga0193709_1000455_pt1 | contig 14496 bp, 19 predicted proteins | sample H3c2metaG_FD_160571 | JGI IMG/M metagenome (GOLD analysis project Ga0193709, IMG submission 160571) | Soil microbial communities from a riparian zone of the East river system, Colorado, United States - H3c2 | ecosystem: Environmental > Terrestrial > Soil > Riparian zone | place: USA: East River... | reverse complement strand
CGCGACTGGCGGTCACCCTCTCGGCGCTGCAGATCGGTCTGTTCACGCTGCTGGTGTGGGTACCAGTCATGGCGGCGGGCGCCAACGCCTCCCAATGGGCTGAGTTCGTCGTCTCGTGGGCGCTGACGACTGCCGCCTGGGTGGTGGCAGATTCCTACCGCGGTATGCCTTGGCTCGCGTTGGGCAAGCTAAGGACACGACTTTGTCGAAACGAGACCTAACCAATCGCTGGAGCTAACCGCTGCCAGGCACTCAGCTCTTTCGCGCGTAAACTGGTCTGACGTCCCGCCACGATAAGGTCGGCTCATGTTAGACGGTTAAAGCTTGCTTCCTCACCTTCGCAGATAACAAACTCCACCAGAAAATGAAGATACCAACACTATTCGCCGCTTGGACTGCTCTTGTGATCATGGCCGTGTCTCTTGAATCCAGAGGCCAAGATCCTGACTTCAAGCCACCGGGAACGGAGGAACAAGCCGCAGTGGACCAGGCCAATACCCGCCTCGACGCAGTCTATAAACGTCTGATGGGCAAACTGGATGCGGATGGACAGAAGGCTTTGAAAGAAGCTGAACGCTCATGGATCAAGTGGCGTGACGATGAAGGCATGTTGATCGCGCGCGTCGGCGGCGCGATTGGTGGCAGCGGTATGCGAGTAGATTTTGCAAACGCACAGCTGAAGTTGATCAACCAGCGAATCGAAGCCTTGAGCGAATACTTAAAGCAGTCTACCGGCAATTAAACCAATGACGACATGATTACATCAATTCATACGCTGATTTACTCTGACGATCCTAACGCAACACGGGCGTTTCTACGTGACGTCCTCGGGTGGAAGTACGTCGCCGAGGATTTCGATAACGATTGGCTCATCTTCCAATCGGGGCCGAGCGAGATGGGCGTGCACCCGACGCACAGCGAATGGAAAGGCCAAACGTACGATTACCCGCGCCATCATTCGATCGCGTTGATGTGCGACGATATCGATACGACGGTCGGCGAGTTGCAGGCGAAGGGAGCGCGGTTTCGAGGTCCCATCGAGCAACGGGAATACGGTCGCGTTATTATGTTGATCGTGCCTGGCGCGGATGACATCCAGCTGTATCAGCCAACTCACAAGCTTGCGTACAATCTCTAGGACAAGCATGTCATCGACTGATACTGGCTAACTCCTTCAAATGGGCCTCGCGAAGAACGCATCTAACTCATCGCTGGAGCCCAACGCCTCAGGCGGGTGGCTCAACTCCTTCTCGTTAGGCCGCCGGAGAGTACCATGAAGCGCACGTGGACGATCATCGGGGTGAGAGACGTGCCCGCGAGCTTCAAATGGTACCAATCGCTCTTCGGCCAGCCGGAGACACCTCCGGGCCATGACTATTTTGGTCAAATCCTGGATACGGATGGAACCGTGTTGCTCTGCCTCCACCAGTGGGGCGCACATGAGCATCCCTCCTTGATGAGCCCGAACGAGGCGCCACCTGGCAACGGGCTCCTCTTGTTCTTTCGCGTCGACGATTTCGACCTGGCACTGGAGAGAGCACGCGGTCTCGTCGCCCGGTTCGAAGAGGAGCCTCATATGAACCCGAACACCCGAACGAAGGAGTTCTCGCTCCGAGATCCGGACGGATACTACGTCACCATCAGCGCCCTTTAGCGTGGAACAAGACGATGCAGAAGCTCACCGCACGATTGTGGTCACGACTGAAGGCGACATGACAATCAACAACCCCAATTTATTGGCTCGTGTCAATCAAATGGCCACAATGTCCCGGGCACAGCGATTGGTGTGCTTAAGAGTGAAAATGGTGTTGAACTCATTCCAGGAGTGACCGCGTGGAAGATTGACGACAAGCAGATGAAATTCGTCAAGCTTCAGACAGAGGGACTTCGTTGCTCTCGTGATGGAATAATTACTGCCGACGGTGGGCTTTGAGCCGTCATCCATGGGTCGGGATAACCAACAACTGCGCGCGTGAGCTTTATTGCGTGAGGTCTGGCCTTGTGGACGGCCATGGAATTAATTGTGCGAGATGGGAAGTATGACGTTCGCGATCAAAGCTGAGGTTAGCGATCCACAAGCAAAGACGTTCGCGTTCACGGCGCAAAAAACGATGTACGGTGGCAAGCATATCGCCACAGGCAATAAGATCTTCGTCTTCGCGAGCGAAAACGAAGGCGGCCCAGGTCTCATCGCGAGCGGCGTGGTCACCTCGGCCAAAGCGATCCCAAGGAAACCGGGAATCGCCAGGCAAACTCCGCGCGTGAGCATCACCATCAGACGCACCGCGGTCGCGAAGCGGCGTCTGGGGCGGAGCGAGCTTAAACGTTTTTCCGACTGGAACGACGGTCGACCCGAGACCGAGCTCAATTTCAAGTTCTATCGTCAGGCAACGAATAAGATCGTCGGTATCTCGGATGAAGCGGCGACGTTTCTCCGCGGATTCTTTTAACGCGCTGATTTCAACATGAACACGATCTGGCCTAACGAAGCGCTGGAGCCAACTCCGAGAGCTTGGATTCAATCGTTCTCGCGCTTTTTCTGCCTTCGGCTTTCCCATCTATGTCGCACCGCTTACCGCAGTTTCCATTCATTCTGTTTGCTACGACATCGTGCTGTGGCTTATCACTTCTCCCTGAATGGTGAACCCGTTCTCTGAGAGGCTGAGGAATTTTCGATGAACCTAACGGAACACCCGCGTTTGCTTGCGCGCATTGCGGGCGCTCTCTACGTGATCATCACTGGGTGCGCCCTGTTTGCCTACCTGTATGTTCGCAATCAGGTCATTGTCGCTGACGACATGGCTCAGACCGCAGCCAACTTCCTGGCGCATGAGCAGCTCTATCGATTGGGGTTTTCGGCCGCAGTCATCGTCGTGATCTGCAATCTGCCCATGGGCCTTATCCTCTTCGAGCTGCTCAAGGTCGTGAACCCCCGTCTCGCCTTATTGGCCCTGGTTTTCATCGTCGCGTCAGCCACTCTCGAAGCCGTCAATCTTTTCAACTACATCGAGCCCCTGTTCACATTCAGCCTTCCGGAATACGCCAGGGCCTTTAATCCAGAAGAACTACAGGCGCTTGCGCGCGGTCCGATAAGAATGTTCGGCTATGCCTTCAGCGTGAGCCTGACGTTCTTCGGCGTGTACTGCGCGTTGATTGGATTCCTCATCTTTAAGTCGAAGTTTTTTCCGCGAATTCTCGGCCTGCTGATGATCCTCGCGGGCGTGACTTACTGGAGCAACAGCTTCCGCCTCTTCCTCGCTTTGCCGATCCCGTATATTCAGTGGGTTACGCTCGTCGCCGAATTGTCATTGGCTCTGTGGCTCCTTGTTGTCGGCGTGAACGAGCCGAAATGGCGAGAGCAGGCCAACCAAGGGAACAGCCAGTGACGTCTTTCCACAAGGGGCAGTGAAATAGCAAGCCGACGATGGGAACAAGGACAATCGCGGTGCTCGTAACGATTGCCTTCAGCGTTATCGGCGTCCTGGGGGACTACTTCCTCAAGGTCGCCAGCGCGCGAGACCAGCCGCTACGAACGGGTTGGTTTTATATCGGGTTCGCCCTCTACGCCTCGACCGCGTTCGGCTGGGTGTTCGTAATGAAGCACCTGAAGCTGGCCACTATCAGCGTCCTCTATTCTGTCTCCCTCGTGCTGCTTCTTACCGCCATCGGCGTTGTGTTGTTCCGGGAGTCACTGAACTACTTTGAGGTGATCGGAATCGTGTTCGCCGTCGTCTCGCTCGTGTTATTAATGCGCTTTGCGTAGCGACCCACCGCTGAAGTAATGCTTTCGCGAAAGATAACAAAAACGTTCCAACCATTGACCCACGCAGCGCAACGAGCGTGGCTGCGCAAGTATGCGAAAGTCGAAAAGCAAGTCTGGCTAGTATACCTTGGGAATACCCTGCAACGATGAGTTTGCCGATTGTTATATTGATTGGTGCACTGCTAGGCGGCCTGAGTGGCGCCGGTATTTTCTTTGAACCAAAGGAGCCGTACAAATGGCAAATCCTTTGTGCGGCAACCTTGCAAGGCGTATTGATTGCGCTTCTAACCGGCTTTTCGATAGCTGCAACTACACGATGGTGGTCCGCCATGATCATCGGCGCGCTTTACGGTTTCGCCTTCGGTCTCGTGATTTATCTCGCCAAGGGCGGTCCGAAATCCGGCGACGCGCCTTATGTGATCCCGAGCGGAATTATCACAGGAGCATTGACTGGCCTTTTTATCGTCATGTGGGCCATCAAAACGACGTGATCCATGATCTCGACAATTACCCGCGATTTACAGGTTACGTTTATCTTTCCGATACCAAGTCGCCTGGGGTCGAAGCGCTTTTTCCAATCCACCGATAACCCAAACGTTTGAAGCCTGGTTCGATAATACGAGTGGCGAGGCCTACCGATAACCTTGCCGCGATCGCTGAGATGTATGCGAAGGGCCTTGGGTTCGCAGTACTCGCTGAGTTTAAGGATCATCGCGGTTTCGACGGCGTCATCTTGGGTCATCCGAGGCAGGCCTACCACATCGAGTTCACCTCTCAACAAGGACACGAAGTCGGCAAAGCGTCGACTCAGGATCATTTGCTAGTCTTCTACATTCCCGATAAGAACGAGTGGGAAGCAATCTGTGCACAAATGATATCGGCAGGATTTCGCCAGGTGCCGTCATACAACCCGTATTGGGACCTGCAGGGCAAAACGCTCGAAGATATCGATGGGTATCGAGTCGTCCTGCAAAATGCGGCGTGGACCAAGTGACGTAGACAATTTTGCCGCCTTGTGATGGTCCATCGCAGGCAGGATTGCGCCACTACTATTTCGGCGATCGCGTATCGGCGTGAGTTTTTACTTCCCGTCTCTGCTTGTCCACAACGCGGCACAACTCGCGCTCCATCGTTTTGAACGCGTCGTGAATCACCTTGTTGACCGGCTGGTGCGAGCCATTGTCCATCTGCTTTTCATCAGCGACGAGCTCGTGGCCACGCGCCACCGTCACATCGATTCGGCACCGGTAAGGATTTCCCTTGTGGTGCGTGTGATTGGTTTGCTCGATGGCCACATCGCAGCGGTTGATGTGGTCGCAAAATTTTTCAAGCCGTGCGGCGTAATCCAAAACGAGATTGTCGATCTGGTCAGATTTTTCCAGACCCCGATAGGAGATCTTAACAGGCAGTTGCATGATTAAGTGGATACTAATGCGCTCCTTCGCGATGAAGAAATAAAAATGTTCTGATGCATCCTGTTTTCACATTTGCTGCAACGAACGAAATCGCGAAACGAGTTTGGCCGATTCCATTTTAACCAAATCCGATTTCACATGTTCGACGATCCGGTCGCGCACCGCCGCAGGCAGAAGATCGACGATCGCTCCGTGAATTTCTGCCGGCGCAGCGAAAGACCAGCCATCCTTTCCATTGAGTGAAACAATTTTTGTAATTTGATCGGCGAGCTCCTTGTGAATGCGGCGATCCATTTCTGTTGCCAACCGCGTCCGCTCGGCGATGGAAGCCCCTCCATGATGAGAGCCCGCACCGTCCGTTACGGGAAAGCGCCCGGCGACGTCACTCAGCTTATCGACCAGCTTTCCATGCGCGTCGGTGATGTTGAAGGCCTGCACGAGTTGCAGGCTTGGTCCCCGCGTCGGCGTCTCATTCACCCGGTATGCTTTTAACTCGCCTCGATCAGTGACGATAACAAGAGAACTCGGTGTCATGACGAATCACTGACCAAAAAACTTTGGTCGCGCACCAAATCATGCGCTCCTACATCTCTATAGATTAATTCGTTTCTGGCAACAAGATTGCGTTGCCGAATTTTTCTCTTGCGCAACAGGCTACTGGCGGCGAGCGCGCTCTTCCTCTGCGCTCAGAGCAGGAAATTCCACGCGACGTTTTTTCCAAGATTCCTCGCGGGCCTGCGCTTGCGTTCCGCTTACGAGCTGGAACAAGCAGCTGGAGCGACCGCGAAGATCCACGTCGTCGCCGGACGCGAATTTTCTTGGCTCTGCCAGGAAACCGTTCGGATCCATTGTATCGAGAATGAGTTGCCACTCGAGATGCTCCTGACCGGGCAGGACGAAGGGGATCGGTTCGTAATGCGCATTGATCACCAGCAGAAATGTTTCGTCACGGATCGGCTCGCCTTCGAAACTGAGAACATCGCTGGAATCGCCACTCAGCAGCATCCCAATACAACGAACGAATGGCGACGACCATTCTTCGTCGCTCATCTCGTTTCCACCCGGATTGAACCACATCACGTCGCGAATCTCAGACCCGCGTATCCGGCGACCCTGAAAAAACTTCGGCCGGCGAAACACCGGGTGCGCGTTGCGAAATGCAATCAGTTTTCGCGTGAACTCCAGAAACTGATTTTGACTTTGGTTGTGCGTCCAATTGAACCAACTGATCTCATTGTCCTGGCAATAAGCATTGTTGTTGCCTGTCTGTGATCGCCCCCACTCATCTCCGCCACTCAGCATCGGCACGCCCTGCGAAAGAAAAAGCGTGGTCAGAAAATTTCTCCGCTGTCGTTCACGCAATGCGTTGATCTGCGGATCTTCGGTTGGACCTTCCGCGCCGCAGTTCCACGAGAGATTGTTATTGTCGCCGTCTTTGTTGCCGTCGCCGTTCGCTTCGTTGTGCTTGTCGTTGTAGCTGACCAGATCGTTGAGGGTGAAACCATCGTGCGCGGTGACAAAATTAATACTGGCGTACGGTCTCCGGCCATTATGCTGGTACAAATCGGGGCTGCCTGTGAGCCGGTAACCCATCTCGCCGATTCGGCCCTCATCGCCCTTCCAAAAACTGCGAACGCTGTCGCGATATTTCCCATTCCATTCCGACCACGGCGCAGGAAAACTTCCGACCTGGTAGCCGCCGTCGCCAACGTCCCAGGGTTCCGCGATAAGTTTCACGTTCGAAAGAATCGGGTCCTGCTGGATAGCCTGGAGGAAAGGATGCAACATGTTTACGCCCTCGCGATTGCGCACAAGCGCGGACGCCAGATCGAAACGAAATCCGTCCACGTGCATTTCCACGACCCAATAACGCAGGCTGTCGATCACTAACTGGAGAACACGTGGGTGGAGCAGGTTAAGCGTGTTGCCCGTGCCGGTGAAATCCAGGTAGAAACGCGGATTTTCGGGGCGCAACCGGTAATAGGCGGTGTTGTCGATGCCCCGAAAGCAGAGCGTCGGACCAAGATGATTTCCTTCGGCGGTATGGTTGTAAACGACATCGAGAATCACTTCGATTCCGGCAGCGTGGAGACCGCGCACCATAGATTTGAACTCGGAGACCTGTTCGCCCATTTGGCCGCTGCCCGAGTACTGCCCGTGCGGCGCAAAAAATCCGATCGTATTGTAACCCCAGTAATTCGTCAGGCCACGGTCTATTAAGACCTTGTCCTCAATGTGCGCGTGCACTGGCAATAGCTCGATTGCCGTCACGCCGAGGTTTTTGAAATAATCGATCGCCGCCGGGCTGCCGAGCGCCGCGTAAGTACCTCGCAATTTCGCCGGCACATCGGGCCAAAGTTTGCTGAAGCCCTTCACGTGAACCTCATAGATCACAGAACTGTGCAGTGGCGTACCAGGCTTCTTATCGCCCTGCCAATCGAATCCAGTGTCGATGACGACCGACTTGGGCGCTCCCCACGCATCATCGCGAAAATCCTGGGTCAGATCCTCCTTCTCGCCCCCGATGACGTAACCGAACATTTCATCCGACCAGCTCACTTCTCCGGCGATCGCCTTCGCGTACGGGTCTAGAAGGAGTTTCGAACTGTTGAAGCGCAGCCCTTGCTGTGGATCGTACGGACCCGAAACACGGAATCCGTATAATTGTCCTGGACGTACATCCGGCAAAAACACGTGCCAGACTTGATCGGTGTGTTCGGTGACCGGGATGCGAATGTTTTCTTCAGTCGCCTCGATGCTGTCGAACAAGCAAAGCTCAACACCGGCAGCGTGCTCGGAAAAGATGGCAAAGTTGACCCCGTTCCCCATCCAGGTCGCACCCAGAGGATAGGGGTAACCGAGGAAAGTCCGTACCGAAGTCATAAACGCGCCGCGCATTTATCCGGTATCGAATCCGCATTGGCAATCACCAACTGGGGACACACGCGCAGCGTTCTTGCTGGTGTTGCATTTGTCACCGACTCATTAAGATCACCGATGTGATTGGCAAAATCATTGTGACAGTGGTGACATTGGTTGCTGTCTGCACCTTGGCCTTTTACTTCTACGCACATCACAATTGGCCTCCGTTGCCTCGAGGAACAGCAATCGATCGGATCGTCGTGGAAAAATCAGCAAGAAAATTGTCGATCTTTCGCGACGGCAACCAGATCAAGAGTTATCGAATCGCGTTAGGTCGAAATCCGGTTGGCGCGAAGCAAGAAGAAGGCGACATGAAAACTCCGGAAGGAATCTACAAGATCGACAGCCGAAATCCGCAAAGCAGTTTTCACCTGGCGCTGCACATTTCTTATCCGTCAGATGAAGACAACCAACAAGCTGCCGCACGCGGCGTCTCAGCCGGTTTTGACATTATGATTCACGGAATTCAAAACGGACGCGGCTGGATTGGTACGTTTCATCGTTGGAAAAATTGGACTGCGGGTTGCATCGCGCTCACCGATGAAGAGATCGAGGAACTCTGGCGTGTAACGCCTGACGGGACGACGATCGAGATTCGCCCGTAGTTTCGCGACGGTATTGCTCATTGCCGCAAGCTGTCCCCGGGGTCGCCCCGGCCAGCATCACCGATGCCGACTACAACGGTGTACTCTACAAATCCTGCAGGGCACGCTTTGCTTTTTCTACATCCGATGGCCGCAGAACCATCAGACCTTTTTCCTCTGCGCGGCCGCCGGCGAGATATGCGTATTCAATATTGACTTCGGCTTCTGCCAGACGCTCGGCGATCTTCGCCAGGACGCCTGGTTGGCTCGTCGTTTCGATCATCAGCACTTCAGTCTCCAGCGCCAGTGTTCCCGCCTCGCCGAGAAGCATGAGTGCCTTGGTTGGATCGCTTACGACCATGCGCACCACTGCGTGATCAACGGTGTCGGATGTAGCTAGCGCGTGAATGTTAATTTCTGCTTTGGCCATCGCTTCACACACGCGCGCAAGCGCCCCGGGACGATTTGCAAGAAAGACTGCGAGTTGGGTGGCCGTTTCGATGGAGAGCGATGGGTTCATGCTACTTTCAACGTGATGCCGGGAATGGCTTCTGACAACTTAGGAAAATCCCAAGCTGTGATTCTGCCTTCACTCTAACCACCAACGAATTTTCCAATTGCGACCAGCATGTCGCGGCATCTTGCGCCGACGCGGGACCAATCACGAACTTGAAGACCACTTCGAAAGAATTCGCTAGCCCCGATAATTTCGGGATTGTCGATCCAGAAATGGCTACGGTTACTGAACCGCGTTCAGTGAAGTCGCGAACTCCGCGGCGGACTATCGGTTTCTGTACGGCATCTTCCATCGTTATTGCCAACATTATCGGCACGGGCATCTTTACCAGCCTTGGCTTTCAGCTGGCAGACATTCAGGCGGGATTCCCGCTGCTCATGCTTTGGATCATCGGCGGAATCGTGGCGCTGTGTGGCGCGCTTTGTTATGGCGAACTAAGTGCGGCGCTGCCTCGCTCCGGTGGAGAATACCATTTTCTATCTCAGATCTATCACCCCGCGCTGGGATTCATGGCAGGATTTATTTCCGCTACTGTTGGGTTCGCTGCACCAATCGCACTGGCTGCCATGGCGTTCGGGATATATTTTGTTGGAGTGTTCGGCGTTGGCTCGCCGGTGGTTCTATCATTCATCGTTGTCTGGGTGGTAACAGTTTTTCATCTTGGAAACCTTCAAATTGGCAGCGCGTTTCAAAATCTCGCGACGACTGTAAAACTGCTTCTGATTGGTTCGTTGATTATCACCGGTTTATTCGTGCAGACGAAGCAGCCCATCAGCTTTTTACCTGCGCACGGCGATGCGATGACGATCTTCGGTGAACGGTTTGCGGTGGCGCTGGTTTTTGTGATGTACTCCTACTCGGGTTGGAACGCAGCGGCCTACATCATAGGCGAAATTAGAAAACCGGAAAAAAATGTGCCACGCTCGTTGTTGGCGGGAACGGGCCTTGTAATCGTGATCTACGTGCTGCTCAATGCCGTCTTCCTCGCCACGACGCCGATCCAGGAATTGAAAGGTCAGATCGAAGTAGCGTTGATCGCTGGAAAACACATTTTTGGGACGAACGGCGGCCGGGTTGCGGGGGCGGTCATTTGTCTAGGCCTGGTTTCCGCAATCAGCTCAATGACATGGGTCGGACCGCGTGTCACAATGTCGATGGGCGAAGATCATTGGTTGCTGCGCACAGTTAGCCGCAAGAACCCTCATGGCATTCCGACGAACGCCATTGTGCTGCAGTTGCTTATCGTCAATGTTCTTCTGTTTACGCGCAGCTTTGAAAGCCTCATCCAATACGCTCAATTTAGCCTATTGCTCTGCTCGCTGCTCGCTGTGGTCGGCGTGATGGTCTTGCGCGTTACGCGTCCCGAAATCGCCCGACCTTACCGTGTTTGGGCTTATCCCGTGCCGCCGATTATTTTCAGCGTGCTCACCATCTGGATGATGTTTTATCTGTTGCGCTCGAAGCCGATCGAATCGCTGGCGGGCCTCGCCACTGCACTAGTCGGCGTGTTGTTGTACTTCTGCGCCCAAAAGCGTCCGCAACGCTCCTCATGAAAAAACGACGCCTGAAAAACAACGAACATTTCCAGTTCGCCGACGGAATCAAAAGCGGCACCGCGGTGCGCGCACCTCAAAATGCAAACGCGAACGGACAGCGGAAATTTCAAACACATTCCGAAATGTGGCGATACTTTGTCGCTTTTTTCCTGGCCACGATCCTGGTAAACATGTTCAGCGTTTCGGGACAGCAGATTCCCCAGGTCGCGCCGCGGGCGATTCCGGTGGCTCCGACAACTGCCGGACCTAATGATATCGCGCGGTTCCTTGCTGGAATGCCTGTGCCGGAGAATTCCCCGCTTGCACCACTCACGCGCGATCCGGCGTGGCAAGCGCATTCCGCTTTTTTTGAGGGCGAGTTCAGCAAGCTCTTCCAGCGTCAACTCCAAAAGCTGCACGCATGGACAGCCACTAATTTTCCTGAGGTAACGCAGCCGACTCCGGTCGCATTTTATATGTTCAGCGGCCCGGATTTTTTGTACGTCGATCAATTTTTCCCTAACGCCTCGGTGTACGTGCTTTGCGGGAAAGAATCAATGGGGCCGCCGCCCGATCCGTTGCGCATCCCAAATCTATCCGGCGCGCTGGGAAATCTGGAAAACGCAATGAGGTCATCGCTGAAAACAACGTACTTCATCACCCAACACATGAAGGTCGACCTGCAACAACAGAACCTCAATGGCGTGTTGCCGATTCTCTACGTTTTTCTCGTGCGCGCAGACAAATCGATCACGAACGTCACGTTTGGCTCGCTCAACAGTAACGGCGCATTTGAAGAGTTCGCGCCGGGGAAGAAAGGCGGCAGCACTCCCGGGGTGCGAATCCGTTATACCGACAATCAATCGGGCAATTCACAAACACTGTATTATTTCAACACCGACATCTCTGATGGCGGCATCAAGTCGGCGCCTGGCTTCTTGAAATTTTGTCAAAGGCTTGGGACCGGCTCGAGTTTTCTGAAGTCTTCTTCGTATCTGATGTTCGAGCAGGGCTTCGCAACCATCCGGAATTTCATCCTCGACCATAGCAACCGAATCGTGCAGGACGACTCCGGAATTCCCCTGGCTTATTTCGATCCAAACAAATGGAACCTGCGTCTTTTTGGCGTTTACCTCGGCCCGATCGATCTCTTCAAACAACATTATCAGCCCAGGCTTCAGGAAGTTTTTCGGCAAGGCAATCCGCCTCCGCTCGACTTCGGGTTCGGTTATCGCTGGAACTACAAGGAAGCCAATTTAATCGTGGCTCAACGCAAGTGAATCTTGCCTCGATTATCATTCCGAGCGGAGTCGAGGGATCTCTTTTTCTCTCTGGTTACGGGCCAGAATCATTAGAGATGTCTCGACTTCGCTCGACATGACCAGCGGACAAATCCGCGACTATTAAAACCTGCGAAACCACGAATAGGGAAAATCGTCTCCCGGGCAATCGGTCGGCCAACGCGGTGGGTTCATTTCACGGTGTGGCCGCACAGGAATCGTGCCCCTGTCGGTCTTACCGCAACGTTCTCGCAGATAGCGGATGAGTTCCTCGCATGCATCAAGCTGCGCGCGCGTTGGTTGGTCGCGATTGAAATCGCCCACCAGACAAATGCCGAGTGAAATGTTGTTTAGATAATCGCTGTGCACGTGCCCGCCGTTGATTTGGCGGCGCCAGCGATCGCCCACTTCAACCTGGCCGTTTCCCGTCGACGTTCCGTTTCCGATCACAAAATGATAGGCAAGACCGTTCTGCATCCGGCGCACGTGCCGGTGATAATAATCGAAGACACGCGCGTTCCCCTGTCGTGTGCCGCTATTATGTACCACAATGAATTGCCAGCGACGCCGTTTCACCGGCGCGCGTCGGATCGCGTCGACCACGGATCGTGTCAGATAGCGATAGTTACTCGAACTCCGAGACCAGGGCCAAAAACCTCTTTTCGGCGGAGGCGACGGCGGAGGCTCGAAGCCCTGGTCCTCTTCCAAACCAGATTTTTCGATCACAACCTGAGCTCTCTCGCCGGCTGCACCAGCACGCGCAGCTTTCGACTGAGGAGAGGGCGCTGGCGTCGGCGCCGCAGACTCGAGAGCTTTCGGGGCTGGGGTTGGGCGGTCCGATCCTGCAGTGCGCTCTTCTGTACGGGGAGGCGGTGTCTTTTCCGGTTTCGGTGTTTCCTCTTCTTTTCGCGTCGATTTGGATTTCCCCGCCTTCTTCGTTTTACCTGAAACTTCCTTGGCTTTTTTCTTCGCGGATTTCGGTTTGGGTGTAGGCGTGTGGTGCCGCTTTGATTTCGGGCTGCGCTCAGGCGTCTCGCGCGGTGTAGGCTCTGGCGTAGCCTCCTCTTCGTCGTTAGATTTTGGCTTTGCCCTACGAGCGTGGGGGGATTCCTGTGCGTCCCGCGATTCGTTATCGTCGCTGGTCGACTCCTCTTTTGCCGCCTTTGCTTTGGGGACTGGCGTCGGCGATTTTTTTTCCTTCGGAGAAGGGTCTGTTTTATTTTGCGACTTGTCGTTTGCTAATTTTGCGTGGGGAATCGCGGTTGGTACTTTTTCCGCGGTCGCAGAAGCCTTGTGTTTTTTTCCCGATTTGTCCTTCGATGCTTTTGCTACCGGGGTCGGAGACTTTTTTGGTTTCGGAGAGGGCGAAGAATGCGCCTCGATCTGTTCGGACTCATCCTGCTTAGGCGGACGTTTTTTTTCGTCGTCGACTTCCGCAGAGAGCAGACTTCCAAGGATTACGCCGGAAACGAACGCAGTTGTGAGCCAAACGCGAAAGGGCACCACTGCGACGGAGCGTAACAGAGCGCGCGACGCGATCAACCAGATCGTTAAAAAAGTTAAAATAGTTACCCGCCTCTAACGGGTTAAAGAGGAATCACGTTCTGCTTTTTAACGTTTTAACTTACCGCCGCAGCCTCGGGCCCGGCAGGCGCAGCCGGGCGCATTTTTTCGCCTTCACGCCGAAGAATGGAGTTTAACTTACCGCCCAGCAGTAGAAACAAACAGGTCAGATACATCCATGTAAGCAGCACAACGATGGACGCCAGCGCGAGATACGTGGGGTTGTAGCGATCATATCGCGCCACATAAAGCTGAAAAAGTTTCGTCGCGATGATCCAACCAACCGAAAAGAAAATTGCGCCGGGCAAAGCTTGGCGGACGGTCAAATAATTTTCCGGGGTCAGGAGATAAAGTGCGAGCGCGAGAATGACCAGGGCCACAAAGGTAAACGGCAGATTGAGGGTCGTGATCCATGCTTGCAGCGGAAAGGCCAGCTGAAAATTGACTTCTGCAAGACCGGCCAGCCGCTCGCCAAAGACGATTGCGTTGAAGCAGAACACGATGATGATCCCAAACCAAAACAGCATGAAAAATGAGATGATATACTTCGACCACCAATGCGGATCTTCCCGCATTCCGTACGTATGGCTGAGAGCGCGTGAGGTCGTCGCGATAAAAACAGTCCCGAAATAAATCCCGAAAATGATGCCGGCGTTCGCGAGCAGGCCGCTCGAGCCTGTCACCACCACATTCGCCATCGTAGAATCGAGAATGTCCTGCACTTTCGGATCCGGCGGCATGAAGCTTTTCAACAGAAGAAACATCCGATGCAATTTAGTGGGATCGGTGCCGAACAAACCCAGCAGATGCCAGAGAAACAGCGACCCGGGGGCTAGCGCAAAAAGAAGCAGATACGCCATCTGTGCGGCCAGTCCCGTTGTGGTATCGGTTGCGGTTTCCCAAACCAAACGGCGAAA